>RCNB010000646.1_pt1 | contig 22797 bp, 21 predicted proteins | sample 2041321 | NCBI WGS metagenome assembly RCNB01 (sample SAMN09708232, study PRJNA481090) | Marine sediment metagenome, whole genome shotgun sequencing project. | reverse complement strand
GATTCCAGATCCAACTATGTATACAAATACATCGGTAGGTGGGCTTCCTGCGAATCCACAAACCTTATATGTGCGAGTAACAGATACAGCCACAAATTGTTTCATTACCACGACTTTAGTGATTGAGGTATTAATGAATCCTATTCCCGAACCAGACCCGGATGACATGGTACTCTGCGATGACGTTAATACAGGAGATATGCAGGAATTATTTGACCTGACCTTGAATGAAGTACAGATTTTCAACGGACAAGTGGGGTATACAGCTAGTTATCACACAAGTCAAACCGATGCTGAGCAAAATATGAGTGCCATTACTACACCAGCAGCATATGCCAATACAATGAGTCCTGAAACGATTTTTGTTAGGGTGGAAGGCACGAATGGCTGCTATACAGTCGTAAATTTTGATTTAATAGTAAACCCGTTACCAGAAACTATAGGAGCTACCAATTTAATAGCGTGTGAGTTGAATACCGATGGACTTTTTGATTTTGACCTCGAAAGTAAGACCAATGAAATACTTGATGGTCAATCTCCAGCCATATTCACTGTTACCTATTATGAGAGTCAAGCGGATGCAGACAATAATATTGGCGCACTTATCAGCCCTTATACTAATGTGCTTGGCAACCCACAACCAATTTATGTAAGTATTACCAACACGATAACTGGTTGTTCAATTAGTACTATTGTATTTGATATCGAAGTGAGGAATCAACCAACAGCGACTCCGCCAGCGGCAGAATTTGTGCTATGTGATGATTTTGGAGCTAACGATGGGTTTGCCGAATTCGACCTTTCCACACAGGATGCTGAGATCTTGAACGGACAATTACCTGCGGATTATACGGTGACATACTATTCAAATCAAATGGATGCCATTGATAATGTCAATGCATTATCAAATATATATGAAAACACGGGTAATCCTCAAGTGATCTATACCAGGGTAACTAATAACCTCGGTGTCTGTTACGAATTGACCCAGGTTACCTTAAGAGTGCAACCAATTCCTGAAGTAACGCTAGAAGAAAGTTATACGATTTGTGTTGATACTAGTGGTAATGTTATTAATACCGCAGATTCTCCGCCTGTAATTGAAACAGGATTATCTGATGCAGATTTTGATTTTGAATGGAGTTTTGAAGGCGTGATATTACCAAATGAAACAGCCTCAAATTTAATAGCAAATCAACCCGGTAATTATAGTGTGATCGTTACAGAAACCATATCTGGTCTTGGCTGTATGGGCACAGCTTCAACAACTGTAATTCCTAGTTCGACGCCAATAATTGATGCAATCGTAATCTCTGATGCGTTTGCAGATAATCATATGATAGAGGCAATTGCAACCGGAACCGGAGTATATGAATTTAGTTTAGATGGTGGTCCGTGGGAATTGGGTACCGATAATGGAAATGGCTCATATACATACTTATTCAACGATGTCAATCCACCTGGTGAACATACCGTTATAGCGCGTGATGTGAATGGATGTGGTACTGATCAAGACACGGTGTTTGTGTTTGATTACCCACAATATTTCACACCTAATGGAGATGGTTATAATGATACGTGGAATATCATTGATTTCTCTACACAGCCTTCGGCGAAGATATTCATCTATGACAGGTATGGTAAGCTTCTTAAACAATTAAGCCCTACCGGTATTGGTTGGAATGGTGTTTTTAATGGGAAACCATTACCAACGAGCGACTATTGGTTCACGGTTACTTATGTGGAACCTCGTAATGGACTATCAAGGCAATTCAAGTCTCATTTCACCTTGAAGCGATAAGCTGTCATTAAATTATAAAAAAAAAGCCAGAACAATTGTTCTGGCTTTTTTTGTTTTTTACGGATTTCTATAAACTAAACCCTAGTGTTAAAGTAAGATTGTCATTCTTATTATCAATAGTAGCGGCGTCAGTGAAACCAACATTATAGAATTGATAATCTGCCTTTCGCTTGCTGTGATCATAAGAAAGGTCCAACTTAGTAGAACCAAAATTTATACCTAAGCCCATGGAATATCCTGTTAGGTTGCCAACAACATTAGTGTCTTTATAAGGGCTTTCTTCAAAACGATAACCACCTCTAAAACTTAATTGTTTATGTCTGTATTCTCCACCAACTTTATAAGTTGAGGATGCCTTTAAGCTGTTGCTTATTAAACTATTTTGAGCAGCAAAATAAGAATCAGTTTCTGGTTTGAATGTCATATTGCGATTGTCTTTCCAAGAATAGTCAAAACTCAAAAGTCCTTTTTTATTGAATACTAATGCTGCACTACCAGTTACTTTAGCGGGTGTTTGTAATCTGTATGTTGGAAATATATTCACGACTTGCGGATTGATAGTTGTTCTCGTGGTCGTCCCATTGTCATCCCTAATTGTAGAAATATATTGGGTAGTATCTTCAGATATGTTCAACCAGGTAGGAGAATTATATGCTAATCCTACTCTTAATAGTTCATTAACTTTAGCAATTCCTCCAAGTTGAAAAGAGAAACCACTACCAAGAGTCCTTAGAGTATTCTCAAAACCAATTTCATTTACGATAGATCCTAAATTAGAATTGCCTTCGAAAAAGTAAGTGATCCTATCATAATTGATGATATGTGAATTGAGATTCAATCCTAGATAAATATTGTCTTTATACTGCGTGGCAAAGTTGAAACTGAATTTGCCATTATAACCTAATGCATTGTAACTATACTCTTGGTCAAAATTTCCAGCACCGACATTTGATGTGTATACTGTATTGGCATCTGTATTGCTTTGTGGTTCTAGGATATAGGATTCGTAACCCAAAAATGCTTGTTGGTGAGCAAATCCATATATAGCACCAATATCTCGATAAGCTTCAGATATTGTTTCACCGGGTAAAGTAGAGATTTCGTCTAATCGCAATCCTTGTGCATTTTCCAAGAAATAGGCATCGATAGAACGAGTATTATTCCCTGATGCGAACCAATTATTATCATAATTTTGTACCTGATCATAAGCGAATCCCAATACAAATTTTCTCCATTTTGAATTACTGTTTGTATTGTTGAAGACAAAAGCAACACCAGTTTGGTTTAAGTCGAACTCAGTATTCGATGATTGATTTAAATCACCAAAATAGGAAGTATCATTATTAGCCCAATTATTTGATAGTGTGATGGACGAATAACTCCTATTGAAAATTGCTGAACCAGCAGGATTGATACTTAAAGCGGACAAATCACCTCCAAGTGCACCAAAGGCACCACTCATGGCCCTGAATCTCGCAGTTCCTTTTATTTCATCCTGTGAATAGAGCAAAGCATCTTGAATGTCCTGTGCGAAAATATTGGTCATAGATAGTATACCTATGAATAGTAAGATTGACTTTTTCATATATAAACTTTTAAAAAATAAGGCTAGAAACTTAATTATTAATTATTACGTCTTCCACCACCACTTCTTGATGCACCTGAACTTGACCTAGACCCAGATGATCTAGAAGCACCGGAGCTCCTTGACGGTGAAGATGATCTGTTATACGACCTATTGTTACTTGAAGGTCTTCTAGTTGTTGTTTTGGATCTTCTAGTTGTGTTGCCATTTGATCTTCTAACAGTGTTACTATTAGAACGTCGAACAGTATTACCACGAGTAGAAGTATTAACTCGTGTTCCAACATTGCCAGAATAACTTCTTCGTCTTGGGGTACTTACTCCATTAGAATTACTACTCGATCTTCTACCATTCAAATTGTAATTAGAGTTAGAAGTAGTTGAACTTCTTCTCGATAGTGAGTAACCATTTCTATTGTTAGAGGATAGACCTCTATTGGCTACACTACCCCTGCGACCTGCATTATAGGATAGGCTTCTATTACCATAATAACCGCCATAATAACCGCCATACCCATATCCATAATTCCCATAATAAGGATTATAATAGCCGTATCCACCATAGAAACCGCCATAGAAACCGCCATAATAAGGAGGGCACCAAAATGCGTTGTAGCCCCAGCCATATCCCCAGTTATTATAACCATATCCATAATATGGATATCCCCATCCGAAATTGTTATAGCCGAAACCAGAATTGATATTGATGACCACTTGGTTATTATCTTGACCCCAACCAGCATAACCAGCATAACCATTAGGATCGAATTGAAGAGAGTCGTTTTCGGCATAGTTGCCTTCATAATTGTCTATATCCGTGAAAATCTCACTTTCTTGAGCATCAGCATCAAGTTCTTGAGATTTTTCAGCGAAATAATTCTTGTAATAAGTAGTATTATTGGATTGTACGTCTTTGTCCGAGACTACAGGCTGTTCCTGGTAAATAATAGGACGTTCTGATGAACCATAGATGTCATCTTCATATCCTGCATATTGGTAGGACCCACATGATGAAAGTCCGAGTAAAACGCCCAAAGCCGCAACTAATGGCATTTTATCTTGTAAGTAGTTGTAAAGTTGCATATCTCTTGAATTTAATTGTTGAACATAACAAAAATAGTTAGTTTTGCTGAACTATTTATTTATTTAACATAGACACAATATTTGTGCCAAAACAAGTTATATGGGCAAAAATCTCACCAGTAGGGCAGAAGATTATTCAAAATGGTACAACGAACTGGTTGTCAAAGCAGACTTAGCTGAGAATTCTGCGGTTCGTGGTTGTATGGTCATTAAACCCTATGGCTATGCAATTTGGGAGAAAATGCAAGCAGAATTAGACAGGATGTTTAAGGAAACAGGTCATCAAAATGCTTATTTCCCTCTATTTGTACCTAAAAGTTTGTTTGAAGCTGAAGAAAAGAATGCTGAAGGCTTTGCTAAAGAATGTGCCATTGTCACACATTACCGACTACAAAACGATCCTGATAATGAAGGAAAATTAAGAGTCGACCCAGAAGCCAAATTAGAGGAGGAGCTCATAGTTCGACCTACAAGTGAAGCCATTATTTGGAATACATTTAAAGGTTGGATACAATCTTATAGGGATTTACCACTACTTATTAATCAGTGGGCTAATGTTGTCCGCTGGGAAATGCGTACACGATTATTCCTTCGAACTTCAGAATTTTTATGGCAGGAAGGGCATACGGCTCATGCAACAAGACAGGAAGCCCTTGACGAAGCGGAATTGATGAATAACGTGTATGCGGAATTCGCCGAGAATTTTATGGCAATTCCAGTAATTAAAGGCGTGAAAACTGAAAGTGAGCGCTTCGCAGGAGCGGAAGAAACATTTTGTATTGAGGCATTGATGCAAGATGGAAAAGCTCTACAAGCAGGTACTTCTCATTTCTTGGGACAGAATTTTGCCAAGGCTTTTGATGTCAAATTCACCTCTAAGGAGGGAAAACAAGATTATGTTTGGGCTACTTCTTGGGGTGTCTCTACACGACTTGTGGGGGCTTTGATCATGACACATAGTGATGATAGTGGATTAGTATTACCTCCAAACTTAGCACCATTTCAGGTTGTTATCGTACCCATATATAAGACGGATGAACAACTTGAGAGCATTAGGGGTCTATCTAAAGACTTGATGGTTGATTTCAAGAAGAAAGGTGTGTCGGTGAAACTGGATGACCGAACAACACATAGACCTGGTGCTAAATTCGCTGAGCATGAATTAAAAGGAGTACCTCTAAGAATTGCCATCGGTCCAAGGGATCTAGAGAATAAAACTGTAGAGTTAGCACGACGAGATACTTTTGAGAAACAATCTGTTTCAATTGACAGTATTGTTGAAACGGTTCATGGGCTTCTTGAAGAAATTCAATCTACATTATATAATAAGGCTTTGAGTTTCAGGAATTCTCATATAACCGAAGTGGAAAATTTTGAAGAGTTCAAGAATGTACTCGAATCTAAGACCGGTTTCATTTCTGCACATTGGGATGGAACTCCGGAAACAGAAGATAAGATCAAGGAAATTACCAAAGCGACCATCAGGTGTATACCTATGTATGCAAAAGAGGCGCTAGGAAAATGCGTTTATACAGGTAAACCATCCAACAAAAGGGTCTTATTTGCAAAAGCATATTAAAATAATTTAATAAGGAGTTGCAATAGTTGAAAATAGTTGTATTTTTGCATCCGCTAAAGACTCATAATGGGTTTTTTTTTGAAATAATGGCCCGTTCGTCTATCGGCTAGGACGCCAGGTTTTCATCCTGGTAAGAGGGGTTCGACTCCCCTACGGGCTACAAGTTAAAAAACAAACAAAATGGCAAACCATAAGTCATCATTAAAAAGAATTAGAAGCAACGAGACAAAACGTCTTAGAAACAAGTATCAGCATAAAACAACTCGAAATGCGATTAAGAAGTTGCGCGAGTTGGAGAAGAAAAAAGATGCTGAAAAAATGTTCCCAGAAGTGGTGTCTATGATTGATAGATTGTCAAAGAACAATATCATTCATGATAACAAGGCGGCAAACTTAAAGTCAAGTTTGGCTAAATATGTTGCTGCACTTTAAAAGAAAAGCTAGTAAATCAATGCTACAAAAAAGCCCAGACGATAAACGTCTGGGCTTTTTTATTTGTATTGATTATAATTTCATTAAGTATTCATCGAAATCAAGAACTCTTCATTATTACGAGTTTGCTTGAAACGATCATTAATGAATTCCATAGCTTCTACCGGATTCATGTCCGCCAAATACTTACGCATTACCCACATTCTCTGAATAGTATTTGCATCCAATAACAGATCATCTCTTCGTGTACTGGAAGATGTAAGGTCAATAGCAGGGAAGATTCTACGGTTGGATATTTTCCTATCCAATTGTAACTCCATATTTCCTGTTCCCTTGAATTCTTCAAAGATCACTTCATCCATTTTAGAACCAGTTTCTGTCAATGCTGTTGCGATGATAGTCAATGAACCACCATTTTCAATATTTCTTGCGGCACCAAAGAAACGCTTTGGTTTGTGTAATGCATTGGCATCAACACCACCACTTAATATCTTTCCTGATGCAGGTTGTACTGTATTATAGGCTCTTGCCAGACGGGTAATGGAATCTAATAAGATGACAACATCATGACCGCATTCTACTAAACGTTTCGCTTTTTCCAAGACAATATCTGCAATCTTTACATGCTCATGCGCTTCTTTGTCGAACGTAGAAGCAATGACTTCACCTCTAACATTTCGTTGCATATCGGTAACCTCTTCTGGACGTTCATCAATCAAAAGAATCATTTGATAGACTTCAGGATGATTCGCCGCTATTGCATTGGCAACAGCCTTTAGTAACATCGTTTTACCTGTTTTTGGTTGGGATACGATCATACCGCGTTGCCCTTTGCCAATAGGCGAGAACAAATCGATGATTCGAGAAGAAATGGTTGCTTGTTTTTCAGCTAGATTGAATTTTTCCTCAGGAAATAACGGTGTTAAATGCTCAAAGGCCACTCTATCCCTAACTACCTCAGGCTTTTGGCCATTGATCCTACTTACTTTGATCAATGGGAAATATTTTTCTCCTTCTTTAGGCGGTCTTACATGGCCTAAAACGGTATCACCTTTCTTTAAACCAAATAGGCGTATTTGAGATTGTGATACATAAATATCATCTGGAGATGATAGATAATTGTAATCTGATGACCTTAAGAAACCATAACCATCCTGCATAATGTCAAGAACCCCTTCACTTTCAATGATTGCATCGAATTCAAAATCCGGTTCTTTATATCTATTACGTATATCTTTATTGCCGTTAGGACCTTGTTTTTGGTTTCTGTTATCCCTTCGCTGATTATCATTACGTGGATTGTCCTTACGTTGATTATCATTTCGTTGACGATTCTGTTGATTATCTTTGGGGTTATTGGAGTGTTCCTTTTTAGGTTGTTCCCTATTATCTTTTTGTGCTGCTTCTGGAGCCTTGGTTTGCTCTTTCTGTTGCGCCTTAGGAGCTTCTTTTTGTGGCTCTTGTTTCGGAGCCTCTTGTTTCGGAGCCTCTTTTTGTGGCTCTTGCTTCGGAGCTTCTTTTTGTTGCTCTGGTTTCGGAGCCGTTCTTTGTGATTGAGGTCGTGTGTTTTGCTGTCTTTGTGGCTTTTCTACCCTTTTTCGTTCAGGTCGCTTCGGTTTGTCCACATTGTCAGACTTTGCTTCTGCTGGAGGATTAGCAGCTTGGTAGTCAAGTATTTTATATACAAGGTCTAATTTCTTTTGCGTTCGATACTTTGGGATATTGAGTTCTTTTGCAATATCCTGTAATTCAGGAAGCTTTTTTTCCTTTAACTGTGCAATTTCAAACATTGAATGTTTTTTATATTATAAATCTGAAAAATTGATTATTCGAAGAAAATTTGATTTGAAATCTTTGAAGATCTACAATTCAAACGGGTGTTTGGTTGAATTGTTACTGCAATAATACAACTTTATTTTAAACTTTGGTCTATGTTTTTTTAAAAGAAACGACTATTTTTGTAGCCGAAATCAACGGTATGATACAACGAATACAGACAATTTACTTAGTATTGGCAGCTGCAATTTCAGCAGGTCTAATTTTCGTTTTTCATCTCTGGACCACCACCGATAATATTAAGTTCTTTGCACAGGATGAACTCATGTATTTTGTCATGTTTCTTGGGTCTGCTGCATTGTCATTGATTTCGATTTTTATGTTCAAGAATAGACAGTCTCAATTTGTGTTGGGACGCCTGAATATCTTATTAAACTTTATTTTACTAGGATTTTTCGTCTATCAATCTCTAAACGTATCTGGAGAAGCAAATGTTTCTGAGAAAGGTATTGGGATCGTTATTCCTATTTTATCTATCGTGTTATTGGTCTTGGCCAATAAGGCCATAAAAAAGGATGAAGATCTCGTAAAATCTGTAGATAGATTGCGATAAACCTAACATCTTAGTAGTATTAGTGCGTGAACCCAAGGAGAAGTCCTTGGGTTTTTTGCTTCTTAGCGATTATTGAATTTAATAACTTCCAAATCCTTGATGTCTTTGACAAGGATCTTAAATCACCATTTTTTCAATCCTAATAATTTTTTACCTAATTCTGATAATTCAGCTTGGTCATATTTTGTTTGTTCCCAATTTCGAGGGTCGCCAGGAAAAGCATAACCTTCTGGGGCGATGCTATTTTTCCACGAATTCACTCGCCATTCTTTTAAAGTTTCATCATCCTCTTGAGCAGGCATCATTGAGATGTATTGTGCAATTCTCACTTTGTCTTCGGAATGGTTAGGACGAATACCATGTGGTTCGGAACTATTGAAGATCAACAGATCACCTGCTTCCATAGGAACTTTTACAATTTTATCTTCCAGTTGAGCTGTATCTGGCTTGAAATGATCCCTGTCTTCAGGTTGTGTTAGTTTCCAAGTGTCATAATTTCTAAATAACCATGGAATACATTGAAAACCTCCCATGTTTTCATCTGTTTGGTCCGCTAGGGCCAACACCCCTTGTACGTTTTGGGGCTTGGTATCGGGGTCGTAATCCCAATGGATAAAGCCTTTGTATTCATATCCTGGACGCATTGGGAAATTCAAGTTTGCTCGATCGATCGTTACCCATAGTTTTTCCGTTCCCCAAATATCTACAAACGCGTCGTATACTTTTTGCGATTGACGATTGTTCCATAGATGCTGGTTGTTATAAACTTCCACCATGCCCGTGCCTGCTAATTCTTTCATCTCCATTTCGGCACGAGGAGCAGTGTACCAAGTGGTTTTATCAATAGGGTTCTTGTCCTCAAACTCCCATAGAAAGGAGGCCGTCTGTTCTGCTCGTTCACAAGAAACAGCTTTTTTAATAACGACATAACCATGTTCTTTCCAAAAGTTCCATTGCTCTATCGATAACACTCTTAGTGTGTCCTCAGTAGCCTCAGTTCTTAAATTAACATTACTACTTTTAGCCGTAGAAGGATTTCCTGGAATGTCTTTGTGTAGATTTTTAGGTATCATAGTAATAGTTTCTGTTGGCTTAGTATGTTACATAATGGCAATTATGGTTAAATGAAAGTACAAAGATATTCTTAAAAAAAGAAAATTTCTAAGAACGATGTGTTTGGGAGAATTTGTCTTCTGCAAGAAAACTATCGATAGATTATCATGACGAGAACAACCCCAAATAATACTTACCGTTTATTAAACTCGATAACTTCCAGATCCTTGATGTCTTTACCATCGATCTTAAAGCGTAACATCGTTCGTACTTGATGAAACCCCTGTTTGCCAACGGCACCAGGGTTCATGTGTAATAGATTCAGTTTTTTATCAGACATCACTTTCAAGATATGTGAATGTCCGCATATAAACAGATCTGGAGGACTGGTCATGATTTCTTCTTTGATTTTAGGATTGTATCTATAGGGGTAACCGCCAATATGTGTAATCCAAACATCCACATTTTCACACATAAACCGATTGTTCAATGGGAACTCACGTCGCGCTTTATCGTCATCAATATTACCATAAACACCTTTAATTGGTTTTAGTTTCGCAATCGCGTCAGTAACTTTCAAATTCCCAATATCGCCAGCATGCCAAACTTCATCCGCTTGTTTTACATACTTTAGGATATCGTCGTCCATATAACCATGTGTGTCGGAAAGTAAAAGTATTTTTCTCATTTTATGCTGAACTTGTTTCAGTATCTATAACAACGTCAGTTCGAGTGATTTTCGATAGAAAATTGTATCGAGAACCGTTTCTAGAACTTCAACAATTCGCTTCTCGATACAAATGTCACTTAAAAAAAAGTGACATTCACTCGAAGTGACGAAATTACTTAATGGTTGCTAGAATGTACTATCTTTGCGTCTGCTAACAAAAATAGCAATTACAGGTGAGATATTTCATTGAATTTGCATACAACGGAAAGGCCTATTGTGGCTGGCAAAGACAGCCAGATGTGTTGACGGTTCAAGAAGTTCTAGAGGAAGCTATATCGACAGTTTTACAGCAAAACATAGATGTTTTCGGTGCAGGGAGGACAGATACCGGCGTGCATGCAAAACAAATGTATGCTCATTTTGATCTCGAGGATCCTATCAGCGATTCGAAATTGGTTTTTAAATTCAATCAATTGCTCCCAAAAGATATTGCAGTAAAAGCAATTCATCAAGTAAAGGATGATGCACATGCTAGGTTTGATGCTTTGAGCAGGAGCTATGAGTATGTAATTACCGAAAAGAAAAACCCATTTCAGATCGAGAGTGCTTATTTTATAAAGAATAAACTGGATATTGATAGGATGAATCAAGCATCTAAAACCCTATTTAATTATAAAAACTTTAAGTCTTTCAGTAAGGTGCATACAGATGTAAAAACGTATAATTGTAAGATGATGTTTGCTCAATGGGACAAGAAAGAAGACAATGTGGTCTTTACTATTACTGCCGATCGATTTCTGCGCAATATGGTAAGGGCAATTGTTGGTACCATGATAGATATAGGAAGTGGTAAACATCAAGTGGAATACATTAAAAGTATAATAGAATCACAAGACAGGTCCCAAGCCGGAACATCAGCCCCTGCTCATGGTCTTTACTTAACTAGAATTGAATACCCAGAAGAAATTTTTGTAAATGGCAGATAGTAAAACAGAAAAAGAAAAGATATTCAATGTGTCTCTTTTTAAACGCCTTTTAGGGTTCTTAAAACCTTATAAGAAGGTGTTTTTTGGTGTGTTCTTTTCAGTAGTGTTAGTTGCAATTTCAACAGCCTTGAGGCCTCTTATTCTTAAGATTGCAATTGATGAACATATTGTTACTAAAGAGTTCGAAGGTTTTTTGCCATATGTTATTTTAATGGGAGCATTGCTTTTAGTTGCAACCATTTGTCAATTAATTTTTATTTATTACTCTGGATGGCTAGGGCAGTCAATTGTAAGAGATGTCCGTGTTAAGCTTTTTGAGCATATGCTTAGTTTCAAAATGAAATATTTTGATAATTCGTCCGTCGGAGTTTTGATTACAAGATCTGTGACCGATATGGAGCGTATCGCCGATATATTCGGACAAGGCTTGTTTACAATTTTTCGTGATCTATTGACAATGGTCGTACTAGCATGTATGATGTTGTACATGAACTGGAAACTGGCCATGATAGTTCTTTTGATGATGCCGGTTATGTTTTATGCGACAAGGCTGTTTCAGAAATACATGAAAAAGGCTTTTGAAGAAGTGAGAACGGAGATTTCCAATCTTAATTCCTTTGTGCAAGAACGTGTTACTGGGATGAAGATTCTTCAATTGTTTACAAGAGAAGATACTGAGTATAAAAAATTCAAGGAGATAAATGGGCGCCATAAAAATGGCTGGTTAAAAACAATTTGGTATAACTCTATTTTCTTTGCTATTGTTGAGTTTTTGGGATCAGTAACGTTAGGTTTAGTCGCTTGGTATGGTGGTTTGGATACTGCTTTAAATAATACGTCTACACTAGGTGACTTAACAGCATTTATCATGATGGTTCCAATGTTGTTTAGGCCCTTACGACAAATTGCAGACCAGTTTAATACCTTACAAATGGGAATGGTGGCTGCTAAACGTGTTTTCAAGATTTTTGATACAGATTCTAGGATAGAAAACACAGGCAATACAACCATTTTTAAACTCCAAGGAGATATAGCATTCAAGAATGTACATTTCTCGTATGTGGAAGATGAAGAAGTTTTAAAGGGAATTTCATTCAAGGTGAAAGCTGGTGAAACGGTCGCCATTGTTGGTGCGACCGGTGCAGGCAAGTCTACTATCATTAATTTGCTGAGTAGATTCTATGACATCACTGAAGGAACCATATGCGTTGATGGGATCGATATCAAGGAAGCGACTTTGGCATCGTTGAGACAAGAAATAGCGGTAGTATTGCAAGACGTGTTTTTATTTGCCGATACTATTCTTAGCAATATCACATTGAATCATCCAGAAATAACGGAGGAACAAGTGATTGATGCTGCCAAACAAATTGGTATACATGAGTTTATTATGAGCTTACCCAATGGGTATCATTATAATGTGAAAGAACGTGGTGTGATGCTTTCTTCCGGGCAAAGACAACTTATTTCTTTCCTTAGAGCCTATGTTACGAATCCTAGTATCTTGGTATTGGATGAAGCGACCTCTTCTGTAGATTCGTATTCTGAGCAATTGATCCAAGATGCTACAGATAAGATCACCCAGGGTCGAACCTCAATCGTCATTGCACATAGACTGGCAACCATACAGAAAGCCGACAAGATCATCGTTATGGATGCTGGAGAAATCGTCGAGCAGGGCACTCATATTGAACTCCTTAAAAAGAAGGGCGGTTACTATAAAAATCTATATGAAGTTCAGTTCTTGAAGAAAGAAGTGGCTTAACCTCCATTGGCAGTTGGTTGTGGAAATATTTCTTTGAATAATTCTTGATTTAGGAGAGCGAATATTATTGTAATAATCATAAATAGTATAAAAATACCTAGCAGGATACCAAGAAAAAGAAGCGTCCTCAAAATTATTCCTTTAAGACTTAGTTTATATAATCTTTTCAGACAATAGGCTGAATAAAAGATTTGAAAAGGCAATGATATCAATGAGATAGTGCCTAGTGATACGCCAAAGAAACCTGCAATAATGGTCAAGATCGTGGCTGCGATAGAAATTTGAGCTAGCACATACATGAATATAACTAGGTGCTCAGTATAGTTGAATTTTTTGTTCTTTAGAAAAACGAGGCGTGAGAAAGCTGCATAAATTGGTGCGTAAAGCAGCATTAAAAGAGCTTGATACTCTTGTATAAAGGCTAGGTTTTTCTTTCCCATTTCCAGTGAGTTCTCATCGACTGCCAATACAGAGATATCCATGGTTTCAGGAAAGAATTTATTAAGGATAAAAAACTGTAGACCCGCAATGGAAATGGCTATCGCATAATAGCTAACGACATTAACATATTTTTTTCGAGTGCCATTAATATAGCTGCCGATGACATCTTCCGGCTTTTTGAAAAGGTTGATGAAAGTTTGCAAGAACTTATTGTCATAATCTAAGAATTGCTCATTAAAACTCGCAAACAGTTTTTTTAGAGTAAGTCTGTTATGAATCACCTTCCCACCACATTTACCGCAGTAACCACTCGCTGTGCTTAATTCTGTTCGACAGTTTTTACAATTCATTAGGTAGCTAATTTATATATAATGACACCGATAATCGCCAGCATTAAAAAAATGATGCTTACAAAAATCATATAAAGCAATTGCGACAGTACTGTACGCCCAATCGCTCCGAAAATGCTAAGATTATATATTCTTTTAAAACAATAACCTAAATAAATATAGGTGATAACCATTACTATCGAAAATGTAGCCGGAGCATCCATGCCAATGAGCATTAGTATTAGGCTTATAAAAATCATCAAGATGGTGTATTGTGCCGTGATATACATATTCAACACAATATGTTCAGCATAATTATGTCTTCGATTTTTGAATATGATGTATGTTGCTAAAGCAGTAATTGGAATAAACATGATAGTGATAAGGCCAATATAGTCGAAAAAATACTCTCCAACTTCGGCAATTTTTTTTTCAAGTTTTGGATCGAGGCCACCAGATGTTGTTGAACTCGCCATGGTTTCTGGATAGAATTTCCTGAGTATCAATATCTGGAAACCAATAAGCGTCAAGGACATGGCTAGATAACTGATTACATTCACATATGTTTTGCGAGAACCTTCTATGAATTTATCAATAACGACTTCTGGTTTTGTAATTAGATGGATAAACGTATTGAAGATCTTATTGTCATAATTGAAGAACTGATTGCTAAAATCTCCTAATACACTCTTTACCGTAAGTCTTTTAGAAATGATCCTATTGCCGCAGTGCGAGCAATAACGAGAATGAATCTCTAAGGGAGATTTACAATTCTTGCATTCCATTTATACCAAGTCCTTTTGAATGGTTTCTGTTAATTCGGCGGTATCCTTGTACATGATGAATTCACCATTCTTGACATAGGAAATTTTCCCTGTTTCTTCAGAGACGATCAGGGCCACTGCATCCGTTTTTTCAGTGATGCCTACTGCCGCTCTATGACGTAAGCCAAAACGCATAGGGATATTGGTGCTATTGCTAACAGGTAATATGACTCGGGTTGCCTTAACGATGTTATTCGTTATAATGGCTGCACCATCATGCAGTGGGCTATTCTTGAAAAAGATACTCTCGATGATAGGCTGGGTCACCATGATATTCATTTCGTCACCCGTATTAGTCAAGAAATCAAGGTTATTGTGCCGCTCGATTACGATCAAGGCGCCGGTTTTACTACTTCCCATTTTGTTACAAGCAGCGATAATACTTTCCACATCTGTCTCTGTGGCTATATTGGTTTTCATGAATTTCAAGCTCTTGAAAAGCTTACCTCTTCCGCTTAAATTGGTGGACCCTATCATCAATAAGAACTTCCTGATCTCTTGCTGGAAAACAACGATCAGTGCAAACATACCTACGCTAATGAAGCCTCCGAGTATGTTACTCAATAACTGCATTTGTAAGGCCTGAGTGAGCTTCCAAATGATATAGATGATGACAATTCCAATGAAGATATTAATAGCCACTGTGCCTTTTACAAGTTGATAAACATAATAAAGAAGGAAGGCCACGAGTACGACGTCTATAACGTCTACTACACTGAATTTTAAAAGGTCATCAAAAATTTCCAACACAAAGTTATTTAGGCGTCAATAAATATAACTAATTATAGATTAATTCGGTTTTTGAAATGGTGAACATTTCGAAATCCAATTCCAGTAACTTGGATTTATAGCTTATATAGTCTTGAAATTTTAAGTTTTCGTTGAAGGCCAAGGAAAGCGTCAATGAATCTTCCTTTACTCGCGAATAATCATTTTTCAAGAGACTTAGAAAAGTGTCCGCATCCGCTTTCAAGTTTTTATCTGGAAACATTATTTCGACCTCGTTGGAATTTGAAAATAATAAATAACAAGACCCTGGCTCATTGGTCATTTGCGATTCTTTCTTTAATTGGTATTCAACATTCGTAAAATCAATAAAGGCCAAATTCTTAATGTCTGGATTGGAACATGAAAAGTAATTCTTGGCCGATTCATTCTTATGCATGCCGGCCTTTTTGCGTTTATTTTGGAGATATATAATATGGGGCATGATCTGCTTTAAGGTCAATCGTTTGTCTACATTCACTAACCAATTGGTCGTCCCAATAAGATTCTTTCGATTGAATTCAACACTGTCTTGTTCTTCATCGTAGAACAAATACGCTGGAGATACATCCAAAACTTTGGTAATGGTATTGTTGCTGGTTTCTGGTAATTGCACAATTTTTTCATTGCACGATAGTATTCCAAAAAAGGTTAAAACTAAAAGGAAGTTCTTGATCATGACAATTGGTTGGTTAAAGCGATACATTCCATAGCTTCTTTAACATCGTGAACCCTTAGAATAGAGGCTCCTTTCATTAATGCAATGGTATTAAGGCTTGTAGTTCCGTTAAGTGAGTTTTTCGCATCAGTCTCCAATATTTTAAAGATCATTGATTTTCGTGAAACTCCTGCCAAAATTGGTAATCCGACAATTTTCAGTAATTCTAATTTGTTTAAAAGTTCATAATTTTGTTCCAATGTCTTAGAGAACCCAAATCCTGGGTCTATAATGATGTCCTTAATTCCGAAAGACCGGGCTTTATTGATGCGTTCAGAATAATAGTAGTTCATATCATGTAATAGGTCCTTATAATCTGTATTCTGCCGCATGTTTTGAGGTGTCCCTTTCATATGCATCATGATATAGGGCACTTGTAGTTTACCAATAGTCGGCATCATATCTTCATCTAATTTCCCAGCGGAAATATCATTGACCAAAGCTGCTCCAGCTTCAATGCACGTTTTAGCGACTTGACTTCTAAAAGTATCTATGGAAATCAAGGTTTTTGGAAAACAGTCCAGAATCAATTCAATGACGGGTACAACCCGTTGTAATTCTTCTTCTAATGAAATATGATCGGCGCCAGGACGGGAACTATAACCGCCAACATCAATGAAAGACGCGCCTTCATTGAGCATTGTTTCGGCTTTTGCCAAGATGACTTTTTTGCTTTTATAATTCCCGCCATCATAAAAGGAATCAGGTGTTACGTTAAGGATTCCCATGACTTTAGGTGATGATATATCAATAAGATTTCCTTTACAATTTATGGTCATGCAGAACTTTAAACTTTAAACTTTTGAACTTTAAACTATTTAAGCGAAATTTACGCAAAATTCAGCTGATTTTATGCAAGATACTTCAAAACAATACGATGAGATAATTACCACTTGTCGTGATTTGTTCATCAAGAAAATGAAAGATTACGGAAGTGCTTGGCGTATACTTCGCTTACCTTCGTTAACCGACCAAATTTTTATAAAGGCGCAACGAATAAGAGGTCTTCAGCAAAATAATGTGCGCAAGGTGGATGAGGGTGAAGTAAGCGAATTCATAGGAATCATTAATTATTGTATTATGGCCTTGATCCAGCTAGATAAAGGTGTCGTGGAACAGCCTGATATGTACTTGGCAGAAGCTACTGAACTGTATGATGAAAAGGTAGCGACTACCAAGCAACTCATGAACGATAAGAATCACGATTATGGAGAAGCTTGGAGAGATATGAGAGTAAGCTCATTGACCGATTTGATTTTGCAAAAGTTGCTAAGAGTCAAACAGATTGAAGATAATGCAGGGAAAACATTGGTAAGCGAGGGTATTAGAGCGAACTATGAGGATATGATTAATTATGCGGTATTTGCCCTGATTCACCTAAAAGAAAAATAATGAAATTATTAGTAGGAATTGCAAGAATTATAGTCGGTGTCCTTTTCATCTTCTCAGGTCTCATTAAGTTGAACGATCCCGTTGGATTTTCGTTTAAACTAGATGAATATTTTAGTGCGACAGTACTTGACATTCCAGCACTTGTTCCATATACCTTAATGTTGGCAGTGGTTCTTGTTGTTTTTGAAGTGCTTCTGGGTGTTTTTCTTTTAATAGGATATAAACCAAAATTCACGCTCTGGAGTCTTTTTGGGATGATTCTGTTTTTCACCTTTTTAACTTGGTACTCGGCCTATTACAACAAAGTAACAGATTGCGGTTGTTTTGGAGATGCCATTAAATTAACGCCATGGGAATCCTTCACTAAGGATGTGATCCTATTACTGTTAGTACTGGTGTTGCTTTTTAAACTGAATCTTATTAAACCCATATTAAATAGACTTGGGCTTACTGTTGTTTCACTTTTAAGCTTCATAGCATGTTTGAGTTTTGGCTATTATGTTCTGATGCATTTGCCTGCCAAAGATTTCAGGCCATATAAAGTAGGGGATAATATTACTGAAAATATGATAATTCCTGATGATGCACCAAAAGCCATTATGGATTACCATTGGAAATTCAATGTGAATGGTGAAGAACAAATAGTGACGACGCGAGGAAGTTACCCAACCATAGATGGTGAGTTTGTAAGTGTAGAAACTGAAGAGATCCAACCTGGTTATGAAGCGCCAATCCATGATTTTTCCATCGAAAGGGATGGACAGGATTTTACTGAAGAAATCCTTAATAGGGATCGTGTGATCATGATAGTAATGTACAATTTGAGCAAAGCTGAGAGTGAAGGATTGCAAGCCATAAAATCAATTGCAAATGAAGCAAAAAAGGAAGGATATGATGTTGTCGGTATTACCGCTTCCAATTTAGAATTACAACAGGAAATCGCTCAAGTGTATGGCTTGGATTTCGAATTTTATTTCTGCGATGAGACTGCCTTGAAAACCATTGTTCGATCAAACCCTGGAATTTTGAAACTTAATAGCGGAACCATTATCCAAAAGTTACATTGGAATGATGTTGATGAGCTGACTTTTGATTAAATATGTCCTAAATAAAGCCTTTTACGCTTTACTCACATTGTTTGGGGTCGTCACTGTTATTTTCTTTTTATTTAATGTGCTTCCTGGTGATCCTGCTAAAATGATGTTGGGTCAGAACCAGACGCAAGATCAATTGGATGCTGTTAGTAAGAAGTTTGGTTTTGATCAGCCTATCGGCAAACAATATCTTTATTATTTAAATGACCTTTCGCCCTTATCTTTTCATAGCAATGTTCAAGAGGATTATACGTATCTGGAACAGGGTAAATACAAGGCATCCAGGTTATTCTCGATTGGTAAAACTTCGGTGGTCTTGAAATTACCGTATTTAAGAGAGTCTTTTGCAAGACCAGGAAAGCGTGTTGCTGAGGTCATTGGCGAAACTTTGCCCAATACATTTGTGCTGGCTGTAACAGCCATAATAATCGCCATGTTTCTTGGTGTAATACTTGGTATTGTTTCAGCATTGTATAAGGATCGATGGTTGGATAAGGCGATTCAGATATTTAGCACATTGGGTATGAGTGTTCCTTCTTTTTTTAGTGCCATCTTGTTTGCTTGGTTTTTTGGTTTTGTTCTGCATCGATATACCAATCTAGAAATGACCGGAAGCCTCTACGAATTAGATGACTTTGGAGAATCCATGACCATTAAATGGAAAAACCTGATTCTGCCTGCCATTGTTTTGGGCATTCGTCCATTGGCAGTTGTTATTCAATTGATGCGAAATTCATTATTAGAAGTTTTTAATCAGGATTATATTCGGACGGCAAGAGCTAAAGGGCTTTCGGAATTCCAGGTCATCAAGAATCATGCAGTTAAGAATGCCTTGAATCCAGTGATCACTGCCATATCTGGATGGTTTGCGTCCATGCTGGCAGGAGCCGTTTTTGTTGAGTATATTTTTGGATGGAATGGACTTGGTAAAGAAATTGTCAATTCCTTGAATTCATTGGATCTTCCTGTGATTATGGGTTCTGTGCTTATCATAGCACTACTCTTCATAATAATCAATATTTTTGTTGATGTGATTTATGCCTGGTTGGACCCAAAGGTGAAACTGGAATGAATGAAATGATGAAAGCCAAAAATATCGTAATACTATTTTTAATAAGCTTAATGAGTTGTGCAGAAGATCCAACACAATTTGCGGATGTGGTTTTGAATGATTCCATGGTCAACTTAGATGCTAATAAAATTCAATTCAAGGATATATTGAAAAAACATGAGGGCAAACAGATTGTACTAAATGTATGGGCATCTTGGTGTAGGGATTGCATCGTTGGAATGCCTGATTTAAAAGCTTTACAAAGTGATTTTCCAGATGCGGATTTTGTGTTTTTATCGGTCGATAGGAACGAGGTCATATGGAAACGAAGTATTAAAAGATATAATCTTAAAGGCGATCATTATTTTATCCCAGATGGTCAAAAAGGAGTTTTTGGAGACTTCTTGAATTCCAATTGGATACCTAGGTATATGGTTTTGGGTCAAGAAGGACATATAAAATTATTTAAAGCTAAAAAAGCAACAGATACTAATATAAGAAACACATTATTATGAGAAAGAACATTGTAGCAGGGAACTGGAAAATGAATAACGACTTAGCACAGACTAAGGATTTGATTGATCGTTTGAAAAGTCAATCACAAACTTCGAGTGCAGAAGTCATGATAGCTCCTACTTTTACTAATCTTTGGCATGCTTGCGAAGAATTGCAAAAATCAAGTATTGAGGTTATTGCACAGAATATGCACTTTGCTAGTAATGGCGCATATACAGGAGAGGTAAGTGCAAGTATGTTGAAAAGTGTAGGCATAGAAACAGTGATACTAGGTCATAGCGAACGACGTGCTTATTTTAATGAAACAGATGATTTATTGGCAAAAAAAGCCGATGCTGCTTTAGAAAGTAACATGAGAGTCATTTTTTGTTTTGGAGAAGAGTTAGTAGATCGTAAATCAGGTAATGAGGAAGCGGTGGTTGAAGGGCAAATCAAAAATGGCTTGTTTCATTTAGACGCTTCAGTTTTCAAGAATATTGTTTTGGCCTATGAGCCGGTTTGGGCCATTGGAACTGGTGAAACGGCAAGCCCTGAACAAGCACAGGATATGCATAAATTTATAAGGCAAATACTTTCAAATAAATATGGGAATGAAGTGGCAAATGATGTTTCAATCCTTTATGGTGGAAGTGTTAAACCAAATAATGCCAAAGAGATATTCTCTAAGCTAGATGTAGATGGCGGCCTAATTGGAGGTGCAGCTCTCAATGCTGAAGATTTCTTCGCCATTGTCAATGCGTTTTAAAATAGTTATCTTTTAGCATCGTAAAGTAGATGCTTTTGAATTTCAATGTTTATAATAGCCTTATTCTTGCTGGAGTCATTCAAGGATTGATTTTTGGAGCGGTGGTCTTGCTGTCTAAAAAGTACAAGCACAAAAGTGTGTATTTTTTGACGGCGATTATCATTATCTATTCCTTGAGCAATCTTCAATTCTATCTTCAAGATATTAATCTTATTTCCTATACTGAGCTATTTGACAATTATTTTGTTCCTTGGGGCAATGCGATTCCTGCATTATTGTATCTCTATGTTGTTTCTTTTTTAGACCCTCAAAGGCAAATTGCTAGAAATGAGAAGCTATTATTCATACCATTTTTGTTCTCTTTGGCAATTAGTATTTTTTATAAGCTAATTAAGTGGCTTGAGCTCAACGAGGAGTTGTTATCTGGTGTCATGTTGTATATGGAGACCTACGATGAACTGATTTCTGCGCTCTTTCATATAATCATCATTGTGGTCCTCTTGGTTAAGATAAAAAACTATAAACGTGCACACGGCGATTTTAAGTACGATCATATCAAACTCCATTTAAATTGGCTGAGAAATACCCTGATCATTTTCTTAGTGCTGATACCTATGTGGGTTTCGCTAACGGGTCTATATATGCTTTACCCAGGACAAATATCATTTTATCCGCTATGGATCGCTATGGCATTATTAATTTATTGGCTTGGACATATTGGCATTTATAAATACGGTATAGTTGAGCAGCGAAAACAAATACGGAGTAAGCAATTGATCATAGAGAAATCAATTCAAATAAAAGGAAAAACAAAGCATATCATCATTGAGCGTTTAAGAACCTTCCTTGATGACGAGAGACGATTTTTAGATGCTGACTTGAATCTTGAAAAAACAGCTCAGGCCTTAGAAATAAGCCAAGGACATTTATCGAAGATCATCAATACAGAATTGGGAACAGGATTTAAGGATTATATCAATTCACTGCGTGTTGAAGAAGCGAAATCCTATCTACTGGATTCAGATTTTTCCAACTATACGCTCGTAGCCATTGGCCTTGAGGCAGGCTTTAATTCTAAATCTGCTTTTAACGCCTCCTTCAAAAGAATTACGGGCGAAACCCCTTCGCAGTATAAAAAAAGCCATATAAATTAGTCTTATTTTTTCATAATCGCATAAAATAGCACGTCCAAAACTGCTTTCATATTTAGTTTTGCTGAACTGTTAATTAATTAAATATGAAATTATGAAACGATTATTACTATTAGGGTTGTTATTACTATTTTCAAATCAAATGAATGCCCAAGGTTGGGGACAAACACAAAAGATTGTTCCAGACGATAGATTTATTGGACAACAATTTGGTCATTCGGTTGCTATAGATGGCATTTATGCTGTTGTTGGTATGAATAATAATAACAATATCGATCAAGGAGCTTATGTTTTTAAAGATGATGGTAATGGTAATTGGATGCAAATTCAAAAACTTGAGAACCCAAATTACAATCAATTTGATTCCGCTGGTTTTAGTGTTGCAATTGATGGTGATTACATATTTGTTGGTGATTTAGGCGAAGATTA
>RCNB010000644.1_pt1 | contig 22801 bp, 24 predicted proteins | sample 2041321 | NCBI WGS metagenome assembly RCNB01 (sample SAMN09708232, study PRJNA481090) | Marine sediment metagenome, whole genome shotgun sequencing project. | reverse complement strand
ATGTTTTATACTTATCCAGATATACGCTTCGAGGAAGACCATAACGGTTTATGTAATGGGTCAACGAGTCCATAGCCGGATATACACCTTCATATTCATAAAAACGACCAAAAGTATGATTGGTCGCATCGTCTATATATCCCATAAACACCATCTTAGGACCACGATCCTCCAACCACATGTGGTGCGAACCATCAAACTGGACCATCTCTCCAAAGTAGTGTTTCCTCTCCCTCCACGGATGGACATCTCTCTGTCTTTTCCTGCGAACCTTCCACAGCCCTTTGGCTATCATGATCCGACGTGTCTTCTCTTTGCTTATCTTGATCCCATCCAGCTCAAAAAGCTTCTCAGAGGCCAATGTTGGGCCAAAGTCCGGATACTTCCGCTCTATGAGCCAGCCTATCCTTCCCTCAAGCTCTATGGGCATCTTATTCGGTGCCACTCGCCCTCGATTCCCATGCACAATCCCCTTATCTCCATTCCCGCGGATCTTAACTAATAGATTCCTGACCTGACGATCTGTTATACCTAAAAGCTTTGCCCCATACACTTGAGTCAGTTGTCTGTCCATCACTCGGTGAAGTATCCGTAGACGATCAACCTCTTTTTTGCTCATCGTGATAACTTCCTTGGCCATCCCAGTCCTCCTCGCGGTTTCCCGCTAAAGAGAACCTTAACCGATTTTTTCTAAACAGGAAACTTTTGCATAGCTCAATCCGGAAATTATCACGTTGCTGTGACATAGCATATATCATTCATACGCTGACAAAAAAAATCAAGGACTTGCAATTAACATAGACGAGGAATAGTAGGTTGGATTCTCATCTGTGTCGCATACTAGGATTATGTTAGCCTTCTAAAGCACGGCAACAAGTTCCTCCATCAAATCTCTCAGACCATCCACTGGCACATGTTCTTTGTAATACAAATATTCCATTTCTGAACTGTAAGATTCTAGAATTGTCTGGATATTCCCAACTAAGCTTTCTTTTGATATTGGCTTAAATGACTCTTTCCTACTCAGAATGTTAATAATTTCTTTCAGATCCAAGTCAAATTTTTTCACAATTAAATAAAAATCATAAAGATCCCTTGCTCTTATTCTTTCGTTTAAAGTTCTGATTTTTTCTGCAGCAATTTCTTTTATGTTCATTAAATTAACTTCCACATTCACGCCATAATTATTGTGAAACTTACTCTTTATTGTTTCTAAGAGGACCTTTTGGTTGGTGTTAATATTCACATTGATTGAACTGGGTTGCGGTAAAATTCCCTGATATTGAAGAAAGAAATCAACGGAATATTTTTTCTCATTGAAGTTTTTTATACCTATGAAATCATGCTCTCTAAAAACATTTTCCAATCCCAATAGCGAAATGGAGCGAAGAGATGTAAAATCTAAATCTTTGGAAAATCTCAATTGATCCAAATAACAATGATGGATCGCGGTTCCACCTTTAAACACAAGAATCTCGTATAAATCAGAGTTATTAATTATTTTTAGAATGACGGCGAGGAAATAATCCCTCTCTGCTTCAGCAAGAGGATATTTGAGCCCTTTTTTGTTGAGAACCTCAAGCTGAGGGCGTGTAATCAAATCTATCTTCATAATAAATTCGCCATTTGTTATTGAATTTTCTCGAATTTTTCGTAAGGCGGCTATACCCCTTTTTATGCAGGGAATCAATCAAGATTTGTGTATTTTCACCTAACCCGTCCAACAAAAATCCTAATTTCCTTTTTGTTGTTATGGGATAATTCATGGCATACTCCACCATTTTTCCAAAATCAATCTTATTTCTTCCTAAATTTATTTTCTCCCAAAAAATATTCAATGAATATGAATCATTCCTAAAGTATAGATAATCTAAAAAAATCTTCTCGAGCTCAGCAATTTGAGATCTGTAACCTTCAATATCGACATCTTTGAAACCATAAAAAAGTTCTTCCTTAATTTTCACGAATCGGTAATTCAAATTCTGGAATTCAAATAACCGAGGCTTCGAAAGAGTAACAGAAATAATGCTTCTCACCATTTGATCAAAGAGATTGTAAAAGCTCAGTGCTGCTTCAAAAGAAACATATGAGCTATTGACAAAAGTCCGTGCGATAACGAAGGGCGATATATCCGTGAATCCATGAGATGCAAGGCTCGTTATTGCATAAACTCCCTTTTTTATCTGAACGAGCCAGCCATTTTTTTTTAGCTTCGTCGCAAGGTTGGCTGCCTCTTGTCTCGAAAGGAAAGTTTTAACCTCCCCATAGAATTTCTGAAAGTCAATGATGTTCCCATATTTGGCGATAAGATTCTCCAACAAATTCAACTCTTTTTCTGATAAAATTGTATGTTTTGTTTTCATATTATAACTTATTTAATATTATTATTAGGTAATAACATATACTTTACTATCGATAATGTCAAGTTTTTTTCTTGAGGCCACGCTGTAGCTCCTCAAAAGTTACAAACTCGCCTCTTTCAATTTCCTTTATGCCCTTTTCTATTTCCGTCCATTCTCGAGCGCTGACTTTCACACTTTCCAGTTCTTCTTTCACTAATTTCCGAATGAGTTCTCTTATTTTTCCTGTTTTGCTATAACCCTTCTCTCTGCACACAAGATCAAAAGCTGCATATTCTTCTTCGGGAGGACGGCTGTTGTCAGCGTGTTCTACACTGATAAAAAAATCAAGGACTTGCAATTAACATAGACGAGGAATAGTAGGTAAGATCTCAGTCAAATTTTATTTCTTTTAATTTCAGGTGCTTCACAAGAGGGGCAAAATCCTGGTCATCATGCAAAAGAGATATGTCGTTGTGAATGCAGAATGTTCCGATCATAACATCGATGGATTTACGAACAGTCACTCCCTTCTTTCGAAGAAAGCGATAATTTTCTGCACTTTTTATGGCTAACTCTCGACCCAGCATCTCCATAAATTGAAAATTTGATAATAATTCTTTAGCTTCGTTAAAGTCACGGTCGCTTTTGAAACCCTGAAGGACTTCAGCCAGGACAAGATCCCCCAAGATGATGATTTCCCTCCCAAGAGCAGAATCCAGCCAATCGGTTTGAGGATTAATTTTCCCGTTAAAGTAGCCGATCCAAACAGAAGAATCGACCAAGATCATTTGTCCATCCGCATCTTGTCCAAATCGCCGCTCCATTTAAGTTTTCCCCGGAAATTTTTCACTTTTGCTTGTCGACTGAATTTGACAAGAAGTTTCAAACCGGCTTCAACAGCATCTTTCTTTGTGCGGAATCCGGAAAGCTTAAGAGCATCTTTCATGAGTTGATCGTCGATCACAACATTGGTCCTCATCTCAGCCTCCTATGTGTATAAATCAATCATATTATACACATAATTCCCAATTGAGACTAGAGATCTTTCGGTCGAAATGTCTCATTATTATTTCAAAAGTTATAATAGGATGCCGTGAAATATTTAGTAAACGCCCTCAAGTACGAATGACTGTTCTCGATTTTAGATTTCTTCCAGAGATTTTACAGGTGAATAAAACCCTGTTTCTATCATTCTGGCTAGAATGAGATTGCCTTCACTCAGGTTGATTTTTCTTTGCCTCACGACATTCTTGAGGATGCCGACGGTTCCGGTGAGTTTCACATCCAATAATCCGGATTCTCTCCTTGCCGCCCTATCATCACAGGCGAAGATAAATTCTCTGGATTTCGCCACAGCAATGCTAGATGCCTCACCGAGACCGAGGGAGACAGAAAGTGTTTCATAAAGGGATTTCTCTTTTTTAGAGTTCAAAACAGCTTCCTTGAGCCATCCCTCTCTCAAAGCCTCTTGGACTTTCCCCAAGTCTTTATGTCCTTGTTGTATCCCTTTCATAATCTCGGCAGACACAAAATTTGTGATGTAAGCAGATTTGCTATAAAAATTCTCCAAAATAAATAGAGAATCGGAGAGTGCAAAATTGGAGACACAACAGCAGTCGAAAATGATCTCAAGCATTCTCTGCGTCTTGGGTCAAGTTCTGAAGATCCTGGGACTGGATGGGGATTCCATTGTCTTTTAGGTAATTTCTCGTGCTGACCGGATCAAGTCCCAAAACCTCAGTAAGTTTCCCAAGACTGATGAATCCCTCGCTGTAAGCACTGACTGCAACTTGCCTTCGATGTTCGAGCCTATCCCTTTTCTTATAGACGACGTCAAGCGCATCTCTCACCAATCCCCCTAGTGTCCGTCCCTCTCTTTTAGCATAGCGCTTCAACTTCTTATGCTGATCGTCACTTAGCATGATGTTTGTTCTTTTCATAGAATTTACTATATGTGTAACTATATGTGTATACTAAGATCTTTCTGCCTGTATGTCAACAATTATTTCGAGGAACAAAGCCCAGAGCGGGCCTTGTTAGACCGCCTCGAGTTCAGCGAGTAAGCCCGAGATGAGTTCTTTTACTGTTATGATCTTGTTGACACGGTAAGCATTCTTCCCGCAGAAGATGAGGCCGTGGTCCACATCCCCGAAGTAAGAGTTCACGAGCGCCTGAGCGATGCAGTACCTCGCTTCACTGACTTTGCAGGCTGACAAACACCTGAAAGGACACCTGATCTTAATCTTCCCTTTAATTTCTAAGTCCCGCAAAAATTTGTTTTTAATGGCCCTTCCTAGCATGCCGACAGGACTCTTGATGATGATGATATCCTCTTCCTTGACATCGAGATAGGCCTGTTTAAATTCCTGGGATACACCACACTCCGAAGTGCACACAAATCGTGTAGCCATTTGGACTCCTGAGGCACCCAGGGACAGCATCCGAGCTATATCCTTTCCGTTATAAATCCCGCCAGCAGCGATTATCGGAATCTTTCTTCCATATCGATCTTCATAGGCTTTTACTGTTTCTAGAATTTCCGGCAAAAGATTATCCAGGGAATATTTTTCCAATTGATGAAGCTGATCCTCCGAGAAACCAAGGTGTCCTCCGGCAAGAGGTCCTTCAAGGATAAAGGCGTCGACTGTCCTGTTGTAACGTTTGTCCCAGGAGCGCAGGATAAATTCCGCAACCCGGGCAGAACTGACTATAGGTACAAGGTTTACAGAATCGTCTTCGACCAGAGCGGGAAGTTTAACAGGAAGTCCGGCACCGTACACGATTGTGTTGACTCCCTCCCTGACGGTAGTCAAAATCAGATCGTTCACATTGCTGAGCACTCCCATGAAATTGACCGCTATATGGCCATCTGTCATGCTTTTGGCCTTGCGAATCTCTCTCTCCAGAGCTTCCCGAGATACCCTTTCGTATTCTTCCTTTGCAGCCTCGATATCTCCCAAGCCTATGCTAGAGATGGTGCCTATCCCTCCCTCCTCAGCCACAGCGGCAGCGAGTGAGGAGAGTGAAACCCTCACGCCCATTCCTCCTTGAACAATCGGGATGCCTACAGTGATGCTGCCGATTCGGAGTTTTGGGATTTTCATTTAGCTTTCATATCTCCTCAATACAAGGCAAGCGTTCCCCCCTCCGAATCCAAAGGAATTGCTGAGAGCTACTTCGAGGTCGATCGATTCCGCTCCTTTGGTCACATAATCAAGAGGGCATTCCAGGTCTGGCTCCCCATAGTTGATCGTGGGGGGCAGTTTTCCAGTATAGATACTCATCACCGTGGACACGCATTCCACCGCTCCGGCAGCGGCTAAAAGGTGGCCGATCATCGACTTGATCGAACTGATCTTGAGGCGTTTCGCATGGTCGCCAAAAACCTTTATCACGGCTGCACTTTCTATCTTATCATTCAGAACGGTTGATGTACCATGTGCATTGATGTATCCCACTTCTTGTGGGGAGATACTTGCGTCTCTAAGGGCCTTCTTCATAACCCTGACCATTCCGTCCCCTCCAGGTTCCGGAGCAGTGAGATGAAAGGCATCAGCCGTGTTGCCAAAGCCGATAAGCTCAGCGTACACGCGAGCGTTCCGGCTGAGAGCATGTTCAAGCTTTTCCAAAACAACGATGCCGGCCCCTTCTCCCATCACAAAACCGTCCCTGTTTTTGTCAAAGGGTCTGCTCGCTTTTTCCACACAATCGTTCCTGTTCGACAGCGAACGCGTCGCACAAAAGCCTCCGAAAGGCAATGGGCTCACGCTTGCCTCGGAACCTCCTGCCAGCATAATATCAGCATCCCCTCTTTGGAGAATGCGAAAAGCATCACCGATAGCATTGGCTCCAGTCGAACAGGCAACAGAGAGTGCAGAAATTGGCCCTCTTAAACCATAGGTAATCGAGACCATGCTTGCCGCCATGTTGATCAGCGCTTTGGACACGAAAAAAGGCCCCAAAGACCTAGGTCCTTTCTGATGAAGCTTATAGCTCCCTTCCTCAATGGTGTGCGCTCCCCCGATGCCGGAGCCTATGATGACCCCCGCCCTATCTCCATCAAAAGCAAAGGCTTTCAAACCCGCATCATCGAGCGCCATGTCCGATGAAGCCATGCTAAAATGAACAAATCTGTCCATCCGTTCTGCAGATTTCCCATCTATCCATTCTTCAGGATTGAAGTTTTTTACCTCTCCAGCCATCTGAGAGCGAAAATCAGACGGATCGAACCGAGTGATCCTTTTTATACCGTTTTGTCCCGCTATCAGGCTTTTCCAGAAGTCTTCAACTCCAATTCCAATAGGAGTAACGGCACCCAAACCGGTTATAACAACCCTATGTTCATTCATTTTTATAAAAGAACTAAAATTATCTATTTATAGTCGTTAGGTGTCAAGTACAAAAGGACCTAGGAAGTATCCAGCGAGAATTTATCTTAGATCCTGACAGTGTATCAATGAAGGATGATGTCGTCGCGGACATAAAGGACGCCAGGATCCCTCAGCATTCGCTGGAACTCTTCCTCCGGAAGGTCATCCCGCACGGCGACTTCGACATGTTTTCCAAAATAGAGTTTTTTGTTGATCGCGTCTACCATGCTGTTGATCCGGATATACTGGCTGGCTTTGGCTTTATCCAAAACCACTGTGATCGAATCACCATGGATACGGACTGCCTTCACAGTTTCTATTTTGGAGGCATTCGCAACAAAACGCCTCAGCATGCGCTTTTTCCGGTTTTTAATGTTCCTGTAAATCACAAGACCCGCAATCCCGAGCCACAACAAATTCGCCCACTGGATGTCGGTAAAAAAAAGGATGGCAGCCACGACAAGGATGGCAGCCACAATCAAAATTCCCTGAGGGCCGACGGGGATGGAAGTCGTCAACCAGTACTTCAGTTCATCGATCTTCTGGGTCGCCGAAAACGGTCGCTGGACACCGGAATCGATATCTGCTTTCAGATTCTTGAGATCTGGGACCAAAGCTCCTGCATCCGGATATCTGTCCTCCGGACGTTTGCGGAGACAGCGGGTGATAATCCTGTGAAGATCGGGCGGAAGATTTTTGCGGATGACCGTGACCGGTCGGGCCTCTTCGAAGGCGATGGCATGCATGGTGTCGATAGGGCTGCCGCCCTCGAACGGCAACTCGCCGGTGACCATCTCGTACAGGACGATCCCCAAGGAAAAGACATCGGAAGGATAGCTCAGTTCCTGACCGCGTGCCTGTTCCGGACTCATGTAGGAAGTGGTTCCCATGATCGTGCCGGCAGCCGTGGTCTGGGGCATGGTTTTGGTAGGAGCATGCTCCAAAAGGGTTAGCGTTCTATCTGCATCCTCGGGAGGTTCGAGCAGTTTGGCCAGGCCGAAATCCAACAGCTTGGCATGCCCATCGCGTGTGACCATGATGTTTTCGGATTTGATGTCACGGTGGATGATCTTGGACTTATGGGCCTTGGCAAGGCCTTCTGCAACCTGAAGCGCGATCTCCACGGAGCCGATCATATCCATTTCTTTATTTGCGATCAGCTTGCCGACGGTTTGTCCCTCGATAAATTCCATGACGATGAAGGTCGTCTCGTCCACTGTGTCGATGTCGTAAACCTGGGCGATCGCAGGATGGGTGATGGCGGCTGCAGCACGGGCCTCCTGGAGGAACCGTTTTAGCCTATCAGGGTCGGCTGTCAGGTCGGTCTTGAGCATCTTCAGGGCGACCGGCCGTTTCAATTTCAGGTCCTGAGCACGGTAGACGACACCCATGCCTCCCTTACCCAGGAGTTCGTCAACTTTGTAGTGTTTGATGGTCCTGTCGATCATCGATTCTTCATCGCCCATGGTATAGTCTATACCACAGGAGGAAAAACGGGTCAATTATCGATAATAAGGAGTTACTTCAACACAAAACCCACAATAGCGCAAACCAGGGTCAAATTGACGGATATGACACAGGGATAATACAGAGGGCCGACCTTACCGGTTTCCTTCTTGGTGATTTGCTTATACTGTTGGATATATTTGATGATGTAAAGCCTCAATAAAAAGAAGTTGATTTTGACTCCCCGCTTGGAGAGTTCATTCACGATCAAAATCGAGAAAATAACAAATAAACCTACGAATACGAGAGCTAATACTAAAAATGTGTTTGCCATTTTTTCCTCTCAATAAGATATACGTTTTTTTTCAAAATAAATTCATTAAAACAAAAACCCTGCGATTGACAAAATGGTTAGATTACTTTAAATTGGTAAGAAAGTAGGAAATTAGGAAAATAAGACCGATTTTTGGAGAAATTTCATGAAAGAACTGATAAAAGTGAGAGAAAAAGGGCAAATCACCCTTCCTTTATATATGAGGAAAAAAGTTCACATCGAAAAAGGAAGTATTGTATTGGCAAAAGTCATAGACAACACGATCGTCCTGATTCCCCAGGAAACCATAGATAAAAACCAGGCTTGGTTCTGGACGGAGCGCTGGCAGAAACTCGAAGAAGAGGCAGAACACGACATCCGTGAGGGGCGAGTCAAATCTTTTGATTCGGTCGAGGATCTTATCGATGAAATGGAAGAAAAAGATTAGCCTATCAAGAACCGAAAGATTCAAGAAGTGTGTTCTCAAACTCGACCAAACAACCCGAAAAAAGCTGAAAAAACAATTGAATCTTTTGGTCACCGATCCCCGGCATCCATCCTTGAGAATAAAAAAAATCAAGGGAACCAAGTCCATTTTTGAAGCAAGGGTAAACGATTTTTACAGATTCACCTTTCAATATTACGATAAAAATGAGATCCTATTAAGAGTTGTCGGCCCACACAACTCTGTTCTCGATAAACCTTGAAGTTCGATTACACGCAAAAGCCACGAGGTGGATCATCTCGGCCCAGCCTTTGGAGAACACACAGCTTTGCGCTTTTAAGCTGCTCTTTAATACCCTAATGCGCTGATAGGATTATTAATGCCGGCTATTTCTTTTTATGGTAGTTGGGATAAGCCGGACGTTTTGGTTTAGGAAGCGGTTTTTTGGCCAGTTCATCCATCACGATCTTAATAGCTTTTTCCAACTGGGGGTCTTTTCCCTGCCGGACAAGCTTGGGATCGAGCTCTACTTCAATGTCAGGTATAACGCCAATGTTTTCCGCAATCCATTTTCCGTCCGGGCTCCAAACCCCTGAGCTGGGAGCAGAGACATAACCGCCGTCCATAAGAGCAGGAGCTCCAGCTCGTCCAACTAATCCGCCCCATGTCCGTTTGCCCACCAATGGTCCTACCTTGGCCTTTTTAAAATACCAGGGCATGGCATCCCCACCAGAGCCGGCGAACTCGTTGATGAGCATGACTTTTGGCCCGAAAATAGCGCCCTGCGGCTGGACTTCGTCTTCACCATCCCGGGTAGCGACCAGGCTCATCATTTCGCGCTTAAAGCGCTCGATAATATCCGTGGCAAGCATGCCTCCTGCGTTAAAGCGTTCGTCGACAATGACAGCCTCCCGGCCGACCTGGGCATAAAAGTAGCGGTTAAAATAAGTGTAGCCGCCAAAAGCCGTGTCGGGCATATAGACATAGGCCACCCGTCCATTGGTCACTTTTTCGACATAGCGCCGATTATCTTCGATCCAGGCAAAATTACGCAGCGAGGCTTCGCTTCTGATAGGAATAACCGTCACTTCCCGTGAGCCTTCCTTTCGCGGATTGGGCCCCACAGTGAGCACGACCTGACGCCCCGCTTTTCCTTCAAAGTATTGGTAGATATTATCTCTGCCCTGGACCTCTTGACTATCCACGGATAACAGGTATTCACCCTTCTTGACATTCACTCCCGGCTGGGTCAGAGGGGCCTGGAATTGTGGATTCCAATTTTCGCCATTAAAAATCCGGGCGAAGCGATAGTGATTGTTTTCGATAGTATAATCCGCTCCTAGAAGGCCGGTTGCAATTCTATCCACACGAGGCAGGTCGCCGCCTCCGACACCAAGATGCCCGACAGTCATCTCACCCAGCATTTCGGCAAAAAGGTAGTTCAAATCCTGTCTTGAGGCCACAGACTTAACATAAGGGGCGTACTTTTTCTGGGCTTTCTCCAGGTCCAGACCATGGAGGCCGGGATCGTAGAAAAATTCCCGTTCGATGCGCCATACTTCACGGTACATCTGACGCCACTCCTCGCGGGGTTTCACCTTGATCTGGATATTCTGTGTTGCCAGAGCCTTGCCGGAAGGCTTTGCTGAGGATGGTGGAGGGGAAGGGGCACCGTCGGGAGACATGGGACGAAGGGTTCCGATCGACCAGCGGCCTTGCTGGCTGTAAAGATATTTTTTCCCATTCCTGGCTATCTCGAAGCTGCCGATCTTGCTTATGACTACATCGGCCCTGCGCTGTTTAAGGTCGTAACGGTGTACAGTGTTTCCCTGGGGAATAAATGACCCCGGCAGCGGTGCAACGGATTCTACAGCCAGGAACACTCCAGAGTTACCTGCTTGGAGATCGACGCAGGAACGGGCCGGCATGGGAACAGCTAAAATCCGCTGGAGAATACCGTCCAAGTCGATCTTGACTGAAACGTCCTTTGGAGGTTTTTTGTCCGGTGGAGTTTCCTCTTTATCTGAGGCCTTGGATTCTCCTTTATTTTCCGTGCTTTTATCTGTTTTCTCCTCTTTTTTTTCCGGTTTTTCTTCATCACTTTCCGGCGAAAACGGCGAAGGATCGGTTTTAGACAACACAGCCAAATAAATACTCCGGGTTACGGTCCGGAAGATGCTGTGAATATCAGGCTGAAGAGAAGCTCCCGAATCCGTACTGGCTGTGAAATAAAGATATTTTCCTCCTTTATCGAATACCGGCAAACGTGCATCACTCATACCGTCTGTGATCTGCGAGCTCTTTTCGCTTTTTAAAGAATACACAAAGATCGCACCCAGATAGTTGGACAGCCGCTTAGTGTAAGCCAGCCACTTAGAATCAGGCGACCAACTGGGGACAAGATCTCCTGTGCCACCATAAAAGCGGTCCTTATCCACTTTAACTGGTTTTTTAGTGTTGATATCCACATACCAGAGGGTCAGGTGACAATCAACATAAGCAATTTTTTTATTGTCAGGCGACCAACTGGGGGCATAATAAAATGAAGGATTCTTACCCAAAGTTATTCGAATCACCTCCCCGGTTCCTTTCTGGTCCCGGATATGGAGTTCATATTCGCCTGATTCTTCCGAGAAATAAGCGATGTTTTTTCCGTCGGGAGACCAGGAAGGGTAGCGTTCCATAACACCCGGAGAGTGAGTAAGATTACGATAATCGCCTTTTTCCGCAGGGACAGTTATAATCTCACCGCGGGCCTGAAAAACAGCACGGACTGCGTTGGGGGACAGGCTGGGTGACGAGAGGCGGCTGCCGACGTTGACAAACTTTTCCCGGACTCCGGTCATATCGCCTTCAATGGTCACAGATAGACGCTGAACCTTGCCTGAAGCAAGGTTATAAAGATTAAGAGAGCCGAACTGCTCGTATACTATCGCCCCGGGACCTGCAGATGCCGACTTAAAGTCCAGGCTTTCGTTTTTAAGCACCCGGTTCACTTTTTTTGTCAAAATATCGTAAGAAAAGAGTGTTACCGGACCTTCCCGGTCAGAGAGAAAATAGACATTATCTCCCACCCACATGGGATTAAAATCATTAGAATCTGTGCGTGGCACCTTTACGATACTGGAATCACTCAGGTCTGCTATCCAGACAGGAGTGGCTTGACCCCCGCGATAACGCTTCCAGACCCGAAAAGCCCGTGACAGGGGCACATAAGCGATGCTTTGTCCGTCAGGCGAAAAGCACCCCTCGAATCCCATGGGCAGAGGAAGTCGTTTAGGGGATCCACCCTTCAGACTGACGGTAAATAGTTCAGCAAATCTGGAAGACGCTGTCCGGCGGGAAGTAAAGAGAATTTCCTTACCGTCCGGTGTCCAACCCAGCACATTGTCGGAAGATGGATGCCAAGTCAAGCGGCGCGGCTCCCCGCCTTCTGCAGGAATTACATAAGCATCCACATTACCGTCATATTCTCCGGTAAAGGCGATGGTAGTTCCATCGGGCGAGAAAACTGGATTTCTCTCAAAACCAGGGCTTGTAGTCAATCTCTGGGCTGCTCCTCCTTCTCGGAGAACACTCCACAAGTCACCCGCAAAAACAAAAACAACATAAGTACGGCTGAGCGCGGGGCTTTGCGCCAGGAGCGGTGCATCTGCCGATTTCGCCGGCAGCGGTAATGTTAACAAAGCAATAAGAATTAGGATACAGATGTGATACATCAAAAACCTCCTTTTGTTTCATTTCTTGCGTTAATCAGTCGATTCTATTTAAGAATTGTTATTCTCTTAAAAAAGCAGATCTGATTCTGAGTGCAGTTCAATGTATTTATCCATCTATTTTACAAGGGAAAAAATGAATAGTAAATATAAAAAGTGCTTGCCGCCAGCACCCTTGTAAGGCAGTAACGCTGGAACGTATCTTCGATACTTTTTGAAATTTTCACCAAATGTCTCAATCAACCCTCTCTCTTCCAGAGAAACTACATAATGAGAAAAAATAAGCATTAGAACCCAAGGAATAATGAACAGCACGTTCTAAAAATCGAAGCATTCAAAATCTATTAATTCCTATAATTTTTATAATTACTATAATATTACTTGACATTTATTTCTGAATTCTGATATACAAATCAATTACAGAGATTAAAAATTAAACAAAAAAGGAGGTGATTTAGATGGCAGAATACGAAGATACTTTGAAGGACATAGAGGCTTCCCTTGGGATAGTGCCAGGCTTCATGAAGGCCCTACCAGCTGATGTATTAATAGGAGAGTGGCCTCTTATGAAAAAATACGTCTTGGGTGAATCGAAGATTCCTGGAAAATACAGAGAGATGATCGCATTGGCTATCGCGGCCAACCTCAAGTGTCCCTACTGCGAGCTCTTTCATACAGGAACAGCGAAGCTGCACGGTGTCAGCGATGATGAACTTAAAGAAGTCTATTTTCTCGCAAGCTTCACAACCAGATGGAGTGCTATGATACACGCCCAACACTATGACTACGACAAGTTCGCAGAGGAATTTGCCCAGATAGGTGAACACCTGAGTAAATAAGCTGGCTCCTGAAGAAGACCACCTGTAAATTAATATCGGCCTTTATTCCACAAAGATCGTTGAGGCTGGATGAAGGATTCCTGACGTAGATTGTTCCATTTTTGTTGACCTGGTTTTTTCCGAATGATATGGTATTTTCGGCAGATAATCCATTACGATCATGTACGACATTATAGTCATCGGAGGAGGGCCTGCGGGCTCGGCAGCAGCGCGCAAAGCCTCATCACTCGGTCTTAAAACCCTCCTGATTGAAAAGGAGAATTTCCCCAGATACAAACCCTGTGCAGGGGCAGTTTCTGACATTGCGCTCTCTTATCTTGATTTCCAGCTTCCTTCCACCATGCCTGAAAAGGAGATGCGAGGAGTGCGGATAGTCTACAAGGGACAAAAGGTAGTGAAACACGCTCCCCGGCGGATCGGAATTCTCGTGGAGCGGAAAGCCTTTGATGATTTCCTGCTAAAGATGGCCGGGGAATCCGGCACGAAGATAATCATGGGAGAGAAAGCGGTCGATTTTGCCGAGAAAGAGGATAAATTAATAGTAACTACCAATAAGAGTGAGTACGAGGCACATTTCCTGATCATAGCAGAAGGCGCTCAAGGGAATCTCCAGCACAAAGTGAAAGACAGGCCCAGAAAAAATGAATATGCAATATCACTTGTCGCAGAGATCAAAGAAGACGAAAACACCATAAAAGAACGTCTGGACAACATCATTGAGGTACATACAGGTTTGTTGAAGATGGGCTTTGGCTGGGTGTTTCCCCATTGCGGTTATTACTCTGTGGGCATTGCCGGGATCGCCGAGTACCTGAACGATCCCAAGAAAAAAATGCGGGAGTTCCTGGATTCGGTGGGCTTTCGTGATCGATATCCGATCAACAGCCATGTGATTCCTGCCGGAGGAATCAAACGGAAGCTCTCAACTTCAAGAGTAGTTCTCACAGGTGACGCGGCCGGCTTTGTGGACTCATTTTACGGAGAGGGCATATCATATGCCATACGTTCCGGCCAAATCGCCAGTGAGACAATTTCAAGAATAATCCAAAGCGAAAATTCCGTTTCCATGGATGATTATGAATCCCAGGTAAAAGACGAGTTCGTGATAAACCTGAAATATTCCCTTTTGGCCTCCAGAATAGCACATTCAATTCCTCTCTTCTTTGAGCTTGCGATCGAGAATGAAAGTCTGGTGGATAGATTCATGGACATTGCTCTCCAGGAGATTACCTACAAGGGGCTGCTGAAATGGCTGATCCCCAGACTCCCATGGTACCTTTTGAGGCATTTTTTTAAGAAAATGGGTCGATGGAAAATTCAAAAATGACTCTCAAGAGATCAGGTGCCAAGGCCCTGTCCTGGCTCAAGATATCTAGACTGCATTTTTATCCACTGCCTTTAATCGTATACAGCCTGGGAGCTGCGGCAGCTCAAAGCATGTATCAGAAATTTAACCTTGGCATTTATGTGCTGGGTTATGTTTTTATTTTTTTGGTCGAGTTGTGTTCTGTCCTCACCAATGAATATTTTGATTATAAAACAGACGCACAAAATAAGAATCCGGGTCCTTTTAACGGCGGCTCGAGAGTGCTCGTAGAGGGTAGGCTCGAATTCAGAGAAGTGAGAGCGGCAATTGTTTTCCTTCTTTTGTTAATATTCGGGACAGGATATGTTCTTTTTAAGATCTCATCTGATATTCAGCCCCTGTTAATGGTTTCGCTCCTGCTTTTCGGTCTCTTCCTAGGATTAGGGTATACTCTCCCTCCTCTCAAGTTTTCCTACCGGGGAATAGGCGAAATCGTAGTGGCTGTCACTTTCAGTCCCTACTTGATTCTCTGCGGCTACACGTTTCAGAGCGGAACGTGGAAAGATCCTTGGCCTTGGCTCATAAGCCTCCCACTTTTGTTTGTTATCTTTTCTGCCATAACACTTTCAGGTGTGCCTGATTACCTGGCAGACCGGGCAGCTCAAAAAAGAACACTCGCTGTCATTTTCGGACAGCGTTCTGCCATAATACTCTGTGCCGCTAGCATTTCTGCGGCTGCATTCTCCTGGATAGCGCTCTACTATTTCAAGATACTAAAAGGGTGGCCGGTTGTTTCCATATTCTTTGTTCTCGTTCATGCTTCTCTTCTATCGATCCTTCTCTTCAAGCTTATCCGTTCGGATCATTTCGACCGGAAAATTAACAGGGAGATGGTACTGACCCTGTCATATATGTTATGGTTTGGCCTGATTCCATTCCTTTCATTGATAGTGTGATGAAGAGAAAATTGAATTGCCTGAGAAGTGCCGTGGTTTTCTTCTGCACTCCTTTTATTATCCTCTCTGTATGTTTGCTTTCTGACCAACCTGTCACAAATGCTGCAAACAACTTCCAAAAGATAGAAAAATATCGTTATGAGGCGGTGCCTGGAGGGAACCAGGAGGCATCGCGAAAAAAGTCTATCGAGATGGACATTAGCCGCGCTGATTCTCAGACGACCTTCACCATGAAATCCGTCTCCGCCAAGGAAGTGGCATACATAAGGCTGGAGCTGGAAGCGGATCACGATTTTGTATCAGGCGTCAAAAATATCACCTCTCCTTCCGGAAAACTCAAGTCGGAAGGCTCCATATGGAGAAATCAACAGACGGTGTATGTTAAGCGAGTCTCGGGAAAGAAGCAGAAAATACGAGAATATGACTTGCCAGAGGATAAACCCCTCGTCGTGGACGGAAGCCTTCTTCTTCTGCTCAGATCCTTTCCTTTCGAGCAAAAAAGGGAATGGAAGTTATTCATGGTGGATTTCTCTCAAAACTCTGTTTCCGGCGTCGTTCGACAGACAGGAGTGGAGACTATTCGCGTCAAAGCCGGAGAATTTGAATGTTACCGCATGGAATTAATCGTTCATGCCTTCATTTTCCGCCCCAAGATTACCTACTGGATCTCAAAGATGGAGCCCCATTTTCTGGTGAAGCACCGGGGGAAGATCGGGCCCCTCACCCGGACCTACATTACTCAGTTGGTATCGATAGATTAACCCAAGCGGAGCTATTTCAGAAGGTTAACCTGCACCGGATTGTTGAAAAAATAGACTGCGGGGATAATCCCGCAGAGCACAGTTGTGGTAGCCGACATCCCCATGATATTGATCATTTTCATCCCAGCAGGTATTTCATAGGCGTTGAGGTTCTTCAATATCACTCCTCCTGTCAACAGAGGGAAGATAGAAATAGCTATGGAATATTTTAAAGGCAGAATGCCGAACAGAACAAGACCAAAGCAGAAAAGCACACAAAGCAACAGGACAAGCGCAGAAAGAATCATGACATTCTTTGGCCGCAGGAGCACAGAGATGGATCTTTTCCCAGCTTCCCTGTCTGCATCTGTATCCGGTATTTGAGTCAAGCACAACGTCACAAAAACTGACAGCGAGATTGGCAGGGATAAAAGATAGAATCGAAATCCTGACGCGACCTGTTCCACGGCGGGATTCTCGACCTGGGATACCAAACCGACCAACATCATGGGAACTCCATAGCCGATGAAAGCAACTATCTCACCCAATCCGATCCTCGAAAACCGGAGGGGGTAAAAACTATATTCCAGCCCAAGAAAGAGGCCGACAGCTGTTCCCAGAAAAAGCAGCCAGTGATAGCCAAACTGAAGGACCAGCAGGGCAGCTAGAATCAGACCGAGCCAGGATGTGATGACCCAACCCCGATTCAAGGTCCTCTTTGTGATCAAGCCTTCGGTCAAAAGCCCGGTCCCTCCGTTGAACATGGTGCGGTTGACATTGATCTTATCCGCCTTCTCGTCGGCGACTTCGTTGGAGAAAGATACTGCAGTGTGGCACATAAACCCCAAGAAGATCGCAATCAAAAATCCTCCCCAGTTGAAATCCCGATCGATCGAAGATCCGATGGCGCTCCCCAAAAGAACTGAACCGAAGACAAATGAAAAGAGAGGCAGCCTCGCGGCTCTTATCAATGTACCTATCCTTTTTTTCGCCTTTGTCAAAAGAGTATCAGGACGGGCGAAGGCCTCACCAGCAATTTCTGCCTTCTTAATCCACTTTTTTCTTTTTTCCTCCGTAGAAGTCATCACGGATCCGAAAAGTATAAACCTGGAGTCCTTGATTCCGCTTAACTTTAAGACTCCCCTAATGACAGATTTAAAACCCAAGGAAGTCTTGGAAAATCTGGCCAGTAAAGAGGGCGTGTCGCAGGTACCGATCAGGATCGCTTTTTTGTTTTTCAGCAGGCCAACCGGAATGACCGCCTGGTTATATTGGAAAGCGAAGCGTTCTGTAAAGATCCGGTCAAAATACCCTTTCAGCATGGCCGGGATATTGGCCCACCAGAGCGGTGTTACAAAAACAATCCCGTCTGCCCACACAACATTCCCCTTCATCTCTACAGTTGCTTGATCCTTGTCGTTTTCCTCGATGTCATGAAGCAGAGGATCGAATTGTTCCTTGTAGAGATCCTGAATCCTGATTTCTGCTGCAGTGTTGGATTTTTTCAGGCCCCTTATTACAGCTTCCTTGAGAGCGTTGCCAAGGCTTTCTCCCTTTGGATGAGAGAATACAACCAGAAAATTCTTTTTAGTGGATTTGGCATCTTTTTCTACCATTAGGACTCTCTAGCCTTTGTCTGCTTCCCTTTTCAATCACTCTTTCAAATGGCAGCGAATGCAGTTTTCCCTGTTGAGCATAGCTTTGGGAGCGATAGGCACTCCATCTTTTCCATTTCGATGACATTCCAAACACTGACTCTCGGTCATTTCTCTGGCATCCAGATGAACTCCTTGGGCAATAAATTTTGGAGCAAAGAGGCCTGAGCCTGTAACACAAGCACCTGAGAGACAAACTAGTGCTATAACTACATAAAAGTAATAAGGTGCGGATAGATCTTTTATTCTAATACTAATAATGCTAGCACAATAAAAAGTGGATAAAAAGAGAAAAAATGAGCACTGAGCTACGGACATCGGTTGACATGTTTGTTCCAGCATCTATTCTCGACAAACCTTGAGGTGTTATGGAGGTGCAACCTTTTGCTGGGTGGAGCGTATAACTCTAAGAATAACACAGGTTCTATCTGGAGGTTTGCCCATGTGGATTCATCACCTTAAAGTCACCACACGGAACATCATCCGACACAAAAGTTATGCCTTTCTTAATATTTTCGGCCTCGCTGCCGGCATGGCCTGCTGCATCCTTATCGGACTCTGGGTCCTGGATGAACTTAACTATGACCGCTTTCACGAAAATGTTTCCTCGATCTGCCGGGTAGAATCCAACCAGAACTTCAGCGGACGTACCCTTCACATCTACTGGACACCCCACCCGCTCGGACCGGCCCTCGAGGCTGAGATCCCCGAGATCGAAGACTCCACTCGAGCCGCGAACCTGAATGCACAACTCATCCGATACAAGGACAAGGCCTTCGAGGAGTATGCCATATGGTCTGTCGATCCTTCATTCCTCAATATGTTTTCATTCCCGATGATCAAGGGAGATCCCGAAAACGCCCTCTCTGGAACTTCATCCCTTGTGATGACAGAACGCTTAGCCACAAAGTTTTTCGGTGATGAAAATCCGATCGGCAAAGTGATAAACGTTGCCCAATCCGCCGATTTCACGGTCACTGGCATTTTAAAGGACATCCCCACAAATTCTTCTCTCCAATTCGATGTTCTCGTCCCCTATAAGTATCTCGATTCTATCGGCCGGACAGATGACAATTTCACCAACAACCAGACCTACACCTGGGTTCAATTGCATTCCGGCGTATCCACAGAAGAGGTCAGCACAAAGATCAGCGGATTCGTCCGTCAGAAAGTCCCCCGCAGCTTGATGGTACTCGAACTCCTCCCATTGACAAGAGTCCACCTGTACAGCTACTCCGGCTACGAAAAGAATTTAGCCGTTCAGTCCGTGTACCTGTTCTCTATTATCGCCATTTTTGTTCTTATCATCGGCTGCATCAATTTCATGAACCTTTCCACAGCCCGTTCGGCACACCGGGCCAAAGAGGTCGGCTTGAGGAAAGTCGTTGGCGCCTTCCGATCGCAGCTCATCCGGCAGTTCTACGGCGAGTCTCTCCTCTATGCTTTTATTGCATTAGGTCTCGCTGTGGCGGCTGTTTCTGTTATCCTCCCGGCTTTCGGTTCTATAGCCGGGAAGGAGATGTCCTGGAACGCAGCAGGTGCCGGAGTGCTGGTTCTGGGGCTGGCTGGGATCGCCTTGTTGACAGGCCTTGTCTCTGGAAGTTATCCCGCCCTTTTCCTTGCATCGTTTCAGCCCGTAAACACGCTCAAAGGAAAACTGAAATCGGGGACAGGAAACGCTATTTTCCGGCGCACCCTCGTCGTGGTCCAATTCGTCCTTTCTGCTGCCCTTATCATCGGAACAGGCGTCGTCTCCAAACAAATGACATTCATCAAAAACAGAAATCTGGGCTGGAATAAAGAACAAGTTGTGGCCATTCCCGTACGGTCGTACAGCCGGCCGTCGCTGGAAACCCTCAAAGCCCAACTGGCTAACACTCCCGGGATTTTGAATGTCGCCGTTGCTACCCAGAAGCCCTCATTTACCAGTTGGAGCTCCAGCGGATTCGATTGGGAAGGCAAAGACCCGTCTCTGAAGGTGGATGTGACCTACATGGAAGCCGACGATGGTTATGTGGACACCATGGGGATGAATATCGTCCAGGGCCGCAATTTATCCAAAGAATTCCCGACCGATAAGTCAGAAAGTTTCCTGATCAACGAGGAGTTTGCCAGGCTCATGGGTCATGAAGATCCGATCGGGAAATCCTTCTCGTACTGGGATCAGAAAGGGAAGATCGTCGGTGTCATCGAAAATTTTCATTTCCAACCCCTGAGAAGAAAAATCGAGCCTCTTGTCATCCGGTGGTCTCAGTTGAACTGGACGAATTTTCTGTTCCTCCGGATAGCTCCGGAAGGTATTGCGGAAACCATAGGAACTGTCCAGGGAACTTGGGGGAAAATCATGTCGGATATTCCCTTCAGCTACCAGTTTTTGGATGAGGATTTTGCCAGGATGTACAGGTCCGAAGAACGGACAGGGGCGCTGCTCAAAATTTTCACGGCTATGGCCATCCTAGTGGCCTGCCTCGGGCTTTTCGGGCTTGTTTCCTTTGCTGCCGAACAGAGAACCAAAGAGATCGGGATCCGTAAGGTTTTGGGGGCTTCGGCTCCAGGGATCGTGGCACTCATGTGCCGGGAATTCCTGATTCTGATCGGATTAGCCAACCTCATCGCATGGCCTCTCGCTTATTTTGCCGTCAAAGACTGGTTGAACAATTTCGCCTACCGCACACAAATCCCCGCGGTTTTTTTCATGGGAGCGCTAGTTACCTCTCTGATTATCGGAATGATGACCGTGATCTACAAAGCCATCCGAGCAGCCTCAGCCAATCCCGTGGACGCTCTTAAACACGAATAAATAAATTTAGCCGCCGAGGACTCTGGCGGGGAGCGTGAATAAGGCCTTGATGAAACGGAAAAAAGCGTTTATGGTTATGCCGAACAGCCTCAAGGGAAGCATCAACAGCCAGACGATCGGAAAAAGAAGCAAAGCAAGGACAGCCACCGGCCAGCATATCAGCAGCAATAGCAACCATAATATAAATTTTAAAAACATCGTTACCTTCCATAAAACTATACGGCCCAAACCCCCAAAAAGTTCACTCTAATTCTAATTCGGGGACAGGTACCGAATTATGCTTTACGTTGTCTTTCTACTCTTTTTTCTTTTTTGCTTCGAGTTTTTTTAGATTTTCTGAGTACCTTGTCTGTCCATTGAACTTATTGTATCGCAATTTCGTATTGATTAATAAGATTAAAAAAACAAAGAGCGGTTGGAATAATTAAATCAACATATCGTAATCGGAACTGCGAAATACTTGTAATTATGCTTGACGTAATTTAGAATTGTATTACAATATAGAGAGTTTCGCATAATACAAAAGGAGGTGTCATGATCAAATTATCCAAGAGCTTCGTTGTGTCCATCATTGTTGGAGTGACTTTTTTATGGATTCTGATGACTTTTCCAGTCGCCGCACAGGATCTGGAATACAAAGAAACGGTCATCGCCGGCGGGCCGGATAAGTTCGCGGAAGTGCGCCATGTCGTATTGAAAGGATCGAACTTCGAAATCGGCAAAAAGATCGGAGAAATAGCCAAAAAAGATGGCACCCCCATCACACCCTCGGACAATCACATCATGAACAGAGCCAAAAGAGAGTACATGGCCAAAAATTATCCAATCCTTTACGAGCGCATGAAGGGAATGGCTGCTGCCTATGGGCTGAGCTTCTCCGACGATTCTTATGATTTTTCAGGACTTTTCCAGAAACAAATGACACCGCCGGGATGTTCGGTCACATTTTACCCGGCTGAACACACGGAAAACGGTCATAACATCTTGAGCCGGAATTATGACTTTATCACAGGTGATATCACCGGGAGAAAGCCGCAAAAAGGGCAATTGGCAATGATGGCCCGGCCTATATTGTTCGAGATCTATCCCGACCAGGGTTATCCATCTTTATCCCTATGTGCTTTCGAGTATCTAGGGGGTGTGCTGGACGGCATCAATTCTGAAGGCCTGGTCGTGGCCATCGCCGCAGAGGAGGAATCTGGAAATAAAGTTGGCCGCGAACCCGGTGATGAGGTCGGAATGCACGAATTGATGGGGATGCGTTACCTCCTGGACAACTGCAAAAATGTGGAAGAGGCCAAGGAAGCGCTGCTTTCCCTTAAACACTATTATTCTTTCATTCCCTGCCACTACATCGTCGGGGACAGGAGCGGAAAATCCTTCATTTTCGAGTTCTCTCCCACCCGTAACAGGAGCTATGTCATCGATGGGGAAGGGCCTCAATGTGTGACTAACCATCTAGTATTCCACCATCTAAATGTAGATGAATTCCCGGAAACCGGTCTCAGCGGGAGCATGAGAAGGTACAAGATGCTGGATGAATCCATAAGGGCCAAGGAAAAATTCACACTCGAGGAAATCGATGCCATCAACGCCAGAGTGGCAGTCCCACCGTCAGCACCAGGAAATCCCAAATTCGCCCCTGGCAGAACCTTATGGTATGCACAATACGACCTCGACAACCTGACACTGAACGTGAAATTTTATCTCGGTGAAAAACCGGATCCAGAAAATGAAAACAGAGTTATCTTGGAGTATTCGTCGCAAAAGATGTATGAATTAAGAAAATAGCAGACTATTCTATTATCTTTTCCCCTGTGATATCCATTCCCATCGTTTCATTCACCGTATGGCATTTTGTGTATTTTCCGCT
>RCNB010000643.1_pt1 | contig 22803 bp, 13 predicted proteins | sample 2041321 | NCBI WGS metagenome assembly RCNB01 (sample SAMN09708232, study PRJNA481090) | Marine sediment metagenome, whole genome shotgun sequencing project. | reverse complement strand
ATTGACCGCTTCGCTCGTTGGCTCTCGATCACGCCCCAGAGGGTGTGGATGATTTTCCTCGGGCTGCTGTTCTCCACTGCCGCGTTCGCCGCAACGGGCGACAACGCCATTGCCATCAGTCGAATCGCCGCCCCACTCTGGCTCACTGGTATCGCCCTGACGATTTTCGGCTGCTGGAAAACCAGTGCGCCTCGGGAACTCAAACGCTGGGATTGGTGGGAAATTGCCGTCGTCATCGCGCTCACTCTTACGAGCCTTTTCCTGCGCACATGGGGCGCGGATCACATGCCATACGTTCTCAGCGGGGATGAGGGCTCCGCCGGACTCACAGCCTGGGAGTTCCTTGACGGTCGCAGAAGCAACATCCTCGGTTTGGGTTGGTTTTCATTCCCCTCGCTTTACTTCTGGATAATATCTCTATCCCAACGGGTTCTAGGCAGAACTGTTATCGCCATCCGCTGGATCTCAGCTTTAGGTGGAGCGCTGACTATTCCTGCCCTGTACTGGGCCTGCAGGTCGCTTTTCAACCGGCGGGTCGCCATCCTCAGCGCAGCGTGGTTGATGGCTTTCCACCACCATATCTTCTTCAGCCGCGTGGCCTATAACAACATATGGGATGGGCTTTTCTTCGTCCTCGCGCTGGGCGCTTTATGGAACGCATGGAAATTCAACGATCGCCGATCTTTCCTGCTCGCCGGTCTGGCTCTCGGCTTCGCGCAGTATTTCTACACGACATCACGTTTGATCCCCATCCTGCTTGCACTCTGGATGATCTGGCTGGCGAGGCGAGGCGAAGGCTGGAAGTCACGCCTCCCTGGGATGATATGCATGGTGTTGGCTGCCCTCACTGTGTCCCTTCCTCTCGTGCTGTTGTACCTTCGCCACCCTGAGAGCCTGTTCTTCACCGCCAGCAGGGTTTCGATGCTCATACCTGGCTGGATCGGACCTGCCGCTGAAGCGCTGGGAACAACGCCCGTCGGACTGGTGTTCGAGCAAACCTGGGTGACCGCACTCGGTTTAACCGTCGCCGAGATCCAGGGGGTTTATTATGGCTCCGGAATCCCCATGCTGATCGGAGCTTCGGCTTGGATCTTCTCCATCGGCTTTGTCTACTGTGTGATACGTTTCCGCGAGGCGCGCTGCGGCTTGATCCTGATCACAATCTTGACCATATTCCTTGTCGGCGGGTTGAGCATCCAGGCGCCAAACGGACAACGAATGCTCTTTCTCTCTCCGATCCTTGCGATGCTAATTGCCTCTACGCTTGATGGAATGGTTGTGTTCATCAACAGGCGGTGGCCCCTATTAAAACCCGTCGCCGCAGTCGGCATTTCCCTGTTAATGATCCTGATGGTGGGTGAAAATATTAGACATCTCTTCCTCGATTATTTTCCCACCGAGAACTACGGCAGCCTTAACGGTGAAGTGACCCAGGAGATTATCGACCTCCTCGAGGTTGAACCGCCGCAGACATCTCTATTTTTCATAGGCGGCGATCGAATGTCCGTGCACTCGATACCCAGCCTGGCATATTTACTTCCCGATGCACAACCATATGACCTTCCGCCGCCGTACGATTTACCACACGATTTTTCACCTCAGGGACCTTTCACGTTGTTTGCAATCCTTCCCGAAGAGACTGAAGCATTCGAAAAAATCACCTCGAGTTATGCAGATGGAATAACCCAACCACGCTATAATCGTCATGGTCGGTTGCTTTTCTACCTACATAGAGTGGAAAACAAATAAACGCGGGTAAAATTCCGGGATAGACGGAGAGAGCCAATTGAAAGCGATTCTATTCGACCAACATGGAGATCCGGAAGTATTACGCTACGCCGAATTCCCTGCCCCTGAACCGGGCGCAGGTGAAGTCCAGGTCCAACTGCGGGCGGCCGCCTTAAACCGACTCGACCTGTGGGTCCGAGAGGGCTGGCCGGGATTGAAGCTCGAATATCCTCACATCTCCGGCGCAGACGGAGCGGGAATAGTATCTGCACTGGGCGAAGGTGTAAAAGGACTCGAAGTCGGGGATCGCGTCGTGATCAATTCGAACCTCGGCTGTGGAGTTTGTGATTTCTGCCTGGCAGGAAAGGACAACATGTGCCGAGAATGGCACTTGTTGGGTGAGACCGTTCGCGGCACGCTGGCGCAGTACGTCGTCGTCCCGGCGAGGAATCTGCTCCATCTCCCTGACGAGATTGCATTCGCGTCTGCGGCAGCAGCAGGTCTTGTTTTCCACACTGCCTGGCATTCGCTGATCTCCCGCGGTGGTCTCAGCGCTGGAGAAAGCGTTCTGGTAATCGGCGCCTCCGGCGGTGTGAACAGCGCCAGCATCCAGATTGCGAAACTGGCTGGGGCGAAAGTGTTCGTCGTCGGTTCCAATGCTGATAAACTTCGCCTGGCTGAATCCCTGGGAGCGGATGTCCTTATCGACCGCTCAAAAGAGGAGAACTGGTCAAAAGCGGTATATCTAGCAAGTGGACGTGAAGGGGTCGATGTGGTCGTCGACAATGTCGGCGCTGGGACCATGCCCCTCAGCCTCCGAGCTGCGAAGAAAGGTGGGCGAATTCTGACCGTTGGTAACACCGGCGGTCCAAAGTTCGAAATCGATAACCGCTTTGTCTTCGCCAAGCACTTGAGCATAATTGGGAGCACAATGGGGACACATGAAGATTTTCAAACCGTGATGAACCTTATCTTCCAGGGCTCGTTAATGCCTGTGATTGATCGCCAATATCCGCTGAAGGAAACCCCTGAAGCGCAAAAGCGCCTTGAAACTGGGGAGCAACTGGGAAAAATCGTCCTTGGCATCGAAGAATAGGCCCCGGCCCGTAACCTGGCTCGCCGCAGGAGTGTTAACCTTCTCAGTGATGCAATTCGCCGGCCTCACGGCATGGGGTACACTTCCCGACATCCCTATCAGCGTTCCAAAGGGCTATCTACTTTTGAAGAATGTCTTGTGGGGAAGCGTTGGCCTGATCGCCGCGGTGGCACTTTTCTTCCGCTGCAGTTGGGCGCCGAAGTTCACGTTCATCGGCGCAATCACCTATGCTGCATGGCTGGGGATCGATCGCTTGCTGCTTCAACGGTCCGACTTCGCCAGTAGCTCCTTTCCTTTCACTTTTGGAGCTATGACACTATGCTTTCTGATCGTGATCTGGATACTTTCTCGACCATCAGTACGTCAATATTATGAGGAGTAAAACGAATGAGTGATTCCTCCAAAGCAGATTTCCTTCAAAACCAACGCGAAAAGGCGCTGCTTGGCGGTGGCCCCGAGCGTGTAAAAACGCAGCATGACCGTGGTCGCCTAACTGCACGAGAGCGGCTCGACCTGCTTCTAGACAAAGGATCGTTCCGTGAAACCGACATGTTCGTCACACATCGGACGCATGACTTCGATCTAGAAAAGAAGAAGTTTCTCGCTGACAGCGTCGTAACCGGGTGGGGAACAATCGACGGCCGGTTGGTTTACGTTTTCTCACAAGACTTTACCGTCTTCGGTGGCAGCCTCGGTGAAGTTCATGCAGAGAAGATCTGTAAAATTATGGACATGGCTATGAAGAACGGCGCTCCCGTCATCGGTCTGAACGACTCCGGGGGAGCACGTATCCAGGAGGGCGTCGTCTCTCTCGGCGCCTATGCCGACATCTTCCTCAAGAACACGCTCAGTTCAGGCGTGATCCCTCAAATCAGCGCCATTATGGGACCATGCGCCGGCGGCGCGGTGTACTCCCCGGCACTTACCGATTTCATCTTCATGGTCCGCAACTCCTCCTATATGTTCGTTACGGGTCCAGAAGTAGTCAAAACCGTCACTCACGAAGAAGTTTCCTTCGAGGAATTAGGCGGCGCGGACACACACGCCAGCATATCCGGTGTTTGTCACTACGTGGCTGAGAGTGAGGGCGATTGCCTCTATATGATCCGCCTCCTGCTATCCTACATCCCTCAGAATAATATGGAGGACCCACCTTTCGTCCCGACATCTGATGACCGGCTGCGCACAGAGGAAGATCTAGATCACATCGTGCCCGATGACCCCAGCAAACCGTATGACATGCGCGACGTGATCAAGCGGGTCGTCGACGACGGTATCTTTTTAGAAACCCATGAGAACTATGCGCAGAATATCCTGACGTGCTTCGCCCGTTTTGGTGGGCACAGCGTCGGAATTATCGCCAACCAACCGGCCCATTTAGCAGGTGTTCTGGATATTAATTCTTCAGATAAGGCCGCTCGTTTCGTGCGCTTCTGCGATTCGTTTAACCTCCCGATCATCACTTTCGTCGACGTACCAGGTTTCCTCCCCGGCACCGGTCAGGAGCACGGCGGCATCATCCGCCATGGAGCGAAACTACTCTATGCATATTGCGAGGCTACAGTCCCGAAGATTACCCTGATCACTCGCAAGGCGTACGGCGGCGCTTATGATGTTATGTCCTCCAAACACATTCGCTCTGACTTGAACCTGGCCTGGACCAGCGCAGAGCTGGCCGTGATGGGCCCCGAAGGGGCGGTAAATATCATTTTCCGCAAGGAACTCGCTGATGCGAAAGATCCGGAAAAACGCAGAGCCGAGCTAGTGGCGGAATACCGCGAGAAATTTGCACATCCCTACATCGCAGCCGCTCGAGGCTACGTAGACGACATCATCGAGCCGCGCTTTACTCGACCGCGCATTATCAACGGTCTGGAGATGCTTTCAAATAAACGCGATGCTAATCCGGCGAAAAAACATGGAAATATCCCACTTTGAGCAACCCGGCGTTCATGGTTTTTACGAGATCAACGGGCACAAATTGTATTGGGAGCAATATGGGGACGACGATGCACCAGTTTTATTGCTCCTTCACCACGGTTTGGGCTCAATCCGTTCTTGGCGGCGCCAAATAGGCGCCTTCGCCAACGCCGGATGGCGAGTAGTCGTATATGATCGCTGGGGTTACGGTCGGTCGGACTCACGCCCGCAGTTTGATGAGTTTTTTCTCCTCAATGATGCCGAGGAGGCTCACGCTCTTCTTAACCATCTGGGCATCCACCGTCTTTCTCTTTTAGGTCATAGCGACGGCGGCTCGATCGCGCTGCTCATGGCCTCTGAAAGACCTGATCTAATCGATAGGATGGTCGTCGTCGCTGCTCATATCTACTTTGAGCCAACAATGCTCCCTGGATTGGAAATGATCTCTGAAGCATCCAAACAGCCGCCCTACTCCAAAACGTTGGATCGAGAACATGGGGATAGGGCGAGGCACCTTGTCGATTCTTGGGTCCGCCATTGGGGGGAAACTAATCCACAGAAGCTGGACATGCGCGAGCGTTTGCCAAAGATCAACTGCCCAACACTTGTGATACAAGGTGAACTCGATGAACACGCAACACCCCAGCATGCAGTCGATATCTCTGAAGGGGTTCAGGAGGGGCAGCTATGGCTGATCCCCGATATTCACCACATGCCGCCACACGAGATCCCGGAGGAGTTCAACCAAAGAGTTCTGCGTTTCTTGGCAGTCCAGGAGCATTTGCAGTCTCCTGCCTTAGATTAGAGGGAAGGTATGTTTGAAAAAGTACTTATCGCGAATCGTGGAGAAATCGCAGTCCGTATCATCCGGGCTTGTCACGAATTAGGTCTGCGTACAATCGCTGTCTATTCCGAAGCCGACCGCTCCGCGCTGCATGTACGGCAGGCGGATGAGGCCTACTTACTGGGTCCTGCGCCTGCCCGCGAATCCTACTTACGCGGCGACAAGATCATCGACATCGCCAAAAAGAGCGGTGCCGGAGCCATTCACCCGGGATACGGTTTCCTGGCGGAGCGTGATGACTTCGCCCAGGCAGTGCTTGACGCCGGGCTTGTATTCATCGGTCCAAGACCATCTGCAATTGCCGCAATGGGGGATAAGGCTGTAGCCCGTTCCACTGTCACCGCCGCGGGGATTCAAGTCGTCCCTGGAACTGAAGGTGAAGGTGATCTGAGCAATGATGACCTGCTGGCAATCGCCCCGAAGATCGGCTTCCCTTTACTGGTAAAAGCCACAGCAGGCGGCGGCGGCAAGGGCATGCGTGAAGTCAAATCCGCTGAAGAGATGCCCGGGCTGCTTGAAGCAGCGCGCAGAGAAGCCGAGGCTTCTTTTGGCGACGGCAATGTATATCTCGAAAAATTGATTATGAACGCACGGCACATCGAGTTTCAGATCCTGGCGGACAATCATGGCAATGTCATCCATTTGGGCGAACGCGAGTGCTCCCTGCAAAGACGTCACCAGAAACTGCTTGAGGAATCCCCCTCTCCGTTTGTAAACGATGAGCTGCGCGCACAGATGGGAGAGGTGGCCTGTGCAGCCGCCCGGGCAGTGGATTACCTGAACGCAGGCACAATCGAATTCTTGGTCGACAAAGACCATAAGTTCTTCTTCCTCGAAATGAACACCCGCCTGCAAGTCGAGCATCCGATAACTGAGCTTGTGACGGGGATCGACATCGTTAAGGAGCAGTTGCGGGTCGCACGCGACCGTAAACTTCGCTATACACAAGAGGATATTCAATTCAACGGATGGGCACTCGAATGCCGAATAAATGCCGAGGATGCATATAACAACTTTCTCCCTTCCACAGGAACCCTGAATTCTGTCATCGCACCCAGCGGACCCGGTGTCCGCGTTGATACGGGAGTCTATGCAGGGTTTGAAATCTCCCCTTATTACGATGCCCTCATCTCCAAGCTGATTTGCTGGGGAGAAACGCGGGGAGAGGCAATCCTGCGCATGAGACGCGCCCTTGAGGAATATCGCATCCTGGGCGTGAAAACCAATATTCCTTTCCATCAGCACATTATGGATTCCCACCGATTCATCGCCGGATCTTTCGATACTCGCTTCGTTGAGGAGCGATTCTCCATGGATGAGATTGAGGAGGAGAAAGAGCACCTGGCGAAGATCGCGGCAGTGATGGCAGCACTTGTCACACACCGGGAAAGCCAGAGCGCATCACAGATTGTTCGTCGCAATAAGCGGGATACAAGCAACTGGAAATGGGTCGGAAGGTGGGAGAGAATGAATCGCTAGGATTGGTCAATCGGTGTTTTTCTGAAAGACACCCAAACGTACACCATGTTTGCCCTAAGTTCTTGATCGTGGAGGGTTCATGAAATACTTCGCCACCATCGGTGACAAACAATTCGAAGTGGAAATCAAGGCAGATCGGCAGATCGATGTAGACAACCAGCAGTTAACTGCCGATTTTCAGTCCGTTGGCGACCAACCAATTTACTCACTTATCCTCGACGGCGATTCTTACGAGGCTTCGATCTATACAACAGAAACGGGTATTCAAGTCCTTCTTCAAGGCCAGCTCTTTGAGGTGCAGGTGGAGGACGAGCGCCAGCAGCGACTGCGTCAGAGTTCCAGTGCCCCGCAAATCCGCAGCGGTGATCTTCATATCAAGGCACCCATGCCCGGAGTCATCATCGACATCCCGGTTGAAGAAGGTCAGGAAGTAGCCCGGGGTGACAACGTCATCATCCTGGAATCGATGAAAATGCAAAACGAAATCAAAGCGCCGCGTGATGGCACCGTGAATCGCCTCCGTGTTAAAGCTGGCGAGAGCGTTGACCAGAATCAGATAATGCTGATACTTTCCTGAAGAAGGCATTCATGGAAATCGAAGTGAAGTTCTATCTGCGCCATCTGGAAGACATCCGCAAGCGACTCATCGCCCCAGGCGCACTTTTAAAAACGGGCCGCCTTCTCGAGCGCAATTTGCGCTTCGATACCCCTGACCGGGAGCTCGCCGGGAAGAAGCATGTCCTCCGTCTGCGGCAAGGCAATTGTGCGACGCTTACTTTCAAGCGCCCTCGCGGACAAATGGAGACACGCGAGGAATTTGAGGTTGAAATCGATGATTTCGAGGGCGGGCGCAAGATCCTTGAAGCGCTAGGCTACAAAGTTACTGCCGTATACGAGAAGTACCGTGAAACCTATCAAATAGACTCCATCCAGGTGATGCTAGACGAACTTCCCTTCGGTTCCTTCGTTGAGATCGAAGGACCATCGATCGAGTCGATCCGCCAGATGTCCGATCAGCTGGGATTGCCCTGGGAGCGAAGAGTGCAGGCGAGCTATCTCGAACTATTTGACCGAATTCGCCGCCCCCTTGAGATAGATTTTGAAGAAATTACTTTTGAAAATTTTAATGGACTTGCACCTGTTGATCCAACATTACTGGGTGTCCTCCAGGCCGATAAAACGACCTAATTGCGACAGAGGATTATGATCAAACGTCTAAGGGAAGCAGTCAAGAAGTGGGAAGAAGGTACGCTGGCAAAGTCGCTCGCGCGCATGCCGGAGAGAAAAGACCACTTTGAAACCCCCTCAGGGATCCCCGTGGAACGACTTTATCTCCCACGCAAATCAGACGCGGAGTATATCAACCGCCTCGGATTCCCAGGAGAGCACCCCCTCACGCGTGGTGTACAGACCACAATGTATCGCGGGCGTCTATGGACCATGCGCCAATACGCAGGCTATGCCACCGCCGAGGAGACGAACACACGCTTTACGTACTTGCTTGACCAGGGTCAGACCGGTCTCTCGATCGCCTTTGACCTCCCCACTCAGATTGGTTACGACGCGGACGACCCGCTCGCCAGCGGTGAAGTGGGAAAGGTTGGAGTTTCCATATCCAGCTTGGAAGATATGGAGCAGCTCTTCACTGGCATTCCTCTCGATCAAGTCTCAACAAGTATGACCATCAACGCTCCAGCCGCGATTCTGCTGGCCATGTATATTTCTATCGCCCGTCGTCAAGAAATCGACCTTTCTTCTCTAAGAGGGACTATTCAGAACGATATCCTGAAGGAATACATCGCCCGCGGGACCTACATCTTCCCGCCAAAACCAGCAATCCGGCTAACCACAGATGTCTTCCGATTTTGCAGGGACTCTATGCCTCGCTGGAACACAATCTCTGTCTCCGGGTACCACATGCGGGAGGCCGGTGCTACAGCTGTGCAGGAGCTCGCTTTCACGCTGGCAAATGCTATTGCCTATCTCGAAACGGGAATACAAGCTGGTTTGTCTGTAGATGAGATTGCACCGCAGATGGCTTTTTTCTTCAACGCCCACAACGACCTGCTTGAGGAAATTGCCAAGTTCCGCGCCGCTCGCAGGATGTGGTCATCCATCGTACAGGACCGTTTTGGCGCACACGACCCTCGATCCTGGCGATTGCGCTTCCACACACAAACCGCAGGGTCAACCCTGACGGCTCAGCAACCAATGAACAATATCACCAGGGTTACGATCCAGGCATTGGCTGCCATCCTCGGAGGTACGCAATCCCTGCATACGAATAGCCTGGATGAGGCCCTCAGTCTACCGACAACACATTCTGTCCAGGTAGCTCTGCGGACACAACAGATTTTGGCCTCCGAAAGTGGTGTTGCCGATACGATTGACCCGCTGGGCGGAGCGTATGCAGTCGAATCTCTGACAGACGAGATTGAAAGCCGCGCCAAGGAGTATCTTGAAAAGATCGACGCGATCGGCGGCGCGCTTGCAGCAGTTGAAAGTGGTTACATGCAGCGAGAAATCCAGGAATCCGCTTACAGAACGCAGAAGCAGATCGAATCCGGCGAGACAATTGTCGTTGGGGTCAACGCTTTCCAGGCAGATGAGCCAACACCGCCTGAGCGCTTGAAGGTTGATCCCTCGATAGAACAATCTCAACGAGCTCGGCTGAAAGAATTCCGCGCCAAGCGAGACAAAGATCAAGTGGAATTTGAAATGCAGCGAATCGCATCAGCCGCCCGTGGCGAGGAAAACTTAATGCCCCTCTTTATCGAAGCCGTAGAAGCTGGTGCCACACTCGGCGAGATATGCAACTGCCTTCGCGAGATATGGGGTGAGTACCGCTCCCCGTCGATATTCTGATCCATAACTTTCATCTCTACTCAGTCTATCTCCCCTCCCGTCTTATCGAGACGTCCCTTATCGAAAGTGGGTTGGGACCGTCCTTCCGAAGCATTCCTTACAATTCATAAACCGGGGGTCAAAATTGGGAATTGGTCAATTCATCCGGTTTGGGGGTTCAAATTTCTATACTAACCTTCCATGATCGATTTCTCATGATCGGAAATCTAACTTAGAATGTCTCCAAACCCAAACCATCAAGAGGAATTATGACATCAGTTAAACGCATCAATCATATCGCCTTCGTTGTCGAGGAGATCGAAGAAGCGCTTCACTTCTGGCGCGATGCATTGGGGCTAAAAGTCACCCACGTCGAAGAAGTCCCGGATCAGGAATCCGTCATCGCTCTCCTACATGTTGGGAACACGGAGATCGAACTCGTTAAACCAAAGTCTGACGAGGGTGGAGTAGCGCGCTATCTAAAAAACCGCGGCCCGGGGTTCCATCACCTCTGCCTCGAAGTCGGCGATATCGAAGCAACACTGGAATCGCTGAAAGCAAGTGGTGTGCGGTTGATTAACAGTGAGCCTATCATCGGCGCCAATGGGAAGAGGATCGCCTTCGTCCATCCCGAAAGCACCCATGGGGTGCTGGTTGAGCTTTACGAACAATCCCCGAAGTAATCTGTCGTTGGAAGTACACATTCGCAACCTGGCGAAACGTGCTCTTGATGTAGCTGAAATCATCGCTGTGTGTGTATTGAGTGTCTAGTGAAGTTCCATCCTCGGAGGGGAAACCGTTACTCCGCGTTAGTTTTGAATAGATGATTCTACGGATACTCCAGATTGACAAATCCCTTACAGGATTAGGTTTTTATTGCTTCCAAACCATACTTTGATAATTTGCGTCGCTGATTTAGCCGAGCTCGGGCGAAATCAATTGCTGGATGGCCTATCTCCTGCGTACTGTCTATAAGATGCCGATTAGGATCGCATGATGAGTTTTTCTGCTCCTCATGAGTTTTAGACGCTGGACTAAACAGGGGAGGATACCCAAAACTCCCCCACGCACATGTGCTTATATGCAGAGGGGTTGAGATATGCCCGCATGTTGTATCATTTTAAACCCTGACTTAACGGCAGTCATTGAATCATTAGGAAGTGTTACCGGGGGCACATCCATTTTTTTTAATTGGCTGGGTCTCAATCCGGCACCTTGATCATGAGGATCACCCTCTCCGCCATCTCCTTCCTAGCCATCGCATGTGGCCGTCGGAGCGGTTCGCTTGGGAAGCGGCGATTAGCCATGCAGTTATAGCCTGTGGGCAGGGACTATTGAAAGACCCTTTCCCGGGGTGAATTCCCCGAGGTCTCACTTATGCGAAACGTGAAAATTGACATATAATTTGTGAAATGTTTACTTCAGTCAACAAGAACCTCAATTTTGCGCAGTTGATTGTCTTATGTAAGAATCCGTCCATGATTAAAGGTCGTCTACCTCCTCTCAGAACAGCCCTCTACCTTCTCTTCTTGCTTGTTCCGGTAATCGTGTACGCGCAGTCTACCGGCCAAACCGTCGTTCACATCCACGAGACGCCTGATCCCCAGTCCGTTACAACAGCTTCCGGAGCCGTTGGCTTATCCCTAAAGACAACCTTTTCACTTTTAGATCAGGACAACCAGGTGTTAATGGCCTTTGAGATCGAAAATGCTTCGATAGAGCTGGAAGACGATTCCTACACCGCGGTTGTCCAGGAACTGGATGATCCTTGGACGGTTGTACTCCTTATCGACGCCAGTACGACAATGGGGGGGTATACAACCAGCTCGGCATTTAAAGCGTCCAAGAACGCCATCACAAGTGCGATGAGCGCCCTACCCGATAGCACAAACATCGCCATCCTCACCTTCGCCGATAGTGTAACAACCAGGTTGGAGTTCACCCAGAGCAAAGAAGCGATCGCCCCGGCAATTCGAGGCGTGATGGCAACGAGTTTCGGCAATTCCTGCCTAAACAACGCGCTCTTTGAAGCAGTAAACATGCTTGGCGGAGCTCCGGGGCGGCGGGCCGTGATTGCATTCACAGCAAGCGCCGATAACTGCGCAACGCGTTCGGTGCAAGAAGTAGCTGATCTGGCGCAGAAGAACCGGGTCCAAATCTATCCGGTTGGCTTGCAGGGGTACACAGCCACAGAAGAAGCACTGGACAGGATCGCAAACTCGACTGGCGGGCTGGCAGAACTCAGAGACGAAAGCACCCTGGGGTTTGGGTTGTCGAACCTCATGGCTGTGCTTCATAATCAATGGACCGCGCGAGCGACGATCTACCCTTCGGCTGGTCTCCAATCGGCGATCTTGAAGATCAATCTGAAAGATGAGACGATCCTTACCTCGCCTGAAATTCAATTCGCCTCCTCACAAGATTATATTCCGCCCGCCGAGATCCATCTGGCAGGCAATGTCCAATCTGTGGCGGAGGGAATCCTTTTCAACTTAGACATCGTCCAACAAGAAAAAATCAGGCAGTTGAATGTAAGCATCATCAGCAAAGATACGGGCCAGTCGGTCATGGCCCAATCCTTGGTCTCTTTCTCCAATATCAATACAGTCCCAGCGGTGAACCTCTCGCCTGGTCTCGAATACACATTGACCATAAGCGCCATCGACTCGCAAGGCAATCTCCTCTCGGAGGACAGCGCTGAGTTTAAATATAATCCCCCGCAAGCCATGCTCGCCGTGACCGAAGTGACACCACCTACGGCGGATCAGGAGAACTTCGAGGTTATATTGGTCTCGCAGAATGTGACAGGGGCCGTTAAATTCAATGCCTGGCTGACAAACGCAGAGGCGGGTCAACCGCTGGATGGGACCGAGATAACAGTTCCGTTGGGCGAACCGATCCTCATCCCAGCAGACGGCGTTCGCTCCGGTGAGTACTACGCAGTGGTTCAATCTCTGGATAGTGCGGATACGATCCTGGCCAAATCCCCACCGTATAAGTTCAGCTATAAGCGGGCTAACATCATCGTGCGCTTCAGCCAGTGGGTGAGCGGATCTCCTTTCGCCGTTATCAGTCTAACCGGTTTATCCTGCTTAACCCTGCTGGCCATTCTAGCTCTCGTCTGGTTCTTCATCCCGAAACGTGCCAGCCGGAAAGATACCGTCGAGTTGGTCATGCCGCAGAATGTGCGGCGACCGACGCCGGGTGTCGGTCCACCGCCTTCGAAACCGGCGGCGAAGCCTGCACGTAAACCGACTACGGATCGCCCCAAGCCGAGTTCGGATAAAAGCAAGTCTCGCCCGCGAGCGAAAGCCCACGCGCCCGTCAAAGCGGACATCCCCTCGGCCCAAGAAGCTGTGCAGAAACCATCGGCGGACATCCAAATACTACAGCCGGAGGCGGTAAACTTCTCCGCCAAGATGGAGCACACGCCGTTCTCGATCGGCCGTCGGGAGGGAACCGATGCAACCTTACCCCTGGATAGTTCCAGCGGGGTTTCTGGAAATCATCTCATAATCACATTCCTTGACGGAAACTATTACGTCACGGACGAAAAAAGCACCTACGGTACGAGTAACAACAACAAGTCGTTGGAGAAAGGCAAGCTGTACCCTTTGCAGGACGGTGACGTCCTCGGCCTGGGCCCTGAAGTGAAAATCGTCTTCCGGATTTCCTTTCCGGAATAACTCTAATCTGCATACTTCAGGAGACCATGGTGACACTCTCGTCTTAACCTACATTCGAAGGATTGTTGTTATGCCAGCGCCAAAAATACGGGGAGACTACGATCTCCTCGCACAAATCTCGACGATGTTTTCCCGTCGCTCCACAGAGACTCAAGCGATGATTAACCGCATCAACCAGGCGGTCACCACATTGCAGGGGGGGGATTGGGTCGGTAAGGGGGCGAACGCCTTCTACCGCGAAATGGAGCACGATGTCTTCCCTTCCCTCAAGCGGCTTGCGGCGGCTCTTAACATTGCCGGGCGAACGACACGCCAAATTGACAAAATCCTGCACGAAGCAGAGGATGAAGCCGCTCGTATTTTCAGCATTGAAGGACCGGGCGGTTTAGCCGCATCCCTGGGGATTGTCCAGGGTGGGGTTGCGGGTCTGGCCTCAGCGCAGGCAGCAAGTTCTATGTTAGCCGTAGACCCCGGCAGCTTGTTTTCGATAGCTTCTCTGGAAATTCTGATAGGGTCACAATTTCATGGTGCCGGCCTGGAATTGGGCATCCTCATGAATGGCTTTATGCAGGCTCCCAGCGGGGACGGTCTGGATGAATTCATCCAGGCCCTTGCCGACATCCGCGACCGGCCTGTAGGTGAAATCCAGCTGGAATTTGAAATCTTCCAGGAGCTTCAAGAACAGAGCGACGCGGCCGCCCCTGAGACGCCTTCCGGGGGGGGTGGAGGTGGATCCCCTAATTCCTTTATGGGCTCGATGACTCAAATGCGTTATGGGAGCGTCGTTGGGGATGCCTTTGGGATCGATCCAGTGTTCGGGGCCATGCTCAACCCAACTGGAGGGCTAATTGGACCGGGAAATTGGGCTGTTGCCGGCGGTGAGTCAGCCGTCGGTTACCACGCCGTTACCCATGATGCGGCAGGTTACCTCTACAACCACCACAATGTGGGGCCAGGCTATGATTATCTCGGCCAGGAGGGGGGAGACCCCTCCAGTCCCCTCACCGGCAATCGGTCGGGCATCGCCCATTGGCGCAATACTCTGGGCGGATCGAGCTCCAGCAGCAGCTCAGCAAGCTGGACCAGGCGTGGTGACGTCGGGGGGATCGGCCTCAAAAGCACTTTATTTGAATAGACGGGGACCAATAATTAATGATGACTGAAATGAGTGGAGTAGACCTTGGGGCGCCGGAGTTATCCTATCTACTGGCGACACTTAACGCCCCGGCGATTGTCGGTGTCGATGCAAAAACACTTTTCCCGAAAAAGCAGTCCGCACGCGAGGCCATGTTCCAGAAGGGGCGGGAAGAGCTAGAAACACATGGCTGGATTAGACCCATCCCGGATCGTCCAGATGAATCTGAGCTAGACGCAGAATTATTAGAATTGGTGTCGATTATCGCCGCCCCTTATTTCGTAATCGCAACCCAGCGGATCTCCGGGGTGCGGGAGCGACAGGTCGTAATGCATTACATGGCTGATGAGAATATTGTGGAACTCTCCGCATCTGAAGAAGAGACCTATCGCCTCGGCCTCGTACCGGATCGCGACGCACTCTTTGAGCGCATCGCAGCGATGCTTCAACTCCAAGGCAAAGCACCCTCCAGACACCTTGAAGTGGATGGCGAGCTATTCGAGTATGTCCAGTCGCTGGCGCCGAAAGGGCGGCTGGAGAAGGCCGGGGCGCGTCTTGAATCGGCCGGGTTCGAGGGAAAGATCGCGGATTCCATAATTAATGCAGTCTATGATCCGGTCCAAGGCCAGATCGTACTGATCCGAACTCATTCCGGCGAAGTCGAAGCCGGACGTCGAGTGCGCGTTTTCGGCGAAGGGAAGCAGGCGTGGTTTGTAAAGCGATCCTCGCCGGATGCGACGGATTTTGAGATGATTACCAGCGATGCAGCCAGCTTGAAAGACCTTCTTACTGTGTCGCTGGACGAACTCACCGATTGATGGAGGCTCCATTATGGCCAAGTTCATCCGATCCAAACAAATCGTACTGGTCGTCGTCCTTTTCCTGACGTTCCTTCTCGCCGTCAGCGCCTCCGCACAGTCAGGGCTGACCTTCTTCGTAGCCGATGAGGATATTAGCGCGTTTCCACAGGTACTCATTCGTCTGCGAGCGGTTGAGCTCGGGAACAAAGTTGTCAGCAGCCTCAATACGTCTACGTTGGCTGTATACGAGAACGGCCAGCAGGTCTCCGATCTCGAAATCACCCCACAGGACGATGGGGCCATCAGCTATCTCTTCGTGATCGATCAGGGAAGGTCTTCGAATTACATCTCCTTCCAATTGAGCAACATCCGGCAGGTAATCAGCACCCTCGTCAGCGGCGGCTATTTTGTTGATGGGCGCGATACCGTCATGGTTCTCGGACGGCAGAACATCAATACCGATCAAACCGTCACGCTCCTTCCTGCTACGAAGACCGCCACGGAATTGACGACCTGGGTCGCCAATTTTAACTTTGACCGGGGGTCCGGGGCAACAAAAGGTTTGCTTGGGGTTGAAGATGCGATCCGCAACATGAGCGAGCTCGTCCCAGTCCCCGGAAGCCAAACGACTGCCATCATCTTCATCACGCGTTATATCGAGGATCCAAGCAATTCCGTAGCCCCGACATCTGCTCAGAATACAGCCGCCGAAGCTCGGAGAAATTACACTTCGATTTATGTCTTCCAGACCGACCCCAATCAATACCGCAAGGAGACGCTCCAAGTCTTGGCCGATGGGAGCGATAGACAATACGCGGCGCTGGCCCGGAGCAGCTTTCTGAACGCCGTAACAACCGTCTATCAGGCGATCGATGCGCAAAGAGCCTATTACTCGGTATCCTATCGTAGTCCGGTTGCCGACTCGGGTCGGCGCGAGATTACGATCAACTCGCCGGGCAGGCCGAGTGAGGGAGTATTCGGCCATTATGAGATCACGCTTCAACCCCCTGAAGTGAGCATCTCCGAGCCGATTGCAAATAGCACCATCCGGCGTGAAGCAGGCATAGAGGGGGAAGATAACGTGCCTACGTTCGACATTACCCATGTCCGCGTAGTTGCCGAGGCAACCTGGGCGGATGGCTTCCCGCGTCTGATCCAGAGTGCCAAGTTGTACGTGCTCGACGAACTTGAAGATACAGCCGATATCACGCTCGGCCTGAACCAATTTGAATTCGATTGGGATCCTTCGGATATCACAACCGAGGGGTTGAACAGCGTCACCCTGGAAGTGCGTGTTGAAGACGAACTCGGTTTGACCGCCGCGGATACTTCCCAGGTCAATGTGGAGGTCGTCATCCCCGATGACTTGAACTCCGGATTGAAACTCACACCCACAGTGACCGCTATCGGTGTCGTGGCTGTCTGTCTCGTAGGCATTATTGCGGCTGGGGTTATCGGTGGAGGTATTTACCTATACACGAAACAATCATCGTCTGAAGGCACGGAGGAGGATGATAGCCAGGATGAAGTCATGCCGACGATCTTTGCAACGGATTCCCTGGAAATTGTGCTGGCGACCATGACTGTGCTCGAAGGGCCAAGCGGGCTGATCGGAGAGCTCTTTAAAATATCGACTTTTGTCACTACGCTCGGACGGGATCCCTCTCAGACGGATATCGCCTTTTATCCAGATGAGGCGAGCTCGGTGAGCCGAGTACATTGTCTTATCGAGTTGGACGATGACAATTCATTCCGGATCACGGACCAGGATTCCCCCTCCGGGACGAGGCTCAACGGACGTGCGCTCAAACCCGAGATTTCGGTCGTGCTGGCGGATGATGATGAGATTGTCCTCGGCAGCTTAGCTCATCGAGGGGTGAAGCTGCGCTTCAACCTTGCATCGGAGGAGAGCGTCAGCCCGGTATTAGGTGACGCTGATGACCGTACCCATCTCTTGGGAGATCAAGACCTGAGCGAATGGGAAGGGACTCCAGAGGAATGACGCTTCAATCCGGGGAAACACAAACAGACCATGCCAGGTCTGTCTAACTGATGACGTAGAAGGTCAACGTCAATTTGCCCAAGCGGATCATTGAACCCGCAGCCAATGGGTATTTCATCCCGACATCCAAACGTGTTTCATCGAGGAATGTGGGGTTACGCTCCTGGATCTGCTCAATAAAGAACGTCCCCTCGTGCATCGTGATGCACGCATGATGCCGTGAGACCGTGGGCAGATCCTCCGTGCCTTCCAAATCCACAGCTAAGAGTCGGTTGTTGGACGGATTGCGGTGGTCCTTGCGGCCCACAATCGCTGGTTGCCAGGTCAAATCGTATTCGGTCAACGTGTGACTTTCGACGAGGTAAATCTTCTTGAATTGATCGTCGAAGGGCTCCCGAAGGCCGCGTTGAATAGCATCCTGCGTCCCTGTGTCTTCAACGACGCGTTCGCAGATCAGCACACCACCATCCGCAACCCCAACCCCTTCGACAGGTTCCGATAACTTTAACGGCCCATCGGCTTTCTTCAAATATAGTTCCAGTGTGCCATCGAGATTGAACTTATCCTGGATCGCGGCAATGAAGTTCGCAACCGTCATATTGCTGCGGATATTGACCTGTTGCTTGCCAATCCTGTTCGGTCGAACATTGACTGTTAGTGTAAGTCTTTCCATCGTCATACCTTCTCTTCGGCTTGTCTGAACGACTTCTAGCGGGGTTCCCATTTTCCCTGGATGCACCTTATCGCCTCATGTCGCATGCATCCATCGCATGTGGCTCGCACCAGGGCTTCGGTAATGGCTCTTCGATTATTCGGCGTCGTCCAGATCAAATATGTGATTGCTGTGTTCACTTCTTCTTCGATTTAGACGAGCTGGTCTTCTTTGTCTTTCCACCTTTCGGCTTCGAGCTGGAGCGGGACGGCGCGGCGCCCTTCTTCTTTGGCGATGAGGCTCGCTTGGCCTTGGAGGTAGTTTTCTTCTTCGGCTTGTCGCTCTCGACCTCAACGCTGGCGAAATTCATGGCTTCGGGTATCTCGACGGTTTCCATATCACTTTCCATCTCGGCCTGTTCAGCCATGAGTTTTTCTAATTCAGCCATCGCATCACTTTCAAATTGCGACGCCGGCGCGGCGCCCGGTCCTGGACCATCGCCGACTGAGCTGAGCGCTGCTTCTAAAGCCTTCAGGTCCGGCGACGGATAGCTCCATCGAGCCGGCTTGGCGTACTTCTTCCTGATCCTGCCGATGAGTCCCCCCAACTGCTCATCAGGGGACTTCCCATTCGTGTCTTCGATAAACGGCAGGCAAATTTGTGTCATCGACGCCTGGATGGCTTTTACAAGGAAGCCGCGACCTGCAGGAAGCTCCTTGTTGACGGTGAAGTTACCCCGTACGCCCATGTAGCGTACAGCTTCGAAATCTTGCATGACCAACGTGTAACGCGAGGATTCCGCACGTCGACGTAGTTTGTCCGAGCTGTCACGCATGATATCGAGGCTGCCGGCGATCACAAAGTGGACGTTCTGGCCTTTGCCCACCTCGCTCAAGCCCAGCGTTCCGAGACCGGAAGCGCTCAAGAGATCGGCGTCGTCGTAATGATCGATAATTACGAAGATGGAGCGAGCCTTGTTATTCTGCGGGACATAGCCCTTCGCTTTGCCCTTGAGGAGTTTTCGGACCGGTTCGTTGTATTCTGCGTGAAGCCGTTTGACCACTGCATCCAGTTCATCAGCATTCGTGACGGACGCCAGAACGTGTGGAAGATTCTCGAGCAAGTTCCCATCCCCGCCACCGTAGTTGAAGAATCGGCGGGCAGGGTCGGAGGGATCGACCAGGACCATGGCCACCCGTTCGGGTTTGTAACAGTGGGCTAGCGCCAGCACCAGGGACCGCAGCGTGGTCGTCTTGCCCGTCATCGGCGGGCCTACAACGAGCCAATGGGGGCCCTTGGCCTGCAATTCAATTTGGGTTGGTTCTCGGTCCAGGTCATTGATCCCCAGGGGTACGGCTAGCGGCTCCACCCCTTTACCAATGGCTGGAAGGACGTCCTTCAGGTTGATCTCCTCCGCCAGTACTTCTACCGTTTTCGCTTTCTTAGCAGCCAGGGCGGGAGTCTCGTCGACGAGGCGGGCCCAGGCTTTCGCCATGCGCTGTGCCAGCAGGCGATAAGCCTCTCCATCCGCATCCCCGCCGGGTACGGCCGTATGAAACTCGAGCGGGTGGGGCCTGCCCTTCACTGTGTCTATCATCAGACCGCGTCCGGGCACATCGTTGATGTTGGTCCAACCGCGCCCGACGATCATGGAGTAATCAGACGGATCGAGTTGGGCGAAGGTCACCCTCTGACCGAGGACGTTGAACAACCTCGAGGGAGCATCGCTAATAACTGAACCCGTTAATGCGAAGAAAACGCCGAACGCCCGACCATCGCGGATGAGGTTGATCAGGTCAAGCAAATACTCATCATAGGTCTCCTTGAACTCGGATACATCGTCGATAACCACGAGAACGGCCGGGAAAGCGTTCTTTGGGTTGGCAGCGTTGTAGTTATCGATGGAGTCGTAGGCAGCCAGTTTATGCTGCCGGTCGTCAATGATATGGCGCACCATACGCATCAACCGCTCCACACGCTCCTCCTCGTTGGCATCCACGATCCCGCCGATGTGCGGCAGGCTTCGCAGTGTCTTCAACCCCCCGCGCCCGAAGTCCAGAACGAAAATATGGAGCTCTTCCGGTGAGTGAGAGGCTGCCAGGGAGACAAGCAGGGTCTTCAAGAATGTGGTTTTGCCGCGCCCAGCCGCCCCAAAAGCGACCAGGGGATCACTTGCAAGGTCGATGGTAAGTAATCTCTGCTCGGATTGGTAGGGATTGTCAATTACGCCGATCGTCGCTTGCATGGTGATCGGCTTTTGCCAGTCAACCGCTTTCCAGAGCGGACGTGCGGAGTTGTTCTTCATCCACCTGGCGATAAGAGGATTGATCACAATTTCATCGCCACCCTTCGATTCCTGAAGGTAACTTGCGTCAATGGCGGTATCGAGCGGCAACTGCTCCGGAAGCGGGTCTGGCCAAGGTTTCAACTGCTTGGGGACTTTCTGGCGTTTCGCCTCTGCAGCCAGCGCGCCTACAACCCAGTCGATCATGATCCCCGGTTGATTGTTAACGTCCATCTCCAGGGCATCCAACAGTTGTGAAGTTTTATATACAGGATCATTCCCATCGTCGATATAATCTGCCCCCGCCCAGGCAGCCTGAAGTTCAATTAGCGGGCCGCCGCCAACCTGGATGTACCCACGGCCTCCCAGAGCGGGCAGGGTTGCCGCATCCGACCTTTTGAGCAGCTCCTTGCTGTCTTCGGCCGTCTCCACCCGCAGGCAGATGCGGAATTTCATGTTGGCCCGCATCTGGTCCGTCACCATCCCCGCCGGCCGCTGCGTGGCCAGGATCAAGGTGACGCCGAACGCCCGGCCGAGGCGGGTGATGCTCTCGAACTGGGCTTTGTACTCCGGGTTCTGCATGATCATCTCGGCGAACTCATCGACGATGATGAATAGATGTGGGAAGGTGTCCGGCAGCGCATCCCCCTTCTTGAGCTTGGGGATCACTTTCTTGCGGTATTCCACCAGGTCGCCCACGCGTGCATCCGCCAGCAGCTTGGCGCGGCGATCCAATTCAGCTTTCATGGCTATGAAGATGCGCTCTACGGCATTGCCCTGCAAATTGGTAGCAATGTCGACGCAGTGGGGGAGCTTCTTGAAAGGCTCAAAGGCCGCGCCGCCCTTGAAGTCCACCAGCACAAAGTTGACGATGCGCGGGTCATAGCGGATGGCCATACCTGCGATCAACGTGAGCAGCAGTTCGGATTTGCCGGAGCCGGTGGTGCCGGCGATCATGCCGTGCACCCCGTCACCGCCGGCCTTGGCGGAATACAGCATGCTGCGCACTTCCTTGCTGCTTATCAAGCCCAGCGGGCCTCTCAACCATTCCTGGTTCTCGGGCTTCATGCTCTTCTTCCAATTCTCGGTGATGGGGATGTCGCCGATGCGATCCACCCGTTTGCCCAGCATCGTTGAATACATTTCGAGGAATGTGAGCGAGCGCGGCAGCTCGGCTGCTGGCCGCTTTCCGCCTTGCGCAAACCACACCTTCTCCATACGCTCCGCGAGGAGTGTAAATGGATCCTTGACACCTTCCATCACGGGGATCCCCACATGGAACTCAAGCGGTTGACCTTCGATGTTGATCAATCCGCGTCCCGGAAGATCATCAAGACTGAGCGCGCCGCGCCCGACGAGATCCATGTATACACCCGGGTCTGACATCGTGAAGGTCACCTTGCGGGAGAAGGAGTTGAATAGCTTTCCCCCGAGGTCGCCGACCTGACCAGCGGTGACCACATAGTAAATACCCAATTGGCGTCCGTCGCGCACCAGGGCGATCAAATCAGGCACCAGATATTCGTAGCTTTCTGTGAATTCAGCGAAATTGTCGATGACAATCAGGGTGGCGGGGAACATGGCGTCCGGTTGGTCTACTTTCTGGGCGTTGTAATCTTCCAGAGATGGATGCGCCGATAGACGTTCCTGCCGCTCTTTCATCTGGCCATGGATTAAGCGGAATAACTGCTCGACACGCTGCGGTTGGGACGCGTCAATAATAGCTCCAACATGCGGCAGTTTTGAGATCCCTTTCAGCCCGCCGCGCCCGAAATCGAGCGCAAAGATGTTGAGCTCGGCTGGGGACCGCGTTGAGGCCAGGGAGAGAATCAACGATTTCAACAGGGTGGTCTTTCCTCGCCCTGCCGCCCCGAAGATGGCAAGCGGATCACTGGCGATGTCGATTTTGAGAACCTGCTGCTTCGCATCAAATGGGTTGTCTATCAGGCCGATGTCCGCATGCAGGGGGAGCGGGGATTGCCAATCCCATGGCTTCCATAGCGATTCGTTTTTCTTGTTCTTGATCCATGCATCGACGTCCGGATTTATTTGCAAAGTCTGGGCCCGGGAGGGACGATCGCTCTCGATATACGTGGCGTCAACGCGCTCGTTGAGTGCAAGGACTTCCGGCAAGGGATCCGGCCAGGGTTTTCGCTGCGCAGGAACCTCCTGTCGTTCAGCCTCAGCGGCCAGTGCTCCAACGATCCAGTCGATCATCAAGCCCGGTTTGCTTCCATCCGGAAGTCCGAGCGCCTTGACTATTTCGTCCGTTGGGTAGACAGGATCGGGGGGTGAGTCGGTGTAGTCGGCCCCCGCCCAGGCTGCCTGCAGCT
>RCNB010000642.1_pt1 | contig 22824 bp, 17 predicted proteins | sample 2041321 | NCBI WGS metagenome assembly RCNB01 (sample SAMN09708232, study PRJNA481090) | Marine sediment metagenome, whole genome shotgun sequencing project. | reverse complement strand
CATATGATATTGTCCGGATGAAAAACAGGCTTAAACTTTCATGTGATCAGTTCCTTACCATATATACCAAACCGGAATTATTAGAGAGAACAAAGCTGCCAGTAGCCACCCTGAAGATGGTCGATGATGAGAAAGAAAGCTGTCCCTTTGTTACCCCTGAAGGATGTGCTATTTATGAAGATCGGCCCCTTTCATGCCGTTACTACCCGTTGGGCACGGCCGCCTTTAGAGAACAAGATATTGAACCGACAGGCGAGGACTTCTATTTCATGGTACGCGAAGCCCACTGCCTTGGATTTGAATCAGACAAGGAATGGACGGTAAGCCAGTGGCGAAAAGATCAAGGTGTTGAAGCCTATGATGAAATCAACAAGGGCTGGATGGAACTTATGCTAAGGAAGAAGTCCTTTGGATTCCAGGCAGATCTAAGTGAACAAAGCCGGGGAATGTTCTTCATGGTAAGCTCCAACGTTGACCGGCTCAAGCGCTTTATATTTGAAAGCAGCTTCCTTGACAAATATGATGTTGACAAGGCAGTTCTGGAAAGAATCAAAACGGATGAGACAGCTTTGCTCAAGTTCGGATTCGACTGGCTCCAAAGCGCACTTTTTGGCGCGGACAAGGTGAAATTGAAAGACGAGGCACTCAAGACCTATAAAGAAAAGGTTGAACACGAGACAAAGAAAACAAAAAAGGCGGGGGTTTCCCAGCAATAGCAGTAGATTGCAAGATATGAGACTCATTTTTACTTGCCTCCTAGTTTACCCATCTGCTCAACCAGCTTTTTAACGTCTTCCGTTTGATCCTTGTGTACTACCAATATCCCGCCGGCGGCGCGCACAACAACCAGGTCTTCAACTCCAACAAGCATGACAGTGTCTTGAGGGTCTTCACAAAAGATTACATTATTTTTTGCATCCAGCGTCATGACATTGCCTCTGGAGCAGTTTCCCCTCTTGTCCCTGGGAAGGTAGTTTTCCAGCGAGAGCCAGCCGCCAACATCGTCCCATGAAAACATGGATGCCACACAGCAAACATTGTCGGCCTTTTCCATAACCCCGAAATCGATCGATAAACGAGGAATGGATTCGAATGCATCCTTGAGGGCATCATACCATTGAGGCGTTTTATCGTAATCGGCAGCACGTGTAAGGGTCTCAAAATGGCTTGGCAAGTGTGTATCCAGTTCTTTTAAGATCACATCCGTACTCCAGACAAACATGCCGGAGTTCCAGTAAAACCTCCCGGATTCCATATATTCCCGGGCAATCTGAACATCCGGTTTCTCTTTAAAACGGAGAAGATGAAAGTGGTCAATACCTCCGTCACTACTAATTTTTTCGCCACGTTCCAGGTAGCCATAACCGGTAGCAGGATAGGTCGGCTCTATGCCGAAAGTATAAAGCCCGCCTCTTTCGGCCGCCCCACTAATCGCCGAAAGCAATGTTTTTTGAAACAAGGAAACAGGCTCTATGACATGATCCGCCGTTAGAATAACCATGATCGGATTTCCAAAACGCTTCCGGCACAATGCCGCAGCAAGCGCTATGGCGGCAGCCGTATCCCGCCTCATCGGTTCACCTATTACATTCTCACGAGGAATCTCCGGGAGTTGTTCCCATATTTTTGAAACAAAGGCAGTATTTGTAAGCACCATAACCCGCTCAGGAGGCACAAGACCACAGATACGATCATAGCTCTTTTGCAGTAGACTCCGATCACCAAAGAAATTCAGGAACTGTTTCGGCCTTTCCTCTGTACTAAGTGGCCAAAACCTAGTCCCCACTCCCCCGGCCATGATAACAACAACAAGATCCAGTTCATCCTTTGTCACGTTTGAGCCTCCTCAAACCTTTAGGTTCTTCCAAAATCATCTTCCAACCTCTCAATATCATCTTCCCCGAAATAGTCACCCGTCTGCACCTCGATAAAGGCCATATCTTCAGTGCCTGGATTGCCGATCCTATGGGTAGCACCCCTGGGAATATCTATTGACTGCGCAGCCACAACGGGAATTTCCTCGTCATCTCTTGTCACAATTGCCTCACCACACATAATATACCAGTGTTCCGCTCGACGCTGGTGCCGCTGCAGGCTCAACCGCTTGCCGGGGTAGACCACGATTCTTTTCACTTTGTGGTCTGGTTCATCGGCATAAACCTGATAGTAACCCCACGGACGATGATCCTCTTCAATTACATTGCTAACCACCATACACCCCCTTGATCTCATAAGCACTACGTTGCTTTTAAAAATGAACGTCGAACATTGAACATCGAACGTCCAATGTTGAATGAAAAACAAAAACCAAACACAGAATATTCAACAGCTATTTGTTGTTGCTTTATCTTTTCTCATTCTACTTTCGATGTTGGACGTTCGATGTTGGACGTTCGTTTTTTCTATTAACCTTCCACAGTCTATCCAGATTAAAAAAAACTTAGCGCTTATTGCCCCTTGCACCGTTTCATAGACTACCACACCCCCCCTACTGCATCAAGAACCATATCCGCCGATACCTCACTCAAGCATTGAGGATCATCGCAGTTACCCTTTGCAACCTCAAAACAGGGGGGACAATCTTGCGTTCCTCTCAGGAGCTTAACACTGTCACCCATCGGCGCCCATCTTTTCGGACTGGAAGGTCCAAAAATGGCCACTGTAGCAACACCCAAGTAGGCAGCAAGGTGTGTCAACCCCGAATCATTGCCAATAAAAAACGAGGATGCCTTCATCAAGGCTAGGACTTCACTCAAATCTTGCGTGTGACAGTACAAATAATCCCATCTATGTCCGGCACGATTACCCTGCGGTAAATTGTTCCCCAACCCAACACTCTGACCAAGAGGAAGCTTGCCCTTTGAAGCCCTTTTTTTAATAGACATTAGCAAATCTGCCTCCGCCGGTCCGACAAGAAAGATCACTTGTATAGAGTCCCTTTTATTCAGTGCGCCGGCAACTTCAAGAAACCCTTTAAAAGGCCAACGCTTCCTTTTGCTCCCTGCGCCTGGGTGGATGATGACTAGGCTGTTTTGTTGCGAACTTTTTACGAGTCCATCAGTATTGCGTTCTCCCAATGGAAAACTGGGGACAGGCCCAAGGTGCCGGCAAATATTGCCTACGTCTTTTAACAACCCATGGAAAACGAACTGTCTTAGGATATGTCTGCCTATATGCCCTTGGGCTTCTGCCGGGGGGCGAGGTGTTATCTTATAAGTTGTACCACGATGATTTTTTGAGATGTTATCTGCAATCTCATCTGAAAAGCCAATAAAGATGACAGTATCATAGGAGTTGATGAAATCCGTCATATCATGGTTTATGCCTGGTGAAAACAGGCCACAGAAACGGCTCTTTTCCACCGGAAAATGTCTTTCCACCACATTGAGCTCGAAAGCAAGCCTTCCAATCTGATTTGCACACAAAATGCTTAGATCTATATCCCGTTGTTGTTTCAACTGCACAAGAGCCGGAAAGCTGAGGATGACATCCCCGAGGGCTCCCTGATGAATGACTAGGATATCTTCACGCATAATCTATCGCATACCATATATCAAAAAATTAAGAACCTCATAAAAACCCGCAATTTGCCTTCCCACATCATGTTGTAGATGATACGTACAATGTTGCTATGGGAAAAGAAGCCTCAATAAACACAAGTGCCGGCATTTCTGCTGTCGATTATATGCTGGCACTTATTTCCGGCCTTCTACTAACAGCCTCTTTCCCAAAACTTAATTGGAATTATTTTGCCTGGATCGCCTTTGTTCCCCTTTTTTGTTCGATCAGAAATAAACAGAGTGGTCCAAGTTTCAAGCTCGGCTTTCTTGCCGGCATGGCCCATTATGTTACCCTCCTGTATTGGATCGCCGGAGTCATGAAAACCTATGGCCATTTGTCCACACCAGTAAGTTGGAGCATACTCCTTTTGCTCGTCATATATCTTAGCCTTTACCTCGCAAGCTTTGCTGCTCTTGTAAGCTCCATAATAAACCAGCCGAACAGTGCGCCGACATGGGTATGGCTAGCCCCGTTCTTGTGGGTAGGGCTGGAATATATCAGGGCTACTGTCTTATCCGGTTTCCCCTGGGAAAATCTGGGGTACTCTCAATATAACTTGTTGCCACTTATTCAGATTTCAGATATGTTTGGTGTATATGGATTGTCGGCACTGATTATAGCCGCAAATCTGGTGCTCTTTAACATATGGAATGACTTTAGCGAGAAACGGACTATCCTGTGGAAGCCAATAGTGCTCCTTGGTTTACTGATAGTCGGCTCTCTTTCTTATGGTACTTGGCGCATAAAACAGGTGGAAATAACTACCAAGATCGCACCAAAACAAACTATTGCCCTGATACAGGGCAATATTGATCAGTCTGAGAAGTGGGTCGAGTCTTTTCAGGGACAAACCGTAAAACGATACAAGGACCTAACCGGCAGGGCATTGAAAAACCATCCGGATATCGTGGTTTGGCCGGAAACGGCGTTGCCGTTCTATTTTTTGGATGATCAATTCATGACAAAGCAGGTTGTTGAGTTTATTCGCACTACCAAAAGCCATTTCGTCATAGGAAGTCCTTCTTTCCGTAAGGGGAAAAAACGGGTACACTATTATAATAGCGCCTACCTCCTTGGACCTGCCGGCAACGTTTTGGGGAAATATGACAAGGCCCATCTCGTGCCTTATGGAGAGTACATTCCATTTAAAAGATTCTTCCCTTTCCTGGGAAAGATCGTCGAAAGTGTTGGGAACTTTGAAGCCGGGAAGAAGGGACAGGTGCTGTCAATGAATTCCGGGCAGGTGGGTATTTTGATTTGTTTCGAAGTAATTTTTCCTGAACTTGCCAGGACCATGACTCAAAATGGCGCCCAAATTCTGGTAAACATTACCAACGATGCCTGGTTCGGCACCTCGAGTGCCCCTTACCAGCATCTTTCCATGGCAGTATTTAGGGCAATCGAAACCCGTCGCGCCGTTGCCAGGGCAGCAAATACGGGAATCAGCGCCTTTATTGACCCCACAGGAAGAGTTTTTAGTCAGACCCCATTGTTCAAAAAGGCCATTTGTTCACACTCACTGCCATTGATGAATCAAAGAACTTTTTATGTCAGCTATGGTCATCTTTTTGCGAGACTTTGCGCAATAATACTTTTTCTGTATGTTGGGTGGTGCCTTTGCACAGGTCATTTTCGGAACAACAAAGGAGGTCTACCATGTCACTAGAATTGAAAAACAAGATTGAATCCCTTCAAGTCAGACTAGAAGAACTCAGGGGTTATCTTTGACATAGACGACAAAACAAAACGACTCAATGAAATTGAGGCTATAATATCAAAAAGTGGTTTCTGGGATACTCCTGAGAATACAACGGACGTCTTGAGGGAAAGGACCACACTTTCCGACACCGTTAAACAATGGCGCAGTCTCTTCAATCAACTTGAGGATGCTGCACTGCTTCTAGATCTAGCCACGGAAGAGGGTGATGAGGCAACTATCAAAGAAGTAACCGGATCTGTTCAAAGGGCAAAAGACGCTATTGACAATATGGCTTTGGCCAGGATGCTGAACGGGAGAAATGACAACAGCAACGCGATTGTGTCCATTAATGCAGGCGCGGGAGGAACGGACGCACAGGACTGGGTTGACATGCTGTTTCGCATGTACGTCCGGTGGACTGAACGAAAGGGCTTTAAGGTCAACATTGTCGATTACCAGCCTGGAGATGAAGCTGGGATAAAGAGTGTCACATTTATCGCCGGTGGTTCTTACGCTTACGGCTATTTAAGGGGTGAAATCGGCATTCATAGGCTGGTACGACTCTCCCCCTTTGACACCAATCATAAGAGGCACACATCTTTTGCTTCTGTCGCAGTCTATCCCGAGGTAAACGAAGAGGTGTTTATCGAAATAGACGAAAAAGACCTGCATGTCGAAACATTCCGCGCCAGCGGCGCCGGCGGTCAACACGTAAACAAAACCAGCTCCGCCGTGCGCCTCGTGCACTTGCCTACTAACATTACCGTACAGTGCCAACAAGAACCTTCGCAACACCGGAACAAGGCCATTGCCATGAAGGTGTTAAAATCCCGCCTCTACGAACTAGAGGAGGAAAAAAGGGCTGAAGAAAAACAGGCGGATTACGATAAAAAAGGAGAAATCGCCTGGGGCGGCCAGATCAGATCGTACACGCTTCATCCTTATCAGATGGTTAAGGATCATCGCATCGATCTTGAAGTTGGAAATGTTAATGGCGTTCTAGACGGAAACCTGGATCCTTTCATTGAAGGGGTCCTACTAGCAACTGATTAGTGAAAGGAGATCGTCATGGCCAAAATATTGGTTGTCGATGACGAAAAAAGTATCAGGGCGCTTTGTGCCGAAGAATTGGGCGAGGAAGGTTACGAGGTTATCACAACAGGGGAGTGCAATAAGGCCCTAGAACTTATCTCCTCAGAACAACCCTCTGCCGTGATACTCGACATCAGAATGGATGATTGCGACGGACTCGATTTTCTCCAGGAACTGCGAAATGCATATCCTGACCTGCCGATCATTCTAAATACTGCCTATGACTCGTACAGAGAAGACGTCAAATCAGTAGCTGCTGACTACTACGTTGTTAAATCGTTTGACCTATCGGAACTTAAGACCAAACTTGCATCCCTAATCAAAAAATAAGGCCGACGATGAAAGCTATTTTTAGATACAATGTCCTTGCCAGAGTCCCCGAACGATTGAAGCCCCTTGAAAAGATAGCTCATAACTTATGGTTTAGCTGGCACCATGATATTGAGCATCTGTTCAGGCATATGGATAAGCATTTGTGGGATTCGTCTAAACATAATCCGGTCTACATGCTTGGAAATATTAACCAAGAGCGCCTGGAACAGCTGGCTGAAGACACCGATTTTCTGGCCCGAATGGACCGCGCTTATGAGCAATTTGAAGGATACCTGTCAGTTGAATCACCATATCAAGCAGGTACTGATCACTGCTGTGTGGCATACTTTTCTGCAGAGTTTGGCCTTGCCGAGTGTTTGCCTATTTATTCAGGAGGCCTAGGTATCCTTGCGGGAGATCACCTAAAGTCTGCCAGCGACCTAAATCTTCCTGTTATAGGGGTTGGCCTTTTTTACCACGAAGGTTTTTTTCAACAGTACCTGAATGCCGACGGTTGGCAACAGGAAGCCTATCCCGAAAATGACATTTCTACCATGCCGCTGAGGCTGATGGAGGATGCAAACGGCCAGCCGGTAACAATCGAAGTGGAAATACGAAACGAGGTGGTCAAGGTTCAAATATGGCAGTTGATGGTAGGACGAATCCCATTATACCTGCTCGACACAAATTTAAAGGAAAATCGTACTGAACATCGCCATATCACGGCCAGGCTATATGGCGGGGATTGGGACATGCGGGTCCAGCAAGAAATCGTACTGGGCATTGGCGGTGTGCGAGCACTCAAAGCATTGGGAATAAACCCATCTGTATTCCACATGAATGAAGGCCACTCCGCTTTTTCTGCCTTGGAACGGATCCGAATCCTAAAGGTTGAAGGTGGTCTATCATTTGACGCGGCAAGAGAGTTTGTGGTAGCCACGAATGCCTTTACTACCCATACCCCTGTGCCGGCAGGAAACGATATGTTCTCACCGGGGATTATACATACATATTTTGAGCAATATGTGCACTCCCTTGGAATCGCCTTCAAGGTCTTTTTGGGGTTCGGCAGGCAAAACCCTTTTAACGAAGAAGAAACGTTTTCTATGACAGTGCTGGCCTTGAGGCTCTCGTCTCATGCCAATGCCGTAAGCCGACTCCATTCCACAGTATCCCGAAGGATGTGGCATAGAATCTGGCCAAAAAATCCCATGGAAGATATCCCCATCCATCCAATTACAAACGGGATTCACGTTCCATCGTGGATTTCAAAAGAGATGGCGGACCTCTGGGATCAATATAAGGGGCAAAACTGGATCGAAGACCCAAATAGCCAACTACCGGGAAGCATACCTGATTCAGAACTCTGGAAGGCCCACGAAAAGCGACGAGAACGCCTGGTTTCCTTTACGAGAAAAAGGCTTCAGGCCCAACTTACTCATTGTGGCGCATCGGCCCAAGATCTTCGTAAGGCAGCCCAAATACTCAGTCCTGAAATACTTACTATCGGATTTGCCCGTCGGTTCGCAGAATACAAACGAGCAACCCTGCTTTTGTCGGACGAAAAACGGCTTATTAAACTGTTAACACATCCGGAACGTCCCATACAAATCATTATCGCCGGAAAGGCCCATCCCCACGACAATGCCGGCAAGGAACTTATAAGGCAAATAATTCACTTTGCCAATCTGCCTGAAGTCCGCCATCGGTTTGTATTCATACAGAATTACAACATCAAAGTGGCCCGCATGATGCTTCAAGGTTGCGATATTTGGCTAAATACGCCTCGAAGGCCCCTGGAAGCCTGTGGCACCAGCGGTATGAAGGCCATTGCCAACGGGGTGTTGAATTTGAGCACCCTCGATGGGTGGTGGGATGAAGCTTATGATCATCGGTACGGATGGGCTATCGGCCAAGGCGAGACCTATGAAGATCACCACCTACAAGATGAAGTTGAAAGTCGGGCCCTCTTCAATCTCTTGGAGCGAGAGATCACACCCTTGTTTTATGATAGGGGCGTAGATAATCTCCCCATGGGTTGGCTTGAAAAAATGAAGGCGGCCATGTGCGATCTGTATCCTAAGTTTCATAGCCACAGGATGGTTCAAGATTACAACAAACAGTTCTACACAAGTATCTCAAAGCGCTACAGCAACCTCGCACGGGATGAGATGAAAGGCGCAAAAGAGCTGGCTGAGTGGCGACAAAAGATAATGACCAGTTGGGACCAAATTAAAATTAATAAAGTCAATGTCTACGATGATATCCCCATTCCTGTGTCGGGCCGTATGAAGGTAGGAGCGGAGATCTTTCTGAGCCAACTCCAACCGGAAGATCTTGATGTAGCATTGTATTTCGGGCCATTGAGTTTTGAGGGCAAGTTCACGGAAAAAGATACCGTGCCTATGGATGCCGTCGAATCATACGGAGATGGTCACCATCATTTTGAAGGCTATATCCCGTGTTCTCAAACGGGCAAATATGGGTTTACGGTCAGGATCATGCCCACACACCGTCAAATGGAAACTCCCTATTCCACAGGCCTCGTCATTTGGGCAAATGAGGACGTAATTGCAAGAAAAGAAGAATGATAGTATCCTTCCACCCCCGGTTTAAAGGAGATGTTAATCTAAGACTTGCCCCAAAGGGCGGTTTTACAAAACAAGAAGCCGAAACCATTGCCGAGGCGCGGGCGATAATTGTTACCCAATATATCAAGGCCCACCAGTACAAATTCTGCATGGCCCGCTGTTCCAACATATTTCCCAATTATGCTAATCGTTTTGGATTTGAGGGAAAATACGGAAACACACAGCTATTTCGCATGTTCAGTGCACCCCACCCTGAGACTGTCTGTTACGAATCAGTAGAAGATTTTGAAACCCGCCACTTAACAAACCAAGAACCACTGATGCCATTTCCTTTTGTCTTAAAGGGAGATCGTGGAGGTGGCGGCTGGGCGGTTTTTTTAGTCAGAAATCGCCACGAGTTGATTCAACGTCTTGAAACCCTGGCAGACACTTACCTCCACGCCACGAGACGCTTCATTTCCCAGGCCTTCATCCCCCATGGCGGCAGCGATCTGCGTGTGGTAGTCATTGGCAAGACGATAAAAACCTACTGGAGATGCCAACATAAACCCGGAGAATTTCGCAACAATGTTGGCAGAGGAGCAGTAATCAACTACAATCTTGACTCGAAACTAACAAGGGAAGGTATAAACTGTGTACAGAAATTCTCCTCAAAAACAGGCATTAACTTGGCGGCCTTTGATGTGCTCTTCGACAAAGAGCAACCAGAACCAAAGCCGCTTTTCTCAGAAATCAACTTCCTCTTCGGTCGCAAGGGTCTGGGAGGTTCCGCCCCATTTCATGAGCTTTTATACCAAGCAGTGCAAAGGTGGATAAAGGAGTTATAATTGAGTGACGAGCCCTCAATCATCAAAATCCCCGCCGCCCCCCTTGTCGCTTGAAATGGATGCCGCACGTTCCATAATTTTTTCTTTTGTCCATTCTTCCGGGGATTCAATCTGCTCTGCTTTGGGTCCCGGATTAAACGTTCCTCCTTGAATGATCTTTTCAATGGCAACAGGGGCGGTATCCTTTGCATTAAGAACATTAACAAGCATGTTATAAATAAAGTCTTCCACCCTTCTGACCATCCGCTGCCTTATCTTGATGTCCTGGCCTAAAAACTTGTTTTCAAACGGCAGGTTGAGCTTTTTATAATTGCCCCCTTTTAGACCCTTTGAATTTGCATATTCGACCATTTCCGCCCACATCTCTTCGGTGATTCCTTCGCCTTCCACCTTGACAAAGCTCCCGCTTCCGTCCAGCCTTGCGTTGCCGTAGTCGTTGACCTCAAGACCCCATGAAATCATCTGAAGTGCTGTGGCAACATTGGCCTTGGTAGTCCTCGTTTTGTCGGCAATCTCTCTCAATCTGTCTGAATTATTTCCGGACGTTCCATGCTGAGCTCCCGAGAGCTTGTATTTTGCCAAAGCTTCGTGGATCTGAACTGTGAGCTCCACCCGTATACCCTTGTCACTAGCCTCAATTCCGTGGGTAGTGCCATTGTTAAGGGCAATCCAGTCCGGGAAGATCCCGTGCGCGTTCAAGCCCTGAATGAGAAATAGGGCCTCCTGCGGAGTTGAAAGCCCTTCTTTACCCTTTATTTCACCAACTTCGGTCTCAAGGCCGGCCCAATCAGGTATAAACGGATTCAGTTCGAGGTTTGCAAGCAGATTCTGGTCGTCCGGCAAATGTGATGCATCCACGGCAATTGAGGTCATACCCGCTTCAAACAGAGTGGGAATTTCAACTTTTGCGGGTTCAACATCAGACTCCTTTTTTATTCCATAATGATCTGCGTGGATAGCAACCGGAATAGTAATTCCCATCTCATTGCAAAGGGCATCCACCAGCCTGGCTATATTCCAGTAGTTCACCGCACAATAGGGACTGGCGCCTCCCTCCGAGCGCGCTATTTCAATTATTATGCATGCATTCGCCTTCTGTGCGGCGCGCAAGGCTCCACGGACTACAAAACTGCTCCTTCCGTTCGCCGCCATAGCAATGGCTTTGCCTTTTTCCATCATTGCCAGGTCAACGAATTTGCCACTAACGATAAGTGCTTTTGAGTTCGGAAATAGTTTTACAATGTTTGGCGGACGGCCTACGTTGAGGGCCTTTTTGAAATCAGCGGAAGAACTTACTTTTTTTTCGGCCATAATATAACCTCCTTTTCATCGAAAACAGTTATTATTTCAGGGTCTTCTCCCTATTAAATGGTGTAAAGGGTTGTTTTAAAAAATGAACGTCGAACATTGAACATCGAACGCCCAACCTTGAATGAAAAACAAATATTCAACAGCTATTTGTTGTTGCTTTATCTTTTTCCATTCAATATTCGATGTTGGACGTTCGATGTTCGACGTTTGAAACTGTCAATTGTGAGCAAAGAGAACTAAGTTCCACATTACCCCATATTGAATGACTTTTCAAGCAGGCTCGGTTGTCTTTGACCTAACCCTTATCCTTTCTACTGCCCCAGGGCGTACCCAACCGCGCCTTTTTTGCGGCAAACTAATCAAAGACCATTTATTTTCTGATCTTTCCAGGTCCACGATCGTTCCCGCATGAAGTTTAAAAAGAATGGTGTCTTTAATATCTGGGCCGGCCAGAACATTGACCTCTTCGCAAACGATGACAGTCCTGTCGTCGTTCGTGATCTGGCGCCATTTCAATCCGAGCGAGACCCCGGAGAGAAGCCAGAAGGCCAAGAAAATGAGAAATAGATAATAACTCCACTCGATGTTGGAAAAGAGCCTTACCAGGAGAATCGCCCAAAATAGGAGATTTGTGCCGGCAAAGGCCCAGAGAAATTCACTCAGAGTCAGCGAATCAAGCCAAAAGAACGTAGCGTTGATAAGGCTTCGGTCTTCAGATATGGCATCTTTTACTTGATCTCTGGCGTGACGTAGATTGAAAATCAGATCCGCATCTCTTGGCAACAACACTCTAGCCCGTTCATAGTTCAAGATAGCCTTGCCTAGTTGATCAAGGCGAAAGTAGGCGTTGCCAAGGTTGTAGAAAACGTGCCCGCCACAGTGGTCGGAACGTATCAATTGCCTATATCCTTTAACGGCATCACTAAAACGTCCCTCCTGATATGCCCGGTTTGCTTCGAAAAAAACCTCTTCCCATTTTCCCTCTCCAGCCTCGGCATTACAAAAGAAAGCAAAAACCAGCAAAACAACAATCATAAAGGTCTCGGATATTCTGTAACTCAACCCAAACAAAGAGTTCTTAATGGCGCCTCCTTTGTGCCATTCATGTGGAATAATGGTCAATCCTTGATCTCCTTTTCGATCTGCCGGATAAGATTACTGATATCGCCATGTGTTTCATACATCTCATTTGTCCTGCTGCCTGTATAGATAGCATCTTCGAGTCCATGAAGAACGCTCTTTATTTTTTGTGCCGTTTCAGGATTGACGCCCCTGGAAACCAATATCTCGACTGCCTCCTGTGGTGTTACAGAACCAAGCAACAAGCCAAATCTATCATTCAGGTAACTCCTGATCGCTTCATGGAAATCAGCTGGGGCAAGTTTGCCTTTTCCACATTTTTTCACAAAGGTTTTAGCTGCTTTCCTGGCCCTCGTTAGTGCAAAGGCCTTTTTTGACCGCTTCTTAAGACGCATCAAGCAAAATGCCACAACATAAACCAAAAAGGGCGCTATCAAGGCTGCAAAGAGTATCAATCGAATAGATCGTGGTTGAAGCCCTACATTCAGGAGCTTTATAGAAGTATGAACCGGGAGGATGTCATAACCTATCTCTTTGATCCTCTCCTTGGTAGATTTTTGGACCGTCTCACCCTTTGTAATATCAATGGAAGCTATTTGGCGATCTTTCTCGCCAGGCAAAACAGAAAGGCTTAAGGGCAATGTCTTGAGCACTTCATATTGACTGCTGGCTGTGTCAAAGAAACTCAGAGACAATGGAGGAATCTTATAATCTCCTATGCTTTCCGGCACAAAAGCCCATTTCATAGTCTTTGAACCCATAAGGCCCTTGCGATCAGTGTTAACCTCAAGTTCCGGCTGATCAGCATAGATCTTTATACGCCTTATTTCAGGTATCGTTAAGTCAGGTATGCGCTTAACATTTCCCCGCCCATTAACCACTACAGTCAGCGTGGCAGATTCTCCCTCTTTTATCTGTGAGGGTGAAAGCCAGGAGCTAATCTTAAAGCCGCCTACAAGACCGCTGAAATCTGTCGGCCTTCCCTCCTCCGGAAGTGGCATAACATGCAATTGTAGTGTTTCGCCGGCAAGTGTGACGGGACGACTCGAAGAAAAAGAAGAAAAGAAAGGATCATCAAAAGAGCTGCGCCTGGATCGCCTTGAAGGTTCATAGACTGTCATAGTCATTCTAGCCGGCCCAATCGTATAGTCGCCTCCTTTGGAAGCAATAGCAGCATGGCTGACCTCCACAACCTGGTATCTTTTGCCATTATAAACGCTTTCATATTCCAAAGGTTTTCCCAATTGCTTGAAAACAAGGTGCTCAATATCAGACAAACTCAAAGAAAGGTCAGACACCTTCACCTGTCTGTAAAACTTCAACGTGTAAATGACCTGTTGTTCAACATAGACTTCTGTTGATGAAACTCGCGCAGTAAGAAAAAGCGGCCCCCTGTCAATACCTGTGGCCTGGGCCTGCTCAGCGATCTTCAAGAACACCGTATTACTCCTATAGGTCTTTCTATCCACTTTTACTGAAGCGGGTCCAATTTGAAATCTCCCCGTTCTTTTTGGTCGGATGAAATAGGTATAGTCAACCCCGGCATCAACCTTACCGTTTATGATCTGAATGCGACTTGAAGTACCTCCAGAAGAGAGACTAAAGGCCTCAATACCTGCCACACGAGGCTCCAAATCGCTACTCCTTGTTCCAGAAATACTGACAACCATCCTTATTGAGTCTGCCGTTGTAGCTTCATGCCTGTCCAGTCGTAGTGCAACAGACACCTCGGCATTCGCAGCCGTAGTAAGGAACACGGAGAAAAGAAGACTTGATAACAACAAAGAGACTTTTACAGGATGTATCATTGCAGACTATATGAAGGGGGTCTTATCAAGGTATGATATTGTAAAGTGTCCAGTATAATAATAAATTGTAGAATCTCCGAGGCATCTAATTGGAAGCCTTTTGCCTGAACTGATTCAAACGCCCTCCAGCAACTACCGCCTCTCTTTCACCTTCATCCAAATCGAGGCAGACGTCAAGACTTATTCCCCGCGTTTTATTCTCAACTCGGAGACTCGTCTTTCCTCCTCTTACACAACTTGCAGCACCCGCCAGGTATAGTTCATCACCAGGTTGGATCTGTTCCTTGTCCTCAACTCCAGAAATGGTCATCGGCAGTATGCCGAAATTGATCAGATTTGCCCGATGAATCCGTGCAAAAGAAAGTGCAATAACTCCTTTGATCCCCAGGAACATGGGAGCAAGGGCTGCATGTTCACGGCTGGAACCCTGGCCGTAATTCCTGCCGGCAACAATAAAACCGCCACCTTTTTTAAGAGCCCTGCCCGAGAAAGCAGGGTCGATGTGAGAGAAGACATATTCCGAAATCGCGGGCAGATTTGAGCGCAGTGATAAGATATGGGCGCCTGCCGGCATGATATCATCTGTAGTAATATCATGATCCAGGCAAATCAGAACCTCGCCTTCCAGGTCTTCGGACATCTCTTGCACCTGTGGCAGAGGTTTGATATTAGGACCCCGTATAACCTCTACTGTCTCAGGATACTCCGAAGGTTCCAAGAACAAGTGATCAAGACTAGGCAAAACCTTAGGTATTACCACATTGACCGGCTCACCTAAAGTCCTAGGATCAGTAATCTGGCCATTCAACGCAGAAACGGCAGCCACCTCCGGGCTGCTCAAGTAGAGTTTGGCATCCAAGGTACCACTCCGTCCCTTGAAGTTTCGATTAAATGTCCTAAGACTTGTCCCCTGCGTTGGCGGAGATTGACCAATACCGATACAGGGCCCACAGGCACATTCTAGAAGCCGTGCCCCTGCTTCTATCATATCTTTTAGTGCCCCATTGTCGGCCAAGGCACTCAGCACTTGTTTAGATCCTGGAGATATGACGAGACTTGTTTCGGCATGGACAGTTTTTCCCTTCACAATGGCAGCTACAGTTGCAAGATCTTTGTAAGACGAATTAGTGCAACTACCAACGGCCACTTGATCAAGTTTCGTCCCAGCGACTTCAGTCACCAGACAAACACGATCCGGCATGTGCGGCTGGGCAATCATCGGCTCCAGTATGCCAAGCTCAATGGTTATAATTTCCGCATAGGAGGCATCAGGATCGGCCGAAAGGGCCTTCCAGGCCCCTTTCCGCCCTTGAGATTCCAGAAACTCCCTAGTGACCTCATCACTGGGGAAAATCGATGTTGTAGCCCCTGTTTCGGCTCCCATATTCGTAATTGTGCTACGTTCAGGAACCGATAATGTCGCTACCCCCGGCCCGCCGTACTCAAAGACCCTGCCTACGCCTCCCTTGACAGAAACGCGTCTTAGCAGCTCGAGGATGATATCCTTTGCCGTAACCCACGGAGAAAGCACACCCTTGAGTTGAACCAAGACCACTTCTGGACATTTTAGTCCAAAGGGTTGACCCGCCATTGCCATGGCAACATCAAGCCCACCGGCCCCAATGGCAAGCATTCCCATGCCACCCCCAGTAGAGGTGTGACTGTCGGAACCTAGGAGGGTGTCACACGGAATCCCAAAACGTTCCAAGTGGACCTGGTGACATATCCCGTTTCCAGGCTGTGAAAATGTTATACCATATTTGGCTGCAAAGGATCGCAAGAACCTGTGATCGTCACTATTTTGAAATCCAGCTTGAAATGTATTGTGGTCTACATAGCTTACTGATCGTTTCGTTCGAACACGTGGGACACCAAGCGCCTCAAACTGCAAGCAAGCCATCGTACCTGTGGCGTCTTGCGTAAGGGTTTGATCTATGGGAAGTTTTACGGTGTTTCCCGGTCGTGGTATAGGACTCACACCGTGAAGTTGCAAGATCTTTTCAAAAAGGTTCTGGCCCGCCACAAATCTTTCCTTTCCAAATAGTGCTTCACTCAATTGGGCTTCTAACATCAACCCACCGATTCGTCAATAAAATGGCTTGTCAGGATGGTGTGAATTGTGTTCGTAAAATGATAAGGGAACGTACTTTTATCTGTTTTTTGGGATGGTTAGTTAAGGGCTCGTTGAGAAACTTAGGCGGTAATGGTTTCCTGTAAAAAATGCGGTTCTAGATCAACAGGGCACAGGTAAATGCCCTAGTCTTTCACATGAATCTGTCTGACCCCATTGTGGATGATCAGACAAACGGCTTGGTGGCAGGCCTTTTTTTTGCTCCTTAGGTATCAGTTCCTTTCCGGCCATCACTGCTTCCTCTGCAGAAAAGCACCATTGTCTATACTTGCACTCTACTTGATCACAAAAGTTATCTGCTTTGCCAAAACAATCGAAGTTACCTTCGAGCAGTTGCTTTTTGTGAATCAACGGCGAAATAACTTCAACAAAGCAAGGTTGGCAAAGAGAAGAACTGCAATCGGAAGACTCCCAACGAATAACAGAGTCCTTCTGCCACTCTTCCCCGCACTTGATACATTTTACACGTAACTTGCTCATTCTTTCTTGTCTCCAAATGGAGTATGTCGATCTTTGACAGTCCGCAACAGGCGGTAGGTTAGCAACACATTGAGCCAACTTGTTTTTCTATCTCCTGAGCACAGGCAATCTCTTCTTCCTTTGGCAAGTTTATGTTGATGGTATCCGTTGCCAGATCGATCTGAACATTTCCTCCATGCTTTTCAACAATCGATCTAATCAGATACAAAGAAAGAGTGCGCTGTCTTGCTCGCTCACTCGAGCCCTGGACATAATCTTGGGGCCCGCCGTTATCTTCAACCTGGTTCCAATCGTATGGTTCTTGCCAATAGTCTTCTTGTCTCATGATAGATACTCCTTTTGCTAACCAACCTCCCTCCCGCTTTATATATCGGCATATTTGCAGATAACCTTAAAAGATTGCTCAGATTGATATGCAAGGACTGTGCCACTTGGCGGGTGCCGATCCACAAATGACCTTGCAGACAGTAAGGGCCAGTCACTCAATAACTGTCACATCTTGCTGGTCTTTTGGACCGTCTTCTGCGTTGCTCGGTTAGTCACATACCTAGTGCCTATCCATCAATGCCTTTGAACCGAATGGGCATTAGCGTAAGTTTTCAATCAAAGCTTTTGATCCATGATTGATTTATCTTACGGATCATGATAATTTTTATTGATATGTACTACAAAGCCAATATCCCATTTAAATAGCAGCTAAACTTTATAAATGACCCCCCCACTACCTCTCAAGAAGAAAGAGATTCTCGTACTTACCCTAGTCATGGTGTGCCTTGCCGGCATTTTCTACAAACCGATATTTTCCTGTGACATATGGCATCATCTTAAAATGGGTGAGTATATCATCCAGCACGACTATATACTGCCAGAGGCAGATCCATTCTCGTATACTACTGATGGCAAGGTTCTTATACATCACGAATGGCTCGCTCAAATTATCCTGAATCTGGTTCACACGAGCTTCGGATTTATGGGTCTTCGTGTCCTGCGGGTCACCCTGCTATTGCTTAGCCTTGCCTTCGTGTTTTGGACTGCCCTTAAATTGTCTCGCCGGTTCTTTGTCGCACTACTGGTCCTTTTGATTACGGCCTATCTATTTCGCACTCGGTATATGATAAGGCCGGAACTCTTTTCACTGCTATTCTTCACCTTCCTTTACACATGGTTTCTTACTGCACGAAGAAGGTGTAATTATCCCTATTATGCCGTCTTCTTTCTCTTGTGCGTCCTATGGATCAATTTGCATCCATTTATGATATTTATCGGGGGACTCATATCCCTCCTGATACTCGGGCAGGCCACCAAAAAGCTTCCGGGCATTTCCAAGTTGCTCCAGTTCAGGAGCTTCCCATGTAACCCGATTGTGCTCTTTTTGCTATTTCTGTTTGCATCCCTAATTAATCCTTATGGATACGGAATCTATGAATACATTTTGAAAGCAACGCCTGTGGTAAAGCAATATATTCAGGAGTGGCAACCCATATTTGTCAGCCTTCAAAGTGGGCCGTTCAGATCGATCACGGGCGGAGTCTTGGCCTTTCCATTGATTATGAAGGCACTTGTAAGCGGTATTATAATCGTTTTTCTGGTGGTTTTGGTCGGTTCCTATGCAAGGAAAATGTGGTGGGCTCTTGAGGATATACTCATGGGACTTTTGATGATCTACATGGCCATCAGCGCTGCCCGTTTTGCCTGGCTCCTTTTTGTACCGATACTCCTTGTTCTCAAGTACGCCAACTACTACACACAAAACAGGAAACCACCGGAAAAGCTAAAGCAAACGATCGTAGTGCTCTTGTGGACAGGGGTAGCTATTTTTTCCGGATACTGGCTGAAAGAGGCATACTGCAGGATACCGTATAACTTCACCAATGAAATACAAAGAAAAAGCTACCCCGTGATTCCAGTTAAGATACTGCAAGACGCAAACCTTGCCGGCAGGCTTTACAACCCATCGTGTTGGGGGGGATATCTTTTATACCACCTATACCCAGATCATAAGGTTTTCATAGATACTCGAACACATCTGCACGGGGAGTCAAGCGTCGTCAATTCTATGGTAATCCAGTATCAATATCCGGGTTTTGAAAAGCTCATCGAGAAATTCGATTTTGATATACTCTTTTTAAAAAAGATGTTTGGCAACAAGAGGCCGTTTTCATTTCCCAATTGGATACTCATATTCGAAAATGCAAGCTCTGCGATGTATCTCAAGGACAATGCTCGGAATGTAGGAAATCTAAAAAACATTGTTGATTACTACAAGGAACGCAACATTCCTTTTGATCCGACAAAAGGCTTTGACAGGGAGCATTACCGGTTAGACTGACAAGAAATATGACGACTTCGTAAAAAGTCCATCTGCGGCGTTGCGCTTCATCTTTCGTCATTGTGACGTACGATAAGTACGTCTCATTCCTCAAGACTTGCGCGCCTTGCATCTGGAGCTTTTTACTGTGTCGTCTGTTTGTGGACTTTTTACGAGTCCATCAAATAAGTATCTTCTCAATTTTGATATAACTATACAATAATGTTGGTACAAAACGTGCGTGCGAAAAAGGGATGGACAATACAAAAATGACATCCAACTTTCGATGCTGTGGGCTAAGTGCTGTCGCTTTTGTTGCCATAACGCTTATTCTGATCTGGGGCAGGGCATTCTGGGGCTCAGCAGAAAACTATCAAGCCGGGATAAAGCACCTGGAGGCACAGGATTATATCAAAGCTATCACTTTCTTTGACCGCTCTTTGCATTGGTACACGCCACTTAATCCATATATCGAAAAATCGGTCCGGCGCCTATGGGAAATAGGCCTCCAAGCTGAACAGAGAGGTGATATCCGACTGGCTCTTATTGCCATACGCACCATACGACAAGGCTTCTATGCAGCTAGAAGCTTTTACACTCCAGGAAAAGAGTGGATTGCCAGGTGTAATACAAAGGTCACATCGTTAACAGCCAAAGAGATTGAGGAACGTCAAACAGGAGGAAAAGCCCATGCTCTGCCTGTTAAATCCAAAGATGCGGAACCAGACATCTTCTGGACGCTTGTTCTTGAAATCGGTTTTTTAGGATGGATCGGGGCTGTCATTGGGTTCTTAGCTCACGGCCTAACCGGTGAAGCCCTTAGGCTCAGATCCAGACCAGCCATCTTTTGGGGCACAGCAGTTATCATTTTCTACAGCTTATGGATCGTCGGAATGATGAGGGCATAGACACGACTTATGGCGTTCAACATTCTACTGATTGTGTGCGGAGTCTTCTTGCTTGTTTCTGGTATCGGGACGGCCTTCAGAAGCCGCGCCCCCATGGATGCCATTTCAGCATTTCTCGCCTTGGCGGGATTAATAACGAGCCTTGTTGGTGTACTATTGATTTGTGTGCCTGATTTTTTCTCTTAACTCGTGCCCATTCCACGAAAAGTAAAATTTTGCAACGATTAATATCCCCACTATGATTTCACTTACAAACAAACGTCAATGGTTGATATTATTATTTTTTGCCGTCCTGGTTTTGGCGATCTATTCAAACACGCTTAACGCCCCCTACTACTTTGATGACGGTCGAAGTATTGGACAAAACCCACATATCCGATTAACCGAGCTTACCTTCGAGAAACTCACACAAGCAGCATTTGAAAGCATCTGCCCCAACCGCCCGATAGCCAATATTTCCTTTGCATTGAACTACTATTTCGATCAATATAATGTCGTCGGCTACCATGTAGTCAACATCTTGATTCATATTGTAAACGGGATCCTACTCTATTTTCTCATAAAGACCACTTTACGAATCCCCTCGCTCCGCTCTAAATACAAATCATACTCATCGATAGCTTTTTTTACCACTTTGATGTGGCTCGTTCATCCGATTCAAACCGAATCTGTTACCTACATTGTGCAAAGAATGGCCAGTATGGCCACTATGTTCTATGTGTTATCCTTCTTGCTATATATAAAAGGGAGGCTGGCAAATGAAGGCAAAAAAAGATGGCTCTATTTTACAGGTTGTGCGGTTTCGTGGATACTGGCATTGGGTACTAAGGAGATTTCCGCAACACTGCCATTTTTTGTCCTTCTTTATGAATGGTATTTTTTTCAGGGACTCAGCAAATCGTGGTTAAGGCGTAATTTTGCCTATATTATAGGAACGCTTATACTTATTAGCATTGTTATTTTGCTATACATTGGTTCGAGTCCATTAGAAGGGATCTTATCCGGATACACACATCGCGGTTTTACCCTAACAGAGAGAGTACTAACCCAATTTCGGGTAATTATTTATTATATCACCCTTCTGGCCTACCCCCACCCCGGCCGTCTCAATCTGCTCCATGGTTTTGAACTTTCCCATTCTTTGATTGATCCAGTAACCACCCTCGTTTCTATGGGTGCCATTTTGGGATCACTCGGACTGGCCTTTTATATGGCCAAAAAGGAACCCTTAATCTCCTTTTCTATACTCTGGTTTTTTGGGAACCTCGCTATAGAGTCATCCTTCCTCGCTCTGGAGATCATATTCGAACACCGCACTTATCTCCCCTCAATGTTTTTCTTTTTAATAATTATCATTCTTGTTTACAAATATATCGGACGAGATTTGTTGAAAGTTGGGCTGCTGAGTACGACTATGCTTGTGCTGTGTCTCTGGACCTATGAAAGAAATGGTACCTGGAGTGACCCTGTGGAATTTTGGGATGATGCCGTGAGAAAATCACCTCATAGCGCGCGTGCTTATGTCAACCTCGCAAGATCCTACATAGACAGAAAGTCCTATCAATTGGCTCTAACAAACTTGAAACAAGCCATTCACTTGGATTCCAACCTGACAGTCGCATACAATAACTTAGCGGGGCTTTATATTAAGCAACTCTTGTATGACGCAGCTGTCGAGACTTCTCGAAAGGCCCTCGATACAAATGCTAGACGTTATGACCGCCATATCACCTATAAGAATTTAGGAGTTGCTCTGAGGGAGCAGGGAAACATATCTGCCGCACTAGATGCACATCTCAAGGCAATTGAAATGGTCCCAACCAACTCAGAGGCCTACGATTGCCTCGGATCAGATTATCTTGCACGGCATCAAATCGATTTGGCCATTGAAGCCTACCGGAAAGCACTGAAGTGGGATCCTTTTTCACATCAAACCTACAATAATCTGGGCATGGCTTATACGGCTAAAAGGGATATAAGAAAAGCTGCTGAGATGTATACACGGGCCATTGCAATCAAGCCTGACTTTGTGCTTGCTTACAGCAACCTCGGATCTCTCTACCTTGACCAGAGGGCGGAAAAGGCCATTCCGCTCCTTCAAAGGGCCATAGAACTTGATCCAACTTTTGCAGACGCTTACAACAATCTTGGTCTGGCACTTATCAAAATGGGGGCATTTGAAGCAGGTATCTCTAAGGTGGAGAGGGCGTTACGATTAAAACCGAATCATCCGGACGCGACATTCAATCTGGCCCGCGTTTACGAGTTAACAGGAAAATATGAATTGGCTGTCGCCCAATACAAGAAAAGCATACGCTTAAAGCCTGATGATGTCCATGCCTATCAGAATGCCGGCTCAATCTATCTCAACCATCTAAAAGACAAAGAACAGGCGCTACGGTTGTTTCAAAAAGCACTGTCCATCAAGGCGGATCATCCGGAATCGAATAGACTCAAGAGTATTATTAATGAACTGGGCAAAGACAACCGGACCAATGAATAAAAACACGATCACTACCGCTGTTTCATACTTGCTGCTTGTGAGTATCGCCGTTCTTTTGTTTACAGAATGCCTCATGAACTTGACGCCTCCTATTTCAAGGGATGCATTAATACATCATCTGGCCATCCCAAAGCTTTGGATTGAATACGGCGGATTGTACGAAATCCCATGGGCTAAATACTCATATTATCCCATGAATATTGATCTTCTTTA
>RCNB010000641.1_pt1 | contig 22826 bp, 23 predicted proteins | sample 2041321 | NCBI WGS metagenome assembly RCNB01 (sample SAMN09708232, study PRJNA481090) | Marine sediment metagenome, whole genome shotgun sequencing project. | reverse complement strand
AATGCAATGGAAATCAGTTTCACCATACAACAAATATATAAAAAATAGTTTAAGGATATCTCAACAAAAAGCTACGAAGGAGAACGCTCAGGGTCGCTGTATCAGATTTATATTGATATCCTTATCTACATATACTTTACTTTAATTTCTATTAATACTACTTTCTTATTGTCAATCTCGAATTTAAATTTATCAAACTGTGGTTTTGAAATCCCTGTATGATAATAATTAGAGAAGCCAAAACCTTCTTTGGGTATTCCAACAAAATTATAATCCATCTTGTTGTTATTATTCTCGTCATCTAATATCGAAATTCCATAAATACCTGTTTCTACACTCAATAAAATTTCATTTCCCTTTAATTCTGATTTTTTTAGTTCTATTCTTTTTACTGGATTTCTTAATTTAAAGTTCTTTTGATCCTCAAACACAGCTAAGACTATTTTTCCTTTTTCAGAGCGTATACCATCAACCACAACTTTTACATTATAATCATCATTTATAAACTCCGTATTAAAAATTTCGAACTGAAATAAACCACCCACACAGGCAAGTATTGAGATCAAAACACTCATTAAGACTTTCATACAAGCGCTCTATGATTTGACAAAATTAATTAGCCCTCCCTTAAAATTCAACTTTCTGTTATTCTTTTCCATATTCGCTTAGGGCTTCTGCAATTTTTTCAGCATACGTAACGGCCGTTTTATGTGCATTCGTCGGGTCGTCTAAATTAGATACCGTTATCGCCACTATTTGATTTTTAGATGACTCTTCAAGATTATAGAAAATTGTTTCCAATACATAATCAGTAGAAGTTCTTGTTGAAGTTGACGTTGCCAATGGCATATAGCCACCAAAAGAACTATAATATGGGCCATTAGCATACGGGTATCTGTAATAATTATTAAACCCACCATAATAACCCGGGTAATAATTGCCATATGACGCTCCCATATAAATTCCACTCGTTGATGTATATTCTGTTGTTTCTTTCGATTTTATTGTAGATACCACGATACCTGTATATCCTTCATATGAGAGAATTTTTAGAATAATTTCCATGCGTTTTTCTGTCATTTCTCTTTCGGGATGTAATTGAGGAATCTTTTTAAAACTTTCAGTGACCTTCTTCATTCCTTTTGCTCGCATTTGATTCGCTATCTCTTCTTCAAAAGCAATACGTGAATAATTTTCAGCTGTTCTGACAACTACTAAAACATTCTTTTCTTTAAATGCATCTACTGTTGCTTGATCGGCTTTCCAAACGCTAATCACTTTCACACCTGAACATCCCTGCATAATGAAAGCAAGTAATAAGATGGATATAATCATTTTCATTTTATTCATAATCTAATTTTAATTAATTAATATTTAAGGTTTAACGATAATTTCATGACAATAAGAATCTATAATTAATTGACAGTAAAATAGCATTAGTTTTGAGCCTATTATTCTTTTTTAGTCACTTTCAATTTCGCTTTTTTATATTTTTTTGAAAACTTTACAACTTTTTTGGATTTAACCAATCTTTATTTATTAAGGCAGTTTCTTGTTTTATTTGAATGTCATTTAAATACAATTTACGGATGTATTTTAGACCATTTTTCATCGCTGCTGCACTATTTTTCTCATTCTTTTTTTCATACTTGAAAAGTACTTCATTTGTAGTGTTAAATATATTTATAAATTCATTATTCCCATAATTCTGAACCAATTGCCCAATTGTAGGGTATGGATTCCCTAATTTCATCAGCCAAACACGTGACTTTGTTGAATAAGATTCATAATCATATACATCAATAGCTTTTATAAGTTGTTTAAAAGCATATTTTTCAGACGCCAAATAATCGTTAAAAAATTTCCTTAAAAAAGAGGCTGTAAATGTAACCATTTTAAGAAACACTACAAATACAAATAATCCGATTAAAAGGTATTTGACAAAAGTCTTTGGTTCCAATCCTAAAATCAAAAATGGAGTTTCAACTTCAGCATCTTCTTCCTGATTTTCTTTTTGTAAGGACTTTTTAATACTGCTTAACATGGTCAAATCTGGATTAGGCTTTACCTCCACGACTACAGAATCAACTTGTTTTTGATAGTACTTTTTATTTTGGTTATTCCAATACATATAAGTCATTTTTGGAATAACGACCTTACCCTCTTTTTCAAACAAATATCGAACCGTTTCTAATCGACTTGATGAAATACTGGTTCGCGACTTATTGGAAGTTACCTTCGCTCTTTTTGGGTATAGACTCACACCAGCGATACTATCCCATTGTGTTGCAGGAATAAACTCGGACAAGGTGCCTCGAGCAGAACGATTGATGGTGCGTTGCACGACGTCACCAACTTTAATATTTGAAAGTGGTATCGACCATTGCTGATTGACTGATAAACTATTGGCAACGAGCCACTTTTGTGGATCATACCCCAAAGGAATGGACTTCGCCGTAATATTTTTTGGTTTCGTTTTAAGAATTCGTTTAATGCCTTTGTATCCACCCTCTTTAGGGGTCTCTACTTGAATCTCTAAACTTGGGATAGTGATGCTTCCTTCTCGTGTTGGAAAAAGGTCATAATAAAATTCGACTCCTGCATATTTTTTACCGTTGATATTTTTAACACCACTTACAGAGCGAAAATAGACCGTGAGGGCATTGTCAACTTGAATATTCCCTACGTTTATACCTGCTGTAAAAAAGGTCGTCGTATATACATAAACTTTCACTTGAACAGGCTGCCCAACATATGGGTTGGTATTGTTAACGGTCACGTAACTCAATAGATTTTGTCCTGAAATACTCAAAGAGAGCAGGAAAAACATCATCAATATGTAATAACGCATTACCATTTGTGACTATTTTTTTCGATGGTTACTTGTTTATGGCGAACTTGATAACGAAATTTTTTCGCTAGAAACAGCGCTGGGTCGTCATCCACTTTACGAAGTAAGATGTTTTTAGGCAATTCTCCTTGACCAGGCTTAAAATCGTCTGGTAGTTCATCGAGTTCTTTCCCTCTGCGCGTTTCTGTTTCTTGTGTCTCCTCTTGGCGTTCCTTTTCCATATCCTTTTTTGTAGCCTCTTGTCCCCCACCACTTAAATCTTCTGGCGAATCATTTTGGGTATTTTTAGCTTTTTTTCCATCATCATTATCAACTTTTTCAACATTCATCTCCTTTTGTTCCGCTATTGCTCCACTCAAATATTTCACACTGTTGGAGGCATTGGTATTCGTTGGATCTAGCGCTAGTACTTTCTCAAAAACAGCTCGAGCGTCTTCTAACTTACCTAATTTAGCATAAGTAAGCCCCAAATTATAGAGTCCAGTCGTAGTTGTATCATTCTCAAATGCTGTTTGTGCACTTAAATAATCGCCAGATTTATAATAGGCAATACCTTTGCGCAAAGGATCTGTAAAAACTTGTGCAGCCTGTATGTAATCTTCTTCATTATAGGCTTGTTGTCCTTGATATTCTTGTGTATACCATAAATCCTTAAGTTTATAATCACTTTTCTTCGATTCTGTGTTTTTTGAGCAAGAACTAAGAACCATCATTAAAATTAGCATGTTTAATGACCATCCTTTTCTAAAACTGAAAAGAAAAATAAAAACTAATGGAATTACCAGCCAAAAACCATTGTCTTGCCAGTTTTCTTGTTCTTCTTCGCTTTTATCGTCAAATAAAATTGTAGCACTGATGGCCTGCGCTAAATCTTTTACATCGCTTTTATCTAAGGTTATTTCTACTATTTCGACCTTGTCCATCGCAGCTAAGCTATTCACTTTTTCTATGTTTAGCGAAGACATTTGATTTGTATTTGGAATGACAATACCCGTTTGCGTAGCAAATGGATAGATATATAATTTTATATTATTTTGTTGTAAAAAATTACCTACCATTTCTATTGATACATCCTCCAAATCATCCGTAATGAGCAATACTTTACCTTCGGCTTTATTATTGGTAAATAGGGTATCTATTTCGCGAAATAATGTATTGAATGCTGTACCCTTTACAGGCATCATGTATGGCATTAAACCATCAATTTGATCTTCAATAATTCTATAGTCTGTTGTAAACGGAATTGCAGTATGTATCGTTCCGGCAAATACCAGTAGATTGGTTTCTGCCCGAGGCTTTGCTTTCAAGAAATCGTGTATTTTAAACTTGGCACGTTCCAATCTACTTGGAGAAATATCTTTTGCCAACATACTATTAGAAAGATCTAAGGCGATTACTAATTGCGATTTTACTTTTTTTGCAGGCGTCTTCACTTGACTCCATGTTGGTCCTAAAAAGCTGACGCCGCCAACGATAAACATCAGGAGAACCGACAATTTGATTAAATGTGACTTCCAAGCAGTTCCTTTTTGGATTACATACGGCTGCAAATGTTTGGCAATATTTTTTTTCCATGAATTAAATTCTCTATAAAAAAAGAATCCAATGACGAGCAAAACAATACATATCAAAATCAACTCAAGGTATTCGCCTCTTAGAAAGTGGAATTTTTCCCAGTTTATATGTCGATCTTCTTCTATCATTGTTTGTTTCGAAAGCGTTTAATTATTTGAAGTAAGTTATTCATAAAAACAGCAATAAATCCCAAACTCAATGCAAGCCCAAGGGGATAATAGTACAATAATGTTTTTGGCACATAGCTTTCCTCCTCATATTCGACAGGTTCAAGTTCTTCGAGTTCTTTATAGATATTTTGAAGTGTTTCACTGTCCTTTGCTCTAAAGTATTTTCCATTTGTTAATGAGGCAATTTCTTTGAGTGTTCGTTCGTCTAAGTCAGAAGAACTGGTGCCCGGATTACCAATGCCAATAGTATAAATAATCACATCATTATCTTTCGCAATAGTTGCAGCATCTAAAGGTGCAATGCTTGTACCTGCGTCAACGCCATCGGTCAATAATAGCATGACTTTCGTTGGTATTGTATCGCGTTCAAACATATCCATTCCCTTTATAATGGCTTTGCCAATGTTAGTCATTTGTCCTGCCATACCTACATCAGCTTCATCTAACATGGTTTGAACCACCTGCAGTTCGGTTGTAAAAGGTGCTTGTATATATGCGTTGCTTGCAAAAAAGATCAATCCCATTTTATCACTCTTACGTTCAATGATAAAATCTTGCATAATACCTTTAACGGCATTCCAGCGCGTAGTACGCTCGCTATCTATTAACCAATCTTTAGTAGCCATACTAAATGATAAGTCTGCTAGAATTAAAAAATTACGTGATGTCTTAATTGTTTTTTCGGGTTTACCAACCAATTCTGGTGACGCCAATGCAGCTAAAAGCAGCAACCAAATAGAAGATAGTACTGCTAACGATAACCAATTTTGTTTTTTGACAAATGCCGCTTTTTTTGGTTTATTTTTAGATACGGAAGCAGTTCGCTCAAAATAAGGAAATATCAACGCTGACGTCCTATTTTTAATCGCCGGTAATAACCAATAGATTAAGAATGGTAAGGGTATCAAAAAAGCGACATACGGATACGCTATGTGTAAATTTTCAGGCATGTTTTCTAATCCATATTATGCTTGATGCAGTGAACTCAGCACTATTAAAATGTTGTGCATTGTCAAGCTGATTTGAATATAGGGCCCCTTTAATTACTTGCTCATTCTTAGAAAAATGTGTCATTTTTCCCTTTTCATCTAAAAATTGAAGCCATTGCAATCCTTTTAATGATGCAACTTCTGTTCTGTTGTAGGTTTTTAATGCCGTTTGTTTTAGCTGAAACATTATTTCAGAAATGAGAGATGCATCATTGTTTTGATGCGCTTGTTCAAGCTGTTTAATTTTAAGAACCGCTGTACGTCTATAGGCATTTTTCTGATACGATTTATAATACCTGTAAAGCAACCATAAAATAAACAATGCTAACATTCCAAAAAGAACCTTCCAACCAATGGTATCCATTGAGAAAGGTACCGGACTTGCTTCAACTAGAGTCCCTAACTCAATTGTTTGATTTGATATGTTCTCTGAGTTATTTTGCACTTATGCTTTATAATTATTAAAGAGTTCCATCAGTTGATCATCAACTGGGTCGACTGTATTGATCTTAAATATGGTGGTACCTGATTTTCCTAGATTTGACTTGAAAGTTTTATAGTTGGTCTTAAAATCAACCTGTAATTCTTGTTGTAATTTTTTATTTCTTCCATCGATACTTATTTGAAGTTCCTTATTTGAAAGTGCTATTTTCTCTGACGGAATTTTTTCTTCCAATGGGTCATATACCTTTATTAATACCACGTCATTATGCAATGCCAATTGGTTTATGTATTGTAATACTGAATCGTTATATCTGTGAAAATCGCTTATGATGAACACCAAATAATCATGTGAAATGACAGATTCTAACCTTTGCATTATTTCAGTTAAAGAAAGGTCAAAATCGTACGGTTTTTGTTCATATATCTTTTGATTTGCTAAGACTATTTTTTGTAAAAAATGAACAATGTTTTTAGTGTCTCTTTTTGGGGTAATTAAGTTATAATCTTCTCCAGTATAGACCATTCCTCCAATTCTGTCACCTCCCTTTTTAATCTTGTGGGCAATGATGGCCGCAAGTTCTCCAGCCACAACGGCTTTAGTTTTATGCTGAGATCCAAAACCCATCGATTCTGATTGATCTACTAGTATAAAGGCTGGTTTTTCTTTTTCTTCAGTGAATACCTTGGTGTGCGTCTTCCCTGCTTTTGCAGTGGTTCTCCAATCAATGTTCCGAATATCATCTCCCATGATATAGGGTCTAGATTCTTCAAAATCCAATCCTCTTCCGCGTAATTTTGAGGCGTAATTACCCGACAATACACTATTCGACTTTTGTTTCCCTGCTTTTAAATTCAAAATTGCAGCAAATCGCTCTAGTTTTAAAAGATAGTCTAGAGTGAGAAATATATTAGGGTTTTGATCTTCAGTTTTCATTAATTTATTAAATTCATAAGGTTATCCGATAACGGCAACCACTTGAATAAGTTTGTCTATGATAGTATCTGTTGTTATACCTTCAGCACGTGCTTTGTAGCTCAATGCTATTCGGTGGCGTAATACATCTTTTATAACTTCCTGTACATCATCTGGAGTTACAAAATCTCTGCTTTGCATCCATGCATTTACTCTACTACAGCGGTCTAAGGCAATGGTACCTCTAGGACTAGCACCAAATTCAATTAACTGAGCTAATTCAGCATCAAATTTTTCAGGATATCGTGTTGCAGAAATGAGACTTACTATATACTTTTCTATATTTTCTGCTACCTTAACATTTGAAATCTCTTTTCGAGCCTCAAAAATAGCTTCTTGAGAAATGGTCTTTATTGAGGCTTTATCTTTTGATTGCGAAGCCTCTGCTTTATTCAATCGCATGATCGCTAGCTCTGCATCATCGCTTGGATAATCGATAATCGTATGCACAAGAAATCGATCCATCTGCGCTTCTGGCAACGGATATGTACCTTCTTGTTCAATAGGATTTTGAGTAGCCATTACCATAAATAGTTTTTCCATTTGGTAGGTTTTTCCAGCTACCGTAACTTGACGTTCTTCCATAGCTTCCAATAACGACGATTGTACTTTAGCTGGTGCTCTGTTTATCTCGTCAGCAAGAATAAGGTTACTAAAGATTGGACCCTTTTGAAAAACAAATTTTTCTTTTCCGTCTGGAAGATATATTTCGGTACCTGTCACATCTGAAGGCAATAAATCGGGTGTGAACTGAATACGACTTAAACCACAGTCTAAATTTTTTGCCAAAGATTTTATTGCTCTGGTTTTTGCTAAACCAGGTACACTTTCTAATAACATATTGCCATCAGCAAGTAAGGTTAATATGATGCGATTAATCAAGTTTTCTTGCCCAATAATAGACTGAGACATTTGTGTCTTTAATTGGGTAATAGCTTCAAATGGTTTCATAATTAATTGAATGTGTTTTATTTACTTCGTACGGTTCTAAAACCAATATGTGACATTCCACTGTCAACAGAAGATGATTCCCTGGCACTCGGACGCTGATTATAACAATAAGAAACATGGCATAAAAATGAGCCTCTCATCGTAACATTTCAAAGTTACAAAAACAAGATATATAATTTGTAAATGAACAAAATTAACTATCAGCGTTTATCCTCATTTTAGCTCAATACTCGATACCGATTGCTTGAATTTAGTAGGTGTTTGTGTAGCCCATCGTTTAATGGAAGGAAAAATATTTGCATCAATTCATCTTAGAAATTCAAAATTAAGCTCGTTTATGATATATATGTGGCCAACATTACCAATTATAACATATGAGAGTGAAGCGTCATTATTTTTTCAGGCTATTCATAACTGCCTTCGCATAATTATCTGCCAAATCAATAATACTTTCAGGTTCCGCAATCTTAGATGTCACTACGACGACCAATTGTTCCTTTTCTGGAAGATCTAAATTATAAGCAGCCGTTTCTAGAACGTAAATATTAGCTGTTCTGGTGCTTATTGAAGGTTCTACATAGACCCCTTCAAAATTTGAGTAAGAAACGGGACTTGCATAGTAACCATAAAAACCAACTCCATAGTATCCATAATACGTAGGCACTGAACCCCCTGTTTCGTAACCTCCATCAACTGTAGTTTCTGAGACTACCTCGGTACTTTTGAGAACACTGATTACAACTGCATTAAAACCATCTGATTGAAATTTTTCTTTTATTTCCTCCACCCTTTCTTTCGTCAATTTACTTTTATGATCAATCTTCGGGTATTTTTTATAACTTTCAGTTGCATTCAAATCTTTTGCCCTTAACTGTTTTACCATTTCTTCTTCAAAAGCTTTGCGATTTGCATCATTAGCAGTTCGCGCAATTACTAAAATATTCTTTGATTCAATGGATGCTACATTATCAGCTTCCCAACTATTAAGTACTTCAATACTAGAGCAGCTAGTCATAGCAAGAATGGTAAGTAAGGCGATTAATTTAAAGGTTCTTTTAAACATGTTTATTTTTAAGTTTATAAATTTTTTTTAAAATCTTATTCCAGAAAGGTATTCATCAACAAATACAGTCAATAAAAAGGTCGCATATATCTAAATCAATACAGACCTTTTAACATAATGATATTGCAAACTTACTTAAAATTATTCATTTAAGATCCCAATTTAAAGACGAGTCCACCACTAAAACTACCAATTACTGTTGTGCCAGAAACACCGGCACCGGCACCGACGCCACCAGGTCCGCCACCAACATAAACACCACCCCATGATACTGGAAGTAGTAGATTAAATTGAAGGTTAACACCCACAACATCAGTGATCATGGCATTTACACCCGTTTTAAAAGAAAAAGTAAATCTCGTCTGATTGTCGAGTCCTCTGTTGATCAAATCAAAATTTTCATTTTTCGGAGTTAAAACGACAAATCCTAGACCACCTCCTGCAAATGGTTTTACTTTATTATCACTAAAATACTTAGAGGCTCCAACTAAGAACCAATCTATATTAAGATCAGTTAACCGGGACTCAACTGGACTTAAAATTATATCACGAATATTTAACTCTGTGCTATGACGAAAATAGGTTACTTCTGCTACTAAATCTGTATCCAATTCAAAACCTACGGTCAAACCATATTGATCACCATCATCAATTTTGATATAATTAGAACCATAACTCAATTTTGAGCCAAATTGAAAACCGTAAGATGGAGTTATCTCTATACTTTGTGCCCAACTAGACATAACGATCGTAGAAAAAAAGATGACTAAAAGAAATTTAAATTGTTTCATTATATGTATTTTAATATTTATAAATTTTTAATTATGTGATTTTTATATCTTGATCTGATGATACCCAATATATATATTTATGGGTCACGGATAATACCACTGCACCATCAAAGCGGCCAATTATTGCGTGCAAATATAATAGAAATAGGTATTTTAAAAAAAAGAAAAATCAATAATTAATCAGTGAGAAAATTAAGGCTCAGTATGCTCTTGATTTCTAATATATTCTTTCCCCTGTTTCTTTATCGAAGAAGTAAGCTTTAGTTAGGTCTAAAAATAAGTCAAAACTTGTGTTTTGTACAACCTCAACTTCAGATCTAAATGTTGCTACTATTTCCTGATCATTACAATCTACATAAATATGCTTTTGGTTTCCTAAAAGTTCTATGGCCATAACGTCCCCTTTTAAGATGGCATAATTTTTTAATTCATCCTTTTCAGAACGTACATCAACAGATCGTATTCCTAAATAAATTTCTTTTCCAACACTTTCTATTAAATCATTTAATTGAAGTTTAGATACGTCGAAATTAGTGCTATTTATATCTTTAAACAATAGCTTACCATCTTGGATTTCAATCTTACCTTCGATGAAATTCATTTGAGGAGATCCAATAAATTCCGCTACAAATTTATTTTTAGGGTTATTAAATAATTCTATTGGTGGTGCAATTTGCATGATCTCACCTTCATTCATTACGATTATTCTTTCTCCTAGTGTCATCGCTTCTACTTGATCATGTGTAACATAGATCATGGTGGTATCTAGCTTCTTGTGTAATTTTGCTAACTCAATACGCATTTTACCTCGTAATTTTGCATCTAAATTACTTAGAGGCTCATCAAACAAAAATACTTCAGGGCGTCGTACTATCGCTCTTCCTATGGCAATTCTTTGTCTTTGTCCGCCTGACATTTTACCTGGTTTTCTATCTAATAATGGTTCTACATTTAAAATTTTCGCAGCGGCCATCACTCTTTCTTTAATCTCTTCTTTTGGAACTTTTTGAATTTTTAATCCAAACGCCATATTCTCATAAGAGTTCATATGCGGGTATAGTGCATAGTTCTGAAAAACCATCGCTATACCTCGCTCACTCGAGGAGATATCATTCACTTTTCTGTCGCCAATTAAAAGGTCGCCATCGGTGATTTCTTCTAGCCCGGCAATCATTCTTAAAACAGTTGATTTTCCACATCCTGAAGGACCTACTAGTACAAGAAATTCTTTGTCTTTTACAGCAAAATTTATTCCTTTCACTACCTCGACACCACCTTTATATGTTTTTTTGATATTTGTTAGTATAACTTCTGCCATAATTAATGTGTTAAACTGTTATTAAGATATTCATTTTAATCCAATAGATAAAGTGGTCTTCCCGAAGTTGGATCTTGAGGATACATATTACATAATTCAGCCAACAGATCTTCATGCGTAATTGCCACATTCATGACCGTATCATTTCCGCCGTAATAAATATAGATGTCTCCGTTGTCCCGTCTAATTGCTCCGCAACAAAAAACAACATTAGGAACATGAACATAGCTATCATCTAAGACAATACAGTCAGCTTTAGATGGAAATAGTATTGGAATATTAGAAACTGTTACTTTTTCTGGATTTTCTAATTGATGTAAAGCAACACCTAAAACATAGGGGTTTCCATCCATGGTACTTCTAACACCGTGAAAAATATTGATCCACCCATGTTTTGTTTTTATAGGCGTTGCACCTGGTCCAATTTTATCAGAAAAACTGCTTGGCCCATCATTCTGCTGCATTATTGGTTGCTCTAAAACAGTCCAATTTCTGTCTTCAAAATCTGCCGTCCATCCAATTTTTATCTGCTTATAAATTCCTCCAGTATGGTCTTGAGAAGAATCATTCGGTCGAAAAAGACCATAAAATTTTTCATTTATTCTTTCAGGAAATAAGACTACATTTCTCATATCAGTTTCTAAAAGAGGTCCATGACGCTTGAATGATACAAAGTCTTTCGTAGTCGCTAACGACACTCTAACTCTATGAGCAATAGATGCGTGATAGGCACTGTAGGTAATATAATAGACATCTCCAATTTTACTGATTCTTGGATCTTCAACACCCCCTTGTTCATTTTCAATTAATTCATCTATATCAACACCTTCTCCAAAATTATCATTTTTAGTACAAGGTATCATTGCTGGCGTCTTATCTACACGCCAATTATCCAATCCGCTTTTACTTCTGGCAATGCCTAATATTGACATCCCATTTCGTAAATGTGACCGAAATAACATAATAACTTCATCATTATATTCCGTTATTCCGGCATTGTGTACAGTTATTACTTGTAGCTTAGGATCGGTCCAAACTTTATTGACTGCTCCAGCATTTAAAATAGGGTTACCTGTGTATCGCTGCAGTGGATTGCATAAATTGATTGTACTCATTTTTATTTTACTCTTTTCATTTCTAACAAAATCATCAAACTTTCAATGGTTGACTCTGCTCCAGAATTTTTACTAATTTCATTTTCACTTTTAATTCCATCAAAACAAATTCCAGTTGCAGGATTATAAATAAGGCCATTAGCATCATTTATACCATGCAACCATAATTCTAGTTCTCTCGACTGTTTTAAATATTTTTTATTTTTTGAATAGAAATATGCTTCAGATGTCGCCCAAATCATCGGACGTAAACCATAAGCAATTTGAGGATATTTATTTCTCTTAATCTCTGTATATACGTCATCTTTATTTTTTTTTATCCAGAAAGCTTCCGCAAAACCATTTTTTAATAAGTAGGGATAAAAATTATCAATTTCCTTTAGTGCACTCTCTATATACATTTGATTATTAAATACTTGTCCTGCTTTTAATAAAGCATAGGATTGATTATTTCCCCAAGCATGCCACAAATTTTGCCAGCTCATAAAAGCACCATAAGGATAGTTATTTGAATCTCCTTTCTGCATAACCATAATGCCTTTTGCCAAAGCATCTATCATTACTTTAATAGTATCATCAGATGTTCTGTCATAATTTTTTAGTAGCCCTAAAATCAATAAAGCTGATTGATCAGAAGCATATTTTTGAGGTAGCCAAGTGGGTACTTCTATGTCTTCTATATATTCAGTTTGTGCATTTGTTATCGAAACGTCTCTTTTAATATTAGCTATTAATTTGTCAGAAGCAGCTTTAATTCTATTTGCTAAGTCTTCTTCAGATTTCAATAAGTTATATGCAGATTCTAACCCCCACAATGCTCTAAATGACCACCAATTTAGCTCTGCAACTGACGTTTTATAGGTTGTGTTAATTGTTAAATCATTCCAAATGAAATTATTAAAATACCCATTTTCGTTTTGCATCTGAAGAACAAACTCTGTAAGCTTTTTTAGCTTATCAAAAGCCACCTCATCGTTACCGTTTTCTTCCAAATATTTTGAAAGCATTACGACAGCTCTCGCAACATCATCAACACATGTAAATCCTTCGTTTGGTTCTATTTCAAACTCATAATCAGGATATTCACTATATATATGAACAATACCGACCTTTTTCCCATTAAAATCAATTTCTTTATATAGGTGATTAAAATGATCAAAATTGATCGTATCTGACACCTTCAATTTTGACTCACTTTTTATGTTGCATGAAGCAAAACATATAAGCATGATGCCGATGATCATCGTATTTCTATTTTTTTTAAATAACATGATCCACGCTCCTATTTAATTTAATTTCGTCCATCTCTCTTAATAATTCCTCCGTATTAATAGCTGCAAATGTGGATGCAGAATCTGACATGGCATACGGCACGATAATATTACCATTATGTGGCATCGAGCCACATGAATACACAACGTTGGGCACATAGCCTTCTCGTTCTGCTTCATTTGGAGATAATAAGGGTTTATTAAGTTTTTTAATGATTTTAGAAGGGTTCTTTAGATCAAGTAAAATAGCCCCTAAAACATATTTTCGTAATGGTCCTACAGCATGTGTGATTACTAACCAACCCTCATGTGTCTTTATTGGTGAACCACAATTACCCAATTGTACATAGCTCCAAGTGTCCTGAGGCGTCATTATTACTTCATAGTCACTCCAAATAAATAAATCATCAGAGTACATCATCGTAATATTCTCACCTCCTTGTCTTCCTAACATCACATATTTACCATCAATTTTCTCTGGAAAAAGGGCCATACCCTTATCACTTACGGCAGCACCATACATGGAACGGACTTTAAATTGAACAAAATCATCTGTAATGATTAATTGTGGTGAAATTTTATGACCATTGTAAGCGGTATATGTGCCAATATATCGCGTTTTATCGTTTTCGGTAAATGCAACGAATCGAACATCCTCCATACCCATAGATTCTCCTACGGCATTCGGGAAAATTACACGTTCGCAAATTGGTGCATCACCATCTGTTATTACATCATAATTGGTATCTAAAACATGAAATAGTTCATCCTGAGTGACGCCATCAAAACTTAAAAATTCATTTGTCTTCACTTTTTTAAGGTAGTCATCATACGTGAAGGTATCTTTAAAAGTATTCAATATAGATTGATCAAAATCTTTAAGAACAGTCGTGTTTTTTAGAATACTCTTTTTAGTGTAAATTTTCTTTAGATCCTTTTGTGAACATGATGCAAAACCAGTTTCTTCAGTTAGCTTTATGGTACCATCACTAGTCACAATTCCAGCCCTAAATTCTATGGAAGAAATATGCCCTTCCCCGACGGCTCTTAAACTTATGATAAAACGTTTTTCGCCTTCTTGTAACCCATTTTGATTCGGATGTGCTACCATAGAGGGATTAAAAAGTGCCGCTGATTGGATAGAATATTCTTTAGAAAAATAGGCGCCAATTACCAAGCTCCTTACTTCAGAGATTACAATATTACTGGGAATTATAGGAGTTACTTTTTTGAAATTTATAGTTAAATAATGCTCAAAATTCCTATGTCGAAACTCAAAGCTTGTTTTAATCTCTTTATAAAGTTCGTTGAGTTCATCTTCAGGGATAGCTAAGATACTATCCAATAAACGATTTGCTCTACTTATATTATTTGTATTAATTGCTAAGTCTAAAAAATTGATGATAACTCTTTTAGGGTTTGCTTTCAACTGAATATTTGATCTATTTACGCGCATTTATTTTTATACTATTCTTGTTTATATATTTATTCTTTAATTCCTGAACTTGCCATACTTTGGATAAAGTACTTTTGAAAAAATCCATAAGCGATCATTATTGGTAAGGCCAAGACTACAGCCGCAGCCAATTTCACGCCTAACTGACCTTCCGACCTTCCACCTACAGAAAATAAGGTGACCATTTGAGGCATCGTCATTAAACTCTCATCTCTTATCACAATTAGTGGCCAAAGCACTTCATTCCATGAATTCATAAAAGACAATATGCCTACGGTAACTATTGTGGGGATGATATTAGGAAATAGCACCTGAAAAATGATTCTAAGCTCTCCACAGCCATCTATTCTTGCTGCATCAATAAGCGCCTGAGGAATGGTCATAAAAGCCTGTCTAAACATTAAAATGGCAAATGCATTTAACATGAATGGAATTATTAAAGCTGCATAAGTATCAACCAATCCTAATTTCACCATCGTAATATAATTGGGAATCAACGTAATTTGAAAAGGTAAGGTCATTGTAAAAATGATGATATAGAAAATAGCTTGTCTGCCTTTAAACTCCATTTTCGCAAGGGCATAACCCACCATAGAACAGAATGTTATAACTCCAGCTGTTGTTATTGTAGCCGTTACAATACTATTCATAAAAGCCCTACCAATTGGAATTTTTGAGAACATTTGTCTATAACTATCCCAAGAAAAACTTGAAGGCAACAATGTTAGCCCTCCTATTTCGCTCTCTGGTGCCAATGATGCAACAATCATCCAATAAAACGGATACAAGAAGGTCAATGAAGCTAAAATCAATAGCGTATAAATTAGTATCTTTTTTTTCATAATATTATCATTGAATTATGATTAATCCTCCGCTCGTTCTATATATTTTTTTTGAATAACAACTACGCCTAAAATCAACATGGCAAAGAAGAAGCCTAATGTCACTGAATACCCCATATGGAAATATTCAAAAGCTTGTTTATACACATATAAAACTGAAGACATTGTACTACTTAGAGGTCCACCTCCGGTCATAATATAAGGCTCGATAAACAAAGAAAAACCGCCTATAGTCGATAAGATTACAACCATAAAGATTGTTGGATTAATCATCGGTAATGTAATTTTTCTAAATTTCTGCCAATGCGATGCTCCTTCAATGGAGGCCGCTTCGTAATAATGGATAGGTACTGTTTGCAGGCCTACTAAAAATAATATGACGTATAAGCCTACATTTTTCCATGTTGCCATAATTGCTATAGACCCCATAGCAATATTAGGATCAATTAACCAGCCAACTTTACTGAAACCAATAGCGACTAGCATTCTATTGAACAGGCCAGAATCAAAGCCAAATAACTGTTGCCATAATATAGTAACCACAACACCAGAAACAATTACGGGTAGAAAAAATGCTGCCCTAAAAAAGCCTTTTAATTTTATATTCTGATTTAAAAATTCCGCCAAAGCCAACGAAATAATAATTTGTAATGGAATATGGATGATTAAAAATTGAAGTGTATTTACAAGTGACTTCCAAAACATACGGTCGCTAAACATTTTGGTGTAATTACTGAATCCAGTATATTCCATAGGAGAAATGATATTCCATTTATGGAATGTAAGAACCAATGAAAATATCACCGGAAATGCCACAAAAACGATAAAATGCAAGATATACGGCGATACTAAAATATATGGAAGCCATTTTTTTTTCATCTGTTGATCGTTTTATAAATTCTTAATGGTAGTGCTATTAGTACTTTCAATTCTTTAACAAATTATCTACGGCTTTCGCCGCATCTTCGATTGCTTTTTCAGGTGATTTTTTATTATAAATGACACAAGCCTCATATTCTTGTGATATAATGTCAAATACCTCTACAATAACTTCGCAATTATCAACTCCTTTTACAAAATTTGCCTGTTTTGCAAAAGCTTTTACTTTTGGGTTTTTTATAAAATAATCCTGAAACATTGCATCCGTTTCTAAATTCTTTCTATTGGGTAATTGCCCTGTCATCTCTAAAAACTTTTTATCTCCCTCTTTGTCAATCATTTTTTTAATAAAGCTCCATGCTTCTTGAGGACGCTCACAGGTATTAAAAATGACCATATTTTTTGGGTCTGCATAGGTGTAAATGGGACCTTTATGATTATCGGGCACTTGCATTGGAAAAAAATCAAATTGAAAAGCATCGCCTTGTTTAAACTTATTGACGTGTCTTATTTCCCATGGCCCCGTCCATTTGGTAAAAATATCTCCATTAATAAATCGATCTTGTCCTGCAGATAATCTTTCCTTAGAATAATATTCCTTGTTATAAAGCTCTTGTAAAAATCGAAATACGCCTATCGCATATTCATTATTAAAAGCCGCCTTACCATCTTTAACAAGAGATCCGCCTTTAGAAGCAGCCAAGTACAAGGGATAAAAATTAAAAAAACGTTGATACCATAATACTTTTACTTCCGTATATCCAACCCATCTATCTACATATCCGTCATTATCCTTATCTTTTTTAATAGCCTTTCCAGCTTTTAAATAACTGTTGTAAGTGTTTGGTAATTCAGAAAACCCAAAATCATTAGTTAACCTTTTATTGTAAATGGTCATAATTGGATTAATTTTCCAGGGAACTTGGTATATATGGCCATCGGTTGAAGTGATTTCATCAATAGTTTCTTGACTACACCTTTCTTGTATAAATTCAGTAAAACCATTTAAGGTATCTAAAGGTATTAAAACACCGGCTTTTGCGTACATCTCTACACTACCTTGCCACATATTGGCATAAATATCGGGTGTCGTTTTACCCACAACTGAGGCAAGAATAACCTCTTCACTGGATTGTCCTTCTGGTACAGGCTGGAACCTGACTTTAGTCGCCTGTTCTTCATTCCATTGCTTCACATAATATTTTGTAAATTCTATTTCACCCATATTATTTGATGACCAAAATAGTAGTGAATTGTCTTTCTCATTTTTAGACTTACTGCACGAAAAGAAGGTCATTAAAATTAATATGAACACTATATATCGTTTATCTATCATGAAATCAACTTTAGCATATGGATTACATTTTGAATCTGGTTAATCTTATAAAAAATTGTAATTAAGCGATAGTGCAATTTACCTCCAATCTATTCATATAAACTAATATAATGAAGTCAAAATAGTATACTATTAGGAATTTTGGAACATCCAAATGGATGAATTTAATTAATTTTCATTAAAAAGTGGTACTTTTAAACGATGATAATCCGCATAATTTCGTTTCAATCATGCCATAATAACGCTTTGAATAAGAAGAATGATAGTTTATAAAGAAATAACACCATTAACTCAAAACGATGTCTTTATAATTATCAATTCTGAAAAAGTTGGGTTTGATTACCCCATCCATTATCACTCTGCTTATGAACTCACTTTAATATTAAATAGTTCAGGAAATCGAATTGTTGGAGATTCTGTTGAAAAATATAACCTTAATGATTTAGTTCTTATTGGGCCTGAAATATATCACAGATGGGATGATGATGATATCGCTCCTGAAAAAAGAAATAATGCACATGTCATAACCATTCAATTTTCGAAAGATCTTTTTGATCAAACATTATTCTTAAAAGAATCGTTTGTCCCTATTAAAAATCTGCTAAAAGACTCTCAACGGGGATTAAAATTCGTAGGTGAAACGTATCATACTGTTGTAGAAAAAATGAAAAAACTAACTGCAGTTAAAAATTTTGAATCGGTGATGGAATTTCTTGAAATACTAAATACGCTTTCGATTTCAAAGGACAAAAAACATCTAGCAAGTGATGGGTTTATCTCAATCAAAGAAGATGTTAAAGGCGATCGCGTGAATAAAATGTATACTTATATTCTAACGCATTTTAATAATTCAAATTTAAGAATAACCGAATTGGCTCATGAATCTAATATGAGCCCATCGGCTTTTGGCCATTTTTTTAAAAAAAGTACCAATAAAAGTTTCACGCAATTTGTAGTTGATATGAGACTTGGTTATGCTTCTAAATTATTACTGAATTCTAATGATTCGATAAGTGAAATTGCTTATAAATCGGGCTTTAATAATATTGCTAATTTTAATAGACTGTTTAAAAAGAATAAATTTATTACGCCAAAACAATACAGACAAAATTTAGAACAGTCGAAGCAATTTAATTGGAAAAAACAACTTACACCGAATCAATTTATGCCATCATAATAAAAGCACAGTGCTTTACAAGTTATCTATTGTTCTTTTTATGTAAGTCTTTGTATTTAAATTTGTTCTAGTTCTTTCTATTTATATTTAAAAAATTAAGGTATTACTATGTAGCAATACCTTAATTAAATAGTCATTATTTAAGATCTTTTTTTGCTAAATACCAAGTGATTTTCTCAAGAGAATCATCTGCAAGTCTTTCGTTTAAAGCATCTAACGATTTTGGTGGCGGTACAATTGCTTTGTCGCCCCTTTTCCAATCTAATGGCATCGCTACACTATACTTGTCGGATACTTGTAAGGCATCTAAAGCACGCAAAATCTCATCCATATTTCTACCTACATTAAGAGGGTAGTACATTATTAGCCGAATTTTCTTCTTTGGGTCAATGAAGAATACGGCTCTCACTGCTGACGTTTCACTTTCGTTAGGTTGTAACATACCGTATAACTTAGACACTTTCATATCGATATCTGCAATAATCGGGAAGTCAAAATATACTCCTGTCTTTTCTCTGACGTTTTGTACCCATCCTAGGTGTGAGTGAATACTGTCTATACTTAGACCCAATAGTTCCGTGTTAAGTACATCAAATTCTCCTTTTCTGGTGGCAAAGCCACTCATTTCAGTTGTACAAACCGGTGTGAAATCTGCCGGATGTGAGAACATAACTATCCATTTATTCTTTGCATAATTTGATAATTTAATAGTCCCTTTTGTAGTTAGAGCTTCAAAATCTGGAGCCATATCTCCGATGCGAGGCATTATGGCAACTTCTTGTTTTTCAATATTTGTATCCATGTTAAAAATTTTATTAATAGTTTATAGTTCTTGGTATTAAATTTTAAATAAAATTAAACTATATCTAGCATATATACTGTAACCTAGGTTACACTACCATCCAGTAACAAAAATTTTATAAGATAGAAATAGAGATGAAATTTCATAAATCTTGTGACACATTTTACATCAATGAATAAATAAAATCTTTAACTTTATACTTCTAATAGCGAAATACGTGAATTATATTTTACCCTTAATTATTGGTTTTTTATCATCATTTCTAGGCTTATTAGCTCCTTCTATGTTAAATATGACTGCTGCTAAAACCAGTATAGAGCGGGGAACGAAGGCTGGTATAGAATTTGCCGCTGGGGCGGCATCAATCATATTTTTACAAGGGTTTATTGCCGTTACTTTTGCCAAATATTTGATTGCGAACCCTACTATTATTCTCAAGTTAAAAATAGCTGCAATTTTTATACTGTTTGGTTTAGCCGTTTTCTTTTACTTAAAAGCTCGTAAAGAATTTAAAATTAAAGGAAGACAAAAAACTGGAAGTAATTTTTTGAATGGTTTAGTAATGTCATCACTAAATATGTTGGCCATCCCTTTTTATTTAACGATGGCTACCTGGGCAGAGGGTAAGAGCTGGATGCAAATTGAATATCCCTTTTCCTTAATGTATGTTGGCGGGGCTGTTTTTGGAGCATTTTCATTATTCGCGATATATGCTACTTTTTCGCAAGTCATAACCAGAAAAGCGCAATTTATTGCTAGGAACATTAACTATATTCTAAGTGTATTATTTATAGTGTTAGCTATTTCGGTAGCGCTGCAGGTTTTAACATAAAAAATAATGAATCATTACAACCTGCTATTGTTAACGCAGCATACAAATAGTTGATGTAAACATATACTAAATATGTCATTATTTGTACCGTAAAAAAGTCTGCAATTTTATTTATCAAAAGTAATACTCCAAATACCACGCACCTCGTTTACATCATATCCAGTTGCTTTATCTTCTGGATAAAGATTTGATAAAGAAACAATTACTTCAGGCTTAATGTCAATATTTGGGTCCCCGTGACATTGCAAGCACATAGAATTTGTCATAATAGGATAATAGAATTTCACCTCATCATGAGTCACTTCAGTTATTGGCTCGTAGTCTTTATTTGCGGCAATCGCCTTTTTAAAGGTTTCTATACTTCGCAATTCTTTTTGATTGGCTTGATTCTTCGGATTGCGAGGTTTATCTGACACACGTCTTATCGTTGCATTTTGTGCAACCGCCATACTATCTATAATTGGATATGCTCGTTTATTGCAAAAAGAAACAGCTTCAAGAGTTCCCTTCTTTTGGATAGTACTTATAAGATTTTTGCCAAGTTCTTTTTTAGTACTTAATGCATAATCAAGACCTATTTCTTTATGTTTTTTTTTTAGATGAAGCCGAATCAACCTCTATTTTTCCATCATTTCTATATTGCATTTTTCCTTTACTCTCTTCCTCTACATGCTTTTTAAACCATTCAGGCTCCTCTATTTTATAGTCATACATGTACTCAGAAATAAGTTTAATCTCTTTTTCGGTAAACGCTTGATATGGCATTAGTGCAAAACGTCTTACTGCACCTCTCATTTTAGATTTATCTTCTGATGGTTGTTTTACAAAGTTCCATATCGCATTTGAGAATTCTTCTTTTGTAGTCTTGTCATTAAGATAATGAGACTTTATCGCTACCATTGGTGGAGCTATTCTTCCATTTTGATCTATGGATGGATTATGGCATACATAACATTTTGCTTCTAATAACTTTTTCCCAGGATGACTCTCTGTTAAATTAGCGGTTATTTTCTTTATATCAGATTGACTGGTGTAATCTGACTCTTTTGTTTCTTTACAACTCACCAATAAAATCATCACTAACACAACGGATAATTTATTACTATTTTTTAATTTAAAAACCTTTTGTAAAATGGTTTCTAACAAACACCATTTTGTAAATGCAGATTGAATTAAGTTTACACCTATAAAGACAGTAAACCATAGCCAATAAGGACTTACGACTACTGCTAAAACAACACTTAACAAAATAAATGTACCAACAATGACTCTAAAATAAGTATTTAACATTTTAATTAAATTTTAAGTTTATATAAATTTTTCAATAGGAACAACGACTGCTTTTATCGGATTGTTCGTTTCTAACTTTTTGTTAAACTCCGTAATCAAATCGAAAGCAGCATCGATATTTTTATCTTTAGTGAATGAAAAGAACATACTAGATGCTGTACCTCCTTTTTCACTGGGAAACCAGCTCGATATCATTATCGAAGATGTACTATTTTTATATCCATCGATTTCAGATTTACTAAAATTCTCAATTCCTGATTTTTTAAATAGTTGAATAATGTCTTTATGAAATTCTTCAACTACTGTGACTAACAATAACTTCATTATTTATAATTTTTACGTTCAATCATATAGTATACTAATGGCACAACCAACAACGTCAATACGGTTGAAACAATCGTTCCACCCATTAACGATATGGCTAATCCTTGGAAAATAGGATCAAATAATATTACAAATGCCCCGATGACAACAGTTCCTGCTGTCAGTAAAATTGGTGTTGTACGCACTGCTCCTGCTTCAATAGCTGCTTGTTTCAATGGTACACCTTCTGCTGTTCTTAAATTGATGAAATCAATCAGTAATACTGAATTACGTACCATGATTCCTGCTAGTGCAATCATTCCAATAAAAGAAGTTGCGGTAAAAAATGCTCCCATTATCCAATGCCCTAAAATGATTCCTATTAAGGATAAGGGAAT
>RCNB010000640.1_pt1 | contig 22833 bp, 18 predicted proteins | sample 2041321 | NCBI WGS metagenome assembly RCNB01 (sample SAMN09708232, study PRJNA481090) | Marine sediment metagenome, whole genome shotgun sequencing project. | reverse complement strand
CCGCCTCAATACCGTTCCGGATTTTTCGGCTAAAATCGAAATCGCAAGAGTTTTTCTTAGATGGATTGCCATTCAAGAAATTCGTTTTAAAACTCTGCAAAATCGACTATAATGATAGAAATTCTAGATTCATAGGAGGAGAGTATGAAACGTCTTAGTATTATTGGTTTGACACTGATCCTTTCGGTTTTCTTGGTACTACCGTCCACGACTTTTGCCCAAGGAAACCAAGTTCGCCCAAGCTTGAAAGCCAGTGTTATGCAAGTTCTGGGAGCCGACACAGCCATCACGATTACCTGCAGCAGACCAGGTGTAAAAGGCAGAACAATCTGGGGTGAACTTGTTCCTTACGGCTTAGCACCCGGAAACAGATATTCCAAAGATCAACCCTTTCCCTGGCGGGCCGGAGCAAACGAAAACACGACAATCGAATTCAACAAAGACATCCTGATCGAAGGGAACAAACTCCCCGCAGGAAAATACAGCATCCATATGATCCCATCGGAAAAAGATTGGGTCATTATTTTCAACAAGAACAACTCTGCTTGGGGAAGTTACCAGTACAACCAGGAAGAAGATGCGCTCCGTGTAACGGTGATCCCTGTGAAAGCCCCCCACCAGGAATGGATGGTATTCGGATTCGATGACCTGGCAGGAACGGCTGCAACGGCGTACCTCCACTGGGTGGAATTGAAAGTACCTTTTAAAATCGAATTGCCAAAAGAAGAATAACGATTTCGTTTTGAGTCAGTTCATCTGACCTACAATTTTATTTAGACAAGGAATGCAGAGACATTTGAAAAAGTACATTTCTATCCTGTGTTTGTTCGTGCTGCCTCTTGTCTTGAATGGGAATCCCCAGAAGATTGAAATCCCTAACGCGGGGGAATTACAGATAAAACTTCAAAAACTCAATGTGTTGGGCAGCGTCCTGTATGTTGCAGCCCATCCGGATGATGAAAATACATCTGCGCTGGCGTATTTCTCGAAAGGTAGAAAATACCGGACGGCCTACCTTTCTTTTACCCGTGGTGATGGAGGGCAAAACCTGATCGGCCCGGAAAAGGGAGCCGAAGTTGGGATCATCCGGACTCAAGAACTTTTGGCTGCCCGCCGGATCGATGGAGCCGGACAGTTTTTCACACGTGCCATCGATTTCGGCTACTCAAAGACGCCCGAGGAAACACTTGAATTTTGGGGCAAGGAAGAGATTCTGGCCGACTTGGTCTGGGTGATACGCAAATTCCGCCCCGATGTGGTCATCACCCGTTTTTCCACGGACAGTTCAAGCGGTCACGGCCACCACACAGCCTCTGGATGGCTGATCAAAGAAGCCTTTCATGCGGCGTCCGATCCCCAAAAATTTCCCGAACAGTTGGAATATGTGAAACCCTGGACGGCCAAAAGGTTGTACTGGAACAGCTGGCGGCCCCGCCAGCAAGAAACACAGAACCTGCAAAGGATCGACACCGGTGAATATAATCCTCTTTTGGGAAAATCGTACACCGAAATGGCCGCAGAAAGCCGATCCAATCACAAAAGCCAGGGATTCGGTGCGACCGGTAGGCGGGGAACGCAGTACGATTATTTTAAGCTTGTTGCAGGAACTCCGGCATCGACCGATCCTTTCGATGGGATCGACACATCTTGGAAACGCGTATCCGGTGGCTATAAAGTGGAATCCAAGTTGGGAGATGTTCTGAAGTTTTATGATCCTGGCCATCCGGATAAATCCCTACCGGGCTTACTGGAAGTGTACAAGGAGCTGAACAAACTGGATCAGAGCTTTTGGGTGAACATAAAAAAGGAAGAGCTGTTGCATGTCATTAGAGCGTGTGCCGGGCTATGGATGGAGGCGATTGCCGGCGATTTTGCCGCCGCACCGGGTGATAAGATCGAGATTTCGACCACCATAGTCAATCGTTCGGATTTTCCGTTCCGGATACAAAAAATAAGTGTCCCAAAGGTAACCGATGAAATTGTCGTGAATATGCCATTAAATAGCAATGAGCCGAAGAGCATCAAGAATTCAATCACCATTCCTTCAGATTTTCCGATTTCCCAACCATATTGGCTTAAGGCAGAGCCAAAGAAAGGAATATTTGTGGGCAGCGAACAGAGCAAAATCGGAAACGCTGAGAATCCCCCATCGATTGTCGTGAAAGTTAGCATTAGTGTGAACGGGAATGTGTTGGAGTACACTCTTCCTGTGCTGTTTCGGTGGAGAGACAGGGTGGCCGGCGAACTTTACAGGAGCTTCGAGATCAGGCCTTCTGTAACGATGCAGATGGAAAATAAAGTGAGCATTTTTCCGAATGAAAAGCCCAAAAGAATAAAAGTCAAAATGAAGAGCCACTCTCCGAATGTTTCTGGCCAAATCAGACTTGAGGGAGGTGAAAGCTGGCAGATTTCACCCAAGACCATCCCATTCTCGTTCACTGACAAATACGAAGAGCAGGAATTCATGTTCGAGGTCAAACCGCCCAAAGCTTCTGATGAAACAGTTTTGACAGCCGTAGCAGAGGTTAACGGCAATAAAATCGACCGCGCATTGGTGGAGATCTTCTACCCCCACATTCACAGGCAGGTCTATTTTCCGAAGAGCCGGGTAAGGGTAGTCAGGTTGGATATCGAGCGATCGGGAAATACGCTGGGCTACATTATGGGCGCCGGGGATGAGGTGGCTGATGGCCTGCGTGATCTCGGGTATGATGTTATCGTGTTGAGTGATGAAATGCTGGAAAATGGAGAGTTTTCCCAGTTCGATGCCATCATCACGGGCATACGTGCGTACAACACGCGCGAGCGCCTAAAGCATGTGCAAGGCAAACTTTTGCAGTATGTCGAAGACGGAGGAACCTTGATCGTGCAGTACAATGTTTCCAGAGGGATGCTGATCGAAAATGTCGGTCCCTATCCTCTGACCATCGGACGGGACCGGGTGAGCAAGGAGACCGCTCCTGTCGAGCTTCTCGATCCGGAACATCCGCTTTTAAATTTCCCCAACGCGATAACCCCAAAAGATTTTGAGGGTTGGGTTCAGGAAAGAGGGCTTTATTTTGCGGCACAGTGGGATGATAAATATGAAACGATCCTCTCATCTCATGACACGAACGAGACAGATAAAAATGGTGGCCTGTTGTACACCCGTTATGGTAAGGGTGTGTTCATATACACAGGATACTCCTGGTTCCGGCAGCTGCCGGCGGGCGTACCCGGGGCCTTTCGAATTTTTGCCAACATGATTTCAGCAGGAAAATCCGATGAAAAACCAAAATAAACCGCCGGTCTTTTCGTCATGGAACAGGTGGTATGCTGTCGTATTGTTGAATTTGGCGGTTCTCATCGTACTTTTTTATCTATTTACAAAAGCATTTGAATAACGAATCCTTAAGAATAACCTTTTCTTCCCTAGCAAACGACTACATTTATGCCTTCGAAAAAGTCAGTGAATTTTTCAACGGAGACTTCCGCGATTTAACGGCATTCCAGCATCAAACAGAAAGAGTCAGATCCCTCGATGCGGACCGGGAATCCCTGGCCGCTGTTTTGCTGCAGCAAAACCGGGATTATGAATGTGGAAACGAGACTCTTAAAAATATAGAAAAATTGACCATGGATCATGCTTGCGCCGTCATAACGGGGCAGCAGGTCGGTTTATTCTCCGGTCCTCTTTACACGATTTATAAGTCCCTGACCGTGATCAAACTTGCTGAATACCTCAACCAAAACTTATCGGGATGTTATGTGCCGGTATTTTGGCTGGCGTCGGATGATCACGATTTTGCCGAGATCGATCACATCAATCTGCTCGACGAAGACAATCAGATCGAAAAAATCCAATACAAAACTCCCTTATCCCATCACAAGATCCCTGCTTCGAAATTGATGTTGACTTCGGAAATTTCGAATTGTATTCAGCGTCTCGATGACCTAACGCGGAATTCCGAATTCAAACCGGAAATGTTATCCCATTTGAGCGACGCCTATCAGGCCGACCTTTCGTTTGCTGAAGCGTTTGCCAGGTGGATGACATGTCTGTTCAAGTCCCATGGGCTTGTCTTCGTGGATGCCAGTCACCCCGAATTAAAAAAATTAGGGAAAGAAGTATTTGCCCGCGAGATTACTGGGTTTTCGCCCTCTACAAAAAAGGCTCTGGAAACATCGGATAAACTGAACCAGTCCGGTTATCGCACACAAGTTCAACTGCAAGAAGGAATATTGAATCTATTTCTTGCCGAAAAAGAAAGGAAGACCATTCAATCAAAAGGGGATGAATTTATTATCAAAGAAGCGGAACAGACTTATAAAAAAAGCGAGTTGCTTGGCCTTCTGGATGATAAACCTGAAATGTTCAGTCCTAATGTCCTTCTTCGGCCGATCTACCAGGATGCTCTTTTCCCGACTGTCGCTTATGTCGGGGGGCCTGGAGAAATCGCCTATTTTGCACAGATGAAAGGAGTATACGAAAGTTTTGGCTTGTCCATGCCGGTTATTTATCCGAGAAAAACGGTCACGCTCATCGAAAAAAATGTCAACAGCGTGCTTGAAAACTACGATATAAATATTCGGGATATCTGGGAGGATGCAGACAAGATAATCAGCGAAAATGTCAAAAAGCAAATTCCTGGATCGATAGATGAGGTTTTTCGTAATGCTTCTTCCCATCTTGGACAGGAATTTCAGTCTATCAAACAGGAAATCATGGCTTTTGATCCGACTTTAGAAAAATCGGCAGATCTTGCATCGAGGAGGGTGGATCAGCAACTGAAATTTTTGGAACAAAAAATTTTACGGGCGGCCAAAAAACGCAATCAAACTATAACGCAACAATTGTTGAAAGCCAAAAACCATCTGTATCCTGGCAATCGCTTCCAAGAAAGAGTATTAAACATTGTTCCTTTTTTAATAAAATACGATTATGCATTCATCGATAAACTCTACGAAACCATCGATATGGAAAATTATGACCATCAGGTAATAAAATTATGAAAGCAGCATTTTTTATGAATATTTCAGGAGGGTGAAGTGAAATTGGATGCCCTAGCTTTTGGTGCTCATGCCGATGATGTGGAACTGGCATGCAGCGGCACGATCATAAAATTAAGTGCCCGAGGTTACAAAACCGGTATTATTACGTTGACTCAAGGAGAGATGGCAACCCGAGGCAGTGCAGAGGTGCGGGCTGAGGAGTTCCGGGAAGCCAGTGAAATGATGGGTTTAGCCGTTCACAAAATGCTGGATATTCCCGATGGACGCATAGAGGATTCATGGGAGAATAAGTTAAAAATCGTCAAAGAAATTCGTGCTTATAAGCCCAGAATCGTTTTTGCCCCTTATTGGATAGCCCGTCATCCGGATCACGAAGAAACGTCTCATTTAGTACGCAAGGCGGCCTACTTAGCTGGGTTGAGAAAACTGGACACGGATCAGGAACCCTTTCGCCCATATAAGGTCATATATTACCAGACTCGGTTTGAGTTCGCGCCTTCTTTTATAGTCGACATTTCGGATTTTCATGAAAAAAAAGTAAAATCGGTCCTGGCGTACAAGTCTCAATTCCACAATTCCCAAAAGTCCGAATTCGGAGGTGATGAGACTCTGATCAGCCGACCGGAGTTTTTGGATAGGATCGTAACGAGAGACAAACAGTACGGGGCTTATATCGGCGTTAAATATGGTGAGCCTTTTCTGATTCGAGAGGCTCTTAAGGTGGAAGATCCGGTTGCCTTTTTCGGCCCGGAATATTTGGATACAATACCATGAAAGTTGCAATAGTCTGCTATCCCACTCATGGGGGGAGTGGGGTTGTCGCCTCTGAACTGGCGATAGGTTTGGCCGACAAAGGACACGAGATCCACATCGTGAGTTATGCCCAGCCATTTCGGTTGCGATCGTTTCACCAGAATATTTTTGTCCACGAAGTGGGCGTTTCTTCCTATCCTCTGTTTAAATATCCTCCGTATGCGATTGGTTTGGCGACCAAATTGGTAGAACTTGTCGAAGATTGTGATCTCGAACTTATCCATGCTCATTACGCCGTTCCCCACGCAGCCAGCGCTTATCTGGCGAAACAGATTTTGGATTCGCACCGGATAAAAACCATCACGACGCTCCACGGAACGGACATCACGCTGGTCGGGGCTGATCAGTCATTTCACAGGGTTATTAAATTCACGATCGAAAAATCCGATGGTGTCACCGCGGTTTCAGAATATTTAAAGAAACGCACGATCGAAGAATTCGATATCCAGCGTGAAATACGCGTTATTTACAATTTCGTCGACACCCAACGCTCAGCACCGGAACACGCTGATTGCACCAGAGAGACGTATGCTCCGAAGGGAGAGAAGATTCTGATGCATGCCTCCAACTTCAGGCCGGTTAAAAGGGTAGGAGATGTGGTGCGCATTTTTGCAAAAGTCCAGGAACGAATTCCGGCAAAACTTATTTTGATCGGGGATGGACCGGAACGGATCTTCATCCAGCAACTGGTCAAAGAATTGAAACTCGGCGACCATGTGTTTTTTCTTGGAGAACAGGACCATTTGGAACCCTTGTTTTTTTGTGCGGATCTGTTTCTTTTGCCCAGCGAGCAGGAGAGTTTTGGATTGACCGCTCTCGAGGCCATGGCCTGCGGAGTACCTGTGATCTGTGCGGAAACCGGCGGTTTGCCAGAAGTGATTTCGCATGGAGAGACAGGATTCTTGTATCCGATTGGAGAGATAAAAAAAATGGCAGAAAGTGTTGTCGGCCTATTGAGCGATCCTAAAAAGCATGAACTCTTCAGAAACCAAGCAAGGAGACGAGCTTCTGAATATTTTAATGCCGATCAGATCATTCCGCAGTACGAAGCCTTTTATGAGGAAATTTTAAAATAAGGATGAGCACGAATAGTGTGGCACATGAGTAGAATTGATTGGATTTTGATGTGTTTTTTCCTTCTTTTTGTCGCTCTGTATGGGATTTGGAAAACCAGGGGAAAAAAAGATATCAAGGGATTTCTTTTGGCGGATCGAAAAACGCCCTGGTACACCATAACACTTTCGGTTATGGCAACTCAGGCCAGTGCCATCACGTTTCTTTCGACCCCTGGACAGGCCTTTGTAGACGGCATGCGGTTTGTGCAGTTCTATTTCGGCCTTCCGATCGCCATGGTCATTATTTGTGTAACAGTTGTTCCCATTTTCCACAGATTGAAAGTCTATACGGCCTATGAATTTTTGGAACAGCGTTTCGACCTGAAAAATCGAACCTTAGGAAGTATCCTCTTTTTGATCCAACGGGGCTTGGCAGCCGGATTCACCATTTTTGCTCCGGCCTTGATCATTTCTGTCCTTCTCGGATGGGATATCCGTCTCACTATTTTTATGATCGGCGGCGTCGTCATCGTGTACACGGCATCGGGCGGTACGGATGCCGTTAATAAAACGCATATGTTGCAGATGGCGATCATAACACTGGGAATGGGAGCCGCATTTTATATGATATTCCGTTTGCTGCCGACCGACATCTCTTTTCTGGACGCCACTCATGTAGCGGGTAAAATGGGGAAATTGAATGTCATCGATTTGGCCTTCGACTGGAAGGACCGCTATAACATTTGGACAGGGCTCATAGGGGGGACATTCCTCGCCCTCTCTTATTTTGGGACGGACCAGTCCCAGGTGCAGCGCTATCTTTCCGGACGCTCTATCGGACAAATCCGATTGGGACTATTAGCCAATGGTATCGTGAAAATTCCTATGCAGTTCACCATTCTTTTCGCCGGAGCGATGATTTTTGTTTTTTATCAGTTTGTGACTCCACCGCTGTTTTTCAATCCGGTGGAAACGGCCAATGTGAATAATAGTTCCTATGCCGAAGCCTATCAGAAGTTGGAAATCCAATACGAGCGTGTCCATCGAGAGAAACAAGATCACATTAGGGACATGTTGGATGCCATCGAGATCCATTCAGATTCGGGATTGAATGACACAGTCGAAAAAATCCAACAGACAAGAGAAACGGAGCTGGGGATTCGAGATGAGGCGACCGAACTCATACAAAGAGCAAATCCGGATGCCGACACAAACGACATCAATTACATTTTTTTAAGTTTCGTGGTCAACTTTCTACCGGTTGGACTTGTGGGCCTTATTCTGGCCGCCATTCTATCGGCTTCGATGTCTTCTACATCCGCTGAATTGAATGCTTTGGCTTCGGTAACGGTTGTGGATATATACAAGCGTGTTTTTAAAAAAAACGCATCGGAAAGGCACTATCTCATTGCGTCCAAATTAGCCACGGTGTTTTGGGGAATTTATGCCATCAATTTTGCCATGTTTGCAAACCGTCTCGGATCGTTGATCGAAGCAGTTAATATTCTTGGTTCTCTTTTTTATGGGACGATTCTGGGCATTTTTGCTATTGCCTTTTATTTCAAAAAAATTGGGGGACATGCGACATTCATCGCTGCCATCATTGCAGAGTTGACCGTTTTGGGATGCTATTTTTTCACTGAGATTCCCTACTTATGGTTTAATGTTATTGGATGTGTTCTTCTGATAATCCTGGCCCATTTTATGAATCCTCTGTTTGCTGCAAAAAACCCAAGAACATAATTTGGTGCCGGGATACCCGACCCCTTAATTCTAAAAGTTGTGTCTACTTCGCATCTTGGCCGGAAGGCAGGAGAGGGGATCAAGCTATCACACCAATTCAGCGAGGGAAGAGATAAAGGTCTGCAATTCTTGTTTCGTTCCACAGCTGACCCGTATCCATTGCTTGTCGTGTAATCCGAACGGGCGGACGAGAATTTTCCGTGCTTCCAGTTTGCGGATCAGTTCCTGTGCGTCCTGGGCGACTTTGAATAGAACAAAATTCGTGTGAGATGGAATATAAAAAAGACCTAACTTTTCCAGGTCTCCGTACAAAAACGATTTTACCTGGCTGGTTTTTTCTTTCACCGACTTGATAAAATTTTGATCTTTATAGCTAGCGATTGCTGCCTTCAAGCTCAGCCAGGCAACAGGAGCGAAGTTTCTGCTCAATTTATTCAGTTTTTCGATGATTCCCGGAGGGGCGATCCCATAACCGATTCGAAGCCCCGCAAGCCCGAAGATTTTCGAAAATGTCCGTGTAACGATGACGTTTTTCCCCTGTTTGACCAGGTCGATCATCGACCTATAAGCCTCATCCTCCACATACTCATGATAGGCCTCATCCACGACAACGAGGGCCTGTTTTGATGCGTGTTCACAAAATGACTCCAATTTGTCCTTCGGCGTTATCGATCCGGTGGGATTGTTGGGATTGCAGATGTAAATCAGGTTTGTTTGGGATGATATCTGTTTTTCCATCGCTTCCAAGTCGTGTTCGTACTTTTTGTTCAACCGGACCTTGTTCAGTGCACAATCGGATCTTTTCGCATAAAAGATGAAATCAAAATAAGTGGGCTCGGCCGTCAAGATCTCACCTTCCGTTTTGGCGAGATGAATCAGTGTGACCATCACGTCTGTCGAGCCCGCACCCAGGATGATATGATCAGGAGGTACGTCCTCCCGCTCCGCAATCAGATCGATCAAATGAGAATAATATTCGTGGGGATAACGGTTGGAAAGATCGATCGAAGCGGTTATAGTTTCCCTGGCATTTGGAGAGATGCCGAAAGGACTTTCGTTGTTGTGGAGCATTATGAAATCATCGGCATCCGGAATTTTCTTTGCGATGGAGGGCTCTTTTTTACAGGCTTCCAAACCGGGCCCGGCCATCAGACCAACCAAGGCAAATGCACTTGTTTTTAACCATTGACGGCGGTCGAGTGTATATCCCATGTCTTCCTCCTAGACAACGTATATCAAACACACAACCTCCGGTCAAATCCCGATAGGTGCGGAACCTTGGGGAACGTTCCCAAAGTATGATATCATTAGCGTCAGAGTGAGCATCTTCAGCATATTCCTTCACTTTTTTGGCTTGGCTTTTTTGATGGCCTGTTCCTCATTTTTTTCCGGTTCAGAAACAGCCATGACTGCACTTTCCAAGGGACAAGTCCAACGGATTCGTGGTGACGGGGAAAAAAGCAGTTCGACCATTATCCGTTTTTTGGATGAACCTCGTCGGTTGTTCATTGCGGTCCTATTCGGCAACACTCTGGTAAACATGGCCTTTATAAGCATCACCGGTTCGCTTATCTTTCACAATCTGTTTAAGCAGAAAAACCTCGGTTTGGCGTATGTTGTCGCCATCCTGGTTGAAACGCTGCTGCTATTGATATTAGGTGAGATTACGCCGAAAACGTATGCCTTAAGGCACTCAGAGAAGTTTTCGCGGGTGGTGGCGCGGCCGTTATGGTTTTTTTCCCAAATGATCTATCCATTCAGGCGTCCTTTGCGGTTTTTGACAGACCTGCTTCTTCCTCTGTTTGGTGTGCGTTCGGCCGTCGAGGAAACACCGCTGACCGAGGAGGAGATCAGAGCCATCGCGAAGGCCACCGAAGATCACGGAGCTCTCGATAAAGAGGAAGGCGAGATCATTCATAGTATTTTTGAACTTCATGATATTCCAGCCAAAGAGGCGATGGTCCCACGCACGAGCATGGTTTGTGTGGATGTGTCAAGAACGATCCAGGAAGCTTTTGATATGACCAACGCGGCAGGATATTCCCGTCTCCCTGTTTACCGGGATAATCTCGACAATATTTGCGGCATCTTTTATGTCAAAGACATGCCGCGCTGGAAGGGACTGGAAATAGAAAGCCTAGGGAAAAAAAGAGTCGAGCAACTCACCATCGAGGAATTCCTAGCCAATCCCGATTATGAGAATACGCTCATAAGATCTCCTCTTTTTGTGTACGAAACCAAAAAAATCGGCGAAATGATACACGAGATGAACAAACAAAACCAGCAGATGGCGATATTGCTGGATGAGTATGGCGGTGTGTCAGGACTGATAACGGTCGAGGATATCGTGGAAGAGGTGTTGGGAGAGATTTTCGATGAGTATGATAAGCTGTCGGAGTTGACGATATCAAAAGATCCGGATGACCCATCTTGTGTCCTGATCCCAGGTTTTGTCAGTCTGCGCGGTGTCAATAAGCGCCTGAAATTCCGGCTGGATCTGACGGTGGCCGATACGATCAGTGGCTACGTCACCCAGCTTATGGGTGCAATACCTAAAGAAGGAGATCTTGTTAGCGACTTGGGGCATGGTTTGGTTTTTGAAATCATGAAGATGACCGGGAAAAAGATCAATCTGTTGAAAATTCGGAAGAGAATCAAACCTGCGAAAAAAGATCGAGACAAGGGAAACACTTTTTTGCTTTTTTTGAGTGGGATTGTGCTATTCCCATTGTTGGCTTTGGCGAATATGGGGGCTTTGCCTGAGAGTCCCGTTTCGCCATACAACCAATTTCCCGTTATCGTTTTTTCTTTTTTGCTTTTTCTGTCCCTGCTGCTGAGGGCTTTTTATGCCGGATCGGAAACGGCTGTTGTGTCTGCATCCAAGGCACGGATCGACGTTTTGGCACAGCAAGAGAATACCCGTGCGCTCACCATCAAAAAACTGTGGCAAGAGCCGGATAAGATGCTCGGAACAGTGCTGGTCGGTGAAAATTTGATGTCGACCGCTGCCGGTGTTGCCGGTCTTCAGCTCATCATTTTTGCTCTTCCAGGACGGGAAGGATTGCAGGAATTTTTAAACACCATTGTCATGACCTTCGTGATCCTGGTATTCTGCGAAATCCTTCCCAAGACGACATTTCGAGCTAAGGCGGATTCTTTGGCCTTGAGGATTGCACCAGGGCTTTGGGTATCAAGCATACTTTTGCGTCCTGTCGTTGCGTTGGTCACCAAATTCACCGGGCTGGTTGTCCGAATGGCAAAAGAAGATGACCCCGAGCAGAGGCAGCGGGCCATGCGCGAGGAACTCAAACTCCTGGCCCAAATGGGAACTAAGGAGGGAGTTCTCAAAAAAGAACAGTTGCGCATGATATCGAGCGTGCTTGATTTGGAAACGATGGCTCTGGAGAAAGTCATGACACCTCTGATTGATATTATAGCCTTGCCCACAGATGCTACAGTCAAAGAATTTTATCGCACTGTTTCTGAAACGGGCTATTCAAGAATCCCTGTGTATGAGGATCGTGTGGACAATTTGGTTGGAATGGTGAATGTCCTCGATGTTTTATATTCAAAAGAGCTTGCCCCGACAATTGCTTCTTTTGTGCTGAGAGATATACGCCACGAGCCCGAAACCAAGCGGGTGTATTCCCTCCTGCGAGATCTCAAGCGCAGCCGTAAAGCCATGGTTTTTGTGGTGGATGAGTATGGCGGTGTCGTTGGCTTGGTGACAATCGAAGATTTGATCGAGGAGATCCTGGGCAATAGCCGAACCGGGAGAGATTGTCGAGACTAACACTCTCCGGGTTGTTGTGCTGGATGCGGATCAAAAAAGCATCCGCAGAATAAGAGTCCAGAAAAAAACCTAGGGGATTACCGTTGTTCGATGGTGAGCTCGAAAGGATTGGTCATGACATTGTAGCTTTGTTCAAATCGATCTCGGTAAGGATCGAGAGATGCTTTGATTACATCAGGCAGGCCGTCCTCCCAGGGAAGGCGAAAACGGTCCTCTTCCATGGCCTGAATTTCCGCTTTGAGGAGGTCTCTCCATTCTGATTGGGTATCCGATGAACCTCTGGCCATCAGCTTTTCTTTCTGGTTTTGCAGCATGGGCAGTAATGTGCGGTGCAATCGTCTGAGCATGCTGTCCCTGCGTTCTTCGCGTATTTCTTCTATGTCCATTTCACCCAAACGGACCCCTCTATCCTCCTCCCCCGTGACCTCGAAATCCGGACCATCCTCGGGCAGTTTTCCAAGCCAGGAGAAATAGGCTATTGCATAGATATAGTAATACTCTCCCATTCCCATCTTGGCGTCTAGGAGAGCTTCGTTTCGGAATTTCAAAAATTCAGCGATTTGTGGGACCAGGCCGAAACCCAACTTTACCATCTCGAAAACATTTTTGGGCTTTTTTACCTCGACCTCACTCTTTCCTGCCCTATCCTGGAGTCCTTGCATCGAAATTTCCAGTTTCTCCCGGAATGGGGCAAAAGCATCTCTAACGGACAAAAACGCCTCGATTTGGCTGGGGCCGATGGCTCCATCAGGCTCTGGGCAGAAATCCCTGATTTCTCCGTAGCGTTCGGTCAACATTATCATCAGCTCTTCTTGTTCTTCGAAGCTCCCGACCAGGTTTTTGAAAAACATGTAACCGCCTACGCCAAGTATGATCAAGATCAAAATGATGACAGCACATCCGATGCCGCACCCTACAAGCCATTTTTTTGTCGTGTTGCTGGATTTTGTTTCGTTCATCCTCTATCCTTCTCTGTCCTGGATTTTTATAATCATTGTTTATTCCCCACCAGGTCGAGCATGAAAGCATATTCGAGAGCGGTCTCCCTGTGTCTGCGGAACCGCCCCGATACACCACCGTGGCCTCCTTCCATGTTGATGTGAAAAACCAGGGGATTGTCATCCGTCTTTAGGGCTCTGAGTTTGGCCACCCATTTGGCCGGCTCGAAGTACTGGACTTGAGAGTCGTGATATCCGGTTGTAACCAGCATAGCCGGATAGTCCTTGTCTTCCACGTTGTCATATGGAGAATAGGAGAGCATGTAATCGTAGTAATCCTTTTTGTTGGGATCACCCCATTCGTCAAATTCGCCTGTGGTGAGGGGAATATTGGGATCGAGCATGGTGGTGATTACATCCACAAAGGGGACACCAGCCAGGATGCCTTTCCAAAGGTCAGGGCGCATGTTCATCACAGCCCCCATCAACAGGCCTCCGGCACTTCCGCCCATAGCAAACATCTTATCCGTATTGGTGAATTTCTGCTCTATCAGGTATTCGGCGCAATAGATGAAATCGGTGAATGTGTTTTTCTTGTTGAATAGCTTCCCCTCCTCATACCAGTAACGCCCCATCTCGGAACCGCCGCGGATATGAGGGATGGCATACACGAAACCTCTATCCAGAAGGCTAAGGCGGACAGAGCTGAAGGTCGGTTCCCGGCTGGATCCGTAAGAACCATACCCGCTCAGAAGGAGAGGGTTGTTGCCGTCTTTATCCAGACCTTTTCTGTAGACCAGGGAAATCGGGACTTTGGTGCCGTCTCTGGCAGTGGCAAAATGTCTTTCGGTCGAATAATTACTGGGATCAAAATCACCCAACACTTCTTGCTGTTTCAGCAGAGTTTTTTCCTTGGTATTCATATCATAGTCATACGTGGAGCTGGGCGTTGTGAGCGAAGTGTAACCATAACGCAGAAGGTCGGTGTCGAAGTCAGGATTTGTTGATATATAAGCCAGATAGGCCTCTTCTCCAAAATTGAGATAGTGTTCGGATTGGTCCGTCCATTTGATGACTCGGATCTGTGTCAGTCCGTTCTTACGTTCGCTCAACACGAGATAATTCTTGAAGACCTCGAATCCTTGCAGCAGAATATCATCCCGGTGGGGGATGACCTCTTTCCAGTTTTCCTTAGTCGTTTTATCCACAGGGGCTTCCATTAGCCTGAAGTTTTTGGCATCAAGATTGGTGTGGATGTAAAACTTGTCCTTATAATGATCAATGCTGTATTCATGGTCTTTTTCACGGGGCTGGACGAGCTTGAATTCCCTTTCAGGATTGTCCGCATCGAGGAATCTATACTCAGAAGATAAAGTATGTGATGATGCGATAATCATGTATTTTTTGGATTTGGTTTTATAAACAAATGTGCTGAAGGTTTCGTCTGTTTCGGCATAGATTTCTTTGTCTTCAGAAACGGGAGTTCCGAGAACATGCTTCATCACCTTGTAAGAACGCAGGGTTGTTGTATCTTTGAGCATGTAAAAAACGGTCTTGTTATCATTGGCCCAGGCTGCCCGGCCCGATGTGTTGGGAATCTGTTCGTCGAAAAGTTTCCTGGTTGTCAAATCCATGAAATAAAGGATGTATAACCTGCGGCTGACTGTATCCACGCCATAGGCAATCAAGTTGTTGTTGGAACTTGTGGAATAACCAGCGACACTGTAATAGTCGTGCCCCTTGGCCATCTCGTCAACATTCAGGACGACTTCTTCCTCTGCATCCTGACTTCCTTTTTTGCGGCAGTAGATCGGGTACTCCCCTCCCTCCTCATATCGGGTGTACTGATAGTACCCCTGATCCTTGTAGGGCACAGACATATCGGTTTTTTTGATTCTTCCGATGATTTCATCGAATAATTTTTCCTGAAAGTCATCGGTATGGGCCATGACCGCTTCTTTGTAGGTGTTTTCGGCTTCCAGGTAGGCGATGACATCGGGGTTGTCTCGTTGGTTTAACCAGTAATAGTTATCTATCCGGGTGTGTCCGTGTGCGGTCAATTCTTTGGGAATGATTTTGGCGACAGGAGGATCTAAGGTTTCTGAAGGCTTTTTTGCCTCTTCACCCTTTTTGCATCCTGGAGGGATAAGGATTAATAAAAGCAAGAAAGGTAAAACAGTCAAGACTCTGATGAGCCATCGATAATGGTTGTTTTTCATTCGGACCTCCTCTTTATTGATGAGATATATGATTACAGAAATGTCTTGTCAAGGCAAGCACATAAAAAGGGAGATTTTTATCGTTCAAAAGATCTTCGATCCTAGAGTTTGACCAGCATTTTGCCGAAGCTTTCGCCGGTGAAGAGGGAGAGGAAAGCTTTCGGAGCGTTTTCGATTCCTTGGACAATGGTCTCCTTCCATTGGATTTGTCCCTGTTTGAGCCATTGCCCCATGTCATGCAGGAATTGGGGTTGGCGGTCCTTGTGGTCGTAAACGATAAAACCTTTGAGAGTCAAGCGCTTGGAAATAGCAGAAATGAGATTTCTCGGGGAGCGGGGCGGTCTTGTGGCATTGTAGATGGATATCATCCCGCAAAGGACGATTCGACCATGGTTATTCATGGAATCTATGGCTGCCTCCAAGTGGGGGCCTCCCACATTGTCGAAATAGATGTCGATCCCATTAGGACATTGTTTTTGGAGTTCGTCCACCAGGTTGTCGGTTGCCTTATAGTTAAAAGCCGCATCTATACCGGCTTCCTCCTGGAGCCAAGCGACCTTTTTTTCTGAACCCGTGCTTCCGACCACTCTGCATCCCTTGATCTTGGCTATCTGGCAAACAAGAGAACCGACAGCGCCTGCAGCCGTTGAAACAAACACGGTTTTGCCTTCCTTAGGCTGTCCCACATCCAATAGTCCCACATAGGCTGTAAACCCGGGCATTCCGAGAACATCCAGATAGTTCTGGATCGGAGCGACTTCAGGATCGATCGGGACGAGTTCTCGGCCATCTGTCACAAAAAATTCCCGCCATCCCTTGTTACCCAGGATAAAATCGCCTTCCTGGAACTTTTCCGACTTAGATTCGATAACCTGACCGACACACCCGCCATCCAGAGGTTTCCCCAGCTCGAAAGGAGCGATGTAGGTTTCCCGTTCCCCCATGCGTCCCCTCATGTAAGGATCGACTGAGATGAAGGCGTTCTGCACGAGGATTTGCCCCTCCTCGATTTCAGAAATCATGATCTCGGCAAGCTCGAAATCGTTCTCGGTCGCCATACCCATCGGGCGGTTCTTCAGCCGAATTTCACGGCTTTTAATCTTTGACATATCGGGGATAAGTCTCCTTGGATTTTTCGGCTTTTGTCAAATCTAGATCCAGTGTGAGGAAGGGTTGTTCTTGGGAAGTCAAACCGAGCACTTTTCCGTTGGGCCCCACGATCCACCCCTGGCCTCCCAGATCTGCTTTTTCTTTTTCCTGGCTGATTTTGTTCGAGGAAAGAGTAAAAGCACCGGAAACGACCGCTGCGGCCTGCCCTCCAGCCAACCATTTGTCCCGCGTGCCTCTGGGAGTCGCACGCGGACAGGCAATCAAATGAACGCCCTTTTTCCCGTAAGCCCGGGAGTGTTGGAAAAACCAGATGTCTGTACAGATGATAAATCCGAGGCGCGCACTCCTCGCCTGGATCGGCTCAAAATTCCCATCCCCGCGCTCATACCAGGAGGCTTCCCAGTAGCCCTCCTCATCGGGCAGATAATATTTGGTGTGAGCGGAACGGAATCCCGATTTCGTTGCCCAGATAAAGGCTTCGTTATGACGTTTGTTTTGTTTGTTGACAGGCCGGGAACCGCAAACCAGAGCTGGAGATAGTTTTTTGAGGAAATGCGTAGCTTCTTGGTGGGCTATGACTGCACTTTCCCAGATCGTGGGATCAAACTCCCGTGACCACACAAACCATGGGGAAAAGGGCATTTCAGGAAGGAGAATCATATCACTTTTTTCGGTCTTCACGTGGGCCACCAATTGCTCCCAATCACGAGCAAAGGCTTCGGGATCATTACCCAGTTGGCAGACGGTCACTTTCATTTTGATTCTTCCGTAACTCAGGGCAGTCAATCATATAAACCTGAACTATTCATAAAAAACGTCGATACTTTTTTTTCTTCAACAATGTCAGGAGTTTATCCTGACATTCTTAAAAAAACTTTTCAAGAAAATTTTTAAATTTCCTTTTAGATGCAGGGTGGGGATGGGTGGCCATCGACGTTTTTTATGAATAATCCAGGAAAGAATTCTGCCAAGACAATCAACATGGCAAAGACATCGATCGGGATTTGTCTGATTTGTCTTGACATTATCACAGAATCCAAGAATAATTTTCCCATATTTGTGGAGGATCATCATGTTTAAAAGACTTTTTCCCAATGTTTTTTTAATTTTTGTTATGGTTTTTGTGATGGCCACGTTTTTCGGCTGCGCAAAAAAAGAGCCGGCTGATCTGGTATTGAAAAATGGAAAGATTGTGACGGTCGATGAATCTAAACCGGAGGCGCAAGCCGTGGCTGTCCGGGGCGATGTCATCGTGGCTGTGGGAAGCGATAAAATGATCGAATCCTACATCGGAGAAACCACGGAAGTGATCGACCTGGCTGGGAAGCTTGCCATTCCTGGATTCATCGAAAGCCATGGCCATTTCACGGGGATAGGAAGAACCAAGATGCAGTTGGGACTCATGAAAGTCAAGAACTGGGATGAGGTCATCGTCATGGTCGCGGAGGCTGTGAAAGATGCTGAGCCCGGGGAATGGATCTTGGGCAGAGGATGGCACCAGGAAAAGTGGGACAAAACTCCCGATCCCAATGTCGATGGTTTGCCCTACCATCATGAACTGAGCAAGGTATCGCCCGATAATCCCGTGTGGCTCGACCATGCCAGCGGTCATTCTGCCTTTGCCAATGCCAAAGCTATGGAATTAGGGGGCATTACAAAGGATACTCCTGATCCCCCAGGAGGGGAGATCGTCAAGGATCCGGAGGGAAATCCGATCGGTGTTTTCCGTGAAACGGCCCAAGGGCTTGTGGGCAGAACTATGAGCCATTACATGGACGAGCGCACCCCCGATCAAGTGGATGCCGAGCGGAGAAAAATCGTGGAGCTGGCGGATCAAGAGTGTTTATCCAAAGGGATCACTAGTTTTCATGATGCAGGAGCTTCCTTCGGAACTATCGATCTCTACAAGGAGTTTTTGGAGCAAGGGAAACTGAGGGTGAGGCTTTATGCTATGGCCTCTGCGGGCAATGATCAGCTGAGGGAGCGTCTTTCCGAGTACAGAATAATAGGAATGGGAAACAATCATCTCACGGTGCGTTCGATCAAGCGCCTGATCGATGGGGCTTTAGGAGCTCACGGGGCATGGCTTCTTGAACCCTATGAGGATCTGCCATCCAGTACGGGATTGAACACATCTCCAGTCGAAGATATCCGAGAAACGGCCAAGATCGCCATCGAAAATGATTTTCAACTCAACATCCATGCCATCGGAGACAGGGCGAACCGGGAGGTCTTGGATATTTACGAGGAAGCTTTCAAAGCTCATCCCGAGAAAAAAGACATGCGGTGGCGGATCGAGCATTCACAGCATTTGCACCTCGATGACATCCCGCGCTTTGGCCAATTGGGCGTGATCGCCTCAATGCAGGGGATTCACTGCACATCCGATGGCCCCTGGGTGCTCAAACGATTGGGGGAAAAGAGGGCTGAAGAGGGAGCCTATGTGTGGCAAAAGCTGATGAAAACTGGAGCCATTATCTGTAACGGGACAGATGCTCCAGTCGAGGATGTGGATCCTATTGCCAGCTATTATGCGACGGTATCACGCATGACATGGGAAGGAAAGGTCTTTTTTCCGGACCAAAGGATGAGCCGGATGGAGGCTTTGCGATCCTACACGATAAACGGGGCCTATGCCGCATTCCAGGAAGATATTTTGGGTTCGCTAACAGAAGGAAAACTGGCCGATATCACCGTACTCTCCAAAGATATCATGACAGTTGCTGAGGAAGAAATCCCAACGACGGAGGTTCTGTACACCATCGTGGGTGGTAAGGTCGCCTATCAAAAATAAACGGAAGATCTTTTTTCCGAACAGCGAAGGTCACAAGTTATGTGGGATTTTGTCCGATCCCTCCGGTGACAAACGCCGGCCCCTCATCGTATTGTGTCACGGATTCACCACGAGCAAGGATGGCCGCACCTATGTGAGGCTAGAAGAAATATTGAATCAGAAGATATTTTCGACCTTCCGGTTCGATTTTTTTGGACACGGAGAAAGCGGGGGGAAGTTTGCAGACATAACGATTTCCGAAGCTGTGGATGATGTGCAGAATGCGATCCGGTTCGTGAAGGATTCAGGATATGAACGTATTGGGCTTGTGGGCTCGAGTTTCGGAGGATTTGCCAGTATCCTGACTGCCGGGAAGTCTGATGATTTGTTTGTTTTAGCCTTGAAATCTCCCGTCTCAGACTATCTGGGTCTGCTTATCGCACGAGATCATGATATAGATGTTGAAGCCTGGAGACAAGAAGGGTATATTACGGTCGAGGGGGCAGACGGAAAAAACTTAAGGTTAAACTATTCTTTTTTTGTTGATGCGGAGAGGATACAGGGTTATGCCCTTGCTGAAAATATAAAAGTGCCCACCTTGATTGTCCACGGGGATCAGGATGAGACCGTGTCGCTTGCACAGAGCCAGAAGGCAGCCGATCTCATACCCAATTGCCGACTAGAGGTCATCAAAGGGGCAGACCATACATACTCCAATCCTCAACACTTTGAATGCATGCTCGATTTGATTTCTGATTTTGTTGTCTGCAAGGAAGCTCTCTAGGGCCAGCCAAATGAGTGAAGTCCATATATCGCCGCCCACAACTTTTGGGAGTAAACTGAAGCTGATCGGGCCCGGGATCATCCTGGCTGCTGCAGCGATCGGGTCAGGGGAGTTGATCTTGACACCGAGGGCCGGGGCTCTTTTTGGCCTTTCGATCGCATGGATAATTCTTGTATCGGTCGTGTATAAGCTGTTTCTGACCTTGGGATTGGCACGGTACACTATCGCCACCGGAGAGGATATTTTTGTAGGATTCTCCCACATTCCCGGCCCACGCTACTGGTTTGTTTGGGTAATGGGTGTGATCTATTTGGTTGGGGCTGTGGGTTACTCGGGCATCAGCCTTGCTTGTGGGTCTGCCTTGTATGCTCTGTTTCCATCCCTGTCCATGGTGCAATGGGCGGTTATTGTCGTGATTCTTGCCTACGTTCTTCTCCTCAGCGGATCCTACAGACCCGTGGAAAAAGCCGCTTTTGTTTTATCTTTTGTTCTGATCGTTGGTGTCCTGTACAGCCTTGCGGCCCTTCATCCCGATATAGTCTGGTTTTTCAAGGGCGTAGCCCCAAAATTGCCTTCCGGTTCCGGACAGACGGCGGTCAGTTTGCTCGGATGGACAGCAGGCGGAACATCCACTTTGATCTACAGTTTTTGGATTCTGGAAAAAGGGATAGGGAGAGGTAAATCCGAGGAGAAAGATTTCAAAGGATGGCTATCTTTTATCCGCTTGGATACGGGAATTTCCTACTTTCTGATGATCCTGATATCCTTTGCTTTTCTGGTAATCGGCGTTTTGGTGTTGAGTACAGCAGGCCCGGATGGAGGCCCCTTAATCCCCGCACGGGAAGAAACCACTTCCGTTCTCTCCCGGCTTTTAACCGTTGCCGCAGGCCCGAAGACAAAATTTATATTCCTTGTGGCGGCCTTAGCCATCCTGTATTCGACAGTGATCGGGTTGGTTGACGGAAAATCAAGGGCGCTCCGCTCCGCCACTAAGATCATCTTCCCGAAATCTAAAAAAATATCCGATAAAAACATGTACCGCCTGTATGCCACGCTGATGTGCTTGATCATCTTTGCCTTCCTGTTTACCAAAAGGCCGGTGGTTTTGATCGTCTTGATTTCTGCGGTTGAAGCCCCGGTGCTTTCCATAGCTGCAATTATGCTTATCTACTTGATGCATAAAAAACTGCCTAGGCCTATGCGCCCAGGGCTTCTGTGGTATTTGGTTATAATAAGTGGAACGATTCTCTACCTCGTTCTCTCGAGTGTAGTGTTGGCCAAGACCGTTTTCGGGCAGTTTTAGAATTCACGGACGAGATGTTTTTCGATCAAGTTTTTGATAATTTCCGCTGTTTTTCGGAAGGAGCTGATGTCTTGGCCATACGGATCTTCAATATCCCATAGGATGAATTTGTCCGCTAAAGTGGGGTAACGGTTTTTGAGTGCCTCAAACACATAGGCATCCAGGATTATGATGTGGTCAAAAAGGCCGATCTGGATATCTGCAACACTTCTTGATATATGATGAGAAATGTCGATGCCGTAGAGTTTGTGCAGAACTTCAACAGCTTCGTGGATTGCCCCATTCAAAACCAGAACCAGGCCTGCGCTTTCGATCCTGACTTGTTCTCCCAGGATCAGTTTTGCCAGCCCCTCGGCCATCGGGCTACGGCACGCATTCCCATAACAAACGAATAAAATACTCATTAAGGATCCAGCCCTTTCTTATAGGTATAAAAAATTCTGCAAAAAATCAATTTTTCTGAGAGATATGTATATACTAACGTATAACCTTTTGTCCTTTCAAAGTATAGGGTAATAGGGAGGAAGGGAGCAAGGATCGTTCTGCTTGCAGGGGAATCGTAGCGACTGCCCAGGAAAAACCGAAAGGGTACAAACGTTAGGTTTTAGTGCCGCTATCTTTTTTCCAAACTAAGTAAGGTTGGTTCTTGAACCTGATCATACCACTGTTAGTCGATAGGAAATAAAACGGGAATTCCGCTTTTTGCAGATCGCGATCACGATAAAAAATCGTATACTCCACCCACTCTTTGTCTTGCATTAGTTCTTTTTTGATTTTTATGATCGTGAACTTGTTGCTGTCTCCCTCCTTGGTGCGGAATGTGATATCTTTCTTTTTTATCTCGAAGGAAGTGTCCTTGTATCGTATGTTCGAAGCCGTCCAAATGCCGATGAGCTCGTCGGATGCTGTGGTGATTTTGCCGCAGTTAGTCGTGATTATGGCAATAAGTACAGCAAGGAAAATCACCTGACTTTTTTGTGGTTTTTTTATTTTTGAGGAGATCATTTTGGACTCCTTGAGGAAATTACTGGAGATAAATTATCCTTTGCAATGAGATGAATATTCTTTTTCTTTGCCAGAAAACTTAAAAAAACAGCAACCACTGCTGGATCGAATTTTATGCCGGAATTGTCTTGGATGAATTTTGCTGCATCCTCAGGCTGGATAGCCTTTCTGTAGGGCCTATCCGCTGTTAGGGCTTCGTATCTGTCGGCAACGGCATAGATTCGGCTGTATTTGCTTATTTCCTTTCCGGCAAGGCCATTAGGGTATCCTGTCCCGTCATAATTCTCATGATGCTGCAGCACGAT
>RCNB010000639.1_pt1 | contig 22844 bp, 17 predicted proteins | sample 2041321 | NCBI WGS metagenome assembly RCNB01 (sample SAMN09708232, study PRJNA481090) | Marine sediment metagenome, whole genome shotgun sequencing project. | reverse complement strand
GATGTGGCCGGCGCGAGTCATTACAAGGTGCATTAGACACCTATTTCCTTATTTCGACTTGTGCTGACGTTTTGCGGCGCATTGAGGATTGGTGTCTGCCCATCGCCCATTTTTCACACACGTGGCTGCTGCACCCGGTGGCGAAATCGTGGTTGTTTGCTGTAGCCTTGCCTGGCCGGCTAATTGCCCTGGATGAGAACCGGGCAGGCTTGACCCCTCGAAGGCATGACTCCTCGACTCCTCCAAATGCTAAGATTTACCGAATTGGAAAGGGCCGCTAATGACCCAAAGCAGGCGTCGTCGGCACTGAACCTCAGATCTGCGCAGACATTTTCTAACGGTTAATTTTATGACACCGAGAAGCATTAAGGACATTGCAGCGCTATTTGGAAAAAGAGGTCGAAACGATTAACTGGAATAATTCGGTTCGACCCCCTTTTTGTGTTGTCCACGTCGTGATTCTAAGTGTCTGCTTTGCTCAAGAGCGGCCGATCACCAGAGTAAGAACTTGGAGCAGCCTTTTGCGGAATGTTATAAATTTTTACACCGGCACCATTAATAATGGTCGCAGGCTGGCTGATTAACCGGAGAAGATCATGATGAAGAACGCCGTACTCACTATTCTCGCCATGCTGCTCTCGCAGTTGCCAACTAGCGTTCATGCGGAAGATGCAAGTGTCAGCAACGACCCGACAGCGATCGAAAAAGCGGCACTGACGGTCGTTGCCAAACGTATCGATGGTTACAACAATCACGATGTTGACGCCTATCTTGCCGCTCACGACGAAGATCTTGAAATCTATGAGTATCCGGACAAGTCGATCGGCCACGGTCGTTCCCACTTGAAGAAGATCTTTGGACCGATGTTGGAACAGGGTAAAGGCAAGATCATAGTGAAACACCAAACGGCCATTGGTAATACGGTCGTAAGTGAAGAATACGTCAGTTTTGGCGGTCCCGATTTGCAACACATCGTGGCCATCTACACGGTCGAAAACGGATTGATAAAAACCGTTCGGTTGGTCGAGCCGGATTGAGACTCGGCGTGATGCGGTTCGACTAGCGTACTCACTGCTTCGCGGATTTCAAATGATGATGAAATTCCATGAGAAAAGAGAAGTGGAAACGAACGACTGCTAGTGGCCGATAGCAGCCGCTCGGCTAATATGATGGTGACGGGCTGCTTCTGACCCAAAGCAGCCTGTCGAGCTGACCGCCGCTTGGCGGTAATAATAGGCATTATTTTTAACTTTCGGTGTCTCTAAGACGACCCAAGTGAGCGTCCCATCCGGCGTCAAGCGCTCCGGTAACGATACCGGCAAACTCCCGGCAACAGACTTTCTGATCTGCGAAAACAATTTATGCCCACGTCCCTGTGCGATGGGAGCACTGTCTGGGATCAGCAGTCTATGCCAGCGCCACCCTCTCAGAACCCCGGTACGACCCAGCTTCCTTAGCTCGTAACTTTCGGATCGAGGATAGATATTTCCAGCGGCTGCGAATCAAAATGAATATCGCGTTGAGGGAACGAAAACTCGATATTGTTTTCGCGAAAGTGAGTCGTGATTGCCTTATGTAATTCATGCCGCGTAGGAATGGCATCATGAATGCCCTTCACAAACACACGCAGTTCGAACCCCAGGCTATTATCGCCAAATTGGTCAAACAACACCGACGACGCAGGCTCATCAAGCACTCTCAAATTGAGCCTGGCAACTTCTAGCAATGTCTCTTCAACCAGGTCGATGTCCGAGTCATATGCGACACCGACCGGAATATTCAGGCGCATGATCGGATCCGTCAACGTCCAGTTGATTAGTCGTTCGGAAATGAAGGCCTTATTCGGAATAAGGATCTCCTTTCGATCCCAATCCATAATCGTTGTTGCACGTATTCGAATCCGCGTCACAATTCCGGATTGATCACCGAGCGTTACGGTGTCACCCAATCGAATGGGGCGTTCAAAAAGTATCAAAATGCCAGAGACAAAATTTGCCACAATTTCCTGCAGTCCGAAACCTAGTCCGACACCCAGTGCAGCAATCAGCCACTGCACCTTGGACCACTGCGCACCAATCATTTGGAGTGCCACAATTGCGCCGGTTAGTACGATTACGTAGGTCACCACGCTGGTGACCGCATAGCTAGTTCCGGCTGCGAGCGACATGCGGCTGAGCACCAGAACTTCGAGTGTCCCCGGGATGTTCTTGATGCCCAGATAAGTAATCAACAGAACGATCATCGTTGCCAGCAAATTCCACAACGTGATGTTCTTGATCACGGCAACACCTTCAACATCAGTCGTGACCTGCCAGAGCGTGACTGATTGTAGTGGCTCAAACGCGATGGGTAGATCCGCCCAGATCGCACCTATACCGAATACAGCAGCGATTGATACAAGGAGTGTGATCAGGGTTCGCGAGTGATGACTTATGGTCTGTAAATCTATCTCATCCGTGTTCAGCGGCACTGGCCCTGCTTCTGACTCTGTGTCAACGTTTGCTGCTGCCGCACGTCGAGCCTGGGCCCGCTTCAGTGCGAGCTTCCTCTCTGATACTGCGACAGCTCGGATTGCGAAATCAAAGACCAGCAGCGAGCCGATAAACATACCGACAGTCGCCAATAACCTCACGCCAAGCAAATTGGCGGCTTGTTGGTATCCAAGAAACGCGAGCATCGCGAGTATCAGAGGCAGCAGGATTCCTAACAGAACGATACTGAATCGAAAAAACGGTCGATGCAGACGTGCGCCTGAAGGCTTTACGAAGATCGATCCCCGCGCGATACTCAGCCATAGACCGGCAAACAATAGCGTCGCCAGTAAATAGGCTATTCGTCCGATGCTGGCAACGGCCTCGGAATTGCCGAGATAATGCACGACGATGGTTGCTACCGCTGCAACAAGAAATGGCGGCATGAACATTCGTAATTTTCGTCGAACCAGGTCCAACTCTGCCAATTGCCAATGAAAATGCAATTCGGCGAGCCCGTCGGTACGCATCGCTTGACGGAAAAATTCGAATCCAAAGCAAACCAGGGCTGAGAGTAAGAATGCCGGCAGCAATTCAGGCCTAGCATTGGCAATAGTCAGTGACATCAGGCCCGGTGTCGCGACCGCCAACGGGAACGGCAACGCCAATAGTAAAGTGCGCCATAGGGCTTGAAGTGTCAGCGCCACTCGGTCTAATTGAACATATCCAATCCAGCCACGCATCTCTCGGAGTGCCGCAACATGCTTCCTCTTGAGGTATAACAGCGCAGCAACCAATAGCGCGGCAAGTACTGATAAAAGAGGTTGACGAACGAAAAGTTGTGCGACCGAGGGCGTACTGTTGGAGACGCCATCGGTTTGGGCAGAATCCGAGTCAATGCCCATCATTGAACTAAAGGTCGCCATTCCGATGACTTCCGCGCTGGGACTCCATAAAAGATGCCGATCAACTCGTTCCTGGTATGCATCCCCCATCTCATTGAGTCGCTGCACTTGATCGTCAATCAAAAAAAGCTGCTCGTCGTACTTCGTATATTCCTCAGTGAGTTTGCCAATTAAATTACGTTGCAGGTTACGCACGATGTTCGCCAGTTGCTGCTCCGGCGCTACAGAGTTGTCATCTGACAGTTCACGTCCGTTTTCGTCAAGCCAGAGTTCCTGGGATGCCTCAAACAATTCGAATTGGCGCAGCCGCAATTCCGACAGAGCCCGGTCGAAGTCGCCCTCCTCCTCAGCCGTCAGCGGCTCGCTATTCATTAACTTTTTTTGCCGCAGCAGTGCTGCACCAAATTTCGGCGATCTTGGCAGCCGCGGTCGCTCCAATTGTTCCGTCAACCCACTCAGCTGATTGCTTAAGCGGTCAACCTGTTTACGAATCAAGCTGTTACGTTCGGCCAACGTGGCGCGCGTCTCAACAAGCTGCCTTAGTTCTTCCGCGAGCTCAACGTTTCGAATAGCACGAGCGAATAGCCTGCCGCCAACAGGCTCGACTGATTCTGCTAATCCTTGCGCCTGCACAACACCACTGTCAGCGTCTTCAATACTCTGTGTAAACTCCGAGGAGCTGAGTCGCTCAATCTGATCCTCTACGGCCGCAATATTCAATTGCAGCAGCTCAAGTTGCCGACGCAGTATGTCCAGCCTTGATCGACGGCTAAGCAGCCGTTGGTCCAGCATGTCGATCCTGCTGCGTAACATGGCACCATCAGCGGCGCGAGCTTCGACAGCTGCACCTTGGATGGATTCGGACAATGCGTTGCTTATCGTGCCCAAAAGCAATTCGTCGTATCGCTCCGTGGTTTCCGCAATGAGCCTGGAAATATCCGCACCCAGTTCATCACGTATCTCCGCCTCAAGGTTAGCGGCCTGATTCTTCCAGTCTCTTTGCGTCAGTCGTCGCGCCGCCAACATGGATTGCAGTTCGGTCGGAGACATACGGGTCGGATCTGGCAACGACGGTACACTGAACACTGACAACTCGGTATCCAGCGCAGCGATTTGTTCGGGGGCAGTAATTTGAACTTCCGAAAAGAGTCGTGCCCGTTCTTGATACTCGGACTGTCGCAATAGCGACGCTTTTGTTCTTTCGAAATACTGGATGAGGGCGCCTTTCTCGTCGGCGGATAGCACCGCCGTGCTTTGGACGACCTGAATTCGATTTTCCAGTTCATCCAAAGTGGGCAGGATACTTGTAGGTCCACCCTGCGCGCACACGAGAAGTGGTACGCATAGTAGCAGGCAGGCGAAAGCCACAGGCTGCAACAGGCTGAAGGCTCGGTTTGACCCCATGACTTAGTCCTTTCCAATTCCGGCAATAAGATGTTTCCAGCACAAGCACCTGGAAAATCACATCGCACTATGCCATGCCAAACGATAACAGCCTAAACCGTTGACGATGCGAACCTCACCGTATCCGACAGATCCGCGTGTCTCGAGGTATTAGCGATCCGAACCGACCGATTCGCTCGCCAACAGAATAGGTCAAGACTTGCCGTTGGTGCCGCGGGCAGCTCCTGCTGACGATCGCGGTTGTTCAGATAATTCACGCCCGAAGCATTGATCAGATCAACAAATTCGCTCAATTCCACCCGTGTTCAATATTTTGGCTGTGCGAGAGCCCAGAGAATTTGCTGCAATTTAGAATGGCAGACCTGGACAGTCAAAGAGTTACGATCGGCCACCAACAGCGAGTGTCCTTGCGGAATTCCTGCACGTCAGCAGCAGAGATGTGGAGGGGATTGAGGCAGTTCATGGGAAATTCGTCGTAACCAATTATCACCAGACTTCGTTCACTTTGATTAAGTTTGTAACAAACGTAGTCACTAAATATGCGCTTTTGATCGGCAGGCGACGTTCGACGACTCCGGACTAGAATGTCTGCCCAAGAAATAAATAGGCTGATCGTCGGCCACCTTCCGCAGCACCATACGCGATGTATAACGGACCGACTACAGTGTCAAAGATGACGAACAAACTCCCGGCGATCAGCGTGTTGTCGAAGGAAATAGCGTTTGTGCTTTGCCACACATTACCTGCCTCCAATGAGGCTCCGAGGTAGATCGACGTGTTGAGGCCGGGCACGGCGAGGTCGCCAAGGGCACGATAATAAAGCACGCGGCCGATAGCGCCATGCTTGCCATTGAGTTCGTTTGGTGCATAACCTGAGAGGCTAAATAGTCCTCCGAGCGACACCGGGTTTAGCCCCACCGCCGAGTCCTTTGTCGTGCTGCTGAAATCCCACCAATGCAATAGCGTATTCCTACCCCAAGTCTGCGCATTAAGAAAATTCAACGACACAATATCAGCCGTTATGTCGGAACCCAGGCTTTCTCTTGCGCCAACCCATTCCACTCCGAAGATCGTGCCTGACCGGGGGACGGAGATGTGATCAATCGTATCAACTTCAAAACCTGCCGTTAAGACGGTCGTTTGGGCTGAGTCGTCCGCAAGACCCGGTGGACCAATACGCAGTTCGGAGTCGCTGTGAATTCGTGAGATACCGACACGAAACTCACCCCAGTTGCCAAACTGGCGGCCGACGTCCAGCGACAGTAACAAGTTATCTGCATCGACCTCTGCTATTTGAAACCCGCTGTTATCGAAAATTCCGGAACTGGAGCGTCCAAACTCAATCTTCGGATTTACAAACCAGCGTGACTTGTAATCCAGCGGTTGAAAAAACTCCGTGAACAACCTGGGGCTCTCACCCAACTGAAGCTCGACTCGAAATTCTCCGCCCAAGCGATTAATCTCAGTGCGAGTTAGTCGCGCGGCAACGTTGTAGCTACTATTTCCGCTAAAGTCGTCCTCAAAATTGATTCCAAAGCGTAAGTAATTGGGCCCCCAACTCTTCTCAGTAGCCCTCACAAACAGTGTGTTGCTATCACTATCATTGGCGATGTCATAAGAAACCGTCTCAAACGTATTAAATCCGTAGATATCGGCTATGTTCGATTCCAGCTGGTCAGGGTCGAGCGACTTGCCCGTTTGGTCATCCAGCCGCGCCTCAATCACTTTGGGTGACAGTCTGGACTCATTTTCGACCACGACGGCGTCGATTACTGGCATGTCGTGTCGATTCGACTCAAGTCGCTCTCTGTAAGCAAGATACTTTTCATTCGAAACAGACAATCTGGCCAGGAGACCTGAGAGTTCCTGAGCTTTCTCTTCGCCCAATTGTTGGGCCTCTGGCAGTCGCTGAAAATCCTGCGATCCGAATTCGCCGAGATCCGGGGAGATCAGGATGTCGTCTGATGTTAGTAAAGCGATCTGCTCCTGAGCACGGCCATTAACCAAAATTGTCAGCATCTGTTTAGTGACAGCGAGCGCCGACCCCAGTTGTTCCTCGGGCAACAACGGGAACCCAACATCCACAACAATAAGGATGTCTGCGCCCATTTCTCTTACTACGTCTATCGGCAGATTGTTGGCTACGCCGCCGTCAACGAGTATTAGGCCATCACGCCGAATCGGCTTGAATATACCAGGCGCCGACATGCTCGCACGCATCGCTCCCGCGAGATCTCCCGAATTGATGACCACGGCCTTGCCAGAAACAATATCGGTCGCAACCGCGCGAAAAGGAATTGGAAGCTTGTCGAAATCGTCGATCGAAACAACCGGTAGTGTCAAGCGTTTAAGCGCAATTTCGAGGTTCTGACCCTGTATGAACCCCTCGGGGAATATCAACCCGGACCTATTAACGCCCAAATCAAAATCTACGAGAAATCCGATATCATCACTCTTCCGGCGCAAAGAACGTTCGGCCCGCGGGGGACGATCTTTCAGGAGTTTCGACCAATCTACGGTGTCAACGAATTGCGTCAACTCGTCAGCCGTCATGCCGGACGCGTACAGGCCACCGACTATCGCCCCCATGCTCGTGCCGGCCACAAAATCTACCGGTATCTGCAGTTCGTCGAGCACTTTTATGACGCCGACGTGCGCGGCGCCCCGCGCACCACCGCCGCTTAGGACCAGGCCGACGGTTGGCCGAGCACTCGGTTCATTCTCTTGAGAGTTTGTATTTTCTGAAGCAAACACGGCCGATATACATGCGCCGAGAATCAACAAGGTGCGGCAAATAGTAAAAATTTGGCGTTCCATCTACACTCCCTCGATCCAAGCCAAGCGTTTCGCCGACGAATGGGTGCTATTTTCAACCGCACCCGGCCAAGTTGCCATCGAGGACAAGTGTGTCGCTATTTGAATACCTAACAATATCATTCTCTTTAGTTCTTTCCTTTGGGGTGATACGCATCATAGCGGCATTGCCGGTGATACTGGACAAGTCACGACGTGACTGGATCCACTCTGCATGGACCGCCTACACGCTTCTGGCTCCATCATGGATGTGGTGGAATATGTGGTCTTACCACACCGTTTCCTGGAATTACTTTTCCTTTCTCTCGATTCTGGCAGCACCTGTTCTTTTTCTGGTTCAGGTCACCGCATTGGTACCGACGGACACTGCTGCTGTAACCTCATGGCGTGAGTACTTCGAGACCCAGTCCGGCTTGTTTTTCGGTGCCAGTGCAGCCTGGTGGCTGCTCGCAATCGGCAATAGCTGGCTCCTGCTCGGAGTCCCACTAACGAGCCCCACACGATTAATCTACGTCGCCGTTTTGGGCGGCTTCCTGTACGCGACCTTTCGGCCATCACGTCGACTGCATGCCGCACTCGCGATAATTGTGTGGGTGTCTGTTTTTCCGGTTATGGGCACATTCTTTCTCGCTCCAGATCGTGTCGGAGTGATGCCCTAGACCATCATTGACTGAACCGCCCAGAACTGCGAAGCAAGATTTTAGAATCAAGCGCACTTCGGGCATGATCGGGAACTGCGGACACCAAACGCTCTCATAAACTTTTGAGGGCCTGGTTACTAACCAGGCAGCCCTATCAGTAGCGATGCAACTTAGGCACGTGCAGTGCGGAACATTTACGTATAACAAGATGGGTTGGCCGCTATATCCAAATATAGGGAGCAGCTGGCCTCAGCGAGCCTCACACCTGGTGACCGGAGCGGATAAACGTCAGTTCGTAACTGGATATCGTGCAGACAAGTCTTTTCTCGGGATCGTGCGACCATTTAGGATCACGATATCGATTTCGTCGTATGCGGATACATCTCTCAATGGGTTGCTTCCAAGAATCAACATATCGGCGCGCTTTCCGACTTCAATAGACCCGATGCGATCCCCAAGACCGAAAAAGTTCGCGTTAGACAATGTGGCAGCATGAAAAATTTGCGCTGGAGTGACGCCTGAATCGACCCACCTTTGCATTTCTAACCGCCCATTTAGACCGGGCGGATTGGCGTATGTCGGGTCGCTGGGCGTATCACTCCCGAACAATAGGTATGCGTCACTGTTAGCCAGGTAGTTAAGGGCTTTAGATACCCTTGTAATTGGATCCTCATCCAGGCGCTGCCAACCTTCTCGTTCGAGCAAGTTTCTAATTCCGGGAATTTCACGCATTCGATTTCGCCACCACTGTCCATCTTCGGTCTGATACCACTCGATAAGACTTCGAGGCAGTACATCTGCAAGCGCGTCGAGAGAAAAATAGTTAGGGTCGTGTAACTGTCGCTCGCCATAAAGCACTTGAATGGTAGCTTGCCAGCCGACACGTTTATCGGATATTTCGTCGAGTATTTTCGTTATGTCGGCGTTTAGATCTGTTGCCCCTCGATCGTTCCACGTCCAGATACCATGAACGATAGCGTCGACGCCCGCGTCCAATCCGAACTGCTGCGCTTGTTGCGAATTGGCATGTAACAAAACAGGCATATCGAGACGATGTGCCTCTTCAACAAGCGAACGTATTAGGCCAGTGGTTGGTACCGGCCAATCTCCGGAGTTTCCAAATCCTGATTCATAGTGGGTTTTAACGCAGATTCCACCGTCGGACTTTATCTTGTCTGCCACCACCGCCGGCATGTGATCATTGGCATCAATATTCTTGGGAAACTCATCCTCTCGTGATTCATCGAATAGAAAATACGGCATTATTTGATAACGGAGCGGTTTAGGGGCGAATCGCATGGGATAGCCATCGAATACAGGTGCCGCGCCGCAGAAATACGCAGTAGGGCGTACCTGTTCGTTATTCCAGCGCTCGATATCCGCTGCACGGGAGTTGAGATCGATCACTGTTGTAAATCCGTGATAAAGATAGCTGCGCGGTATTTGCCGTCGGGCCAATTTCGCAATAACGGGATACTTGTCTTCCTGGTCCATGCGCATACCCGGGATTTCGGCGAGATGCGTATGGCCGTCGATCAGACCCGGTACGAGGTAGCGGCCGTCGCCTTCAAGAACTGCGTCAACCTCAATATCGTCCGCTGTCAATGCGACGCCGATTTCTGCGATTAGTCCGTCCCGGACAACGACGCTGATCAAGCTGGAAGGGGCGTCTCTGTCGGCAGATACGACAATCACATTGCGGATCAGCAAATCCTCAGACAGTACCTGGGTCCAGGCCGAGAGTCCGCACGCGACCACCATAAGTCTCAATACTGCGATAGGTATTGGGTTCATCTCTTCCCCCTACTTGAAAATGGCAACGAGAAAAAGGGGTCGAACCGACTAACTAGAATAATTCGGTTCGACCTCTTTTTTCTTGTCGCAAGAGCGGCCCCGGAAAAATTGATCATTTTAGCGATGAGTGCAGTCCACACCTATCGTTCGAGAGATCAACATATCCGTATTAATGGAAGGGAACACCTAGCGACTCAGCAACGACTTAATTTTTGTTTCTGTAAGCTTCGCCAATTTGCTGGCGCCAAGACCTTCTTGTGCTCGAGCGGCATGCAACCAGTTCTGCGGGCTCGTTGGTTTCAATTCGCAGCGTTGGTTTGCCAGTGATAAAGCGAGATCATACCTATGCGCACGAATGGCCGCCTCCACCATCGTCCATCCGATAATGTCCCGTTGCACAAAACTGCCCCCTAACAGATCAATCCTGCTACGAATTTGCATAAGTCGATCGACACATTCCGAGTACCGTTTATCCTCGAAATCTTTGATAGCCAGGCAAAAGGGTAATCCTACGTCGCGAATTGGGGCGAAATTGGCATTTGACGGGTCTTTGATAAGATTCTGGCTCGTCGTTAAGAGAAGTTGTGCCATGTCATCGCGGGAGTCCGATACGAATGCCATCATGGCGTGAACGCTATTGAACGCGTAAACCGACTCTTCTGCTGATGGCCCCCATTTATCGGCAAGTTCTGACCAGCGTTCGCCAACATCGATATCTGCAAGTTTCAAGCGCCACAGCAATGCGGTTGCATCAAACTCCTCATAACGATTGCTGTTTTCTTTGTGCGCACGGAGTTTGTCGTCGTAGATCTGAAGCGCTTTGTCGAAATCCAGTATGTCCAGATGAAGTAATGCCGTGTGCCACCAAAGGTGAATCTCGAATCCAGAACTTGCCCAGGTTTTTTCATTGTCATACATGAACTGCAACCCTTCGGCCTGCCGCCCTTGCATATCCATAACGTGGCATACAGCATGAATCGCATAGGGATTATCTTCGCGAATCAGTAAGGAATGCGTCGCCATTTGCTCTGCACGTTTGAAATCCCGGTTTTCTTCCAGGCCGAATGCATAAAATCCGAGCACGAATTCGTACCCATCCGTGTCTTCATCCCAAAGATTGAATACTCGGGCAACGATGTCCCGTTGACCGGCAATGTCGCCAAAAAGTACGTGGGTCAGGTGAATCAACTGAAGTGCAAGTAGATCCCTCGGAAACTCCGCCAGCGCCCTCTCCCATTCTGATACCGCCGCAGAGATATCGCCTTTTACCCAAGCGCTCACGGCCTTTAAATGTATTAGTTCACGGGTGTTCGCGTTGACTGACAATTCCTCAGCAGCGGACACCGAGTTTGCCAGATCGTCGTAAACACGCGTTTCCAGAACCTGTGTTAAGTAAGCAGCCTTGAAAAGATGCGCCAGGATGAAATCCGGATTTTGCTCGATGACCTTGTTAATTTCATCGATCGGGTCGCCGCGAAATGCCAGGAATGATTCGTGGGCAACTTCGAGAGCGACTATCGCGTCTTTACCGGCGCAAGAAACAGGTATGCCCCGGCAGTCTTCATTGGATTCGTTTTTGTTTGTCAACTGCACGCGGCAATTGTACCGGCTAGTACATAAATCATGAAGGGAGAGATTAATTACTCGGTACCGCACGCCTACCGGCTATAATGCCCGACCCTTAGCCCGATATCGATCGATGCCTGCACGTGCCACTTCACTGTTCGACCACAACAAGTATTGGGCCGAGTGCTTTGGCATAGCGCCGCAGCTGCCTATGTCGCGTGCAGAAATGGATGCCCTGGGCTGGGACTCCTGCGACATCATCATCGTTACCGGCGATGCCTATGTCGATCACCCATCATTCGGCATGGCGATCATCGGTCGCCTGCTGGAAGCGAGTGGTTTTCGTGTCGGAATAATCGCGCAGCCGGGCTGGCGTTCGAAGGATGCCTTCGAGGTGCTGGGGAAACCGAACCTGTACTTCGGTGTTGCTGCCGGCAACATGGATTCGATGATCAATCGCTATACGGCCGATAAGAAAGTCAGAAATGACGATGCTTATACGCCGGATGGTGCTGGCGGAAAGCGTCCTGATCGTTGTTCACTCGTCTACTCGCAGCGATGCAAGGAAGCCTATGGCGATGTACCGGTCGTCCTCGGCGGCATCGAAGCATCACTTCGCCGGATTGCCCATTTCGACTATTGGCAGGATAGTGTGCGGCGCTCAATTCTGCTCGATGCCAGTGCCGACATCTTGCTCTATGGTAATGCTGAACGCGCGATTGTCGAACTATCGCACCGCATAGCCCGTGGTGAGCGCGTCAAAGACATACGCAACATTCGCGGTACTGCACTAATCCGCAACGACACCCCGGACGGCTGGTGGGAAATTGATTCGACGCGGATCGATCGACCCGGCCGTATCGACCAGATCGTCAGCCCCTACGTAAATACTCAGGAACAGGATGAGTGTGCCACAACGCAGGTTGAAGGCATCGATGGCGAAAATGTCCTGCGATTTGTTCCCGATGCCAGACGCAACAGGGACAGGACTGTAATTCGACTGCCATCATTCGAAAAAGTCCGCAACGACACCGCTCTGTATGCGCATGCCAACCGAGTCCTGCACCTGGAGACGAACCCGGGCAATGCGCGCGCGCTCGTGCAGGCGCACGGAAAAAGAGACCTCTGGGTCAACCCTCCTGCCCTGCCATTGACGACCGACGAAATGGACTATGTCTTCGGCATGCCCTTCACTCGCGTGCCCCATACGTCCTATGGCGATGCCCGCATTCCGGCTTACGAGATGATTCGTTTTTCGGTGAATATCATGCGGGGCTGTTTCGGCGGCTGCACGTTCTGTTCGATTACCGAACACGAAGGTCGCATCATTCAGAACCGGTCCGAAGAATCGATCCTCGAAGAAATCGAGAAGATCCGTGACACGGTGCCGGGCTTTACCGGCGTCATTTCTGATCTTGGTGGTCCGACAGCGAACATGTACCGACTCGCTTGCAAGAGCCGCGAGATAGAGGCCGCCTGCAGGCGCCCGAGCTGTGTTTTCCCAGGCATCTGCAGCAATCTGAACACCGATCACTCTTCGCTAACCGCTCTCTATCGCAAGGCACGTAAACTGCCAGGCGTGAAGAAAGTACTTATCGCGTCCGGCCTTCGCTACGACCTCGCTGTCGAAGACCCGGAATACGTCAAGGAATTGGTTACCCATCATGTCGGCGGCTACCTGAAGATCGCACCTGAGCACACCGAGAAGGGGCCACTCGACAAGATGATGAAGCCCGGTATTGGTTCCTACGACAGGTTTAAGGAGCTGTTTGAGCAGTTCTCGAAGGAAGCCGGCAAAGAGCAGTACCTTATCCCGTACTTCATCGCGGCTCACCCCGGCACTACTGACGAGGATATGGTGAACCTGGCATTGTGGCTGAAGAAGAACGATTTTCGCGTGGACCAGGTGCAGGCCTTCTACCCCTCACCCATGGCGACTGCGACTGCCATGTATCACTCCAACAAGAATCCGCTGCGCAAAGTGACTTACAAGAGCGACAACGTTGAAACCGTCAAGACCCCCGAGAAACGACGGCTGCACAAGGCGCTGCTTCGCTATCACGACCCGAAAAACTGGCCGCTACTTCGAGAGACGCTGAGGGAAATGAACCTCGCCCGGCTGATCGGGTCGGGTGAGGAACAACTTGTTCCGGTGGATCAGCCCGACGAAAAGAAAATGCGTGGTCCGGCACGTCGGAAGAACACCACCTCGGCACACGAGAAACGAATTCGCAAAGGTAAGGCGTTGTCGCAGCATACGGGCTTGCCACCGCGAGCAAAGCACTGAGCTAGCGTTCCAGCTCCTTAATCGCCGTCTGGCTCGCCAGGTGTGGGTCCCATTAGCCAGGACTCTGCCATATTGAGAATCAGAAACTTAGGAATTGATGGCCGGAGTAAATGGTGCCGGTGTAAACATTCTTAACATTCTGGCCGGAATGTTAAGAATGTTTACACCGGCACCATTGAGACTGGTTTGAAGAACATGACAAACTGCATACCTGGGGATACCTGAGGCAGCACTAGTAGTTCTGCGTCTATATACTTACTGACATGCACATAGATCCGGCTCTGCCCATCATTGTCGGCGTAATCATCGCCGTTTTGCTGGTAGGTTTTCTTTTTCGGGCGTTGCGCCAACCGCAAATTGTCGGCTACCTGGTCGCCGGACTGCTCATCGGTCCGCACGGGCTGGGTCTGCTGGATGATCCGGATCTGATCGGCCGAATCGGCGGCATCGGCCTGATCGTCTTGCTGTTCTTCGTGGGCATGGAAGCCTCTCCCGGCAGCTTGTTAAGTCGCTGGCGACTCGCCATCTTCGGTGTATTGCTGCAGGTTGTCGCGACGGTGGCGATCGTCTGGATCATCGGGGCGTTCTTCGACTGGCCCTGGCAGCTGGTCTTTCTGTTCGGCTTCGTTATCAGCCTTAGCAGCACCGCAGTGGTTCTGAAGCTTCTCAAAGACTGGAACGAACTCAATACACAAACCGGACAGAATGTACTTGTGGTGCTGTTGGCACAGGACATGGCCCTCGTACCGATGATCATTACGATCAATGTGTTTCGCGGCGAGGAAATTTCGAGCGCCGAACTGATCGCGCAATTGATTGGTGCCGCCGTGCTAATTGGCATCGCGGCGTGGGTGTTCACCCGCGACCACGTTAAGCTGCCGTTTGCCAACAAACTGACTGCAGATCACGAATTACAGGTTTTTGCAGCACTAACTTTGTGCTTTTTGCTGGCACTAATTTCCGGCGCCCTGGGATTGTCGACGGCGCTGGGCGCCTTTGTCGCCGGCCTTGTCGTCAGTTCCGCTCGCGAAACAGATTGGGTGCATCAAAGCCTCGAGCCATTTCGCGTTGTGTTCGTCGCAGCATTCTTTGTGTCAGTCGGCATGCTTATCGACGTTCACTATGTGCTCAATAATCCGCTCAAGATTGGATTACTCGTCATCATTATTGTCGTCGTTAATACACTCCTCAATGCCAGCATGCTGAAAATACTGGGCTCTTCCTGGCGACGGGCCGGCTATGGCGGTGCACTGTTATCACAAGTCGGCGAATTCAGCTTTGTACTCATCGCGCTGGCGCACACCGGACGGATTCTCCCCGATGACGACTACCGCTTGTTTGTTGCGATTATCGCGATTAGCCTGATACTCAGTCCGGCGTGGATTGGCGTCTGCAAGGCGCTTCTTGGTCACCCGGAAGGCAAGCCGGATCATCCGCGCGTCGGTTCATGAAACTACGTTGCGTTAAATTCGCAAACAACCCGGATAGCAACTAGCGCGTCACGATTGTCAGAAAAGCGCTGCACTGTCTGCCTTGGCTATCCAGCGCTCTGCAAACGTACTGCGAATGCTGTCCCAAGAAAAAGGGGTCGAACCGACTAACCAGAATAATTCGGTTCGACCCCTTTTTTCGTTTTCATGTTCCTAACTTTTTCAAGCTATTTTGGTTAATACGACACAGAGAAACCCTGCTTCCGAGCATCCGATTTCGTCAGTAACAGGGCGATATTCGCTATTTCGAGGTCTCGCTTCACATGCTTGCGCTTTGCTGCCAGGGAGTTACGCTGTGTCTCGGTCAAGTCACTCTTTGCAAGATCGTCTCCTATCTCCTGTACTTGGTGCCCTAGAGCCTTCACACGCACCTGCTTCAAGAAGATTGCTCGTCCGGATTGATAAGAACTGAAGAACCTGTCATTCAGTTCGGCTGGGCAACTGTTCTGATAAATACTGCCGCGAATACCGACCCGATAGCCGTTGTCCCGGGTGCAGTAACCGCCGATCCCGGTTTTCCAGCCGTCGCCATATGCATTGGTATCGACACCAATACCGAAAGCGCTGCAATCTTTCCGATACTCTGAGTAGTGGGTGGACTTCCTACCTTTTTCGCCGTCTCCAAGGCCCCGGTCGTGCCAATTAGCAGATGCACATTCCGCCTGGTCCATGGTTGCACAACCGGCCATCAAGTTGCCGATTGTCAGCAGCATGATGGTCCAGTATCTCGTGTATTTTATTGACATGATTTTGTTTCCTTTTTCTTGCACTCACTCACAAGAGCGAAGCGATCAATTGGATTGGAAGCAAGCAACACAACAACCACGTTACAAGATATGTCATGGTCGCTGTGTGCCTGTCTTATCAAGGGTCCGGCTTACTGATCGTGCCGAATTTCGCGTTCTTTACACGATAACTACCGGCGTCATCTGCCAACCTAAGTAACTTGTTCGTTACGAAAGCATGGTGTTCTTGCTCTATAAAAATGGTTTCACCGGCCTTCGCGGTAACTTTGATCTCGGACCAGTTTGACGCTCTTGAGTAAATCGTGTGTTCACCGGGCTCCAGGTCGAAGTGGATATACTGCCTCGTTCGGTTGTGCCCAATTCGAGACTCGGCTTCTTTGCCATCTACATAGACACCAAAGCGAACGAGACCGATCACAATCGAGGGTCTAATGACATATACAAGCGCCTTACCCTCTTTCGGAGTTTGCGGTAGTTGATAGCCCTCGATTCGTGCATTCACTGTTTCGTCTGAGGGAACCTGGGGAAAGCTGGAGCAGCCTGAGCAACCAGTGATCGCCGAAATGGCCACTACGAAAATTGACTTTTGAATAATGTTCATTGGGGTTCCTTAAAATATTGGGTTGGTTAGGACGAAAATTTACGCGTCAAAATCGGTGAGACAATCCGACCGTTACCATCAAAGGGTTGAATCCGTTGACGAATGACTCGCCGGTACCCAGATTTGTGGCTTTCATATCGACATCAACGTAGGTCACCTCCGTGAGCAATGACCAAGCGCTGTCGCCGAACTGGTATTTAAGACCCGCAGTCGCGCCCCAACCGAATTCGTTGTCGACATCGAGTGCTACAGTTTGCCCGTCAATATCGTGGGTGAACCCACCAAAATTCACGTAGGCAATGCGGGGACCAGCATAAGCGTCAAATTGATTTGTTTTGATAAAATGGAAGTTGGCGCCAGCAAGGATAGGAAGGAAACTCACGCCTTCACCTATCTGAGTACTATTTCCGTTGGCACGGTAATCAATATCCATTGCGGTTTCCGTGACTCTTGCCAATTCAAGACTAACCAGATCGTTGAGCCTGTATTCGATAGCAATGCCGAGGCCAAATTCGATGTCACCGTCGGCTTGGATCTGACCACCGAAGGGCTGGTTCATCGAATAGGCCTTGCCAGCATCAACTGCGACGACACTGGTTTTTAGCTCCCAGCGGGAGAAGTCGTCGGCTTGGGCTATCTGCGGAGAGCTAGCCAAAGCGGCACAGGTCATTAGGAACAGCACCAGCAATGGCGTGTTGTCGCGAATCGTTTTCATTGTAATTTCCTCATTTCAAATGTGATTAGCAGGCTTTTTGTGACGTCGGATCTGGTATGAACCAAACCACGAGCACAGACTAATCAGGGCATGAGGAGAAGACGTCCAATCCGGCAAGGCCGTACCTGGTCGGACGTCCTATTGGCGGGCGGTAACTATGTAAGTTGTTGTTTTCTATAGTCTGATGGCGTCAGACCCATTATCTTCTTGAAGGTGAGATTAAATGTGCTTTTTGCATTGAAACCAGCACTCATGGCGATATCCAGTACGCTTTTTTGGGGCTGATCCTTCAACTCAGCCTTCGCGTGCTCGATTCGATACCTGGCGATGAACTCATAGAAATTGACTTCAAGGTATTGATTGATCGCTTGGGAAAGATACTGCGGCTGTGTCTTCGTCAGCGTGGCGATTTTGTCCAGTGTGATATTGCTTTCCAGATACAGTCGATCCGCGCGCATCAGATCATCGATGGTATCCAATATTTCCTTCGCCTGTACGTCGGTTAAGGCAGACTTCTCGTATTTTTCGCTGGCCTCACAATGCTCGACTTCCTGACCCTGATCCGGTTTTCGACAATACGCCACGGTATATGCCAGCAGCGCAATCCAAACGGCCAAATCCAGAATGTCGAAAACGGCGGTGTGCCAAACAGTGTCAAAATTGAAGAAGTACTCAGAAATCGTTTCGAACAGCAGCATCAGCCAAATTGCACTAATGGAAAGCCAGAGCCCACGCAGCCAATGGTAGGTATTCTCGCCATAGCCGACGCTATATAAAGCGCCTCTAGACAGACGCCAGAGTATCGGCAGGAAATGCCAACTGCTGCTTATAACAAATAATGTAACGAAGGCGATCATTCCGCCGGTGACCACAGTTGGCAAAAACGGTAATGAATCGGTGAGTGTTGTCTCGAAAGTAAGTTGGAAAATATATGGCATGACCAGCAGGTACCCAAGTGCTAACAGCGCCCCGGTTGTCTTGTCCAACGTTGGCAGTCTTTCCATGCGTAACGTAGATCGAGTAAATCTCGACATCACCGGACCCAACAGCAATATCAGTGGGTAAGCTATAAGAAATATGACAAAGCTCGGCGTGCTGTTGAACAGTTCCAGCCCAAACAGGCTGCTTTTGACTACGACGCCTATCGTTAACAAAACAATGAGGAAATTTTTAGACGGCAACCAACCTAGTGCGTATTTCACCAGTAACAAAAAACAAAGGCTCAGCAATATTGCCGAAAATCCGGTTATTAATTCGATGAAACTAAACCAATCTGGCACGGATCTACCACCTCGTATCAGGGCATCGGGAGCAAGTGGTCTAGTATATGTTTTCTAAAGCGTCTGAGTCCGATTGGGCAAGGATCTAACCTCGCCTGCTGAACACCTTCATCCTGGTATCTTCGGAAGGGTGACGCGATTATTCGTATCGTCGGCGAGGCTGGTGATCTGTCGCGTCATTGGATACTCAAACTCTTCCTTTAAGGCACTTTTGTCAGGAAGACTATGCTGAATGACATATATTTGGATTGATTGCAGTGCTGCATAGAGCGCAGGCAATTTACTCGGATAGATCTCCGCACGAATGACCAGGGCTTTATTACCAAGCATATTCATGTCGTCGATTCCTCCGCACACTCTGCTCACGGTTACGCGCGCATTATCTATGATATTTCGCAACGGCTTGTGCACTGACGATTGCAGGTGAATCAATTTCATTTGGCCCTCACACTTCAAACTCAAAGTCGACGATTGGCTTGCTCTCGACCGCCAATACTCCTATACACGACAGTGGGCAAATTCCTTGGTTACTAACCAGGTACCCTATCAAGATATCCGCAATGCGCGGTCGTTCATTGCGGTTCATCTTCGTGCCTGAAAGGCCTAACAAGTCGACCCATAAATATTCGAATATTCGCCATCGGTAATCAACCGTCGTTCGATGAAGGAGTGAACCAGCAATGCATCTGTTATGCGTCGAATTACGTTGTTACCGAACAGCTACGATTTCCGATCTAATAAAAAACGAACCAACTCGCTCAATGCTGGATTCTTTATCCGATTTGCCGGGTAGACCAGGGAAACCGGGATCGGTGGCACCCGATATGAATCCAAGATGGACACGAGCGCGCCACGGTCCAGGTAGGCTTGCGCTAGAAAGTCAGGTAGATATGCAATTCCATGTCCTGCTGCAGAAAAGTCCGCGGCAATGTTGCCGTGGTTGACCTCTAAGGGCCCTGATACAGTAACGTGTCGTTCAGCGCTGCTTTCCATATACCGCCAACGGCATGGCTGACGATTTGAACTGTCGATAACACAGTTATGTTGAGCAAGCTCCTTTGGATGGTTTGGGGTGCCGTGCACAGCTAGATATTCAGGGCTGGCAACATACAAAACATTCATCTCCGCAAACCGACGAGCCACCAATCTCGAATCTGGCGGTTCACCCACTCGAATCGCTAGATCGATGCCTTCTTCGATAATATTCACGTAGCGATTGACGAGTAAACAGGAAAGCTTTATGGCCGGATGTTGCTTGATGAATTCACTGACTAAATGAGCAATTCCGAGCTGCTCTGCATCAGGTGGAGCGGTTATCCGCAGGTGTCCTGCCACTGCCTTCAGATTATTGTCCGCCCTGTTTTCGAGGCTATCCAGTCGCTCGACGATCTCTTCGAATTGTTCCAGGTAGTACATTCCTTCAGCGGTCAAATGCATGGCACGAGTAGTTCGATTCAGCAACTGACACTCAAAGTACTCCTCCAAGTCTGATACCTGACGGCTGACGGCTGATACGACCAGGCTCAGCCGCTGGGAAGCCCTGCTAAAACTCTGCTCCTCAGCCACCAGAATAAAAGTGCGAATCGCCTTCATTAGGTCGATTTTTCTTTTCATGTGAATAATGTTTTCAAATTGAGGCTATTTTTCTATTTTCGGATAGTAGTTATGCTGCCCGCAACTTAATAAGAAATCAATAGACAGGCCGCTGGCCAGGAGCAAACGATGAAGATTCTAATTATTGGAGCATCCGGAACGATCGGTAAGGCCGTTGCCAGGCGCTTGGAAGAAAATAATGAGATTGTCGCCGCTGGCTACTCAGATGGAGATGTGACGGTTGATCTGGGCAATGCCGAATCAATCCAGGCCATGTTCGAACAGGTCGGTAATGTCGATGCGGTTATTTCAGCCGCCGGACTAGCAAACTTCGGGCCGCTCGATCAACTATCTGACGACGAATATCAGTTGGCCCTCGATAACAAGCTGATGGGTCAGGTCAACCTATTACGTCTAGGCCGTACATACATCAAACACGGCGGATCTATTACCCTGACCTCGGGTGTGCTGTCACGTGAACCAATGCAAGGCAGTGCCGCCGTCAGCATGGCCAATGGTGCATTGGAGAGTTTCGTCAAGGCTGCAGCATTGGAGCTGGACGAATTCCGGTTGAACGTTGTCGCACCATTATTCGTGAAAGAAACCATGGCCAAAATGGGAATGGACACAGCCACTGGATTGTCCGCCGACGATACCGCCAAAGCTTACGTTTCAGCGGTGACTGGCTCAATGCATGGCACCACTATGGATGCATCCGCATACGTTTGAGGACAGATAAAAACGAATAAATGGTGCCGGTGTAAACATTCTTAACATTTTGCGAAAGGCTGGCCCAGGCTTTTTGCTCTGGTGACCGGCTGCGATTGGCCGAAAGCAGCCGCTCAGGTGGTAGTATTTTCTACTTACTGAGAGGCCGCTTTTGACCCAAAGCCAGCCACTTGTGAACGGCCGGTGTGAGGCCTTTGAAAATGCCTCATTTTGAGGCTCCGCAGGGCCATCAATATCGTGGGAAGTGCAGTATATGTAGCCACCGCTACGTGCGCGTCTTGGAAATTCCAACACCACGGTGGACAACCTATGACACTAACCGTTATGGCGTTGATTTCCCGGAACGTGCAACGCTCGAGATACGTAGCTTCAGGTGCTGGTCTACGTAAGCAGGTGGAGGTTCAAGTTCTCTCCTGAGCACCAATCAGATACACAGAGTTTGGGAACAAGTATCCACACCAAGTCAAAATCATTCCAATCCAGGTCTGAAATCATCACCGTTAGCCGCGATTCGAATTCATCAGCTCTCTGAAATTATCCGCGCTTTTATTGGGCTCTCATTTTATGGCTGAAAGGCATCTGGCAAGCTGGGAGCGATTTAGTAATAGAACGGAGTCGCTTACTGAAACCCGGGAAGTCCACAACACGCTATTGAGCCAGTACAAAGTCTGCCAGCATTTTTGCCTGCGCATCCGTCAGGTTAGGTAAGGGCGGCATTGGTATCGGACCCCATTTTCCAGTGCCACCTTGACGAATACTGTCAATCACTTTTTCCTGGGCCTGATCATCGCCTGCATAATGAGCGGCTACCTCTTGAAATGAAGGCCCAACCACTTTTCTATCAATCGCGTGACAACTAAGGCAAACGTTAGATGCCAGTAAAGCCTGAATATCTTCAACGGCAGCCTCCTCTCGGACAGGCATCGCGGAAGCAGCGAGCACATCCTCGTCAGCCTCATTAGCGGAACCATACGACACCGCCAGGTACGCACCGATGCTCTTTATGTCGGACTCGCTGAGTGGCGCACCGTATGAATGGTGCATTTTGGCAACCTCTCCAGTCCATTGGTCAAGGTCCATTCCCGGCGGCTGATAATTAATATAGTCGACCGAATGACAGATCGTGCATTTCTGCACTGCAAGTTGCCGACCCGCCAACGTTGATTCGCGCAGTACAGCGTCCTCGACGGGTAGCACGATCTCAACTACGTTTGACAACGGAGTCTCGTCGGTCAGCGCCGCAGGTCCCGGGCCTTGATCAGTCTTGCTTGTGCAGGACGTCATACTGGCCGCCACGACAAGAACTCCCAAGATTCCAGGGATGCGAAGTAGACCAGAGGCTTTTTCCTGATACATATCCAAACCTCTCAGACTACTTCAATGGGCGTCGTTTCAATGACGTTGCGGCGATATCCACCGTGATTCCACGTGGCTTGCAGTGGCTGTGTTTCACCCTGGCGATTGGTGGCGCGAACCGACAAAGCTACATCACCCTTTCTGGAAAAACTCACCGGCAAGCGCCACTCGCGAAACGAAAAACGACCAAGATCTTCACCCAAAGTAGCAGGCAACCACGAGCGCGACCCATCAATAGAAACGTCGACCGTCGCAATCCCCTCCCCACTATCGAACGCGATACCTTTCAGCTCGATCGGTCGATCAGCCGGGACGGACTCGCCTGGCATTATGCTGGTGATGAAGCTCCGAACCGGTAAACTGGATATTGGCAAAGTGTCGGCCGCGACTGTCCCGGGTGCCACACACTGACAAGCATTGTCCGGAAGTTGATACGCCTTCGTCATGAAATA
>RCNB010000638.1_pt1 | contig 22857 bp, 23 predicted proteins | sample 2041321 | NCBI WGS metagenome assembly RCNB01 (sample SAMN09708232, study PRJNA481090) | Marine sediment metagenome, whole genome shotgun sequencing project. | reverse complement strand
ATTAGCAGAAAATTACTCCTTTTTCAGAGTTTCTGGAACCTTCAACATGAGCAAAGGAGTTCTAATCAATGAATCTATAACCAAAGGAACCAAGAAAGTCAACGACGGCAACCCACTCTCATATAAAAACGCGCACGCGCTTAGTTTAGAATAAACACTTTTTTGCTCATTTTGTATGTATTAAAAGAATTAAACATTACAAAAAAGTCGCTGAATTTTATACTTCAAAAGGTTTGTGAGTCTCTCAAGTACTAATCAGAACTTCTGTGCGTACTCAAGTCAATCGTTTTGGGATATTTAAATATATAAATGATACAAGTTGATAGCTGAAATTAATAACACCGGAAGTAGCTCAAACTCGCAAGAATGCGCGCGCGATAGGGAAAAAAGGGGTGACATACAGCAGCTGCACCGATGGCAGGAAGACCGTGGTCTTCAAACTCGAGAGGGTCTAGGTTCTCAATATCTCCATGGTGTCAGGCGCCCTGAAGCTGAACCCATCGTGCCGTAGCTCCATCAGGACATAATCCGGGTGATCTGCTGTCGGGAAGAAGTTAGTTGCCCACCCAATCATGTTGTAAATCTTCTCTCGCGTACCCTTATCCTCAACCTCCCATGTGTCCCCCATGCCGCGGATGAAGCCATCAACCTCCTCCCCCTTCAAGGTAAGATAGTACTCAAACCGGGGGTTCTCCCTGATCTGCCGCAGCTTGTAGGCGTCCTTTCCACCCCTAGCCCCGGTGATCATGTTGAACCTGTCATCGGAGCAGATCAGCGTCATAGGCCTGACCCTGGGCTGCCTACCCTCCACCGTTGCGAGAGAGACCACCTGCTGCTCCCGGAAGTTACCGTAAATCCTGTCCGTAAGATCCGTCATGGGTCAAGAATCATCCGTTTCGGAGATAAGTCTTTCAAACACCTGATACTGAAGTTCAAAGCCCATTCCTACATCGGGTCGGTTTAAATACCATCAAGCGTCCCTAACGCGGTATCTGGCGAACCATATGTCGGAAGATAAAGGGAAAACATACCTAGCCTATCTGGCTTCATCGCATTTCATTATCCACGTCTACACCTTCCTCTTACCTGTTCTGCTTCTCCCATTCCAGGACGAACTAGGGATAAGCCTTGTACAGCTAAGCCTGCTCTCAAGTATCCCAAAGCTCCTTAACGTGCTCATCTACATACCAGCGGGGGTTATCTCCGACAGGTACCCATCAAAAACACTGACGGCGAGCTTCGCCATAACCGTCCTCGGCTCCCTCCTCATTCCCCTATCCTACTCTTTCATGTCCCTTCTCCTCGGGTTTACCCTCATCTCCATCGGCTCCACTCTGTACCATCCTCCAAGCCTCAAGATGGCCAGCGAGTACAGCACCTCGAAGGTAACGACGGCGATGGGGATCCACAACATGGGTTCAAGCCTCGGCTTCGCCGCTGGGCCTCTGCTCATCGGTTTATTCATGGACTGGAGCTCCTGGAGGCACAGCTACTACGTTTGGACCGTTCTAACCGTGCTGATGACCATAATGACCTATAGGTACACCAGGGGGACCCTGAAAGGCTCCGAGACCGTGAGGGATTTCAACGTCTTCTCGGGCATCAGGAACATCCTATCCATGAATTTCATCCTGGTGGTGGCGATATCCACGCTGGTGGAGGCCATATTCAATATACTGGTAACCTTTGTGCCCGCGTATTTCACCATAGAGATGGGCTTGAGCTACAGCCTAACCAGCTTCATCTCGGGTATAATGCCTCTAACAGGGCTCCTCGGAAGCTTTCTGGGCGGTTACTCAGGGGACAGGTTCGGGATATACAAGACCGGCATCTTTACAATGACTGTCCTTGCGGGGCTCCTTGCCTTGTTCCCTCGCATGGACACCCTCGTGTTAGCTGCGGCAGTCTACGGCCTCTACCGGAGCTTACAGGCGGCTTTTATGCCCATATTAAACGGCATGATTTCCGGTCACAGCAGCAGGGAGAACAGGAGTTTGGCGTTCAGCTTCAACTTCGTCATAGTGAATCTACTTGGATCAATTACGACAACGGGTGTCAGTTATGTGATTGAAAACCGGGGTACTCCCGTGATTTTCCCCATTTCCATCGCCATGTTAGCACCCGTTATAGTGTTACTTTTCTGGCTGCAGAGAAAATCAAGGCAGAGTTAGCAGGTATAAGTGACCTGTTCGCATATTATTACATCGAATACGTGCACAACCTAATTTAGTTCACATAGACCTCTAACTTGATCATTGGAGGACGCAGTAAAGTTAAAATTCTCTCCTTTTTTCTGGTTTTATTATAAAAAATGGTGAAAATATTACTCTAGCTCCACCAGAGATGCATTATTATCATTCGAAAAATCCATGCTCCGAATAGATAGTAATCAAATATGATTCGCATTGCGTCACCTTAGGCAAAGAGGTGTAACCCAGTCGTTTGCATAACAGTTCTGTCGACAGGATTAGACGCAATTTGGTTACAGGTAGATAAAATATATCAGGGGTCGCTGAACAGGTGCCTCATCCTATCCTTGTACTCCGCGAAAGCCCTGCGCCCATCCTCAGTTAGACTGAGCCTCGTGTTCGGCTTCTTGTCCACGAACTCCTTCTCGACATTGATGAAACCGGCTGCCTCCAGCTTGCTCATGTGGCTGCTAAGGTTGCCGAATGTCAAACCCGTCTGGTTCATGAGGAAAAGAAAATCAGCGCTCTCCACAACGAAAAGGTTCGCCATCAGGATAAGCCTGGCGGGCTCATGGATGAGCTTGTCGATGTCCTTCACATCTGGGAAATCTTCTCGTGGCTCACTCATCCGAGGATACTCCGGTCATCGGGTACTTTTTGGTGAAAACCATGAACCTTACAACTCCAGCCACGATGAACAACCCACCTATAGCCAGAAGGTACAGTTGGAGTCCCAGCTTAGCCTCTGCGAACTCTTTCAGTGAGAACGCCAAGCCCCCAAGTATGACCATAAAGATGTAGAGATAGTTTGTTTTATCCCCGGTCTTTGAATAATTGTAATGCAATCCTCCGAACAGGATCATTCCAACGAGCATGGGCGTCCACCGGTAGATGTTTTCACCCGAAAGAGAGCCATTTGTGATGTAAACTCCGACAACTAGCAATATCCCCACGGTGCCAACAAAGGTTAGGATCCCGTACCCGATCTCCTTAGAGTCATCATCCGGGAGCTTGATGTAACCAATCCTTGGGTAGGTGAACCTCTTCCTGAATCCTTCCAATATCCTGTTCAGGAAAATCACGTACATGCCGAGGAACGGCGTATAGGAGGTCGTACTTGAGAACGACGCGCTTGATATGAACAAAATAGCTCCCATAAGGAGCTCCATAAGGCCATCCTGAGTTAGCAGTTTGTTTGCCTGCTGCTTCATCTCGTTTAGGTTTATTTTTTTTGTCATTTCCTTCAATCACCCAAAGTACTTTGTATTATATAAGTACTTTGCAACACAAAGTATGATATTTTGGAATAATTTTTCTATATCCAAACCCCTTTCACTGTAATCGCGGTGAACGCATGCTAAACGACAAGATTCTGAGAAAACTCATCACCGAACATAACCTCGTGACAGGGTACCTAGACCTGGACAAACAACTCCAGCCAAGCGGCTTCGATCTCAGCCTTGAGAGCGTCGAGGCGTACCTAGGAGGAGGAGCAGTGGACTTTAGCAACAAGGAGCGGGTAATCGCTGAAACTAGACCCATTGAACCAGATAATGATGGCTGGATAAACCTCGAGAAGGGCGTCTACAAGGTGGTATACAATGAGGTGGTCAAGATGCCAATGAATGTAGCGGCCATCGCACGAACCAGATCAACCCTTCTCAGAAACGGCGCCGAGGTTGGGACCGCCGTATGGGACCCAGGATACGAGGGCAGGAGTAGCAGTATGCTTACAGTCCACAACCCGCACGGGCTCAGGCTCAAGAAGGACGCGAGGGTCGCCCAGCTCATATTCTTCGAGACCGGGGACGTCGAGAAGGGCTACAGCGGAGTCTACCAGAAGGAACGGATGTAGTTTTTCGCAACCTATTTATTGTATCTTCTTTCTCTGTGATGGCAACGGTGTAAACATTGTCAAGTTTATTCAGGACAAGGCTAGCCAAGGGGTTCGATGATCGGACAGCCCGCTTCCACACGAGCGTAGTGGAGGACCTGCGCATGTTCGAGTACGACATCGACGGGACCATGGCACACGATATCATGCTCCATGAGCAGGGAATCATGGAGAAGGAGGATCTGGTAAAGATCCTCGGCGCACTCCAGGAGATCAAGGAGGAGTGGCAGGCAGGGAAGCTCCAGATCGGGGCGGAGAACGAGGATATTCACGAGTACATCGAGACCAAGGTCATCGAGAAGATCGGCATAGAGGTGGGCGGCAAGATGCACGCAGGCAGGAGCAGGAACGACCAGGTCATGGTGGACATGAAGATGGTGTCCAAGGTGGAGCTGCAGGAAATCGCCGTAAACGTGCTCAACCTGGTGAAGACCCTGGGGGAGATAGCTGACAAGCACACGGAGACTCCAATGGTCTACTACACTCACGGCCAGCAGGCGCAGATCGGTACCTTAGGCCACTACCTGTGCGCGTACACTGACCAGTACCTCAGGGACTACCAGAGGATCAAGCAATGCTACGACAGGGTTAACTACAACCCACTGGGCTCGGCGGCCATCGCGGGGACCAACTTCAGGGTCAACAGGCTCAGGACAAGCGAGTTGCTCGGGTTCGACTACATCGCCGAGAACAGCATGGACGCCACCAGCAGCCGTGACTGGGCCATGGAGATAGCAAGCGTGCTCAGTATCCTCATGGCAAACATGAGCAGGATGGCCACGGATCTTGTGATGTGGGCTGGGAAAGAGTACCAGTACGTCACCATCAGCGACGAGTACAGCAGTAGCAGCAGCATCATGCCACAGAAGATCAACCCCAGCACACTTGAGCTCGTCAGGGGCAAGACCGCCGAGGTCTACGGTACCCTCCAGGAGCTCATGACCATGGTCAAGGGCCTCCCAACTGGCTACTACCAGGACCTGCAGCAGACCAAGATCGCCCTCTGGAGGGCCTTCGACACGACCAAGACGGCCACCGAGATCCTCAACGGCGCCGTAAGCACCATGACCATCAACGAGGACAAGATGCTTGACCAGACCAAGGGCAGCTTCATCTACGCGGTGCAGCTTGCCGAGGTCCTGGCCGAGGAGACCCTCAGCTTCCGTGAGGCATACAAGGTTACGGCGGGCGTCGTGGCCAACCTGGTGGAGGATGGCAGGACCCTTGAGGACCTAACGGCCGAGGACGTACAGAAGGTGGCCAAAGAGCTGTTCGGCAAGGATATCAATGTGAGCAGCGGTATCGCGGACAAGGTGAGCAACCCTATCAAGGCCCTTAACAACCTGAGGAGCCCTGGCAGCCCCCACCCAGCCGAGACCGCCATGGCCGTGGAGAACAGAATGGAGCTCAGGGAGCGCTACTGGAAGGAGCTTGACTTTTTGAAGATCAAGCTCGTCATAGCAGCGGACAACCTGAAGAACGCCATCGCCAAGTACACAGCCTAAATACCTTTTAGAGAGGTCTCCTCTCTACTTTTCTGAATCATTTGAAACGCATCTACCTCGTAGCGGGCATCATTCTCATTTTTGGCGCCACCTACGCCATCGAGTACTATGCTAACTCCCAGTTCTCCACCCAAGAACTCGTTGTATCTGAAATCTCAGGTTACGAGATCGGAGTGGCACAAACTTTCAATTACTTCAAGGACGAGGAAAAAGTTGGGACCTACACGTACACGGTGGACGAGTATAGCGATAACTTCATCATGACAAGCTTAACCGATGTAACCTACGGGGGACGGGACCTCGAGCTAGAAAGCGTTTATACCTTCGATGACTCCTACTCGCCGGAATCATACGCCTTAACGGTGATCAGCGACGGAGGCGTTACCGAGATATCGACCACTTTATCAAACAGAAACATTACCACATCAGTTACCTCAGAAGGGGTGACAGTAGACATTCCCGGCGAGTATGTTGACGGCATGTTCCTGATAGAGAACGGCATGCCTGGCTTCTGGGAGGTGCTCTTTAACTCGGTTGAGCTTGAGCGTGGCGTCAAATACACCGCAATTGTCTACATCCCACAAGGTGCCATGGCCTTCGACGTGAACCTCGTGGTCAGTAAACAGGACCAATTGATTTGGGTTGGTGATGAGAGACTGGCCTGCACCGTGATCAATGAGGCAAACTTGGAACTCAGCTTCTATATTTACGAGGGCGAGCTGGTGGAGATGAGGAGCGAAAGTCAGGGAACCGTCCTGCAAAAAGTACTTGACTAAGCCTTCATTGCAAGGGCTAATGCCCCAATCAGGACGGCGTCTTCTCCGAGGGGCGTCACCATTATCTCGGGCTTTCTGTTGATTAGGTGTTTATCGATGTTATCGCGTATCGGGTCTAAAACCAGCCTCGGGTTGTTGAGCGTGATGGACCCACCTACGGTTATGAGTTCTGGGTCGAATACGTTTGTTATGTTGGCGAAACCTACCGCGTTGATTCTCCCAATCTCGGCTACAACTCCAAGCGCGACCTCGTCGCCCTGTTTTGCGGCGTCGTAGATGGTCTTGGACGTCAACAGTTCAAGGTCCCCGCCTATCAGGTCCGCTATCAGGCTTTTCCTCCAGCTGGATTTTATCAGCTTCATAGCGTACCTCGGTATGTTCTTTCCGCTGGCGTAGGCCTCCCAGTGGCCGTAGCTACCGCACCCACACTTGATATCCGAGTCTGAGTTGATGGTGATGTGCCCGATCTCGGGGGCGTTTCCGTCCTTCCCCATGAGAAGGTGGTTGTCGACGATGGCCCCCCCGCCAAGACCGGTGCTGATGGTTACGTAGACAATGCTGCTGTACCCTTTTCCAGCACCGAACCGTTGCTCTCCCAGTACGGCCGCTGCACAGTCGTTTACCAGTCTTGTCTTGATGCCGAAATATTCCTCCAGAGGTTGAGATATCGGGATGTAGTTGAACGGGTAGTTGGGGGTGTTTGTGATCTCTCCCGTTTCTAGGTCAATGGGTCCGATACTTCCGATCCCGATGGATTCTGGTTTCTCATCCGTTAAGTCCTCTATCAGGCGTATGATCTGCCTGGATACTCCGCCCGCGCCATTTCTGGTATCAGTTTGCTCGATTGATTTAAAGTGAAGACCGTCGCTGCCTCCTGTCGCGACCCTGATGTTTGTAGCCCCGATATCGACGGCGATGTAAGTCAAAGTAATCAAGAAGGGGGGTATGAGAAGAAAAATCTATTTCTCAATTATCATGGTTTTAAGGTAGCCGACGCCCTCGATCCAGGCCTTCAGCTTGTCCCCTGGCTTCAGGAACAGCTTGGGGTCTGTCTTGCCGTCGATTCTAGGCGTCTGGTCCATGGCAGTGCCGCTGCATGTTCCACCGCAGATCATGTCTCCCGGGTAGAATGCGACATCCTTGCTTAGCCACGCGAGCCACCACTCGTAGCCCCTGATGATGCTGGACATGGAGCCGTCCTGACGTAGCTCGTCGTTGACCCACTGCTTCATTCCGAGCACGTATGGGTCCGGGATCTCGTCCTTGGTCACTATGCATGGCCCCATGGGCGCGCTTCCATCAAAGTTCTTGGCGAAGAAGAAGCCATCCGGTCCTCCTCCGAAGCCCAAGTCTCTCATCGAAAGGTCGTTGACTATGGTATACCCATATATGTAGCCCATACCGTCCTCCTCCTTGGTGTCCTTGGCGTACTTGCCAAGGACCGCGGCTAGCTCGACCTCGTAGTCCATCCTCTTGGTCTTTGCTGGGTAAGGAGTCTCCCCGTCTGGGTCCCTGACGAAGCTGCTTTGCTTCCAGAATCCCCATGTCCTGTACTCGTTTCTCTCTACCTGGGCCTTGAGTTCCTCAAGTGTGGTGGTGTCTCCCCTGAGCATCTTGTAGGCGTCGATGCTGTGGTCGTAAAAGTTCGCGCCCGCCATGGCGATCTTGGTTCCATTGCTTGGCAGAGGCGCCCTGAGCTTGTACTCGCCCTTCTTCCAGACAAGCTTCTCTCCCTTGGGGCCGCAGCATGCTCCCGCCTTGACGTGGTCGATGGCCTTCTGGGCTTTTTCTAGTCCCGCGTCGCCCTCCTTGATGAAGGCGAGGAGGCAGCTTGGCACTTTAGCGTCCGCCTTCCTCTGGGGGTTTGACGCGCCCTTGCTCTTCTTGTAGGAGGCGAATGCATAGTTGAGGTCGATTACACTATCATCTACTAGGGCCCCTAGCCTGCTCTCGTTGTACTTGACTAGCTTCATTAGAATCAAGATATGGGTGCCCTTTTGGGATTTAAGTTATCTCAAAAAACCCGATTCTTAGTTGTAGCCGCGTTATTGTTGAATTTATCGTTTCACTGGTAGTGAGAATTACTGCTGCCCCGTCGTCTAATCTCCTTTTTCTTTATTATTCAATTATCCAGTTTGTGTATAAGCTTCTGCGCGTGTAAAGCTTATATTCCCACATAATCCACACATTTGATTATGTTAGGCGCAATTCTAGCGTTCATTCCGTTTGTCGTCACCCTCACAGCTATCCTGAAGTACAAGATGAAAACCCATAAGGCTGGCCTTCTGGGGACCGTTATTACATGGATTATCGCTATCGTTTACAGCAAGACGTCCATCTCGTTGCTCTTTGCCGCATGGATCTACGGTATTCTCGTTCCCATGAGCTATACCTTGGCAGGCTTCGCGGCGTGGTATATGACATATCACATGATCTTCCACGGTTGCTTCGATGACATTCAGGAGGGCATTAAACGAATGAAGGGTGGCCTGGTGTTCAAGACCTTCTTCCTCTGCTTCGGCATGGGAGTCATGATGCTCTCATCGGGGGCCGGGTTCACTTGGCTGGCCGTTGTTCTGAACGATATGGGTATCTCGCCTTGGGCTGTGAGTATCCTGATCGAGGGGTCCGCTGACCCGCTTACACAGTACGCGTACTACGCCACCCCTGTGGTTGTGCCTACCCTTCTCTACGGTGAGCAGTTTGGGTTCACACTGGCTGATTTGATGCCTATGTTCAACCGGTTCTTCTGGGTTACGATTCCCGGCTTTGCCTTGGCAATGCTCTGGGTTCTAAAGGAGGACGGTCACAAGGTAAGTCGCCGTGACGCGGCGATTGTTTTTGTCTACGGTCTTATTCTGGCCGGAGTGGTAAATATACTGAACCTTACAGTCGATATCATGGCTGTCGGTATCCTTGCAGGTGCTATCGGTATGGCCATCCTGTATGGTGCACAGAGGCTTGGGCTTTTCTCGGCCTCTAAGGATCTATCTGAGCAATACGAGCCGATGACTGGGGAACAAGACAGTCGCTTCAAGAGGGCTATTGCTCCTCTGGTGATTGTTTCTGTCCTAGCTGGTCTGTGGGGGTCCTTCGGAAAGCCCATAGAGAACGCTTTGGGTGTGATTAGGATACCAATAATCGCGGATCAGTCTGTGCCTTTCAAAGTGATGCAACCAGCCGTTTGGCCTCTCGTGACTATTCTTATCATGTTCACTTTCCTGAGGATCTCAAAGGAGAGTCATAGCTACACTATGAATCTAATAAAGGACAGGTGGATCATCACCCAAGTCGCGAACTGGATGTTCGCGGGCATGGTGTTTAGTTACTTCTGGAGCGGCAAGGTAATCGTGGACGGGGCTCTTATTCTGCCTCCTGAGAACGCGCATCTTAACCTCATGAACAGCTTGGCTACCTTCGCCACTAGCTGGGGTTTGCACCCTTACATAGTGATGGTGCCTTTCATGTCCATGTTCGCGACGACCCTGCTGGGCTCTGAGCTGACCTCGACGACCTTCTTCACGCCGTTCCACTTTGCGGCCTCTAAGGCTCTGGGGTGGGCCAAGCCGACCGTTTTCATGGTTGGTCACGTAGTTGCTAACATCGGTATCACGGATATCAGGAAGCTGATGAAGAACGTGGCGTTGATTGGTGCCTACGGCGAGGAGTACAAGGCGCTGAGGAAGACCTTCGTTATCGGGTTGATTATCACGGCTGCGACGATTATTCCGCTGCTGAGCTTCCTCTTGTGGCCGTAGCCCCTCTTTTGCATCAAGTAACCTGTCATAACGAGAATTTATTACACTATCTGGGCAAATGAAACGGCGTCTTGTGTCAAGTGGCGTGCAATAACGGACTATTTTCTGGGGATTGCCCTGTTTATGCGCTCGCAGAACCTGTCGAGTTGGATTAGGATGTCTTCGCTGGCGAGGCTGTAATACCGTCTTCGGCCGTCCCTCCGGGCCTTGAGGAGCCCGAGGTCTTGGAGCATGAGTAGGTGGATGGATACGGTGGGCTGGAGGATGTCAAAGAAGGGCAGGAGGTCTGAGACACATTTCTCTCCATCCATGAGGAGGTAGAGGAGTTTGAGCCTGTTCCTGTCGCCCAGTGCCTTGAAAAGATCGGAACGCCTGTCAAGCTCGTCAACCTCGATTGTGGCTTCGACTTGCTCGTATGTACTGACTGTATCGTTTAATATCACTCTGGGTCGCTCCGGGTTACGGAGGCAACTCGTTGTTACTGGACAAAATGATATGTATGTAGATATATCCCACAACATTCCCCCGTTTATATAACGCGGTTCCCCGTGTCCCTGTATGAAAGTAATCGCGTTTGTTGGCAGTCCCCGCAGGAACGGGAACTGCGCCAACCTTGTCTCCGCTATACTTGAGGGTGTCGAGGGGTCAGGCGCCGAGATAAAGATACACTTCCTGGGTGCGAAGAACATCAAGGGGTGCACAGGGTGCTACCATTGCGAGAAAGCCAACGAGTGCATAATCACGGACGATGACATGCAGGAGATATACGCGGACATGGAGTCAAGCGACGCGTACGTCTTCGCGTCACCCGTGTACTTTGACCATGTCACGGCCCAGTTCAAGCTATTCGTTGACAGGATCTTCCCTTACTACCACGCGAAGCCCTTCAAGGGGAGGAAGGCCGTGTTCGCCCTAACCTACGAGGAGGACAACGATGAAATATACGGCGAGGTGGTGGACTGGTTTACCGGCATGATAGATGCATGCCACGGCATCAAGGTCGTGGACTCCCTCAAGGTGCATGGGGTCGTCAAGCAGCCCGTGAAGGACAACCCAGCTCTTCTAAGCAGGGCAGAGGACATCGGGCGCGCCCTTGTCCAGCCCTAGATTTTCTTCAACATCTCGGGTAACTCTGAGATGTTTTTCACGGTGTGACCCTTCCACTCGAGCGTGCCCTCGTCATCAACCCAGATAGCCTCCAATCCCGCGTTGATGGCCCCCTCGATGTCCGCCTTTATGCTATCACCGACCATCACCGCTTCGGATGCATCTACTTCAAGCAGGTTGAGGGTGTGCTGGAATATCCTGGGATCAGGCTTGGATATTTTGATGTCGTAGCTGCAGACCATGACATCGAACCACCTGCCGTAGCCCTTGTCCCTGAGTGTCTGCCTGGGCGCCTCTAGCCAGGCGTTTGACAGTAACGCGATTTTATAGTTCTCTGAGAGGGACGGGAGGAGTGCATCAAGGTCGGCGAGCCATTCAGTTTCTCCTGCCTCGTACACGTACATCTCAAGCTCGTCCGTTGCATCGCTGCCGGCGGAGTGTCCGAGTATCCCGAGGGCGTGGTTGAAGAACTCGTGGCTGTCAGCCTCCCTTCCCTCGGTGTGGATGGTCCTCCTCCACTCGACGGTGTCCATGATTGCGTTCTGGAAGTCAATTGCCTTGACATCGATTCCATCCAGAGATAGACATTCGACAGCCTTCTCTGATACGTCGTTCCATGACGTATTGGATTCGGCCAGTGTCCCTCCGTAATCAAATATGACGGCCTTGATCATGTTGTCAGAATACGCTCGCCGGGGATATAACCCATACAGTCACACCTTGAGTACCTTGGACATGATGTACGCGTCGTGCTCCGTTCGCCTAGATGTCTCCCTGATGGTGCGCTGCTGCTGGAACCCGAACTTCCTGAACAGCCTCACGGCCTTCCTGTTCTCTGCGGCCACCTGGAGGTTGATCCTGTGGAGTTCCTGCCCGTTGGCGTCGCTCATGAGGGCGATCATCATCATGGTGCCAAGGCCGACGCCGTGGTAGTCCTGGTGCAGGTGGATGTTGAGGTCACCGTTCCTCTTCTCTGAGTCCTTCTTTATCTCGCCGTGGCCAATGATCGTATCATTGTGTTCGGTGACCAGGCTGATGTAATAGTCCGGGTACTGAATTATCTGCTCGATCTGCTCCCCCGTCGGCGCCTTAGTCCACCTCAACGCACTGTCGGACATGGAGCGGTACAACTGGACAAGCTGCTCCTTGTCCGAGGGCTGAAGGGGTCTCAGATGAACCTCCCTTCCATCGTTTAGGGTGTATGTCTTCTGCTCCATGCCAATATGTTAACGTTCAGTGATGGTATAACGGTTTTGTGTAGCATTTATTGCGGATACTTAACTTTTCCGTATACAAACACCTTTTTTTGGGGACATATGTGGGCTCTACCAATCATAACTGATAATACAAACTTAACAACAATTCATGTGATCCAACATGCTTACTGAGAGATACCTCAAGACGGAGAAAGATCTGATTGGAGAGATCTGGCAGACAAGCCAGATATATGAAAATATGCTGATTCTCGCAGATGATATAGGAAGCAGGTTCCCTGGAACCCCAAGCGAGAAACAGGCACAAGAATACTTGGTCAAAAAACTCAAAGAGTATGGATATGAAAACGCCCGAGCCATCCCCTTCACGTATTTTGGTTGGAAAAGAGGGGCAGTCACCCTTGAAATGAAAGAGCCGGTGAAGCGGGAGTTTAATGCAATTAGCCTGGCTATGAGCCCCGGGGGAAATGTTGACGCTGAGGTTGTCGACCTTGGAACGGGTAGCCCAGAGGAGTTTGAGGCAGTTGTCTCTGCGGATGTTAAAGGGAAGATAGTGTTGTGCAGTAGCGCTACGAGTCCCACGGGTAAACGGGTTCACAGGCGCACCAAGTATGGCTACGCGGTGAAGTATGGAGCCGTGGGCTTCATATTTATGAACCATAACCCAGGCCAGTTGGCGCCCACCGGAAGCTTGCGTCCCAGTTACAGGATGGGAGGGGAGATTCCGGGCATCGGCGTCAGCCTCGAGACCGGTAAACTAATGCAGCGCCTCGCAAAGGGGAAGCCGCTTCGAGTAAAGTTTTCAGACGCCAGCAAGGTGAAGCCGGACAGCGTCTCGGCGAACATTGTTGCAGAGCTACCTGGAAGGACGGATGAATGGATAGTTGTGGGAGGACACTACGATGGCCATGATATCGCACAGGGCGCCATGGACAACCTGAGCGGAACCGCCGTAACCATGGAGCTTGCCCGCGTCCTGAAGCCCTATGAGGGTAAATTCAGACGAGGCATCCGCTTCATATGCTTCGCCTGTGAGGAGATTGGGGTCACAGGTAGCACTTGTTACGTTGCTGACCACCTGGATCAAATGGAGAGCACCGCCATTATGGTAAACCTTGAGCTCGGTGGTTTAGCCTACACCGATGGGATGAAACACGCGGCCTTCACAGTTTACCAACCACCTGCGATGAGGCAGTGGATAGAGGAGTTCCTCGAAGAGGTAGCCTATCCAACGAGCATTCGTGCTGGAATGAGCGCAGCCAGCGATCACTGGCCATTCGTGATGCAGGGGATACCCGCAATCTACATGCACGAGGAGCCCAGCATGCGACAGCTGGTTCAGGGCAGGGGATGGGGGCATACAACGGCCGACTACATGGACAAGGTGGACCCAAGAAACCTTCAGGAGGGCACCATGCTCATGGCGAGACTACTGCTTAGACTAGCGACCCAGAGGAAGAAGATCGCCAAGCACACGCCTTTGAAGAAGATCGTGAAGAGTCTGGAGAAATCTGGGATGAGGAAGACACTGGAGGTCCAGTTGAAGTGGCACCCAGAGTCTCCCAGATAATCCCCATCCATATAAGGAGAGTTGAAGCAGATCCATGTTAGACCCAGGTACAGTAGCCCAAGACAACCTGTCTCCGGGCGCCAGTAGCTGACACCATGTTACACGGCGTCCCCATAACGTTCTCGTTTGCCAACAACGCCACAAGCAGGGCTTCCTTTGCTTCTCCAGATATCCCAAGCACCGAGTAATCATGAACCGGTGCGTTGAGTCCCTTACTCAGCCCTTCAACTATCAAGGGGTTCTTGGCGCCTCCTCCAGAAACATAGACGGCGTCAATTTTCTCAGGAAGCTGGGTCATGTAGGCGTTGATAATGGTCTGGACGGTGAGCATGGTGACCGTAGCTACGACGTCCTCGGGGAGAATCTTGAGTTCACCTGCTCTAGCAGCAACTTTTTCAGAGTACACGTCACCGAAGGTCTCCCTCCCCGTGGTCTTGGGGGGTTTTTGTGTGTAAAATGGGTGGGACAGCAACTCCTCAATGAGCTGTGTGTTTGCATCACCTCCACGCGCAAAATTACCATCAACATCAAAGCTAGCACCGGTATATTGTTTCACCAGCGCATCGATTATCATGTTCCCGGGACCGGTATCAAACGCAACGACATCTCGCGGTGAGGCACCTGCTGGAAGATACGTAAGGTTCGATATACCCCCAATGTTCTGAAGAACCCTGTTCTCATCTGGGTCCCTGTGTAGAACATAATCTAGGTAGGGCGTTAATGGGGCGCCTTCGCCGCCTACTGCCATGTCAGCCTTGCGGAAATCAGATACCACTGGGAGCCCCGTTTTCTCGGAAATTACAGTTGGTTCACCGATCTGCAGAGTGGACCTGGCGCTGTACCCTGAAACAGGCTCCGCTGACGGTTGATGCCATATGGTCTGCCCGTGGCTTCCAATTAGATCCACTTGATCACGGTGAACATTAAGGTCATCCATGAGGTGATTTGCCGCCTCACCGAAGGCTTCACCCACCACAAAATTCATCTCGCAGACATCTTGAACAGTGCTCCCGCCTGGGTTGAAGAGGTCGAAGACACGCTCTCTGACCTGGGCATCATAGGGATAGGTCCTGCACCCAAGGAGATCAATCTCGACGCTATCCCCGGTTCCAGTGATATTAGCCAGAGCGGCGGTTATCCCGTCTACAGATGTTCCCGACATTAATCCTATGATCCGCCGCGTCTTATTTTCCCTGAGCTCCGACAGTCGGCTGTTAAGGTCCTTCATAGCTTACGCATCCCGTTTGTACACCGTTGAGCCCTCGACGATTGTCTCAATGACGTTGAAGCTTTCATCCATGATCACGATATCTGCATCGAACCCGGGCTCCAGCCTCCCTTTTGATTCTAATCCAAGAACTCTTGCGGGAGTGGCTGTCGCCATCTGCACGGCAACGGGTAGACTAACCCCTACCTTTTCCACCAAGTTACGCACCGCCTTATCGAGGCCAACTGAGCTACCGGCAATCACCCCAGATGGCAACTTGATAAGACCATCATCCAACAGGAAGATTCTACCATCAAGGACGTGCTTGCCATTTGGAAGCCCAGCCGGTTTGATGAGGTCCGAGATGAGTACCGCTTTTTCAGGTCCCTTGACCCTGACTGTGAGCCCTAGGAGCGTTGGATGGACGTGCAGGCAATCCGCTATTAGTTCAACGGTTACGTTTTCATCCTCAAGCCCCGCGCCAACGACGCCGGGGTCCCTGTGATGGACTCCGCGCATCCCGTTCCAAAAGTGACCTAGATGCGATACCCCGGCATCAAACGCCTGACGAGTCTCATGATAAGCGGCATCCGTGTGACCAGCCGAGACCACTATGTTGCGTTCTCTCAGAAACTTAACGGCGTCAAGACCGCCCTTGACCTCTGGCGCCAGTGTAACGATTTTAAGGGTGTCACCGGCTGCCTCATGAATCTCCTCAAGCTGACGCTGGGTTGGCTCTCTAGCAAAGTTTTGCTGAGCCCCTATCCTGTTTGGGCTGATAAAGGGGCCTTCAAGGTGAGTTCCCAGAACCTTTGCCCCGGATACACTCCCTCTCATCTCACGTTTCACTCGCACTAGGGCTTCCAGGAGTTCTTTCTGTGGGGCTGTCTGCAACGTTGCAAGAAAACCTGTGACGCCTTTGGAGGCTAGGCTTTGTGAGATATGTTGGAGGCTGCCAGTCTCCGGGTCCATTGCGTCGTGCCCAGCAATCCCGTGGACGTGTATATCTATGAACCCGGGCGCTATCACCGCGTCCCCGTGATCAACAACGCCATTACAAGGTCTCCGTGGCCCAACGTACATTATCTTGGAGTCCTTAACTTCGATCTGTCCCTGTTCTATCGTTCGAAACGGGGTTACCAAGTTTCCTCTCAGAGCCATCAATGTTTTCACTCCCCCACGTCATAGAGAAGATGCCTTTCCCTTTTTTTGAGATACCGTTTGGTCTCGGCTTCCCAGGACCCAACTATGTTATCAACAGGCGTATTCTGTTTCAGGTGTTCTCTGAGTTCATCTGTTCCCGCCAATAGGTCGAAGTGGCGTCGTGGTTCATAGGATGGTTCATTGAACTTGAACTCGTCTGGGTGCTGTTGCCTCAATGTTGATAGAAGATGTACCCCGGTCTCCACGGGCTTGAATAGGTCCCGGTCAATTACGTGGACCTGAACCCCGTTACATCTGGTGTCCTTGAACCGCCAGAAAGCCGGGGTAAAGTGGCACCCGCGGAACTTTACGCCAGGCAGCCCAAGCTCGTTCATAGATCCCGCCCATTTTTTCTCATCGATCCAGGGCGCTCCAAGGTATTCGAACGGTCTGGTTGTCCCTCTCCCCTCAGAGGCATTTACCCCCTCAAAAAAACAGGTCCCCGGGTACACCGTGGCTGTATCAATCGAGGGCAGGTTAGGGCTAGGCTGGACCCATGGAAGTCCCGTCTCGTCGAACCAGTGCTCCCTCCGCCAGCCCTTCAATGGGATGATGCTGAGTTCGCATTGAATCACGCCGTTGATGAGAGACGCCAGCTCGCCCGTTGTCAGACCATGCCTTATGGGAATCGGATGAAGCCCCACAAAGGACTCGTACCCCTGTTCCAGGATGTTTCCCTCGACGTTTACCCCGTTTATAGGGTTGGGCCGATCCAGTACCACCACTTTTACGCCGTGCCTAGCGGCGGACTCCATGCAATGGGTCAGTGTTGACACATAGGTATAGAACCTTGACCCGCAGTCCTGAATGTCAAAGACAAGGGTATCAACGCCCTCCAACATCTTCTCCGTTGGCGCCCTGTGGTCACCGTACAGACTGTACACTGGAAGCCCTGTGTATGGGTCCCTGTGACTTGGCACATCCAGGGCGTCCTGTATGTCCCCCCTTGCCCCGTGCTCCGGGCCGAAGACGGCTGTTAGCTTGATTTCCTCGTGTTTATGGAAGGCATCTAAAGTTGATTCAAGTTGGGCTGTTACACCGGTTGGGTTGGTCACAAGGCCGATCCCATCAAACCCAAGGCAAGCCCTGGGCTCGTCGAGGAGAACATCTACCCCGGGTAATACCTTCAAACAGAGTGCCTCCTATATGCCTGCCCGATCGTCTCCCATACCTTTCCCGGGTTGGCTGAAGCCATGTAGCTTCCCTCGGCTCCCCTATAGGGCCAGGCGAACAAAGAGTCCGTTCCCAGCTCCGCCGCTATCTCAGCGGCCTCAGAGAGCTCCTTTTCTCTACCCTCAGGTACCTTGAACGCCATCAACCAGAGCTGGGACCTTTTATTGTACTTATCAGCGAGAGAAAGGCAGTGCTGACCCTGTTCACGGAAGAACCTCAGCCCTTCCTCCCTGTTCATCTCCGTGTGGAAATAGTAGGGGTCTGTTCCCAGTACATCGATCTCGGGTATCGCCGCGATCTTCTCCCAATCAGTGATGCCGATAAGGGGGCTCTTGGTGGGTAACAGACATGTGATGACATCGACACTTGGGTCGACCTGTTTGACCTTCACACTTAGGTCCCTCAGGAAACCCACTGCGCGGTCTTCCCTGAAACCGATAACCTCCCCGGTGAGCTCAGAGGGCATATCTCCCCCGTGTTCCTCCTTGAAGAGACCGTCACATATTGGGCATGTGCATGCCCAGTCGGGGTCATGCCAGTTGGCGTAATGGGGCTCGTCCCAGAACAAGCCCTCAAGCTCCGTCTCACAGATCATGGCCTCGATACTTGTCTTCAAGTGGTCCCTAAACGCCTGGGAGTTGAGGCACATGGCCGCGTATGGCTTACCCGATGCCCCCCGTTGTCTGCCCTCAAGGGAGCGCATGAGAAACAGGCTGGGGGGCTCACCAGCCAACGTTTTTCCCCACCCCCATAGATCCACGTAGGGCTTCAGCCCTGCATCCTTGGCGGTCTTGATCAGATCCACGGTGTTGCCATGCCAAAACCACCAGTCAAACTCAGAGACCGCCAGCAGCACCGCGTTACAACCGTGGTCAACCATCTCGTTGAAGTCGAGAATAGCCCTGTCAGGGTATGCTACCCCATAATATGATACCCCTCGCTCATTGATCATCGTTTTCGCCTCTTGTCTCCAGTAACTGCCTCAGGGTACGGGGCCCCAGTTCCCTTGCCGCCTTTTCTGGGCTCATGTCGGTCATGGTCAGGAGTATGGCTACTCGGACATCCCATTCAGCGGCCTCAAGCGCTCTCTCCGCCTCCTTAACGGGTGCCCCCGTAATATCTGCCACTATACCTTTGCTCCTTTCTCTGAGCTTGATGTTTGTCGACTGAACCCCCACCATGTACCCGTCATACACGTAGCCGAGCCTGATCATCGCCGTTGTCGTCATCATGTTCAGCACCATCTTCTGGGCTGTCCCTGCCTTCATCCTTGTAGAACCGGCGACCACCTCGGGTCCGACAACCACCTCGATGGCGGTGTCGACCAGCTGGGACAACGGTGTGCCGTTGTTACATGAAAGGCCAACGGTGGTCACTCCAAGCTGCCGCGCTTTCACGATCGAGCCCAGCACGAAAGGCGTGGACCCGGACGCGGCTACCCCGATGACTATGTCCTTTTCTTTTAACCCGAGTTTCTCCATCTCCTGCACGCCGTTTAATGAGTCATCCTCGGCGGCCTCAACCGAGGTGTAGATGGCTTTCACGCCGCCTGCTATCACGGCTGATATCTTTTCTGGTGGAAGGCCGAAGGTTGGAGGTATCTCTGATGCCTCTAAAACGCAGAGCCTTCCACTGGAGCCTGCCCCCACCAAGTAGACGCTTCCCCCGGCTTTGATAGCTTTTACAATACCCTCTACGGCTGCCTCAATCTGTGATAGTTGAGAGTGAATTGCCTGAGATATTTTTTGATCCTCCTTGTTGATGATCTCAAGAATCTCTCTGATAGGTCTCTCATCTATCCCCTTCGAAGCTATGTTCCTTTTCTCCGTTACCCTACTCATCAAACCACCGAATACTCTTCCCCACGTTTACCTGTAAACCGTCGCTGATTTCTACGTCAAGTGAATTCAAGGCCAATAAGGCCGAGCCAACTGTTGGAGTGGACAATGGCTCAATAAACTCGCACGTCTGCGCCACCTCTCGCACGGTCTCCTCAAACGCGCGGTTATACCTGTTAGGCTGCTTGAACACACCGCCGCTGCAGGCAACGGGGAAACCTCCATCTATTTGAAGCCTCTTTATCACTGCCTGGGCTACCAGCCCTAACTGAGTGCCCGCGTTTTCCATGATAAAAGAAGCCACGCTGTCCCCACGGTTCTCCGCCTCTTTCACGAGCGGCACTATCGAGGCAAAGTGACTCGCCTCACGTTCTGGGCTATAGGCCCAGTCAATAATCTCCTCCATGTCACTGAGCCCCAGATGACCCATTACCATCTCGTTCAGTTTTGTCGGAGGCCCAGATTGATCATGGTCTTTGAGGGCAGCTATTATCGCGTTCTTGCCAATGGCGTAGCCACTCCCAACATCCCCGAGTCGCCAGCCCCACCCTCCAGCCCTGGCCTCCTCACCTTTCTTATTCATTCCGTAGGCTATTGACCCGGTGCCAGCGATGACGACAACGCCGGGTCTGCATCCTGTTGCCCCAGCTAAAGCTGAATGTGCATCAGAGACTATCTTGGTGACCCCATAACTGTTTGGAAGTCTATCATAGATCTCCTCTCCTAGATGTGATCGAGTTGCCCCGGCTAGACCAAGCGTACTAGCCTTAAACTCCTCTACACCAGATGCCTGTCCTGCGCTATTCACCGCCTCGATGATGTTACCCAGGGCTTGTTCAACGCCATTGGTGATAGGGTTGGAGGGCCCGGCTTGTCCCCTTCCTACAACTGTGCCATCGAGTCTCATGATTACGGCTCTGGTCCACGTTCCGCCGCCATCCACACCTAAAACATGGTCATCGGGCAAGTTTTACACAAATATGCTCAATACTTCGGGCTTTTAACGTCTATCATGCTTCAAGCCATGAGACCATAGTTCTAAAAACCATGTGGCTGGTTACTCTATGTAGATAGTTTATGTTCGATCTGGTAATTAAAGACGGAAAGGTTTTCACGGGTGCGGGGAACCCTTGGTTTGTCTCTGATATCGCGGTAAAAAACGGAGTAATAACTGAAATAGGGAAAATCAGTAAAGACGCTAAAACTGTAATCGAGGCGAAGGGCCTCGCTGTGGCTCCTGGAGTCATTGATCTCCACGATCATAGCGACTACACGATACTTGCTAACCGTGAAGCCGTCTCAAAGGTCCATATGGGCGTAAGCACCACTGTTTTCGCCAGCTGCGGGTCCGGTGCAGCTCCGTTAAACGAGGAGATGCGGGACGAGATAAAGCGACACTCACCATTCCTGAAGGCATCAGGAGTTGATGTAACGTGGTCATCCATGGAGGAGTACCTGTCTTTCCTTGGATCAGATGGTTTATCCATTAACGTCGCGCCCCTGGTGGGCTTCGGCACCGTTAGAAAATACGTCATGGGTATGGAGATGAGGGCCCCAACTCCCCAAGAGTTGGATTCAATGAAACATCAGATAGGTCTCGCCATGAAAGCTGGTTGCAGGGGAATCACCACAGGCCTCAGATATGATCCGCAGAGCTATGCCACAACTGAGGAAGTCATTGAACTAAGCAAGGTAGCTGCTCAATACGGTGGATTCTATACTAGCCATGTAAGAGATGAGGGCGACCGGGGAGCCCCCGTGGCCGCTATCGAGGAAATCATCAGGATCTCCCGTGAGGCGAATATTCCCGTCAATATAAGCCACTTTAAGATTCTGTCAAAGCGTTTCATGGATCTCTGCCCCGAACTCATCAAGATGGTTAACGACGCAAGGGACGAGGGGCTTCAAGTTACCGCGGACCAGTACCCATACAACGCAAGCGGCACCGGCCTTGGGGCATGGATCCCCAAGTGGGCTAATGAGGGCGGCTCCGAGGAGTTAGTGAAACGCCTGAACACCCCCGAGGTCTATGAGAAGATCAAGGAAGGCTTGGCGGTTTCAATGGAGGACAGGGGGGGTCCTGAGGCTGCACTGATTAGTAGCTTCCCTCTTGACGGCAGCCTGGTGGGGCTGAACCTCGCTCAGGTAGCGGATATGCGAAAACAGGAGCCACTGGAATGTTCCCTTGAGCTGCTCAAGGAACACGTGGAGGCAGTTCTATCTGGCAGAATTAAAGGCGGGTTTAGCATCGTTAACTTCAACCAGACCGAGGAAAACATCCAGCTGATTATGAGACAGCCCTGGGTTGCCTTTGGGACGGATGGTAGAGTACATAGCCCTACGGGTGTCTTAAATAAAGACATCCCAGCCCCCCACCCCCGGTTCTACGGGACATTCCCCCGGGTTCTAGGCAGGTATGTTCGAGAAAAGAACGTGATTACCCTCGAAGACGCGGTGAGAAAGATGACCAGCCTCCCAGCCCAGATACTGAGCCTGCGTGACAGGGGGATTCTTGTTCCAGGAAACCAGGCTGATATAGTTGTATTCGATCCTGACACAGTTATTGACAGGTCTGATTTCGTGCCACCTGAGTCAACGAAACTTTTCCCAGAGGGCATACTTCACCTGGTGGTGAACGGGGAGATTACACTGTACGACAAGGAGCACACTGGGGCACGGGCCGGGAAAGTGCTTAGAAACCTGGTTGCCTCATGAGGGTCCCCCCTCCTCTTATTTATTCAACGCTTGCCCATTTTCCCGTACAGAAAGGCCCCAACGATTGAGCCACCAATTAGGGCAACCAATGTGTACGGGTCTCCGATGACACCCGCACCGAAGAATATGAAAAATATGATCTGATGAAAGACGTATGCTAACAGACCGGTTATCGCCCCGGATTTTATGGTCTCCTGTTCCGAGACATTCCTTGCCACCAGTGCTCCCCCGAGCAGCCCTCCGATGAGGTGAAGCAGGATATATAATATTGACAAGGTCTCAGAGAAATCGTCAGATAGACCCGTTCCAGCGATCCCCCCAAGAATCTCCCCAATCAACAGAGGGAACCCAAAGGCCACAGAGGCTCCTGCGAAAAATATTTGAAAACGGCGTGTATCTGTTTTTTCCATTCACAAACAAAACATTGGTTGAGTCATTTAATGTTTTTCTACATCCCTCGTAATCTACTAATAATTTATTTATTTCCACACATCATTATAGCTAAAATTCATTAATATACCCTAAACAAGTGTATTTTGTTAAATGTGTATCTCAAAGATTTTATAGTAAATCGGTTTACTTAGACACAGCTATTTGGAAGGAAAAAAAATGGCAATTATAACTGAAGGACGAATAGTTCCTTTAATAGCTTTACTCTTAGTGTGGGTTGCGACTTATGTCTCAATCAACATGGGTAAAGAGGGAAAA
>RCNB010000637.1_pt1 | contig 22866 bp, 20 predicted proteins | sample 2041321 | NCBI WGS metagenome assembly RCNB01 (sample SAMN09708232, study PRJNA481090) | Marine sediment metagenome, whole genome shotgun sequencing project. | reverse complement strand
CCTCTTGAATTTAGTTTTAAAAAGTGCCTTGACTCTTGTCCAGTAAGCCGCAAGACCAAGTATTGTCCATGGGAGAAATACCCATAAAAAAGTATGGAAAAAGAAAAAATAATCACTACTGTTCTTTCCTACACCCTCGCCGCTTAATCGTTCAAAACTTTGCTCCCAGAGAATAAAAAGTATCCCACTCCTGTGATCTTTTCCTCGGATAATTTTCTCCGGATGCAGATCAAATTGCAGGTAATATGCGTAAAGAATAGGTGAAATAGTTAATCCAAAAACGACCAATGCAACTAAAACCTTCCACCTGAATAGCAATTTCCATTTATTGCTATAACCTAAATGGCAAAGTATTGGAAGACCTATAACTAATAGTGCAATCTGCCCTTTAGTTGAAAAAGCAATTCCGGCACCAAACGCACCCAGAAGTAAATGCTTCAGGGAATTTTTTTCAATATATGCCGCCAGTTGCCAAATGGCAAAAGCGGTAAATCCGGTAAGAACAGCATCAGTCCGTACGTCAATATTAGACAGCATAATGGTTTGCGCCGTCATAAAAATAAGTGAGGCTATTTTGCCTACCTCCCTATTATACAAGAGCTTACCTAAACCAAAACAACTATAGGCTCCTAACAAAGTAGCCAGGATACCAGGAATCCGGTAGGCCCAATCGTAAAGACCAAAAATTTTAAAGGAAAGGGCTGCCAGCCAGTAATGCATATGAGGTTTATCCAGGTATTCCTCCGGACCTTTGAACAAATTTATAAAGTCGTTTTCCTGTACCATTCGCATTGCCATTACAGCAAACTGAGCGGAATCATATTCAAAAAGTGTTACGAACATTCCCGCCAGATATACCAGGATAATAAGAATGAGAAAAAACCAATACTTCGTATTTGAAATCATATACGGTATTTGTGAATTGCAAAGATATATAACTTTGCAAATAGCCATCCAAAGAGCACTCCTACGGCCATTCCTGTTATAATATCCAATGGAAAATGAACTCCGATGTATATTCTGCTGTAGGAAACAAAAGCGGCCCAAACAATTAAAAAGACGCCAACATATTTATAGGTAGAGCTAAAAAGAAAAGTAAAGAATAATGCCAGTGCAGAAGTATTGGCGGCATGTGCAGAAAAATAGCTAAATCTTCCACCACAATAGCTTTTGACCAGGCGCATCACTTCGCTAATTTCAGGATCATAACAGGGACGTAAACGTTGAACACCATATTTAAAAAAATTGGATAATTGATCCGTAACTGTAATCAATAAAACCACGCTGATAACCAGAAAAATCATCTTCTTAGCCCCATATTGCTTAAATGCAAGTATTAGCAATAAAAAATACAAGGGAATCGCACTCCACTTATTGGTAAGAAACATCCAAAAACCATCCCATTCTGAACTTCCTAAGTTGTTCAGAAAAAGGAACACTTCCTTGTCGAGCTGCACTAATTCTTCCAACATCTTAATCTTCGTATCTGGCTATTTCCCTATCATAAAATGCGGTAGCAGCTTCAATTAAACTTTCTGCTTCGGAAGACAATTCTTTTTCATCTTCGGCCGTGAAATCTTCGAGCCATTCTACCTCATCATTTTCAAGGTTTAATATAAACCTCGGATATTCTGCGTGTACAATAAAGATAGCGGTTGGGTAATCGGTATTATCACCAAGTAAAAATTTAGGAAATTGCATAATTCAATTCGTTTTTTATTTATCGGGTAATGAAAATTACCAATGAACTGTATAAGAACAGATATATGAAAAACTCTTAAGAACTTATGAGTTGCTTGGTCAATTTGTTAAATCGAATATACAACATAATTGCAGATGCTGTTAAGCCTGACAGCAATCCTATCCATATTCCTATACTTTTCAATTCTGTGTGCAAACCCAGGTAATAAGATATAGGAAAGCCTATCAACCAATAAGCAATAAAAGTAATAAAGGTTGGAACTTTTACATCCTGTAAACCTCGTAAAGCACCAAGTATAACTACCTGAAGACCATCTGAAATCTGAAAGAAAGCTGCGACCAGAAGTAATTTTGACGCAAGTAGAATTACTTCCATATTATCCATCTGGTTAACCGGGTCGTTCACATCCAGGTAAATAGTTGGAAACCAATGTCGTCCCAGAAGGAAAAATAATGCAAAGATAACTTGCAATATAAATGTCAAGAGAAAAATAGACTGAGCAATTCGTCTTAGTTCCGTGAAATTCTTTAGCCCTTTCTGATTTCCGACACGTATCATTGCTGCAACGCCAAGCCCCATTCCAAACATGAATGTCATACTGCTAAGATTTAATGCTATCTGGTTTGCGGCCTGGGGATTTTTACCTAAGACCCCACTCAGCCATATGGCTGCCGTGAATATAGCCACCTCAAAAAACATTTGCAAAGCAGATGGAAATCCAAGATGAATGATTTTGCGCATTACCCTTTTTTCTATCTTCTTGAAATTAAATCCGGTAACATAATCATGAAATTTTTTCTTTTTTTCCAGCAAATACCAAAGCATAATCAGCATAATTATTCGTGAAGCAAGAGTACCTATGGCAGCACCAATAATTCCGAGCTTTGGAAAACCAAATGCGCCAAAAATCAACAGGTAATTCAGCACGATATTGACCACATTAGCAACGATAGTGGCATACATTGGATATTTAGTTTGAGACAAGCCTTCGGAAAATTGCTTATAGGCCTGAAACATAACCAGCGGAACTAATGAAAAGGCCACTAAATCTAAATAGGGTATAGATAGCTCCACCACCTCAGGGGGTTGGTCCATTAAAAACATCAATGGCTTTCCTAATTGAATTAGTCCGAAAAGTGCTAATCCAAGTATAGTACAAAGTACTAACCCATGTTTTAATGCGCTTTTGGCACCAGCTTTGTTTCCGGCGCCATCAGCCTCTGCAACCAATGGTGTAATCGCCATAGAAAAACCTATCCCCAAGGACATTGCTACAAAGACAAAACTATTTCCCAAGGATACTGCTGCCAATTCTGCGGTTCCCAATTGCCCCACCATAATATTATCCGCAAAGGCCACAAAGGTATGGCCCAGCATTCCCAATATAACAGGTACTGCTAGCCTTATATTATATCTGAATTCTTTGGTATACTGTTGCAACAAAACTGGCTGTTTTTTGAAGCAGCAAAGATAGGATTTAGGATTGGTTTAATCTGATAATTGTAGAACCTCTGACCCCCCCGTTTCATGAGTACGTGACTCCAAATCATGAAAAGCAGAAATTTTTATGACGTCTCTCTCGGCAAAACTTATATTTTCTTAGCCTCCTCCCAATAGACATCCATCTCGGCAAGTGACATTTCCTTGAGTGTTCTATTGTGTTCTTTAGCTTTAACTTCCAAATATTGAAAGCGTTTAATAAATTTCTTATTAGTTCTTTCCAGGGCATTTTCGGGGTTAATATCCAAAAATCTGGCATAATTCACTATAGAGAAAAGCACATCTCCAAATTCAGCTTCCAATTTATCCTTATTCCCGGCATTCACTTCTTCCTGCAATTCTGACAATTCTTCTTTAACCTTTTCAAACACTTGTTCTGGTCGTTCCCAATCAAATCCAACACCAGCAACTTTTTCCTGAATTCTATTGGCTTTAACTAATGCGGGAAGACTATTTGGAACCCCTTCAAGAACACTTTTTTTACCTTCTTTTAGTTTAATATTTTCCCAATTCCTTTTTACATCCTCTTCATTTGCAACAGTCACATCCCCATAGATATGTGGGTGCCGGTTAATCAGTTTATCACATATAGAATTAGCAACATCGGCAATGTCAAAACTATTAGTTTCGGATCCTATTCTTGCATAAAATACAATATGTAATAAAAGATCTCCAAGCTCATTTTTTACTTCCTTAAGATCATTTTCCAGGATTGCATCACCCAATTCATAAGTCTCTTCAATGGTAAGGTGCCTTAGTGTTTGCAATGTCTGTTTTTTATCCCATGGACATTGCTCCCGGAGCTCATCCATAATAGTAAGTAAGCGATCAAAGGCCTTAAGTTGTAATTCTCTTTTATTCATAGAACGAGCATTTGGGTAAAAATACAAATACCATTGATAAAGGTGTATGGAAAATTTAGACTAATTTAGAAGAATACGACTACCTTAAACAAAACAAGAACATCATGCAATCCAGACGAGATTTTTTACTGCGATCTACAGTTTTTACCGCCGGCTCATTACTTCTGCCTTCCTTTACTTATGCACCGATTAAAACACAACATTTTGGAGTTCAATTGTATTCATTTCGCAATGAAATGGCTAAGGATGCAATTGGCACATTAAAACAAATTGCTTCTGTTGGTTTCAAAGAGATTGAAACAGCCAGAAGTCAGAAAGGCCACTATTACGGTCTCAGCCCTGCGGAGATGAAATCAGTTTGTGATGATCTGAATATGAACCTAAAGAGCGGACATGTACATTTAGATGATAAGTGGCAGCAAACCATGGAAGAAGCAGTAGAATCCGGGCAAGAGTATCTTATCTGTTCTTCAATGCCAAGTGAAGGACAAAATGTTGACAATTATAAAAAAGTGGCTGAAGAATTTAATAAGGCCGGTGAGGCATGTAAAAAATTGAATCTTAAATTCGGTTATCACAATCATGAATATGAATTTGAAACTGAAACTGAAAATAACCAAGTTCTTTATGATGTTCTGCTCTCAAATACAGAAGCAGAGCTTGTTCATATGGAATTAGATCTCGGATGGGTGGTTGTGGCCGGAAAGGATCCATTAGATTATTTTAAAAGGTACCCCGGAAGATTTCCTTTGTGGCACCTAAAGGATATGGACATGAAGAAAAAAGAAAGTACAGAATTTGGTAAAGGTGGATTGGATATCCCGACGATGATGGCTAATCAAAAAGCCTCAGGTGTAAAACATATCTTCATAGAACAGGAAGAATATGCTAACAACCCCTTAGAAAGCATGAAACATAACATGGCTTATTTAAATAAACTTTCATAGAACTTTATTCACCAGGCGAATTAACTAAGCATGTCTGTATTAATAGATCCCTATTTACTTTCCCCAGATAAAATAAAACAACCTCCTTCGACTTTAAAAGAACGTTTTAAATTTCTGGGACCCAGCTTTATACTTTCAGCTTCCATTGTTGGTTCGGGAGAATTAATAGCGACAACCACTTTAGGTGCAGAAGCCGGATTTATTACATTTTGGGTCATTATTGTTAGCTGTATTGTAAAAGTTGCTGTTCAATTAGAATTTGGAAAACATACAATCCTGACTGGGGAAACAGCTATGCAGGCATTTAATAAGCTTCCGGGTCCTGTTTATGGCAAAGCCAGGTGGACAGTCTGGACGGTATTAGCTGTAATGATCATAAAACTTTTGCAAGTTGGAGGCATTGTAGGGGGCGTGGCTATAATATTAAACATAGCCATCCCTGGAATTGGTGTTCCGGTCTTTTGTTTTGTAATTGCAATAATCGTTGCCTTGATGATTTACAGGGGGTATTATTCTTTTATTGAAAAATTTTCCCTAAGCATGATAGGGTTTTTTACAATTTTCACATTTGCTTCGCTTTATTTTCTCAAGTTTACGCCCTATCAGATATCTTTTGAAAGCATCTGGAGCGGGCTTCAATTCAATTTACCAAAAGAAGCCGTAGCGGTTGCCATAGGAGCTTTTGGGATAACAGGCGTTGGCGGAGATGAGATAATACATTACAACTATTGGTGTCTTGAAAAAGGCTACGCGGCTTTTACAGGGAAGAATGATAATTCTGAAGAATGGAAATTAAGGGCCCAGGGCTGGTTAAAAGTTATGAAATTGGATGCGATTATAGCCATGTGCATATATACATCTGTTACAGCCGCTTTCTATTTACTTGGCGCAGCTGTGCTTCATGCTCAGGGTTTTGTGCCTGAAGGCTATGCAATGGTAGAGACTCTGTCTGCTATGTATACCGAATCTTTAGGGCCTCATGCAAAATCAGCGTTTCTTATTGGAGCGTTTATTACCTTATTCTCCACCCTGTTCGCTGCTTTGGCGGCATGGACCAGACAGATTGCCGATATATTTGGGCAAATAGGTTGGATAAGTTTCTCTAACTTTAAACAACGAAAAAGAACGATCGCAATCCTTGCATGGGTAATACCTTTATTATGGGCCTTGCTTTTTATATTTATTAAATTACCTGTATTAATGGTCTTAACTGGCGGTATTGTAGGGTCTTTCCTGCTTTTTCTGGTAGTTTATGCAGTGGTCCATTTTAGATATTTAAGAGCACAACCTCTGTTTAAACCAGGGCTTTTATATGATCTTACACTATGGATAAGCATATTGAGTATTCTTGGTGTAGGTATTTTGGGTATTTTTAAATTATTTAGTTGAAATGCACAAGAGAAATTAAAAGAGTAATAAATAAACAAAAAGTAGTTCTGATGAAATTAAAATCGATTGCACTTGTCTTTACCGTACTTAGCCTCCTCATGGGTTGTAAGAGCCATGAATCCTATGATCTGGTTATTAGAAATGGTATAATAGTGGATGGATCAGGAGGACCCTCATTTAAAGGAGACATTGCAATTAACGCAGATACCATAGTTGCAGTTGGCGGTTTAAAAAATGCTGCTGGTTTAATGGAAATAGATGCAACCGGACTTACCGTTGCTCCCGGGTTTATAAATATGCTAAGCTGGGCCAACGTTTCCCTGATTGAAGATGGAAGATCGCAAGGGGATATCAGACAAGGGGTAACTCTTGAAGTTATGGGTGAAGGGCATTCCATGGGTCCATTAAACGAGGCTATGAAACTGGAAATGAAAGAATCACAGCAAAATATCAATTATGATATTAATTGGAGTACCCTTGGAGAATACCTGGAGTATCTTGAAAAAAAAGGCGTATCTGCCAATATTGCTTCTTTTGTTGGGAACGGAACCTTAAGGGAATATGTCATGAATTACGAAACCAGACCCCCAAACATGGCGGAACTGGAAAAAATGAAAGAGCTCACAAAACAAGCTATGGAGGAAGGGGCCGTAGGTCTGTCTACCTCTTTGATTTACGTGCCAAGCGGACATGCAAAAACGGAAGAAATTATTGAATTAGCCAAAGTTGCCGCAGACTATGGTGGAATGTATGTTTCCCATATCAGGGATGAAGAAGAAAACCTTTTAGATGCCGTTCAGGAACTAATTACTATTTCTGAGGAGGCAGGTGTACGGTCCGAAATATATCACTTTAAAGCTTCCGGTACCGCTAACTGGCATTTACTGGACAGTGCAATACAGTTGGTTGATAACGCGCGTAAACAAGGACTACCAATTACCACCGATATGTATATGTACAATGCCAGTTCTACCGGTCTCAATATTTTATTACCCTCATGGGCAAAAGAAGGTGGTCATACCAAAACAATGGAACTGATATCGAAACCGACAAAAAGGAAGCAGATGATTCAGGAAATAAAATTTCATGTACCACCGGAAAAGATCCTTTTAGTTGGTTTTAGAAATAAACAAATGAGGCACCTTATAGGTAAAACCCTTGCCGAAATAGCTAAGGATAGAAATATAACAGCCGCCGAGGCTGTGGTTGACTTAATTCATGAAGACGATAGCAGAATTCAGGTAGTTTACTTTTCAATGTCTGAAGAAAATATTAAAAAGAAATTGGCACTTCCTTATATGGCAATCTGTTCTGATGCAGGATCATATACCAATGAAGGTGTATTTTTGGAACAAAGTACGCATCCACGGGCGTATGGATCCTTTGCACGATTACTAGGCCATTTTGTTCGTGATGAAAAAGTAATTCCATTAGAGGAAGCTATTTATAAACTTACATCTCTCCCGGCAACTAATTTGGCACTTAAGAAACGGGGTGCATTAAAAGAAGGATATTATGCAGATGTGGTAGTTTTTGATGCCAATACAATTAAAGACAACGCTACTTTTGCTAAACCACATCAATATGCCACAGGTATGAAACATGTCTTTGTAAATGGAACCCAGGTACTTAAAGACGAAGAACATACAGGTGCTTTTCCCGGCAGGGTGGTTCACGGACCGGGATGGACTGGAAATTAACTCAAATTATCCTGTTAAAAACAAGTGAATGAAACATTTAAACGCAATCCTTATTTTACTTATTTCTCTGGGATGTAAAGCCCAAAAACAAGAACTAGTGGCTGATCTTGCCAACCTCACTCTGGTTGCTGCAGATTACAAATTTACCGAAGGTCCGGCAGCAGATAAAAATGGCGATGTATACTTTACCGATCAGCCTAATAACAGAATTATAAAATGGACTGCCTCAGATAATTCGGTCTCTGTTTATATGGAAGATGCCGGTAGAGCAAATGGGCTCTATTTTGATCACGATGGCAGTCTTTTGGCGTGTGCCGATGAAAAATTTGAACTTTGGAGAATAGATAAGGCAAAAAATCCGAAAGTCCTGATAGACGAATTTCAAGGGAAAAAACTCAATGGGCCTAATGACCTTTGGGTAGATGCAAAGGGAGGTATTTATTTTACCGACCCCTATTATCAGAGACCATATTGGGAACGCAAAGAAAAAGAAATTGAAAAAGAACGTGTTTACTACTTGACACCCGACATGAATGAGCTACGCATTGTTGCCGATGACTTGGTTCAACCCAATGGAATAGTAGGAACTCCTGATGGAAAAATGATTTATATCGCAGACATAGGCGATAAAAAAACATATAGGTTTACTATTTTAGAAAATGGTGACCTCAGCAATAAAACGCTATTTACGGAAGTGGGCTCGGACGGGATGACAATAGACAATAAGGGTAATGTATATTTGACCGGAAATGGGGTAACAGTGTTTAATAAAAAAGGGGAAGAAATACTTCAGATCCCAGTACCTCAAAAATGGACAGCCAATGTTACCTTTGGCGGGCCTGTTCAGAGTATCCTATTTATTACTGCCATGAACTCAGTATATACCCTGGAAATGAATGTACATGGTGTGCGTTAAGAGTTTACCTTTATAGACCCATATTATAGTAAGCAAAGAAAAAACAGTCTGAACATCTGTATACAGAACATAAAAAAAGGATTCCTTGAAAAAATTTCTAATTCTGCAATTGCGGCCCGAAAACGAAGCTTCCGATAGTGAGTTTGAAGCTATTTTGCGGTTTGGAGGATTGTCACATGAAGAAGTCCATCGTATAAGGGTTGAACAAGGTAACGTAGAAGATATTAATATTGACAACTACTCTGCAATAATTGCCGGGGGCAGCCCATTTGATGTGAGTATCCCGGAAGAAAAAAAAAGTGTTGTCCAAAAAAGTGTTGAGGAATTTTTTAATACACTTTTTGATAAAATGATTCCCCAGGATTTTCCATTTCTGGGAGCTTGTTCCGGGAATGGACTTTTGGGCAGATATTGCGGAGCAACTATTTCTAACAACTATGCAGAAACCTTGGGAAGTGTTGATGTATGGGTAACAGACGAAGGCGGTAAAGATCCACTTTTAAAAGGCCTTCCAAAGAATTTTTCCGCTATGGTAGGGCATAAAGAAGCTTGTGACACTGTTCCTCCCGGAGCCGTTCTTCTGGTTTCTTCAGATCCTTGTCCGGTCCAGATGTTTCGCCTAAAAAAAAATATATATGCAACCCAGTTTCATCCGGAAGCCGATGCGGATGAATTCGTATTGCGTGTCAAAGTTTATAAATATGCCGGTTACTTCAGGCCCGAAGAAGCTGAAGATCTAATAGAGGCCATACGGAAATCGAATACTCCGGTTCCCAAAATAATACTGAGTCGCTTTATTGACAGATACAGATCCTAAAAATAAAATTTGTTCAGTACCTATTTCTTTGCTTTTTTTTAAGTAATTTAAACCTACACCATTTCTAGTTGGCATGGCTTCTCAATCATTAAATATTAACAACAAAACGTATGCTGTAAATCTTAATGAAGATACTTCATTGCTGTGGGTACTAAGGGAACATCTTGGACTGACAGGTACAAAATACGGCTGCGGAATTGCATTGTGTGGTTCTTGTACAATTCATGTGGATGACAAACCAATGAGGGCATGTTCACTAACCCTTAGCGCCTTAAACAAAGATCAAAAAATTAGGACAATAGAAGGCTTATCCGAGAATGGAGATCATCCGGTTCAACAAGCCTGGGTAGAAGCACAAGCTCCGCAATGCGGCTATTGCCAATCAGGCCAGATTATGCAGGCGGTTGCCCTGCTCACCGAAAACCCGAATCCAACAAGGGAAGAGATAAAAGCGTATATGAATGGAAATTTATGTCGTTGTGGAACATATTTGCGTATTGTAAAAGCTATTGAAATAGCAGCAGAAAAAACTTAAATCGTTTTTTAGGTATAAATCTTTTGTGGAACTAATGAATAAGGCAGTAAGTAGGCGAGAATTTCTAAAAACCTCAGGTGGGGTTGCCTTATTTATTGGTGTTTCCGGCCTCCTGCCTCAGATGATTTCTTGTAAAAACAACAAGGAGGTACAAAAACTTTTAAAAAAACATCAACTAACAGCTTGGGTGAAATTAGCGGAAGACGGCCAGATTACTATATATAATCCCGCGGCTGAAATGGGCCAGGGATCCATGACTTCATTGCCCGCAATCTTTGCAGAAGAAATGGATGCAGATTGGTCTAAGGTCTCTGTTGAATTTTCTCCTCAGGAATCGGAAATTTATGGCTCGGACAAATGGAGCCCCAATAATAAAGTAATGTTAAGCGCGGGCAGTAGGGTAACCTATGGTTACTATTCTATAATGAGGCAGGCAGGAGCTCAGGCTCGCTATATTTTGATGCATAGCGCTGCCGAGCACTGGAAAGTACCTATGAAGGAGCTTAGTACTTCCAATGGAGAAGTAATTAACAGGGGGGATAACAAAAGGATTGGGTATGGTAATTTGATTCCATTTCTGAAGATGCCCGACACGCTGCCCGAATTCTCAGAATCTGAGTTCAAGGATCCCAAAAACTATCGGTTTATAGGGTTAGACCGGCCACGAGTAGATATTCCCGCAAAAGTAAAGGGAACCGCCCGGTTTGCCATTGATATTCAATTACCGGAAATGCTCTATGGGGTGTTGGAACGCGGAAATCTCCATGGCGCAAGGCCAACTCTAAATAATGAATCTGAAATTCTGGCCTTAAAGGGCGTGCTAAAACTAGTCCCATTTGATTATGCCATTGGTATAATTGCAGAATCTTTAGATCAGGCTCTAGCTGCCAAAAAATTGCTAAATATTTCATGGAGTGAGGCTCCTGCAAGCGGTTTCAATTCTCAGGATTGTTATAAAAAATATGAAAAAATCGCCTCAGAGAAATCAGCGGGTAAAGTGATTACAAATGAAGGAAATATTAATAGCGCTATTAAATCAGCGGCAAAAACCTTTATCGTTGATTTTAAAAATGATTATGTCTATCATGCCCAAATGGAACCTCTTAATGCAGTAGTGCAGGTTGGGACAGATGGAAACTCAGCCGAGGTTTGGGTTGGAAGTCAGCAAGGATTCGATTCTAAACTTGGAGTTCCCAAGTACCTCGGGATTCCGGCTGAAAATGTGAAAATTAATCTGCAGTATTTGGGGGGTGGTTTCGGCAGAAGGAGTATGACAGATTTTGTTTTGGAAGGAACCGGTTTAGCCAGGGAGGTTGCGCCCAGACCAGTAAAATTAATTTGGACACGTGAGGATGACGTTAGTTATGGTGCCTATAGGCCTTTAACTTTACAACGATTAAAAGCCTATACAAATGCTCACGGGAAAATAACAGGTTTTTCACATTGTGTGGTTGGAGATGGTGGTAATTTGGTTGCCAGCGGTATCCGAATTGATTATTATGATATTCCCAATAAATATGCAGAATGGCGGGAAGTTTCTGAAGGTATAAGACTAAAACACTGGCGTTCAGTGGGCCATGCCCCCAACAAATTTGCGATAGAGTGCATGATCGATGAAATAGCTACTCATTTCAAGAAAGATCCAGCGGATTTTAGAAGAATTTTATTGGACAAATCACCTAGAGCACTGGCCACTTTAGATAAAGCTATATCAATGTCTGATTGGCATTCAACCATTGCTGATAACCGTGCCAAAGGGATTGCTTTTTTAGAGCGAAGCGGTACATTAAGCACAGGAGTTTGTGAAATTTCTGTGGATAGAAAAACCGGCATTATAAGTGTACATCGTTTTTGGAGTGCTAATGATGCGGGAATAGTAATACAACCAGATAATGTTAAAGCGCAAATGGAAGGTGGTATATTAATGGGTATTAGTAGTGTACTTAAAGAACAACTGACCGTAGTGAACGGACATGTCCAACAGTCCAACTTCAATGATTATGAAATATTGCGAATGACAGATATTCCTGAAAGCGTAGAAACTGCAATAATTGAATCTCGTGAGCCACCCCAGGGGGTAGGTGAATCTGGCACACCTTTAGTTGCCTGTGCTATTGCCAACGCCTTCCTTAAATTAACCGGTAAACACCTCAGACATCTACCTTTTACTCCGGAAAGGGTGTTGAACGCCTTAAATACCTGATTCTTATTAGGCCGTAAGTCTATTTAAAATAGCAGTTAACCCACCATTTTTATTACCTTTAATATTAGGTTTCAAAAGATTTTTAAAGGAGTTTTTAAATACAGTAAATGATAGTCTTTCAAATCCGTAATTAAAAATAATTCCTCCTAAGTTAGCCATAATGAAAAGAAGAAAGTTTCTGTTGTTATCGCTTTTTGGTTTATTTATAAGCTTAGTTGCCATTTGGTATTATAAATTTAAATCTGCAACAGCTAGAGATCTGAGACACCCTTTGGATCTTACAGAAATCTGCGATAGAAAAACTTTAATTAATATTGGAAATACGTATCGCACTTTAACCGATGAGAATAATAAAAAATATTTGGAAGAATTGTTGCTCAAAGATGCAGAAATTTACAATACCGAAATAAAAATAGGCTTGAAAACTAAAGTAACAGAAGACTTTAACACCGGCAATACGATTCTTATTGATGGCTGGTTACTTTCTATCACTGAAGCCAGGCAATGTGCCCTTTTATCAATCTCCGAAGCAAATTAGAATTTATGCATTTAGACGCCAGAGAACTTGATAACCACACCATAATTGAAGGAGATCTTTGTATTGTTGGTGCAGGTGCGGCAGGTATCAGTATGGCACTGGACTGGAATAAAAGTGGCAAAAAAGTAATCCTTCTGGAAGGTGGAGGTTTTGAATACGACAGTGAAATTCAGGACCTGTATTCCGGAAACTCAACGGGCCAGAGGTATTATCCTTTACGCTCATGCAGGCTGCACTTATTTGGAGGGACAACAGGTCATTGGGGAGGAATGTGCGCCCCTTATGATCCCATAGATTTTAAAATAAGAAGTTGGGTGCCGGATAGTGGCTGGCCCATTGCGCTAGATGATCTTGTGCCTTTTTACACTAAAGCCCAAAAGTTATTTGAATTAGATTCTTATAATTACAGCTTGCAATATTGGCAGGAAAAGTACCCGGGACTCACTCCTTTTCCACTAGACAAAGATGTTATCTGGTCAAAGATGTGGCAATTTAGCCCGCCTACCCGATTTGGTAAGACCTATAAAGAAACCATTGTTAAATCGGCAAATATACATCTGTACACTTATGCCAATCTTACAAATATTATCGCAAATGATCAAGTTAGTGGCATAAAGCAGCTGATAGTAAAAAATCATATAGGAAAAATCCACAAGGTAAGGGCTAAAAATTTTGTCTTAGCATGTGGTGCTATACAAAATGCAAGGATGCTAATGGCATCAAGAGGACAGGCCAAAAAAGGGATAGGCAATGACAGGGATCTTGTTGGGCGTTATTTTATGGAACATCTGGAAATTAAGTCTGCCGAATTATGGCTCAAAAAACCATTTTCAACCGAGTTATACACTTTTGATTACAGCACACGTAAACCAAGGGCAGAATTGGCTCTGACCGAAGGTATTCAAGAGGAAACTAGTATTCTAAACGGTTCTGCCTCCCTGACGCCACTGGCAATAGCAAAACGACAGACGCCTCTCATTGATGTCTGGAGCAATGAAGATCCAAGGAAATCCTTCGATAAATTAGTAGCAAATTTCAGAGAATCCAGAGAGAACAACTATGCTTGGAAGGACGATAACGGGAATAGGGCTTTTGAATTATACACACGCATGGAACAGGCTCCGAACCGCAATTCCAGAATAATGCTCTCCGAGGAAAAGGATGCACTGGGTGTGCCAAGACCTCAATTGCATTGGGAATTAACCGAGCTGGATAAATACAGTATCAGAAAAATGTACCACATCCTTGGTGAACAAATGGGTAAGGCAAGCGTTGGAAGAATAAAATTAGAAGAATTTCTCTGGAATGAAAACAACAACTCAATGCCAGATCAGTTAGGTGGAGGTTGGCATCATATGGGTACTACGCGAATGAGTGCAGATCGCAATAAAGGAGTGGTAGATGCAAATTGTAAAGTTCATGGTATTTCTAACCTTTTTATTGCTGGTTCTGGCTGCTTTAGTACAGCCGGTGCTCCAAATCCAACCCTAACACTGGTGGCACTGTCTTTAAGATTGTCAGATTATTTAAAAACAAGCTAAGAATTGGTATAAGAATTAACAATTGACTTGTCAATATCGTAAATTAGTTTAAAAAGGTAATGCCATGCCAACGGGCAGAAAATTTATCACTGAAAATCCGGGTAAATCCGCCAGATATGCTTTGTCTGTTCTGGCCCCTTTTATCTCAGCTTATTTGATATTCTTTGTAGAATTAGACCCGGATAATCCGGCTATTACTAATACTCTAGCGGTAGCAATCTTAATGGCGCTTTGGTGGGTAACGGAGCTAATTCCCCTCGCCGTCACCTCCCTCCTGCCTATTGTGCTTTTTCCTGCACTTGGAATCATGAATGGCCGGGAAGTTTCAGCCACTTATTTTAATCACGTCATATTTTTATTTATTGGAGGTTTTTTGGTTGCCCTTGCCATCCAAAAATGGGGGCTACACAAGCGAATTGCATTAAAAATCCTTCGAATTATCGGCAGTAGTCCCGGTAGGATACTATTGGGGTTTATGCTTGCTACTGCCTTCCTCTCCATGTGGATATCTAATACGGCTACAGCCATGTTGATGGTCCCAATACTTTTATCAATAATTACTAAGTTGGAGGAGATAAATGGTAAAACATTGGTAAAGCACTTTGCTGTAGGCCTTTTACTTTGCATTGCCTACAGCGCTTCTATAGGAGGAATTGCAACTCTTGTGGGTACACCACCGAATCTTTCATTCGCTCGAATCTTTTATATTTACTTTCCTAATGCCCCGGAGATTTCTTTTGCAACCTGGTTTTTTTATGCCTTTCCAATATCACTTGTTTTATTTGCTGTTTTATATGGGTACTTATACCTCATTTTTGTCAAGAGAAAAAAGAATTGGAAAAGTTTGAGTAAAAATGAAATTCTTCTGGATTATTTAAAACTAGGCAGGAAAAACTTTGAAGAAAAAGTATTGATAATTGCTTTTGCCTCCCTTGCTTTGCTCTGGTTTTTCAGGGCGGATATAATGATAGGTGGATTTAAAATTCCCGGATGGTCAGGCTTATTCAATTATCCACAATTTTTTAATGATGGGACAGTGGCCATTTTTGTTGCAGTCATCCTATTTATGATACCATCTAAAACGCAACCAGGGACTTTTCTCATGGATTGGAAAGCAGCAGAAGAGATTCCCTGGGAAATAATTTTACTGTTTGGCGGTGGTTTTGCCCTGGCTAGCGGATTTAAAGAATCTGGTTTATCCTTGTGGTTTGGACATCAGTTAGAATGGTTAGGAGGCATGCATCCTCTGATTCTAATTCTTTGCATAAGTTTCCTTGTAACTTTTTTGACCGAAATTACTTCAAATACAGCAACTGTAGAAACCTTATTACCCATTCTTGCCGGCCTGGCAGTTAGCATAGAAACCAACCCCCTACTCTTTATGCTTCCGGCAACAATTGCAGGTTCCCTTGCGTTTATGTTACCAGTAGCTACCCCTCCCAATGCTATAGTTTTTGGCAGTAAACGTATTTCCGTCATTCAGATGGCTAAAACGGGCTTTTTCCTAAATATTATAGGGATTATCCTGGTATCTGTGATAACTTATTATTTCGGTACCTTTATTTTTGATATTGTAGAAGGCGTTTTTCCAGAATGGGCAAAGATCGACTAGCAGAAATTTCCTAACTTAATAAGCATCCATATGAAAAATACTATCCTTTTTTTAGCTTTTCATCTTATAATTAACTCATTGGCCTATAGTCAAAACGGTAAAGTTTTGGACGAACTTACTCTTGATAGTAAAATATTGAAGAGTCAGCGAAAATTTGCAATTTATTTACCTCCGGATTATGATTCCTCCCAACGAAGCTATCCAGTACTTTATTTACTGCACGGCGGAGGTGATGACCAAACCGGTTGGGTGCAATTTGGAGAAGTTTTACATATTACAGACAAGGCTATTCGCGAAGGTAAGGCTACCCCAATGATCATTGTAATGCCCGATGCAAATACTGGAAAGAGAGGATATTTTAACAGAGGGGACTGGCGCTATGAAGATTTCTTTTTTGAAGAATTTATGCCTCATGTGGAATCTAATTATCGTATTAAAGGGGAAAAGCGATTTCGTGCAGTGGCAGGCCTCTCTATGGGGGGCGGTGGTTCTTTTATGTACGCTTTACATCATCCGGAGTTATTCTCTTCGGCCTGCCCTTTAAGTGCTTCCGTTGGTCCACTTACAATTGATAAATTAAAAGAACGACTAAAAGAAAGAGGAGAATCCTATTCAGAAGAAGAAATCAAAACTTATTTCAAACGTCATAATGCTATTTCTTTGGTTGAATCTATGCCGGTTGAAGACATTAAGTCGGTTAGGTGGTTTATTGATTGTGGAGATGATGATTTTTTATACGAAGGTAATAGTCTTGTTCATATTGCAATGAAGAAAAAAGATATTCCTCATGAATACAGAGTCCGAGATGGCAGGCATAGCTGGACCTATTGGAGAGCGTCACTACCAGTAGTATTAGAATTTGTATCTGATGCATTTCATCAATATTAATCAATAATAATATGAAATTAAAAACTACCCTTATGGCCTTATTTTTTGTTACAGTTATGAATGCACAGGAAAAGTACCCTCAGGACTTGCCTTATTATCAGATTCCGGACTATCCGGATAGTTATACGGCAGGAACTGTGGTTGCCCGAATGATAGATGGTTTGGGATTCAGGTATTATTGGGCAACTGAAGGATTGCGGACCGAAGACCTGGCCTATAAGCCTTCGGAAAGCAATAGAACTATTGATGAAACCTTAGATCACCTTTATAACTTATCACGCGTCGTGTACAACTCCGCAGTAAGGGAAATAAATGATAGAACACAACCCAGGGAAGAAGTACTTTCTTTCCAGGAAAAAAGAAAGCGCACTTTGTTAAATTTTAAAAAAGCCAGTGAAATTTTTATTAATGTTAGAGACCTAAATGAACATCAGGTGATCTTTAAATCCAAATCAGGTACGTTTGAAAACCCGTTCTGGAATCAGATAAACGGGCCTATTGAGGATGCTATTGGGCATAGTGGGCAGATAGTGGCTTTGCGAAGGGCATCGGGTAACCCAATAGATCCGAAAGTTAATGTTTTTAGAGGCACCAGGCGTTCAGAGTAAATATTGGGAATTACAGAGTAATGGATTTTTTAATGATTTTACTAACTTGCTGAAAGGATTTACGCCATAATGGGACTATTAATTCATGAGGAAACAGGACATGGTTTGATGCTAAATAATTCTATATATATGCCATTAGGCCTTTTGTGAAATGTGGAAATCTGTAAAATATTTCCATGATATCAGGTTTATTATTATCAATTCAATTAAACACTTTAAATAACAAACAAATGAAAAAAATTCTTCTTCCAACAATTGCGCTTTTATTACTTAGTTTTAGTCTCTCAAGTTCTAAAATTACGAATCAAGAAAGAGTAATAGGAGCCCTTGAATTGACTAAAACACAACTGCATATGCTGGAAACCCTTAACGGACTAAGTGAGGAGCAGTTGAATTTCAAAAGTAGTCCTGGATCATGGTCCATTGCCGAATGTGTTGAGCATCTGGCCATTTCCGAAAATGCTTTTGACCAAATGCTTCAGGAATCCTTAAAAACACCTGCTGATCCAGCTAAGCGTGCCGACGTAAAAATGACCGATAAAGAGCTTATGGCTATGATTAGAAACCGCGATACCAAAACAAAAACCTCAAAACCTTTTGAGCCAACCGGGAAGTTTGGATCCTATGAAGAAAGCCTGAAAGCTTTTCAATCAAAAAGAGTAGAACACATAGTCTATATGGAGACTACCGAAGATGATCTGAGAAATCATTACGCACAATTAACTTTTGGAACAGTTGATGCCTTTCAAATACTTATGTACATGTCTGGCCATACTGAACGCCATGTAAGGCAAATGGAAGAAGTTAAGGCTGATAAAAACTTTCCTAAGGAATAATATTTTCGTTATATAAAAAAGGATAATTACTATGCCCTTTTTCTATTTTATTAGGAGAGGGCATATCCTTTTAAATGGTATTGCTTATTTTTAAAGCGATGACATTTCTGACCTTCATAATTTTTACAGGCTTCGTTGCCCTGTATGCTACCTGGAAACTTCGCCGGGATAAATTAAATACCAAAGACGGTTATTTTCTGGGAGGAAGATCTCTTACAGGAGTGGTCATAGCCGGATCATTGCTTTTGACCAATATTTCCACTGAACATCTTGTTGGAATGAATGGTTCAGCCTATAAAAATGGGGCCATCATAGTAGCATGGGAGGTTACCTCTGCATTGGCGCTCGTAATTGCAGCTTTATATTTTGCACCTCGGTACCTAAAAATGGGGCTGACAACGATTCCGGAATTTTTGGAAAAACGATTTGATGGTCTTACAAGAACTCTGGTAGCGCTATTGCTTATCATATCTTTCGTAGCCACACTTTTGCCGATAGTTCTATATACCGGAGCATTAAATATAGAAGCCATATTTGAAATCTCAGAACTACTGAATGTAAGTCAGAAAGAAGGAATTTGGATAACTATACTAATTGTTGGAGGTATTGGCGCTCTTTATGCCATATTTGGCGGACTTAAAATGGTTGCATATACAGATACCATAAACGGGTTTGGCCTACTTGTAGCGGGTTTACTTGTTCCTATACTGGCACTTTGGAGTATTGGAGATGGAAATTTGGCAGAAGGAATAAGCAAGGTCTTTGAGAAAAACCCGGGTAAATTTAATGTTATAAGCCAAGAAACAGGGGTTGGGCCAGGATCAAGGTCGGCCATATTGCCCTTTGAAGTAATCTTCACAGGTTTAATGATAAACCAGATCTATTTCTGGACCATGCACCAGTCAATTATCCAGAGGGTGCTCGGGGCCGTAAATCTTAAGGAGGCTCAAAAAGGATTGTTGTTTACTGGGCTTTTGAAAATCCTGGTTCCTTTGGTAATAGTACTTCCAGGCCTTATTGGGTTCTATTATTTTGGAGAAGAATTTTATGATAATCCTGATAGTGTTTACCCCAATCTTGTGAAAATGGTATTACCAGCCTGGTTAACAGGATTCTTTGTTGCAGTTATGATGGGGGCTATACTCACTACTTTCAACAGTGCTTTAAATAGTGCGGCCACAGTTTTCAGTCTGGGTATTTTTAAACGCTATATCCAAAAAAATGCCGGGGAAAAAAAGCTGGTGCTTATAGGCAAATGGACCTCAGCTATACTTGCGATCTTCGCCATTGGAATAGCTCCTTATGTAGCCAATGCCCCTGAAGGACTTTATCAACTATTGCAGCAACTTAACGGCATATTCTTTATCCCGATTGCAAGCGTTATTATAGCAGGATTTTTACTGCCAAATGTTTCTGCTACAGGAGCAAAAGCGGGTCTTTTCTTTGGTTTGTTATTTTATATCATGAGTTACTTTATTCTGAAAGTTGATCTGCATTTTGTGCATATATGGGGAATTGAATTTGTACTAAATATTTGTGTAATGCTTTTAATATCACGGTTCTTTCCAAATAAGGAAACTTTTGTTATTAAAGATGCCGGAATATTAAACCTTAAACCGTGGAGATTTGCAGTGCCTTTTAGTCTGTTTTTAGTAATATTCACCATTATTTTGTACCTTTTACTTGGAAATATTTAGTATGGAAAAGGTATTTAGAAATTATAACGCTATTGATGTAAATGCTGCAGTGCGAGGACATTATCGCAAAATGCGGGAGAGACAAACCTATGAATATGTTCAAGGAATGCATCAAAAATATCTGAAGTTTAATAAGCCCATGGACCTATGGGATGCAATGATACATTTAAATGACCTGATTGATGTAAGCGATCCTGATTTGGATCTACCTAACGTACAGCATCTTATTCAAAGTGCCGAGGCAATCAGGGAGGATAAACGACCGGACTGGATGCAATTGGTTGGCCTGATACACGATTTAGGGAAAGTAATGTTTCTTTGGGGAAGCGATGAAGATGGAACAAGTCAGAACGAACAATGGGGAATGGTTGGTGATGTTTTTGTGGTTGGTTGTGCGCTGCCGGAATCTTGTGTTTACCCCGAATTCAATCAACTTAATGCTGATATGAGAGATTCCAGATATAGTTCTGAATTAGGAATATATGAAAAGCATTGTGGTCTGGATAATCTTACTCTTGCATGGGGCCATGATGAATATCTATTTCAGGTATTACAGCACCATAAAGGAAACCTAATCCCGGAAGCCGGGATGGCCATGATAAGGTATCATTCCTTCTACCCATGGCATAGCGGCGGAAGTTATACTTCTCTACTTTGTGATAAAGACAAAGAATATTTAGATTGGATAAGAGATTTCAATAAATATGATCTCTATACTAAATGTAATAAAACCTATGATCTGGAAGAGATTAAGGATTATTATTTGCCTATTGCTCAAAAATACCTGGGAACAGGTCCAATTTACTGGTAGTGCCTGAGCTGAAAGAAAATGTCCTCCAATAGGATATTAAATAATTTGTCGACTTACGTTTTTATCGTAATTACTGGTCTTTTTGGGTTCTATGCGAATATTTAAAGTTTAATCGAAATAAATTATGCTATGAGTATGAAATCGAAATATTTCTATGCAAACATTGTCTGTCTTAAAAAAATTTATCCCGCACTACTCTTCAAAAAATATTATGATATATTAACAATATAGGATGATCAAAATCATTAACTTAGAGTAAAATGGTTTTTAATTTTGCAATTATTAGTCATAAAAACCTATATCATGAAAAATATATTATTTCGTAAATCCAATAAAATTCTTTTATCGACAATAACGGGAATTATTTTGTTAATGGGAATACCTGCAACACTCCAGGCATCCACGTTCTTCCAGGTTAGTCCTCAGGAAGTTACATCCTATAAACAATTAAAAGGAGAGGTAGTTGATGGTCAGAATAACAAACCTCTTGTATTTGCCACGCTTACCTTAGAAGGAAGTAATATTAGCACGATAACAAATACCGAGGGTAAATTTTTATTAAAAATTCCAACAAGTATCAAACAGGGGAATATTATTGTAGACTTTTTAGGTTTTAAAACTTCCGTAATTCCTTTAGATCAATTGAAGGAAACTAATAATAAAATTGCCTTGGCCATCTCAATTACCAAATTAGATGAAGTTAATGTTGTTATTCCTAAAAGTGCCCGTAATCTGGTTAAGGAAACGCTGAGAAAAAAAGGGGAGAATTACTTTAAAGACCCTACGTTAATGACGGCATTTTATAGGGAAACTATTAAAAAACGAAAGAAAAATGTATCTCTTTCAGAGGCAGTGGTTAACATTTATAAATCCTCATATTCCTCCGGGCAAAAAGATGCTGTACTGCTCTATAAAGCTAGAAAGAGTACAGATTACAGCAAACTGGACACCATTGCACTCAAACTACAGGGAGGGCCGTTTAATGCACTTTATGTAGATATTATGAAGTATCCTGAATATATCTTTAATGAAGTTACCATGGATGATTATGACTTTAGTTTTGAAAGAACAACAAGGATTAATGACAAATTGATATATGTAATAAATTTTAAACAACGCCCTGATATATATGATCCTCTTTATATGGGAAAATTATATATTGACGCCGAAAAAAAGATTCTTACCAGTGCCATTTATTCTTTAAATATTACAGATAAGGAAAAGGCAAGTAAGATGTTTGTTAGAAAAAAACCCCGCAATGCCAAAGTTTACCCTAGGGAAATTGCCTATAGAGTGGATTATAGGGAAAAAAACGGAAGATGGTATTATGGATATAGTAACGTCCTTTTAGAGTTCATAATCAACTGGGATAAAAAGCTTTTCAATTCCGTTTATAGTATGAGCGCAGAAATGGCGGTAACCGATTGGGAAAAAAATATTGATGGTGAAGTTCCTAAAATTAAGGATAGATTAAAGTCTACCATTATTCTTAGTGAGACTGCTATTGGTTTTTCAGATCCGGATTTCTGGGGAGAATACAATATCATAGAACCTGAAAAATCTATTGAATCTGCTATTAAGAAAATACAGCGACAGTTAAAGAAGTCTAAGACTGACGGGGGGGAATCTGAACCTTGATAAAGGAATGAAAAATATTTTTTTAATCGGCCTCATATAAGGACGATTAAAAAAATTTTTTTCATTCCTTTATCAAAGTTTAGATTCCCCCCCGTGCGTGCTAGACATTTTTCAATATCCATGCT
>RCNB010001153.1_pt1 | contig 22884 bp, 20 predicted proteins | sample 2041321 | NCBI WGS metagenome assembly RCNB01 (sample SAMN09708232, study PRJNA481090) | Marine sediment metagenome, whole genome shotgun sequencing project. | reverse complement strand
GCCTGGAAAAGCCTGCTGCCAGTTACCGACGGCGGGATGCTTGATATCAAAGCGTTTAGTCCGCGCACCCATCGCGAATTGACCGGCAACAACAATCTTCGCAGTCTCGAGTCTGCCAGAATACTGAACGCGGCCGGTAAACTTTATGAGCTGCGCTTCCTGCTGATTCCTGGCATTACTGATAGCACCGCCGAGGTGGGCGCGCTCATTCAATTTGTCGAAAAACTCGGTAACAACATTCGCGTCAAGCTAAATGCCTTTCAGCACCATGGTGTTCGTGGAGAAGCACTGCAATGGGACAAAATGTCAGAAGACGGAGTCAACGCCGTCGCCGGTCGACTCAATGCTGCTGGAATCACCAACGTAATCCGGCCGGCATTGTATACTTAAGTGTAGTGGTCACGACCCGATCTGACAGCTATCGATTTTCACGTATGTGTCACATCAATTCAACAAACCAACCATTGCCTCAATGACTTCCGCCACCTGGTCCGGACGGTACCGGTTATACGATAAGCCGCGTGAACGGCCGCGACGTGTGCAATAGCGGCAAGACGATTCTCGTTGACAATAGCTGAAGATTCTCACGTGTAGTTTCTGTGTAAATAAGTCGAGAAAAATACATATTAAGAACGATAGATGCAGAACATTAATGTAAGTGGCATGGGCCATAACCTGGCTTTTATCAATGCGCATGGATCAACCGAGAACTTGGCAGACGAACCTAACTGAATACTGAAAATCCGAGTGTCGGTGGTTCGATTCCGCCCCGGGCCACCAAGCATGAGTGGCGAGACAGTCACATGTAATACGATTGACAGTATATCGAGCGACATATAACGTTAAAGAAAGCGTCTATCTCGGCACATTTGGATATCCTCGATGGTGAAGAAATATACCGTACTGTCCACCTACCCCGGTCATCGTAGTTCGGCCAACGTGGGTGATCATCTTATTGCAGTCGCACTCGAGAAACTTATAAGGAGAGAAAAAGGAGACGTCGAATTTTTGACCATCTTTCGCGAAGACCCGCTTGACGATCAACTTGATGAAATTAATCGAACGGCAGCGATATTAATGCCAGCCTTTCCTATCCGTGATGGTACCCCGTTCTATCCTGGGTGCTATCGGTTGATTGATGATCTGGATCGGATAAAAGTACCGATGATCCCTGTCGGCGCAAATTGGAATGTGTACCCAGGCGATTCATATAGTCGAAAGACAACTCAATACTCTCAGGAAACCACCCGTTTTCTGCACCGCGTGGCCTCAGGGGTCAGCCAGTTTTCATGCAGGGAGTACTACCTCATGGAAGTCCTGAGACAACATGGAATCGAAAATACCGTAATGACGGGTGATCCGACATGGTACGACCCGGATTTTTTCGGCGTTCCACTTCATCGGCCTAATCGCATCGAAACACTGGTTTTTAGTCCGCCGTTGAGTGCGTTCTATGGAAACCAGGCCGCAGAGTGTCTGGAGATGCTGACAGAAATGTTTCCCGATGCTAACCGCTATTGTGCATTTCATTTAGCGGATCCCACGTCATCGCCTTTCGATGATAAGAACCCCACCAACGACGCGTCGATGAGATCAGACGTTGCAGAAAAAAATGCCTTGATTCGCGCCGCTGCGGTCGCATCCGGATACGAAATTCTCGAAATGGCCGGCGATGTAAAAAAGCTCGATTTCTATCGCGAATGTGATCTGCATGTGGGTTTTGAATGCCATGCGCATCTCAGCTTTTTGCGACAGCGGCGCCCTTCCGTATTGATCGCTGAGGATGCCCGCGGTGTCGGCTTCAATTATACGCTGGGTGTAGGAGGGTGCGATGGGTTTGAACGAGCCAAAAACGTCGCAGTTCGTCCACCCCGGGAGGGGGGCACTTCGGGTTATTGCGTTTCTCGGGAAGAGTGGGATGTCGCGCCTGCCAGAGAGGATGTCATTCAAGTGGTCAGGGCCTTTCTGGAAGAGGAACTGCAAAGCGGATTTCGTCGCTACCTCGGATTGACGGATCGTATTGATGAAACTTATGAAAAGGTTATGGCTCCTTTTCTAAGATCCTTGCCGTAAAGAGCTGACGTTATCGAACCGCGATTGCATTGGATCGACTGGCTCCTGATTCTTTTATACGGAGTTGGGGTCGTCCTCCTGGGTTGGTACAACTCCAGGCGTCAGAACTCAAGAGAGGAATATTTCACCGGAGGACGGAATATGTCGGCCGGAATGGTCGGCGTTTCGTTGTTCGTGACGTTGCTGAGTACCGTCTCCTATCTTTCGCAACCGGGAGAGATGATTAAACATGGGCCGGTCGTTTTGGCAGGGCTCCTGGCGATTCCCTTTAGTTATTGGATTGTCGGCTACATCCTCATACCTGTAATTATGCGGCGGCGAGTCACGAGTGCTTACGAGTTGCTAGAGCAACAGCTCGGCGCCGGAGTCCGGCAGACGGGAGCAATAATGTTTGTTCTGTTGCGCCTCGTCTGGATGTCGCTGCTTCTTTATTTGACTGCCAATGCACTAGTCACCGTTCTCGGTCTGAACGAGGACTGGACGACTGCTGTAGCAATGATCTCGGGACTAATTGCCATCATCTATACTTCCTTAGGCGGGATTCGTACTGTCATCGTAACCGACGCTATCCAGTTCGCATTACTGCTCGGCGGTGCCCTAATTACGCTGATCATTATTACCGTAAGGATGAACGGCCTGGATTGGTGGCCTACCGAATGGGCTGCGAATTGGGATCATCAGCCATTCTTCAGTTTCGATCCCCATGTCCGCGCGACAGTCGTCGGGTCGGTGATCTCGATTCTCGTCATCCAGGTAGCAACGGCGGGAGGGGATCAGGTCGCGATACAGCGCTACATGTCGACAAACGGGCCGAAGACGGCGCGGAAAGCGTATTTGGTGAAATCGGTCGCACAGGTATTCGTATTCCTGATCCTGTCCTTTATAGGGTTCGGCCTTTTAGGTTTTTACAACAAATTCCCGGAAGCGTTACCGGCGGGAATCGATCTGATAAACAATGCAGATCAACTGTTCCCACTTTTTATCGCGGAGTTTCTTCCGCTTGGGTTTTCGGGACTGGTCGTTGTAGCCATTTTCGCTGCCGCCATGTCCAGCATCGATTCCGGCGTCAATTCGATATCCGCCGTCGTGCAAACAGACTTTATTGATCGCGCCAGGCCGGCGCCACTATCCGCGTCAGTCAATCCTCCTTTCAGCAAATATCTGGCGGCGGGGATCGGACTCGTGGTTATTGTTCTGAGCCACTACATGCAATACGTTCCGGGCAACTTTCTCGAACTCACCATGAAAACCGTCAACCTTTTGGTAGTTCCATTGTTCTGTCTCTTTATCTTTGCGCTCTTCGTTCCTTTTGCGACCGCAAGCGGAGCGATTGTCGGGGCGATATTCGGCTTTCTGACTGGTCTGGTTGTTGCTTACTGGGACCTCATCACAGGTGCACAAGCCCTTAGTTTCCAGTTCATCGGAATTAGCTCGTTAGTAGTAAATCTGGTCGTGGGTTCCGGAGTGAGCTACCTGGGCGCGAAAGGGATGAAAAGAAAGTCTTGATGGATCGATTATGAGGACAACTATCACGTCGGACGGTCCGAATGGAAAAACTCTTACCTGCGCGAACCATTGCGAGAAATAAATGACATTTAACGTTATAGTTACATACGCCAGACGTGCTTACGTGTCTGGTAAAAGAGGATAGACGATAATATGAAACGTCGAAATGTAATTAAGTCTGCAGGAGCAGTAGTGGGGATGGCATGGTTAGGCGTGCCGGCCATCGGTTTAGGTAACGCCCCGGCGCCGAAACTTCGAGTGGCAGCCAGTAGCTTCGAAACTAACGTCGAAGCTGGGGCGCCTACCTTTGGCTATTCCGATGAGAAGGTACGAAATATCGCCGGTCCATTGAAGACCACTGTAGTGCTGATTGAGGATGGCGACGAGCGGATCTGTCTGGTCACATCTGATTTTCGGGTCGAAATCCTAAATGTGAACCGTTTCCTTCGAGCAGAAGTGGCTAAGGTGATAGCGATTGATCCGTCACGGGTTTTGTTTTTTACCTCTCATAATCATAGCGTATCGCCGTTGGCCGAAGACGAAGTGAAAAGTTTCGATTGGTACCACAAGTCGCTTGATGAACTTCCAGAGGTGAAGCTTCTCCCTGTTGGCGAACGTTTTTTGAGTTCGTTACGACAGCACCTCAGCAAGTTGCCCGACGCGCTTGAGGTGGCCACAGTGGCTTGGGCGCAAGGCAGCGAAGGGCGCATTTCCTACAATCGCAAAGGACGGCGGGCAGATGGCTCCACTTACTTCATGCGAGAGGAGGACCGCCGGCTGATGGGGGAGGACTTCAACGGGGATATTGACAAGGAAGTACCCGTGGTAGTTTTTCGGAACGAAAAGGAGAGGCCGATTGCTGCCCTGCTGCAGTTCACGGCACATCCAGTAACGAGTTATCACCCTGAGGATCTCACGATTTTTGGCGATTATCCTTCAGTGGCTGCGGATGTGCTGAGCCAAGCTCTGGGCGAAGGTGGAGAGCCGGTGCCTGTCGCGTTTTTGCAAGGATGTGGTGGGGACACTAACTCTAAAGAGATGTTTACCGGGGGCGCATCGCGGGCACAGGAATTCGGAGAGATGCTTGGGCAGAGTGCAGTCGATGCGCTGGCGGATCTTAAGCCGTCTCGACTTGCGGGTATGGACTATGTAGAAAAAACAGTAGGAATACCGCTAGGGCCTCTCCCTGCGAAGAAAACGATTCTAAACGAAATCGAAGAGATGAAGGATTTTATTCGTCGAGCGAATGCAGGCGATGAGGATACGCTCTCGTGCGTTGGACAGAATTTCCCGAGGGCACTTACACCAAAATTTCGTGGCGCCCTGGTTGGCATGATTTTGGAGTGGAACGAATGGGCGCTGTCTATGTACGAACAGGGTAAAGACGGCGAAGTAATGCGGTCGCTGGATGTGCCGCTTTATGTACTGAGGTTGGGCGATGTCGCGGTGGTGGGGATGCCGTTTGAGCCGTTTATGGGCATCGGCCGTCAGATCCGCGCACAATCACCTTTTCCGCTAACCGTCCCTTGCGGCTATGTGAACGAAACGCACGGCTATGTTACGGATTCAGCCAACACGGGTGACCGCGAATATATGAGCGCGTTTTACCGCTATACCAACTTCCGTCCCCCGTTTGCCAAGCCAGCCGGTGATGTGGTGGCTGACCTTGCGGTTGAGACGCTTCGGGGGTTTTGGAACGGACGACAGACAATATGAATCAACGGCCTGTTTCAGGCCGGCTAATTGAAGTCGAACCTGTCCCTTAGTTGGGTTCCAGTTTTTCCAATACAGCCTTAAACTCTTCTGAACGTTGCTTTAAGGACTGCGTTACCGCAGTGAAGTCGCTGCCGTAGACCAATAATTGTGCGCCTTTACTGAGAAACGATTCAAGTTGTTCTCTAGAGCCACACGGGATCCCCCAAAATATTCCATTCTCGGCTGCGGCTTTTGCGACACGCAGAATAGCTTCGTCCAGCGATATGTTTTCGTCCTCGTTCTGCAATCGCAATTGTAGGTCGGCGGGGCCAATGAACAGGCCGTCAATTCCAGGTACGGCAGCGATTTCATTTATTTTTCGTACCGCTACAGGCGACTCGATTTGTATTATCAAAAGAGTCTCAGAATTGGCGCGTTCAGCGTAGTCACTCATATTATTCAGTGCGAAATCATTGTCCAGGCCGGCGCCGTCAATCCCACGGTCACCCATTGGGGGGAACTTGGTCGCTTGCACCAGCTCCTGTGCCTGTTCTAGGCTCGCGACATTTGGAATGATCAGCCCGGTAGCTCCGTCTTCGAGGTACCTGTACAGCCGACCCTTTTCCTGCGTTGGTGGTCGAACAAGACAGTCAATATCGTACCGATGCGCCATGGCTAGTAAGCTCGTCACGTCGCTGTCGCGAATAGATCTATGTTCGAGATCTAACCAAATCGTATCAAATTCGAATTCGGCTGCGTAACGTATTAGCGGAGGAAAGACGCTACTCATTCCAAATACACGGGCGACATTTTTTGCGCGAATTCTGGCAGCCGTTCTACTTTTTCTCATGCGATATTCCTTGAGAAGTAGTTGTCATTTATGATGACTATTTAGTATCAGACACCCATTATTGAAGAATGAACTGAGCCAAACTATTGTCGAAAGCGACTATATGTTGTCATCGGTGTCAAACACTTGATATCGGTGAATCATTGTCAGTTATTCTGATAACAGGCATATACGCCATGCAAAAGAGCATCAGTTTTGTGCCCTAAGATGGGGTGCGTATAGTATTCGGCGTATACATCCGTATAACCCACGCGAAGTTATGGAGGAGGCTGACTGGCACGGACCTGAAAATTGAACTCGGAAGTTTTGTGTTCAAGAAAAGTCGGGCCCGGCGAGAATAGCCAAATAACATGGATTATCGGTTATTGGGTCAAACAGAATTGGAAGTCAGTTCGATTGGTTTGGGTTGCGTTACATTCGGTCGGGAAATTGATCAGGACGCATCATTCGAAATACTCGATCATGCCATTGAGCACGGTATCAACTTGCTGGATACAGCAGCCGTCTATGCTGCGGGCGGATCCGAAAAAGTGCTGGGAAACTGGATGTCCTCTCGGGACGCTCGCGATGAAGTCGTCCTTGCAACGAAGGTGACCGGCACGCTCACAAAAGAGAAAATTATTTACTCCGTGGAGGCCAGCTTACAAAGGCTCGGTACGGATCGGATCGATCTACTGCAACTTCACGGCTGGGACAATGAGACGCCGATTGAAGAAACGCTCGAGTCTCTGAGCGTATTAGTGAGTCAAGGTAAAGTCCGGTATGTGGGTTGTAGTAATTGGAGTGAAGAGCAACTCAGCCGTGGTTTATTACTGAGTCAGGGCAACTCTGAAATGGCTCGGTTGGATTCAGTGCAGCCTCCGTACAACCTGGTGCAACGTGGCATCGAAGCCGATACTTTGCGACTGTGCCGCGATCAACAGGTTGGTGTTATTTCATACAGTCCCTTGGCAGCAGGTTTTCTTGCCGGAAAGTATATTCGTGGTGATGAAGTTTCAGCGGGTACGCGGTTTGAATTGATTCCCGGACATCAGTCTATCTACTTTACGAATGAAGGCTTTGATGTGCTGGAAAATCTGCGACAGATTGCGAAATCTGCGGATCAATCTATGATCGCACTGGCGCTCGCGTGGGTATTCAGCCGTTCTGGGGTTACTTCTGTGCTGATTGGGGCCAGGACGACCGCTCACATTGATCAGGCCTTTGCGGCGGAAGCGCTCTCGCGACATGATTCCATATCGGAGTGGCTGGAAGTGTTGTGACGGTGCGCTTAAGTTGTCAGTACCTTTCTGGGCGTGGCCGAGTAGATTTGCCATTGCTCCGGGGTGTGACTCCCTTCAAAATACATTGCTGCCTCACCACTTGGAGCGATGAAAATACAGGGCTCGCTCACCTTCACAAATTCTTTAAGGCCTCCAATATCCAGGCATACCTTAGTTTCTTTTTCCCACTCAAGGCCATCTCTTGAAGTCGCAGAGACGATTCTGCCTCTTGTGGGGTCCGTTTCCCAGGCGGAATAATACATCCGGTATCCCCCATTGTTGAGAGCGACAATTTCTGGTGCGTAGACAGCATAGCTTTCTTGTTGATCTTTCTGGGCGAGCCTAACACCCGACTCTTGCTTGAATTCCAATCCGTCAGCAGAAGTAGCGCTTAAAATTTCGTTTCCTGCACCCAAGCCAGTTTCCAGTGGGTAGGAATATCGATGATAGTAGAGTCTCCATTGGTCGGCCGATTCACCCTCAGGCTTCAATGGGATACAGCATGGGGTGCCAAAGGAATGATTTTTATGACTCAGTCGATAACCACGCTCAGGAATAAAGTCGATTCCATCTTCGGTGATTCCGCTCACTATCACGGTTCTATTTTCATCAACTAAAGCCTCTAAATAAAGTCGATATTTTCCGTTTCGAAGAAGAGCTAGCTGAGGGCACGAAATTCTCTTGATCTCTGGGTGTGTCGCTGCAAAGGAATCGATATTAAGTTGAAATTCATCCACTGGCTCCCAGCTCTGGGCATCTTCTGATTTCAGACAGATTATTTCGCCGGTGGATTGGTTGTAAGTGGGATTGAAACTCAGAGACGTCAAATAAAGATGGTAGGAGCCAGAAAGCATCTTGACCACCCGTGGAGTGAGCAATTGACGGGGTGGGCTCCTTTTAGAGTGGTTGATCTCAAAATCAGGATCAATTTGCCATTGAGTCCCTGGGTCTTCAATTAGGGAAAGTCTGGTTTTCAAAATTAGGGCCTCCTAAATGGGGGAAGTTGCTCTTTACCCAACGGTCTTCGTCAAGCTCACCTGAACCGCAAATACTTAGGCATGACCGAAAAGTTCGCGTTCCGATTCAATCAGTTTATCCAAATGCCGATGGAGAGTCGTACTCGCCAGCGGCGATAAATGCGCTTTGATCCTCGTTGTCGAATCAGACAACAGGCCTTGCCGAAAAAGAGCCTGCTTGGTACACACTATTAAATGGTCTAAGGTCTGCATCTCAAAAACAATCAAGGGGAGAATCGAATTGAATATTTCTCTTGCTACGGACTTGTCGTCGTTCGTAACGTACTGATTCCAAATTTCAACGAGCATACGAGTTGCCTCGCAACTTGGGATAATCCCAACCCCGCCAGCGTCAAGTACATCGAGAAAACTTACGCCTGCCTGCCCCCCAAAGACCTGAACGTCAGAATTTTCGAATACGTTTCTCAACTCGAAAACCGCGTCGCAAGCAGGTAGTGCCTCGGTCTTAATGTATTTAGCGTTGGCTATTTCCGCGGCAATTCGCTCGAAAACGCTTGCCTCGATCTTCGTGCCGATATACTGGGGTGCATCCTGAATCATCACGTCAGCACCTGAGGCAGCCTCAGAAATCGCATGAAAATAGTCGAACAGGAAACTTAGTGACTCTGGCTCAATTGAAGGTGGCGCAACCATAATCACAGTAGCGCCTCTATCCACTGCATGTCGAGCCAAGGATACAGAATTCAGTTTACTATCGCTGGATACTCCAACAACTACGGGCACCTGCCCGTTGACGGCGGCGAGTACACTTTCCGTTACGGCCCGCCTCTCCTCAATCGACAACAGGTTGGCTTCACCCGCAAGGCCGAGCGTTGATATTCCCTTAGCGCCACATGAAATCTGTGCGTCGACCAGGCGTGGAATATCCTGCCACCCGATCTCGCCATTGTTTTTGAATGGCGTGGGCAACATTGGAAATATCCCTTCCAGGCATTCCCAGCCTTTTGCATTATTCATTATTAGACCTCCACGTGTCGGAGATGAACCCGTATAACACTCGTGCCAGGGCAACCGGCGCACTCAACAGCATAACGAAGGCCATGTTACGGCGCATCTGAGATTTTGGCGCCCCAAGTCTGTAATGGATTTGAATCCCATCAGTTGGCGCGAGTCAGAGAGCGAGGTAAGCGGCGTTTCAAATTCCCAGGTCAGTGCAGAACCTTTTGAGTACGCACGCCGCCTGATAGTATGTTCTGCTTCTTAGCCGTAGCCGAGGAGCCACGTGAGTAAAGCAGCAAGGAATGCGGATAGCCCGGTACATGTGTTTGTCTCCGCATTTACTACCGGAGCGGCGGGAGCGATTCACAAGTTTCATTTGAATATGGCTAGCGGTCAACTTACGCAAGTGCACCGTTCTACCGATATTCAAAACCCGTTCTTCATTGCGTTGTCCCCCAATACACAATTCTTGTACGCCATACATGCGCCTGGTGACTTCTTTGGGGAGAGCAATAATGAAGTTGCCGCATACAGAGTCTCTGGTGACGGTGGCGAGCTCGAATTACTCAATCGGCGCCCCACGCTTGGGTCAGGTAGCTGCTATATTGATCTCGGCCTCGCCGGAAAGGCGGTATTTCTCGCAAATTACGGATCTGGGTCAATCACTTCTTATGCAGTGCATAAAGATGGCTCACTGCTAGAAGCATCCTCTGTCATCCAGCATACGGGCAGCAGCGTAAACAGGGATCGGCAGCTCGGGCCCCACCCACACTGTATCGTCGCAAGTCCTGATAGCCGATTCGTATTCACCGCTGACCTCGGTACAGACAGAATTCACTCGTATCGCCTCGATTCTGCATCAACCCAAATTTCGCCGAATAGTCCTGTCGGGGTTGATACCGAACCCGGATCGGGTCCCCGCCACTTGCTGTTTCATCCCGGTGGTCAGTCTGTGTACGTCAACAACGAACTGGGCAATTCGATTACTGTGTTTGACTACGAATCAGGTGTCGGAAGGCTGAGCGAACGACAGACAATTTCTACACTTCCCGATGATTTCCTCGGTGAGAGTTTTACGGCGGATCTAAAATTAACTCGAGACGGACGGTTTCTGTATTGCACCAACCGTGGTCATGACAGTATCGCTGCCTATCGTATAGGTGACGACGGTGAACTCGAGTTTCTGACGATAGAGTCAAGTTGCGGAGAGTCCCCGCAGAATTTGGCGATTACACCCTGTGGGACGTTGCTGATTTGCGCCAACATGGTCGGTGATTGTGTCGCAGTATTCCGAATCGATCCGGTCACTGGACACTTGGAGTCAACAGGAGAGCCGGTAGCGATGCCGGCTCCGTCATGCATTGCAATTCGATGTTGACCTCATCCAAATTCGCCTGCACGTGACGACAAATAGACGCTGTTCTTAAGCAGGTGTAGCGCAATCCTTGTAGCGATAACCGCCATCCACCGGTATGCCCACTCCAGTGATGTAATCTGCGGCGTTGGATGCTAGAAATTCAACTGCGTTCGCTACGTCTTCAGGCTTCCCCAAACGCTTCCATGGCAGCATTTTTCTGCCTTCTTCAATTGTGTCGTCTGACCACAACTTGCGTTCGCCTGGTGTATCGATCCAACCCGGTTGAACCGAATTGACATTTATTCGATGCGGAGCTAACTCTACCGAGATCGTGCGAGTCATTTGGTTCAAGCCGGCTTTCGAGGCGCCGTAGGCGATGTTATGTGCGATAGGCATTTCGGCATGCGCACTCGATATGAATATTATCTTGCCTCCGTGACCTGCGCTTACCATTTTACTTGCGACCAGTTGACTGAGATGAAAGCCGCTGACCAAGGTTGCCGACACTATTCGTTCGAAATCGACGACATCCAATTCGAGAAATGGTCGCTTGATATTGAGTGCAGGACAGCTCACGAAGATATCGATACTGGCAAATTCAGCAATTGCCTTCGCGACGAGTCGCCTACGAGCCTCGGAGCAAAATATATCCTCCTGAATGACCAGGCACTCAGCACCTCCTGAGCGAATCGCATCGGCGGTATCCAGCACTTCACTGCTGTCAGGACGATCGTTCAAAATCAATTTCGCACCCGAGCTTGACAGCGCCATCGCACACGCCTTCCCAATCCCACTTCCGGCACCAGTGACTAGTGCGGTTTTGCCCTCTAAGGTCATAACGAGTCCTCAAATACTACGGTTTCAGCAATCTCAGTCTGCCAAATGCCGACGGTACATGAAAGTTTGGCTGCTTGACGTTCGGGTCTACCCAGGCGATCCAGTTCTCGACAACCTCGCTATTATCGCCATGGCTGAATTCTCCGCGAAATAACCCAGCTGTCATGTATTGTCCTTCGTCATCTTCATGAAGGCATTGCATCTGCTTCAATGTCGACATCGGCATAGACCCCTCAACGACATATCCGTTTTCGTCATAGCTAGCCGTTGTCCGCAGCCCACTGCAGGTCCAATTCCAGTCCATATCGCACTGAAATTCACCGCGGTAACTGAGTACCTGTCCCCTTGGGTCAATTTCAAGGCCGTAATAGGGCTTCAATTCAGGCCCTGTGGAAATGAAAATTTCTGCACGATCAGAGCCCATCACCCGTTCCTTGGCATCTACGCCGCTAGCTAGAACGAGATCAGTATCGGTGACATTGAACTTAAAATGGAAGTGATCGCTATTCCACACACTGCGAAAGACCGTACGAGGTGCTGATTCTTCCAACCACGGAAAGCAAAAATCATCCAGTACCTCAGCTTTATCCCATGCAGAGTCATCCCCATTCACATCCCCCGAATGCCAATTAGCTTTGTACACTTTTGTCGACATGACTTGTTCTCTTAGCGCCCGAAAATTCTCGTGCGTTGTCCGGGGGTTGCGATGCGCGGCGCAAAAGGGTGGGTTCATCAATATCACGCAATTTTTAGTATAATATATGTAACGTTACATGCATGATACTTGGTTTCTCCTATCGTGTATTACGCATTACTCTAAGGAGACCAATGTCATACGACCACATCAGTGGATATCTTCACCGCGGCAACCCGAGATTTTTCAGGGCATCGACAAGTGGGTTGTTTCGGTCCAACTTCAGAACAAATAATTTCCCGTTGCAAAATTGAATTTGACCACGGCATTGAAAGCGTTCAGATCGCACTGCCTCACTGGCATCCGCTGAGTGACAATGAACTAGGAAATTTCTTTGATAATGTTTGCGGAACTTTCCCTGAAAAACCCATTATTCTCTACAATAGTCCACGTAGCAAAAGGCCACTTGTTCAAAAAGGCTACATTGACGGTGCCATCGATAAGGCGTACGCACGAATACGCGGTTTGGAAATAGATCTCACCATGCGGTCGCCGTACATGCCCCTGAATGAAGCAGACTTCGCGTGGTTGGAAAACGCAATATCTCAATCCGTTTTCGTCAATTCAAAATAGCGCTGTAATGACCTAGGCCAGCGTCGCATATTTTCGTCGATAAGTTGCAGGCGATTGGCCTTTACAAATTCGAAACATGCGGTAGAAGTTCGGTAAATCATCTTCTCCGATATCGGCTGCAATTTGTTTGACTGGCCGCCGTGTTTCACGCAGTTGTCTTGCAGCTTCCTCAATTCGCATGTTGTTGAAATACTGGCCGGGAGGCGATCCGTAATGTTGAGAGAATACGGTACGAAAACGGCTTGGCGACATGTCAACGAATTCGGCCATTTCTACAATTGATAGTTTTTGACCAAGCTTGCTTGCGAACCAAGTGTAAAGCCTGGCGAGTTCCGGGTGCTCAACGCGCGCAACGGGTGCAGTCACTATCCATTGGGCTAGTTCTGCAAGCAGTAACACCATCAATGCTTCGCGGGCGGCGTCCTTCATCGGCGTCCGTATTTGCGAATCCGGATCGATAGCACGTGCGATGTATTGTTCGACATATGCGGCTGTTGGCGGTTGGTAGACTTCGACGCCACAATTTCGCCCGCGCAGTCTGCTTAGGGGGAGCAGCAAATTACCTAGGTCGTGATTAACGGTAAAGTGCTGCACCGAGACTCGGGCATTCATCGAGCTGGTCTTCGCGACGAAATCTGTCTGTGGATAGATGAGTAAACCGCTTCCCTCGATCAAGCTCAACTTGTGTTGATTCATGATTTGGAAGGTCACGTCGCCGCCAAAAACCCAAATCAAGTCGAAGTGTGGCCATCGGGCAGGTCCCAGCAATTCAGCGGGTCCAATTGATCCAAATCCTTGGGTTCCAAACGCGAGCATTGAAGGCAATCTCGACAAATAATAGACAGATACGACAATATATCTGTAGCTCATACTTAGCAATAATAGGGAGCATCAATCATACAATATGAATATACGACAATGATAATGACACCCCAAACAGTTGCCACTGCCACCTCCGACTTTGAAAGAGACGGCGTCGCCGTAGTTCCCCGGTTTCTATCAAACGATGACGTCGACGAAGTGGAATCCGAAGTTCATAAATACATACGGGATGTTTTGCCGCATCAAGGGAGCGAATCGGCTTTTTATGAGGACAAGTCTCAACCAGATAGCTTGTTCCGACTCAACGGCTTGATGCAGTCTTCGGAATATTTTTCAGATCTCGCGAATCAGCCGCGATTCACTTCGTTAGCGGAAAGCTTGCTGCAAGAGGGTGTCACCGCGCATGGCGTGGAAATGTTTGCCAAGGCCCCGCGAATCGGCGGCGAGACACCTGCCCATCAGGATTGTTACTATTTCAACCTCGAACCCAATTCGTCAATCACTTTGTGGGTGGCGCTCGATCACGCTGATGAGGAAAACGGTTGTTTGCGATATGTGAAAGGTTCGCATATGAAGGGCTTGTTACCGCATGAGAAAAGTAGCACGTTCGGGTTTTCGAGAGGCGTCCAAGAGAATCTAGCGGACGCTAGCCAAACCGCGGTGGCTGTGCCGGTGAGTCCAGGTGATCTTATAGCGCACCATGGTTTGACCATTCATCGCGCAGACCCGAACCCAAGCGATCGTCGTCGCTGGGCAGTGGGTGTCGTTTTTTTCCCCAAGAGCGCGAAAGTGAACAAGGCCGCCCGAGATGCGCGCGACCGAACGACTAAAATGGAATGGAAAAACTCTGACAAGCTTTAGGTCGACAATCAATCCAAGAGAGTAATGCTTCCCTAAGTAATATTTTGGTGTCTGAAAGGTAAGGATGAAAATAATAAATCGTGGCGTTTTAAACGCCGGTAATCCGGGTAGCGCTCGAGCAGTATCAACATTTCCCAGTGTGACTCCACTTCAGGACGGATCACTATTGGCGACCTATCGAGTTGGCAGCACAAAAGACTCGGACGACGAAACCGTTGAACTGCGACGAAGTGATGATGGTGGAAGATCGTGGAGCGAGCCGGTGTCCCCGTTCAAAACAAGCGTCAACGGCAAGCAAGGCTCTCTGAAGCTCGTGTATGTCACCGTATTGACCGACGGCAGTTTGATCGCGGCCGCTATGTGGGTGGATCGCGAGGCGTTCCCTGGGATGCCATTATTCAGCGAAGAGACCGAGGGATGTCTACCGATGGCAATTCTACTTGCCAACTCCAATGATCAAGGGAAGTCCTGGACCGCGTGGCGAGCCTTGCCCATGCCAGAGGAAATCGGCCCGCCGAGTCTTACAAACCCCATATTGCAACTCACCGATGGGCGATTGATCGTTAGTATTGAGAGCAATAAGGCCTATCTGGACAACACGCCTTGGTTGCAGCGTGTCGTTTACATCGTTTCCAATGACGCTGGACTAACCTGGAATGCACCTATACCGATCTGTAGTGATCCAGCGGGCAGAATATTTCATTGGGATCAACGGGCTGCCGTTTGCCCACAGGGTGAGATCACCACATTTACCTGGACTTACGACAAGGTGGCTAAACGCTATCTCAATATCCAACAACGTTTCAGTGCCGACGGCGGTGCCAGCTGGTCAGAGTCGACTGATAGCGGAGTTACTGATCAGCCATCGCATCCAGCAGTGCTTCCGGACGGTCGTATTTGCCTGGCCTGGGTCGATCGCTTTCATACTCGATCGATTCGCGCCCGTATTGCAGATGATTTCCAATCACCTTTCGCTCCAGAAACTGAGGTGGTGCTTTACGAATATGACATGACTTTGGGCGATACGGTCGATTGCGATGCAAGCACCGGTGAATTACTTGCCAACATGGGCGTGTGGGATTTCGGGCTCCCTTTTGCTGAAGCAACTCCCGACGGCAATGTAATTGTTGTCTATTATTCTGGAACTCTATCCAGCTCATTACAGGCCCACTGGGTCTTATTATCGGTATGACAGACGACTAATCGACATTCCCAACGAACGGCAGCGGGCAAATTTTCAGAGATAGTGTAAGTTTGTCCTTAGTGCGGATAGCACGCGCTGCGTCGAGAACATCTTGGGAATATCGATAAGGAGTCAACAAGTTGCCTGACAAGAATGAAGCACAATCGCCACGCGATGATCTGAGAGATGCCGACAATGACGAGACGGTTCAACTCGACGATCGTCTCCAGAATCGAAATGCGATTCTCTATGTGTCTAAGTTTTGTCTGATTTACCTGTGTGCTCCAATTCTCTATGTCGGCTTTGTCCAGGCCGGGCTTAGCAAGCAACTGGGTGCGTCAGATTTTCTCGCCAATTTACCCAGTTCCGCGTACTTCCTGTTTGCTGCATTTCCGATCATCATGGCGTGGGCTATCCCGAAAGTTCGTCACCTCAAATTTGCAATGACCGCCGGATTCGGTATTGCAGGGCTAATGGGCGGCATTACTGCCATTGTACTTTGGTTGCCATTCTCGAATGCCGTACGAATCGGGTTTGTTATCGCACACGGCGCAGTCGTTGCCTGCAGTGTAGGGACGGCCTGGGCTTTCGAGTGGGAAATTCTGGGTCGCGGCATATCCAAGGCCAAAAGAGGCAAGCTTTTTGCCTGGACGTTCGGTCTTGGGCCGTTATTTGCTGTGTTCGGTTCCTTGCTGACACAACTCGTAGTGAACAGGGAAGTTTTTGGTTGGACACCGGCATTTTGGCCGATGCTTTCATATCCTGAAAGTTATGTAGTTTTGTACGGGGCCACATTACCTCTATTGCTAATCGCCGCAGCTTTGGTGAGTAACTACACCGTGCCGCTACCCGCAGTTGAAGCTGAACGTGAGCCGTTTATTAGCGGGCTGTTTGGCGGGTTTCGAGAGTTCATAAGCTACCGGCTAATACTGATCGCGTGTATCGCGTATCTGCTGATCTACTGCGGAACCGCCGTGCAAAACAATATGGTGCTCTACACTCGAGAAGCTGTCGGCTTGGCCGAAGACACACTGCTGGGCTACCAACTCTCGCTTCGATTTGGCAGCAAAATTCTCGCAGGCCTTGTGCTTGGGTGGGTGTTGACTCGCTTCAATCCGCGCATGAATCTGTTTATCACGTCTCTGCTTACGCTAGCCGGAGCTTGCTGGATTTTGATGGCTCCGATGATGGGCGGCGGCCTTATTTTTCTGGTTGCCTTTGCTTTTAACGGTGCAGGAGAGTTGATGGGGCATTACTTCCCATACTACGTTCTCTGTCTGTCTCCCAAGGCTCACATGCGTCGAAATATGGCCTTTCTGATGTTACTGAGTGCTCCTGTTGCTCTGGCACCGGCCCTGTATGGCTACGTTTCCGACAGGTGGAGCCTGACAGCGAGCTTCTGGGTATCAGTGGTGATCATCATAGGTGCGATAGCACTTATTGCCATAAAATTGCCAGCAAACCCTCAGCCTCAGCCGCGATCTACGCAGACTCACCTTCCTTGAATGTCACTGGAAACAGTGTTTGACGAGAAGAAAATCGGCCGGTTTCCAGCCGCTGTAATATTAATTTGGCCGCGTGTTCGCCCATCTCGTAGGCCGGCGATGTAACCGTCGTCAAAGAGGGATTCGAATAATTGCAGGCGGCAAAGCCGTTGAAACCCGTGACCATTACGTCGTCCGGGACGACGTATCCCTGATCCTGGCAGCAACGCATTGCGGCGATGCCCAAAGCGTCAGTTCCACCGAGAATGGCATCAGGCATCGCATTTTCCGCGAGGTATTCTGTCAACGCCGCCTGCGCTCCTTGAAATGTGCCTTCGTCACATTTCAAGACGCTAAGTTTAGCTCCGCGTTTCTTTGCAATGGCCGTCTTGATTCCTTCTTCGCGCTTTTCAATTGCAGGCCACTCGGTGTTTGGACGAATGAAAAGGAGTTTTTTCGCTTTTCGCGAAAGCACATGTGTCGCGATCATATGCCCCCCAGCTTCATCATCCTGATTGACTATAGCGATGCCGCTTCTACCAGCATTCAGAGTATCCTGAAAAAGCACAACAGGCTGATGGCGATCGAGCAAGAAGCTGACGTTCTTCTGTCGCTCCGCATTGGTGCCGGACATAATCGCGCAAAGCGCATCAGTGCCGGCAACAGAAAAAAGAGAAGCACCTCGAAACATATCCGGTGCGACGCCTTGTACGGTTAACGTGAAATTGTTCTGACTTAGATGGTTACTAAGACCGGCGACGAGTTGGCTAATAAACGGATTCGCAAGGAACGATAGTTCATGATCCATTACGATCATGCCTATTGAAAACTCCCGCATGCTGCGTAACTTTCGACTCGTCGCACTGGGTACATATTTCAGTGTTTTGATTGCCCGTTCGACTTTTTCTCGTGTTGCGTTTCCAACTAACTTGATTTTACCGTTTACAACGTTCGATACCGTCATTACCGATACATCGGTGAACTTCGCCACGTCACGCAGCGTTACTCGTTGTTTTTTTCTTGCGGCCATGGGTTCTTCACCTTGCTGGTTAATCGGCGCCTATCGATGTGCAATCGTAAATACTAATATTGGCTAACTGCGGCGTAGCCACTAGAGTTCGAGGCTTGCCTACGCGGCCCTAATATCTTTGCCAGCGCGGGACCTGCATTTTTCTTCGCTCCAAGCGATTTGACCATCGAGGACTACCTCTTCGACACCACTGGATAGCCGTGTCGGATGTTCGTAGCTGGCGTTTTCTCGAAGTGATACCGGGTCAAAAATAGTGTAGTTAGCGGCCGCGCCGAGCCGGAGCGTACCGACGCCCTGAAGATCTAGAAACTGGGCAGGCGCTCCCGTTATTCGACTAATCCCTTCTTCCAGCGGAACCTTGCCAGTATTTATGTAGCGATCAATGAATCCCGTGAATGCGGCAAAGCTCCGCGGATGGCACGGGCTGTCAAAGCTCGAGTCAAACAGGTAGCCGTCCGAGCCGACAAAGCATTTGGGGTGGCTGATCAGTGAATCGAGTACGTCATCTGACGACTCTTTATGGAATATGCTTAAACAGTTCACGTCTTCCAAGTATATATCCTGAATCACCTTGCCTGGCGTTTCCCCTCGGGCGGTAGCGAGAAACGATATATTTCGATTTACGTAGGCGGGATTACGATGTTTGATTATAGCAATTTCCGACAATCCACCAATACAAACCTCTTCACCCCCCAATTCCAGTTCGGCGTAATCAATCAAATCGTTGCGGCTAGGCTGTTGCCCGAAAAGATGTTGGAAAAGCCAGGATAGACTGGTAAAGCCAGCAACATACGGATACAAGTCGAATGCAACGCGACTATCGGCTTCAATTTTGCTGATGATACTGTCGAGATTGTGGTCAAACTTATTCGAGATAGGTCGTAAGTGTGAGATTAAGACTTTACAACCGGACTCTCGCCCTAGCTCGATGACTTCATCCATCGCCTCAAGAATTCCTCGTCCCTGATCTCTTATGTGACAACTCAGAACACGGTCGTGTTTAGCGAGTTCCTGACACAGAGGAAGGAGTTCCGCGTGCGACGTGCCCTCGGCGTCCGGGTAATTCAGGCCCACTGAAAGGCCCAGGCCGCCATCTGCCAATTCAGTCGCCAGGAAAGATCGCATGCTGCTTTGGGCCCGCTTGTCCGGATGAGTTGATATGGGTGAGAATTTCTTACGTAGACTATTGTGGCCCAATAGAGACGCGGTATGCAGTGGCATCACACCAGGCCCACTACTCGGTAAATCCTCAAATCGGCTGTCGGGGATAAGGACTTCTGATGGAGGCTCACCGGGAATGAGTGAATACCCACAATTGCCGATTACCTGCGTTCCGACGCCCTGGCTCAGAGCCGATGCACCGTTGTTAGATGCATGCAGGCAGCAAATATCCGAATGTGTGTGACTATCGATAAAGGCGGGACTCAGGATTGAGGAGCCTAAATCACGCGTCTCTCTACTGTCAGGAAGCTCATTTCCGATATAAGCAATATTTCCATCTTTCACGCCTACATTGGTTTTTTCGGGCAAGAACTTGAAGCCATCAAATATTTTTCCCTGGGTTAGTAACAGGTCAAACATTCAGGTCTTTCCGACATAGGCCATCGCATCAATTTCAATATCAATACCGGCCAGGCCTGCCGCAACCGTTGTACGGCACGGCAAGTGAGTATCGAAGAACGTCCTGTAGACGGCATCGAATTTCGCGAAGTCGTTGATATCTGCCAGGTAGCAGGTGCATTTTACAACTTGGTCCATGCTCGCACCTGCGGCCTTAATCAACGTCGCTACGTTTTGCATAGTTAATTCGCATTGTTCTTCGATATTTCCCGGGACAATATTACCGTTCACATCAATCGGTCCCTGGCCGGAGACCATAACGAAGTCGCCGAATCGCAGCGCGGGTGAGTAGGAACCGGTATTCTTTGCTCCTCTTGGATCGTTAATTTTTTTCATGGTTTTTTCAAACTCCTAAGTTGCTGTCCAACCACCATCGACCGCTATGTTTTGACCGCTAACGTAGCTCGAAGCGGACGAACTTAGGTAGACAGCTGCACCGACCAGTTCCTGCGGTCGCCCAACCCGCCCGAGGCATGTTCTTTTCCCCAGCTCCTGGATAAACGTCTCATCCGGATTGCCATCAGGGTTTGGAAATGGTCCAGGTGAAATACAGTTTACCCGGATATTCGAACGGCCCAGAAATCGAGCGAAATAGCGTGTCATTTGAATAACGGCTGCCTTGGCCGCACCATAGTGCGGTTTATTGAGATATGCGGGGGCGCTGTCATACACGGCGAAATCCGGAGCCACCATTCCATACATTGATCCGATATTGATGATATTGCCATGGCCTTGGCTCTGAAAAAAGGGTGCTGCCGAACGTATACAGCGGTACGTGCTGTTCAAAACACCGTCAATGCCAAAGGCCCAATCGTCATCGCTGATGTCCAGCGGTTCTTTCCCCCGCAGATAGACTGCATTGTTAATGAGTACATCGAGCGACCCGTGCCGAGCAACCGCAGATTCAATTGCTGTTTGAATGCTGTCCGAATCGGAAATGTCGCATTCGAAGAAGCCAATTTTCGACGAATCATTGTGAAATGCCACATCGAATTTTTCTCTTGATCGACCGAGCACACATACTTGCGCCCCCGTCTCTGCGAGCCCTTTTGACATTGCGCTCCCGAGGTAACCGTATCCTCCGGTTACCAAAATTGTTTTGCCATCCAAATTAAAAATACTCATTTTTTAACCCCACAATCACTATCACGAATTAACATTAGCTTCCTTTGCCTGCAGGAGCGTATGGCAGGACCAACTCAAAGGACCGCCATTCGTTCCAGAACATTCAGGTTTGCTCGTTGGAATCGCGAGTCAATCCACCCCCGTCGGCCCAGCGCCCAGCCGGCAAAAATGCTGCCCCAATGTACTCGCGCCGCTGAATTTTCATTCTCAAACGCCACAGCGTGGTGAGTTCCCGGACCGAGTCCCCCGTATGGGACGTAAGATTCAGCCAATATCTCCATTGGATCTGGCGTGCCTGATTTGTTGGCGGCAAGAGATTGATATTCAAAGCCAACAATGTCCTTAATTGTGTCGCCTGGTTTCAGGCCGGTTCCTGCGAATACCCACGAGTCACTATCCTTGATGACCATATCCACAGCCGGAATGACGAAGCAGTCCTGGACCTCTAAACCGTGTAGCCGAGTAGCACGACCGGAGCACTCGTCTTCAAAGTGCGCGGCGCGCTTGATACATTGATGTCCTCGCACTGTATTGATCTCGAGCCGGCCGTCCAGATCATTACCACCAAGAAAAAGGAAGGTTGTGTCGATGGCCGCTTCGAGCCCCAGCATCATGGCCTCGGTCCAATATTCATCGTGACCAAGCAGTATCGCACCATTACTTTGTTTGATCAGATGCGGGTTGTCGTTTAGGTAGCTGCCGCTTACGTAGTTGAGTTTTGCACCTGTTGACTCCAACCAGAAAACAGAATGTTGATCCACCAGCGGATACGTGCCCATTCCAGCACTGTCCTTCGCCAATGAAGTACCAAAATTATCGTAGACCGCATAAGGACGAGCGAGTGACACACTGTGGTCCTGATACTCACTCCCATAGTAGGTCGAACCTGCGGCATATAAGCTTGCGCCGCCGAAACGATTGTAAGCTTGGTAGGTGAACGTAGGTATGTGGACTAGCGCTTTGCCTGCTGGGTTTGGGTCTGTAATAATGAGAATTGCTGCACATTCATAGTCGTTAAAGACCGAGGTGACTTTGATTTCGTATACGCCCGGGAGCCAGTCCGTACCGGTTTCAATGTTCAGCGCCGGTTGCCAATCCAAAATGCCGAAAGCATCGTCTACTTTTTTAGCTTCGCCCTGTGGATAAATATCGACGTTCTGATACTCAGCTACGAAAAAACCGCCCATGCCAGCATAGTGACCGAGTCTGTAAACGGTGACGGTTGCAGTGGTTTTCGTCTCCGACGATATTCTTATTGGCGTCGACTCTCCGGGTTTCAGGCAATCATGATCGACGTAAGCATGTACCTTGTCGTTGCCGCCTCTCATGACCCAGCGTGTAGTATTCATCGTATTTATATCTCCAATTAATTTGCTGCGACTATCTCAGCGGGTGATCTATGGCGGATTGCGGTTCATCGTGTACAGGGTCAATTTATTGATGTCTCTATTGTCGGATGGAAGAACAAGACTCGCCAGATAGCCAATCAGATAACAACTCGCGATACTGATGGCGGCAAAAATGTAACCATTCGCCAGTTCCTGTTTCCAAACGACCATCATCACTACTACGCTACCAACGAGACCGACCATTGCACCCAAGCCGTTCGCTTTTCGAGTCGTGATACCGAGAATAAACAAACCACTTAGTGCTCCCATGAACATCCCGATAACTTTGAAGTACTCCTCCATAAGTGACCGGATCTCAGGGCTAATGAATATCAGGCCAGCGGCAGTTCCGATGACACCGACGACAACCGTTAGAAGGCGTGCCAGCCGAAGGTATCCCGTCTCAGTCCAGCTGCTGTTAAAAGGGCGAATGAAATCTGTGATCACCGAAGTCGCAATGGAATTCATGCTGGTAGACACGGTGGACTGAGCGGCTGCAAATATTCCAGCAACGATCAATCCGGCGATGCCGACGGGTAGTTCAGTTC
>RCNB010000636.1_pt1 | contig 22896 bp, 17 predicted proteins | sample 2041321 | NCBI WGS metagenome assembly RCNB01 (sample SAMN09708232, study PRJNA481090) | Marine sediment metagenome, whole genome shotgun sequencing project. | reverse complement strand
CCAGCAATACATTTTTGTCGCGAAACTCCAGATCAATGGCGTTCAGTTTTTGCCTGACCGAGCGCTTACGTTGCTCCTGTCCCGGCATGATAAATGTTCGGCCGATGTAACGGTTCTTGATAAAACCTTCCCGATATTTGACCTCCAGATCATAGGCCAACGGTAAAGCTGAAGTTCGACTGGTATCCGGTATGGGAATGACAACATCGATATCATGATCGGGCCATTCCTTCAGTATCTTACGGGCCAGTGCCTGCCCCATGCGCAATCGGGCCTTGTAAACAGAAATATCGTCAAGCATGGAATCCGGACGGGCAAAATAGACATACTCAAAAATACATGGACTGGCCGGTTCAGCGTAAGGGCTTTCATGGGTGTGTAGCTGACCATCGAGGGTAATGAACACCGCCTCACCTGGTTTTAAATCACGTATCAGCGTGAAATCCAATACATCCAGGGCCACGCTTTCCGATGCAATGGCATACTCCCTGCCTTTATCCGTATCCCTGTAGCCAAGTACGGCGGGGCGAATACCATGAGGATCCCGGAACCCCAACACACCCTTGCCGCTGATCATCGCAATCACCGAGTAAGCACCTTTGCAACGTTTGTGCATACCATCAACCGCCCTGAAGACATCTTCTGGCTGCATGCCTGCCGGACCAAGGCGGTGTAATTCATGGGCTAAAACATTCAACAATACCTCTGAATCCGATTCCGTATTGAGATGACGACGGTCGCTGTCAAATAGTTCTTTCTTTAAAGCAGTCGCATTGATCAGGTTGCCATTGTGTCCAAGCACAATGCCATAGGGAGAATTAACATAAAAGGGCTGGGATTCGTCGTAATTATCAGAACCTGCAGTAGGATACCTGACATGACCAATGCCGATGTTGCCCTTCAATTTACTGAGTTCAGAACGCGGAAATACATCCCTGACCAGACCATTGCCTTTGTACAAATGGATCCGGTGACCCTCCAGTGTGGCAATACCTGCAGCATCTTGTCCCCGATGCTGCAATATGGTCAGTGCGTCATAAATCGCGGGGGTGACTGCCTGTTTACCGACAATACCAATGATTCCACACATTCAGATTATCCTCGCGTTTAACAGGCCAGATTTTGGCCGGTATTCTAACATGCTATATATCCAGGACTTTGGCTTCTTCATCCTCTTCAAGCTCCAAATGCTCCTGGATGTAGTCAGGCAAAAACTGCTCCGCCCACTCGGCCAGGGGCATCAAACTTTGTATCGTGCGTGACTGCTGCCACCATGGATCCTGGGTCACCGGTGTCAGGCCCGCAACAAGCATCAAGGCGAGGACAAGAGCCAAACCCCTGATACCACCAAAAGCCCCACCCAGCAAACGATCGGTACCACTGAGTCCGGTTTTTTCAACCAGTTTTCCAACCAGAAAAGTCAGTAAACCACCCACCAGTAAAACTGATAGAAATACACCGGCAAACGCCAGGGATGCCCGTGCAGACGGTAGCTCAATGTGACCCTCCAACTGCATGGCCAATGCACCGGAATACTGAAAGGCTATCAAAAAGGCTGCGGCCCAGACGAGCAACGAGAACGCTTCCTCTACAAACCCCCGAATAAAGCCAACAAGTACCGATATAACAACAATACCAAGGACAACATAATCAGCGTACTCCACCGCCCTACTCCTGGGTTGTTACAAAACCATCGAGATGGTGCTCAAGTTTGACCTTACGGGCCAGTTCGGTGGCCTTTTCACGATCAAGTTCAGGCCCGATACGTACTTTGTAAACGCTACCACTGGCCGAGGTCACTTTTTCTGAGAATGCCGTCAAGCCGGAGAGACGCAATTCGGCAACCAGGCCTTCGGCACTTTTTGAGCTGCTGAAACTGCCTACCTGTACGACCCAACGAACCAATGGGTCTGCAGGTGTCGATACCGGTGCGCTATCTGCCGGTCTCAAATCGACCACGCGTGGGGTCAGATTTTTATCTTTCGAACTGATTCTGGAGACAACCGTGTCCGCCTCAGATCGCTCGGCGTATGGGCCCACGCGTACCCTGTGCAACCGTCCCGCAGTGCGATCAACCACATCCATGAGTACGGGGAAACCATCGGCTTTCAGGAGACCGGCCAGTTCGTTGGCATTTTTTTCACTACTAAAACTACCCACCTGTACCAGGTAACGCGGTGTATTCGCCGGGCTTTCAGCGGTTTCATCAATATCCAGGTTTTCAGGCCGTCCGGAACTCAAAGTGATTGAGGTGACAGGTGGCTTTACTTCAATAGCGTTCGATGGAACCGTTTCTTCAGCCTGACCACCGGTCGTACCCATTTCGTTAACTTTGGCAGTGGATGCAGAATCCTCTGCCATGGCAATCTGCGCAGCAGTACTGTCCGCGAGTTCCGTGTTGACAGGAACAACTGCTTTCCCGACCTGCACCGGCTTTTGCGTTTCGCCGTTATCTTCTTTAACAGACCCCTGCCCTAAGGCCGGCGAAGGTTTATTGGGCACGCCAACCGGGAAACGACGGGTTTCAATGGACAGTTCTTCAGGCTTTGGGGGTAATTCGATCTGGCGGGATTCCTGCTTGAGCCGGTCAGAGCTTCCACTGAGTATCATCGGTAATACGATCACTGCCAATATGATCAATACACTTGCACCGACCAGTCTCTGTTTTAATGCTTTATCCATAGTTTTACCCCGCGATATCCTGCAGATTCGCCTCAGGTGAGTTTAGCAGTATCAAGCCCATTACGCTGCATGCCCATCGCTCTTCATGTTGTACTCAAGCCAGCTGGCTGCAGCCGACACGGTCGTAAAAGAGCCAAAAACCAGGATAGTTTCATCCTCACGAACCGATGAAACAGCCTCCTGCATCGATTCGTCCAGCGACCCGAAAGCACTCACCGAGGCTATCGGCAAAGAGCTTTTAACCCGCCTGGCTAATGATTCGCCCGACTGACCTCTTTCCCCTGGGGAATCCGCACATAACCAGCGTTTGCAAACTTTGCCAAGAGCATGCGCCACCGCTTCGGCTGACTTATCTGCCAACATCGCCAGTACACAAGTCGTATTTGAGCGCTTGTTATCCGCCAGGTAAGCTGCAACGGCCTCGGCTGCCAGTTCGTTGTGCCCGACATCGAGCAAAATTTCGGGTGAAGAATGCACTCGCTGAAGACGACCATGTACCCGGCAGTTTTCGATGGCTGCCGATATATCGCCCGATATCCTGGTGTCCTCCGCAAAACAACCGGGATTCAATAAAGCCAACGCGGCCAATGCCGCGGCAAAATTATCCAGCTGGTGCCTGCCGCCCATTGATGGACCTGAAACAGACATCACTTCATCAGCCATCGAAAAGCGCAGCAGACTGGAGTCCGTCGTGGAGTTGCAGACAAGATCAAAATCAAACCCTCGTCTGTACAGTGGTGCCTGTAGCTTTTCCGAGATCTGAATTATCGGTGCCGGCGGATTCTCCTCTGAACATACGACCGCCGTGCCACGACGAATAATCCCCGCTTTCTCCGTGGCAATGGAAGACAGGTCAGGGCCCAGGTATTCCTGATGATCCAATCCAATGGGTGTAATGATCGCGCAGTCGGTATCAACAAGATTGACCGTATCCAGGCGACCACCCAGGCCGACCTCGAGGATCGCACAATCCAGTTCCGACTGTTGCAGGATCAACAGACCGGCCAGTGTCGTAAATTCAAAATAAGTCAACGATACTTCACCACGCGCCGATTCAACCTGCTCAAATGCGCGGACCAGGCAGTCATCAGATACCGGCTCACCCATGATGCTGATGCGCTCATTAAAACGAAAAATATGTGGGGAAGTGTAAGTACCAAAACGCTGACCCAGGGCACCGCTCATGACTGCCAGGTAGGCGACGGTCGAACCTTTGCCATTGGTGCCGGCAACGGTAAATATCTTACTGGCCGGCCTGGGCGAACCCATCCGTTGATAGACAGTTCCGCAGCGTTCAAGACCAAGTTCGATATTCTGAGGATGACGTTGTTCGAGCAGAACCAGCCAGGCTTCTAGTGTCATGTCCCGGAGACGTTTATAGCAATTCGCCGCTCACAGGTCGCGGCATGCTGCCTGAGCTTAAAAGTGCCAGCATCGAAGCAATCTCATCACGCATATTGCGCCGGTCCATAATCATGTCTATGGCGCCTTTTTGTAACAGAAACTCACTACGTTGAAAGCCCTCGGGCAGTTTTTCACGAACCGTCTGTTCAATAACCCTCGGCCCCGCGAAACCTATTTGTGCCAGTGGCTCTGCTACATTGATATCACCCAGCATTCCCAGGCTTGCTGACACACCACCGGTAGTCGGATGGGTTAAAACCGATATGAACGGAATGCCTTCTTCGCTTAGTTTCGCCAACACGACACTGGTCTTGGCCATTTGCATCAGAGATAACAAACCCTCCTGCATACGCGCTCCGCCACTGGCAGAAAAACACACCAGGGGAACTTTCATACGCAGACTTTCCTGGCCTGCCCGGGCAAATTTTTCACCAACCACCGAACCCATTGAGCCACCCATAAAACCAAATTCAAACGCGCAGGTAACGATATCAGCACCCTTGAGCTGACCGGCGATGGCTATCAACGCATCGGTCTCCCCGGTCTTGCGTTGGGCGGCAGAAAGCCGGTCTTTGTATTTCTTGCTGTCCTTGAAGCGCAACGCATCGACCGATTCCAGTCCCGAAGCAATTTCACGATGTTCACCCGGATCAAGGAATAACTCGAGCCGGTTGCGGGCACCTACCCGCATATGGTGACTACATTTCGGACACACTTGCAGGTTTCTTTCCAGTTCCGGGCGATACAGGACTGCCGTGCACACACTGCATTTGGTCCACAGACCTTCAGGCACATTGCGCTTGTTACCGCCTTCGGTGCGGATTCTTGAAGGTCTGAATTTTTGAAACCAACTCATATTAGTGTCTTTTATCCTATGCGAACCAATGTTTTGATTGCTATTAAGCCATATTGTCCAATGACTGACGCACCGGCGCAACAAAAGCCGTTGCAATGTCACAGGCCTCGATCGTATTTTTGGCGATAGCAAGTGCTTCAACCAATGCGCTGCCAATCACGACAGCATCGGCATGGGCGGCAACATTGACCGCCATCTCCGCATTCTTGATACCGAAACCCACAGCGACCGGCAAATCACTGAATTCCCTGATTTGCTTGATGGGTTCACTCAATTCGGGCGCATCCAGTTGCCCTGAACCCGTGATACCTTTGAGCGATACATAGTAGATAAAACCACTGGCGACGTGGCTAATGTATTTAACCCGGTCACGGGTTGTCGTTGGAGCAATCAGGCAAATCCCGTCAAGACCGGATTCGACCATTGCCACACCCAGGACATCACGCTGTTCCGGAGGACAGTCCACCAGCAGCAAGCCATCCACACCGGCAGCCACTGCATCGAACGGAAACCGTGTTCTGCCATAGCGCTCAAGCGGGTTCAAATAACCCATTAAAACCACGGGTGTGCTGGTATCTGTCTGACGAAAAACTTCGACCATTTTTAGAACCCTGTCAAGGTTGACATGTTTCTCTATGGCCCTTTCACTCGCCAACTGTATAACCGGTCCATCTGCCATCGGATCCGAAAACGGCACACCCAACTCAATCAGGTTTGCCCCTGCACCGACCAATGCATGCATCACGGCAACGGTTCCATCCGGATCAGGGTCCCCGGCGGTAATAAATGGTATCAATACTTTACGACCGGCATTCTTAGCGGCCTCAAAGCAATTTGCTATTCTCTGGCTCATAGGCTAAGCCCTTCAATTTCCGCAACGGTTTGTACATCCTTGTCACCTCTCCCTGAGAGGTTGATCAAAACTTTTTGATCCGGACGCATACCCGCAGCCAGCTTAAAACCATAAGCCAGGGCGTGGCTACTTTCCAGCGCCGGCATGATACCTTCCAGACGGGTTAACTGATGAAAGGCTTCCAGTGCTTCCTCATCAGTAACTGCAACATACTCTGCCCGGCCCGTATCTTTCAGCCAGGCATGCTCAGGCCCGACACCCGGATAATCAAGACCGGCCGATACGGAATGGGTATGGCGAATCTGGCCGGCATCATCATCCAGCAAGTAGGTACGACAACCATGAAGCACTCCCGGTCTGCCAGCACACAGCGAGGCGGCATGATCACCGGTTTCAATACCACGACCGGCTGCTTCAACACCAAACATTTTCACATTTTCATCTTTGAGGAACGGGTGAAACAAACCGATGGCATTGGAACCACCACCGACACAGGCCACCAGTGCATCCGGCAGGCTGTCGCAAAGCTGCAACATCTGGCGGCGCGCCTCACGTCCGACGATGGCGTTAAAATCCCGTACCATTTCAGGATAAGGGTGGGGTCCGGCCACTGTGCCGATAATGTAAAACGTATCGTCAATATTGGTCACCCAATCACGCATCGCCTCATTGAGTGCGTCCTTGAGCGTCGCAGAACCAGATGATACACCGGTCACTTCGGCACCCAGCAGGCGCATTCTGAATACATTGATTGCCTGGCGTTGAATATCTACAGTCCCCATGTAAACCCGGCATTTCTGTTTTAGCCTGGCAGCCACCGTCGCAGAAGCAACACCATGTTGTCCGGCACCCGTTTCGGCAATAACACGCTTCTTTCCCATGTAGTGGGCCAATAAACCCTGTCCCATGGTATTGTTGATCTTGTGTGCACCGGTGTGGTTCAGGTCTTCCCTTTTCAGGTAGATTTTTGCCCCACCCGCTGCTTTTGAATACTGTTCTGCAAAGTAAACGGGGGATGGACGCCCCACATAGTTGGCCAAATCATCGTCCATTCTTTGCACGAACTCTTCATCCTTGCGCCAACGCCCGTAGGCATCACGTAGCTCATCCAGAGCGTGCATCAATGTTTCAGAGGCAAACTGTCCTCCGAACTCACCAAAATAACCCCGCCAATCCGGCAGCACCGATTTATCTTCCGTTTTCATCAATTACCTTCTGAACCTTCAATTTCAACTTCTCTTACCGCATTGACAAAAGCCATTATCCTGGTTGCATCCTTGATCCCGGGTGAAGCTTCGACACCACTGGATACATCGACCGCAAACGGTTTGACAATGCGGATAGCCCGAGCGACATTTTCTGCATTCAATCCACCCGCAAGCCAGACGGGCTTTGATACCGGCCTTGATAACGACCAGTCAAATACCCTGCCACTGCCACCACGTTTTCCTGCTCTGTGGCTGTCGAGTAACAGGCCCATTGCATTTGGAAAATTCCGTTCCGCCTGCCTGGCAGATTCGGCATTTTCCATCGCCACTGCTTTCAACCAGGGCAAATCGAAAGCACTGCATTCCCGTTCGGTTTCACTACCATGGAACTGCAAGATATCAAGTGGTACAGAGTTGACCACCTGAGCGATTTCAGACCTGTCCTGATTCAGAAACAAGCCTACACGTAAAACACCCTCGGGAACATAGTTTACCAGTTCAATGGCAGTTTCAGCAGAAACACGCCGGGGGCTTTTGGTAAAAACGAAACCGACCGCATCGGCTCCGGCTTCAATGGCGGACTTTACATCCTCAACACGTGTCAGGCCACAAATTTTGATGCGCACCCTGATCATGCTTTCTCCCCTGCAAAAGGAAAAGCCTCCGGGTTTTCCGGTATGTTGTATTTCGGCTCATAACGAACATGCATAAAACAAAGCCCCTGTGATTCTGCAGTGACCCCCGCAAGTTTGCGATCCCGGCTTTGAAAAACGTCAGCAAACCATTGGCAAGATTTCTCTCCGAGGCCGACTGCAATCAAACTGCCGGCAATATTACGCACCATATGGTAAAGAAATGCGTTGGCGGTGATATCGATTTTCACTACATCTTGCTGGCGGCTGACATTGATTTCAGTCACCTCTCGTAGTGCATGCTGTGCGGAGCAACCTGCGGAACGAAATGCACTGAAATCATGTTTACCTGACAGTACTTGTGCTGCCTTGTGCATTAGCGTTGAATCAAGCTCGTACCGGCACCATGCATAATGAGAAACACCGATAGCCGGACGCACCCAGCGATTCACTATGCTGTATTGATAGCTTCTGGAAAATGCACCAAAGCGAGCGTGGAAACTGTCGTCAACCACACGTACCCACAGGACCCGAACTGTATCCGGCAGGTTCGAGTTAATACCGAGTATCCACTGTCTTTGGGTGCGTTCGGAAGGGCTGTCAAAGTGCGCCACCTGACCACGTGCATGAACACCGGTATCCGTGCGACCTGCACATATGACGGTAACCGGATGATTGGCCACCGTGCTCGCGGCTTTCTCAACGGCCTGCTGAACCGATGGCGCGTGACTCTGCCGTTGCCAGCCGAAAAATTCAGCGCCATCGTATTCGATTCCGATTGCATAACGCATGGCTTAATCGGTCTGTATGTTGACGGCCTGGACCGGCAAATCTCAGAACTCGTCCAACATTTGTTGGGCTTCTGCTTTCTGTGACTCGTTTCCGTTCTTCAAGACCTCGTCAAGCATCGATTTTGAAGCCTCTTTGTCACCGAGGGACAAGTAAGCACGTGCCAGGTCCAGCTTGATTTCAGGGTCGTCGTCCGAAGGCTCTTCAACTTCCTCATCTGCAAACCCAATCTCAGGTTCCGGGGCTAATTCTGATTTCAACTCCGGCACCAGTTGGACAACTGTCTCACCTTCATCCTCATCCAACATGCGCAAGGTGTCTTCTGGCTCTGGCTCGGGTTCTGGTTCTGGCTCAGGTTCAGGTTCAGGTTCAGGTTCTGGCTGCATTTGTACGACAGTCACCTCTTCGGCTTCTGCCGAATCTACTGCTTGCGGAGTATCCTCTACTTCAACAGATGCCGCAGCCGCCGATCCTGCAAGCCCGGCTTCCACCAGACCAGCATTCCTGCGCCGCAGACCCCAAACGACCAGGGCTATTAAAACAACCGCAATACCACCTATCCAGGCCGTCTTGCCGGCATACCAGGGCTGTTCTTCACCACCTGGAGTCAATGCGACCGGGGGCTCAGGTTTATCGGAAGCACGATCCTGCGCAAGGCTGGATTCCATATTTGCCAGGTCTGTATCTTCGATCCCGACAGGCTTTTCGGCCTGCGCATCTACCTGTGTCTCGAGTTCCTCGATTCGCTGGTTCAGGTAAGTGTTTTCCTGCTGGGCATTTACCAGCTCCTCCTCAGTACGGGACAATTCTTCCTCAATCAAGTCGTTAGCTGCAGCCTGCGCAACAGTTTGTTCCTCAGGCAACGAATCCGGAATCTCTTGCTCTGCCGGCGGTACGAGTTCCAGATGCCCGGTTTCCTCTTCCAATACCGGCTCTGGAACCGGCTCAGTGACTGATTCCTGGTAATCTCCACTATCGGCGAGGGTCGGGGTACCAAAATCAGGTGCAACGGTGCGGACACCAGTACGGAATTCATCTTCCTGACGCATAACTTCCAGCATCGCCTCTCTTGAGGTCAATTCAGCAATTTCGTTGAAAGCCGGTAAACGAAGGATGGCGCCGCGTTTGAGCGAGTTGATGTTACCCTTGATAAATGCATCCGGGTTATTACGCTGCAGGGCAAGCATTGCCTGGTTAATCGAGTAACCACTGTCCTTGCTAAAATCACGGGCGATCCCCCACAGGGTTTCACCACGTGCCACCGGTCCATAAACCTCGTCGTCCGAAAACTGCTCATCAGCTTCTTCCGGCTCTTGTTCCTGCTCTGGTGTTGACTCAACCACATCTGAATCTTCAGATGAAGCTGGATCAAAATCAGCATCTTCAGCGCCAGGTTCTTCAGTCAAAACTTCCTCTGTAACTGGTTCTTCTGTAACTGGTTCTGCTGTCGCCGGCTCTTCTTCAACTAACTCTTCTTCAGTTGGTTGTTCTACAACTGGCTCTTCAACAACCTCTTCCCGAGGGGTGGGTTTTTCCGGTGCAGGTGCAGGCGTTTCAGGTGCAGGCTCAGAACGTACTATTGCTGCAGGAGATGGTGAACTTTCCAGGTTCGGTGTTTTGACAGGCTTCGGCGTATTTCTGACAGCCACTGGTGGCGCCACAGATTCGAACGTAGGCGGATCCAAAAACAATGTGTACTCACGTAACATTCTTCCACCGGCCCAGACCACTTCAACCAGCACTTGCACCACCGGCTCATTAACTTTCAACTGACTGGTGATGTGGATATATGGATTATCCGTATCCGTAACCAATTCAAATTCCAACGGCACGGAAATGGCGGCCCGACTCAGACCGAGTAGTTTAAAATCATCCACTGACGCGAGGCCAGCGGTTATGCTCTGTAATTCTTCATTGAATTGGCTGATAAGTTCAACCCTGACATCCAATGGTTGATCCAGATATGACTCCACCACAGCCCCACCCAGACCCAGGGCAAACAGACCCGGGCTGAAAAGACCGAGTACGGCAACTACTACCCAATAAATTCGTCTGTACATTGTTTTCCCCGTCGTTCCCTGACGATCAGCTTATGAGTGTACTTTTGCTTGCATCAGGTTTCCACCGGCATTTTACCCGTGACCATCATTTTTAGTATCTGTACCGCGTTTAAAGCCGCTCCCTTTCTTAGATTATCACCCACCACCCACATATTGATCCCTCTTGGATGGGTGTGATCGCGACGTAACCTGCTGACAAAAATCTCGTCTTTCCCGGCAGCGTGCGTAACCGCCGTCACCTGTGCTTTTGGATCGGTGTCATCTACCAGAACAAGCCCTGGAGCCTTTTGCAGGGCTTCACGTACCGCCGCCATACTGATGTCCCTGGAAGTTTCCAGATGCACGGCCTCGGAATGGCCATAAAACACCGGTATACGAACTGCAGTCGCATTGACACCTATCGAATCATCCCTGAGAATTTTACAAGTTTCCCAATGCAGTTTCATTTCTTCGCGTGTGTAATCATTCTCTTGCATTGAGTCGATGACCGGAATGGCATTGAAGGCGATGGGTTGTGCAAACACAGATGGTTCGACGTCCTTGAAACTCAAACGGTCCATGGTCTGTCGAGCCAGTTCCTCCAAACCTTTACTGCCGGCACCGGAAACCGACTGGTAGGTCGAGACGTTAATCCGCTGCAAACCGGCGATTGCATGGATCGGAGCAATGGCTATCAGCATTTGAATGGTCGAACAATTGGGATTCGCAATGATGCTGCCTGCAGGGAGGTTCGCAAGCAGATCGCCATTGATTTCGGGAACAATCAGTGGAATCTCCGGGTCACGCCGAAACGCCGAAGTATTATCGATGACGGTACATCCGGCTTCTGCTGCCCGCGGGGCATGCTGCAGGCTGATCCCCCCACCGGCCGAGAACAATGCGAAGTCCGTACCTGCAAAATCAAAATCATCCAGTACATCGACAGCCAGGCTGCGGTGACCTAACTCCACCGTTTTTCCCAGTGATTTCCCGGAGGCCAGTGCATGCACGTTGGCGTCTCCGAAGCCATATTCAGAAAGTATTGATAACATGGCTTCACCGACGGCACCGGTTGCTCCGACTACCGCGATATTTAATTTTTTACTCATTTTAAGTCCTGATTCCCTTGTTGCTTAGCTGTCTTGAGCAGACATGCCTAACCGTTTTGTGCCCGCTGTCGGAGCACATGATCCATTAATACCAGTGCCAACATGGCTTCGACAATGGGTGCTGCCCTGATGCCCACACAAGGATCATGACGACCCTTGGTGATGACTTCCACGACATTGCCGTCGACATCCACACTCCTGCACGGAATACGCAGACTGGATGCCGGTTTGAAGGCAACACTGACCAGCACATCCTGGCCGCTGGATATACCACCCAGAATGCCACCGGCGTGATTACTCAAAAAACCATCAGGTGTCATCTCGTCCCGGTGCTCTGTCCCCAAATGGTCAACACAATCAAATCCGGCACCAATTTCCACCGCCTTGGCGGCATTGATACTCATCATGGCAGTCGCCAGGTCCGCATCAAGTTTGCCATACACTGGTTCACCCAGCCCTGCTGGTACATTGCGCGCCACAGCAGATATCCGTGCCCCACAGGAGTCACCGGATTTTCTCAACTTGTCCATATGAGTCTCGAGTTGTCCGATAACACCGGGATCAGGGCAGAAAAATGGATTACTGTCTATGCTATCCATTTCCATGACATTGTCGGTCCGGATTGGACCCAATTGAGCCAACCAGGCCTGTATCTCAATGCCGAGTTGCTCCTGCAGATACTTCCTCGCGATGGCACCTGCAGCAACCCGCATCGTCGTTTCACGTGCAGATGAGCGTCCGCCACCCCGGTAGTCCCTTATGCCATACTTTTTCCAGTAGGTATAGTCGGCATGACCCGGTCGGAATTTCTCAGCAATATCGCTGTAATCACGCGAGCGGGCATCGGTATTTTCTATCACCAGGGCAATAGGTGTGCCAGTCGTGCGACCTTCAAATACACCGGACAGTAGTTGTACTTCGTCTTTTTCTTTTCTCTGCGACGTATGTCTGCTCTGACCGGTAGCCCGACGTTTCAACTCCAGTTCAATCTCAGCGGCATTAATTTCCAGTCCCGGTGGACAGCCATCAACAATACAACCGATAGCGGGCCCATGGCTTTCACCAAAGGTTGTCATTCTGAATAATCGCCCGAAGGTATTGTCAGACATTTTCTCGTTGCTCCAGCAAAACACGCACATCAGCCTGACATGCGATTAGTTGATCATACTCCAGCAAAAATATCCCATCCCCACCGTGATCAAATTCCAGCCATAAAAATGGCACATGGGGTAAAAGCTCAAGTAAAGTCTCTGCGCTTTCACCGACCTCAACAATCAGGATTCCCTGTTGTTTCATGTATTGGGGTGAAGCTTCCAGTATTTTAAGCACAATATCCAGTCCGTCTTCACCGCTGACCAATCCGCCTGAAGGTTCAACCCGGTATTCTGCGGGCAATTGCTCGAATACAGCTTCAGACACGTACGGAGGATTACTAACGATCAGATCGTAACTGACTTCACCGAGTTCCGAGAAGAGATCCGACTGAATCAAGTTGACCTGGTCTTCCATCACATGGCGTGCAACATTTTTGCCGGCCACTTTTAGCGCGGCAGCCGAAATATCTACCGCATCAACAACCCATCCAGGCATGTACTTTGCAGTGGCAATGGCGATGCAGGCCCCACCGGTGCACATATCCAGCACCCTGCCCTCGTCAGCCAACCTTAACCAGGGTGAAAACTGCTGCAGAATCAGTTCCGCCAGTGGTGAACGGGGAATCAACACATCCGGGCTTACAATGAAATCAAGACCACAGAAACGGGCTTCTCCCGTCAGGTAGGCCAATGGACAACGCTCATTGATTCTGCGTGCCAGCAGGTCCTTGAGCCTGCCTTCCTGTTCCTTGTTCAGCAGGGTATCCCATGACTCAAAGCTACCGTCCAATGGTGCACCAAGCACGTACAGGAGCATCCAGGCAGCCTCATCACCCGCGTTATCCGTTCCATGCCCGAAGAAAACTCCGGCACGGTTCATTTCGGCGGCACAATACTTAAGCCAGTTTTCAGCAGTTTTCATATCAGCGACTCAGAAACAAAAAGGCCAGCCCGGAGGCTGGCCTCTTGCTCTCTTATTGTTTAGATCAGAAGTTAACTTCCAGTCCTAAACGAATCTGCCACAAGGAACGATTCTCACGCAGATAATTGACATCTGCATCTTCGAAACGTGAATACTCATACCTTCCCTCACTATCCATTCTGCCTCTGACGGCGGCCTGGGTGAAGAATTGAGCATCGTTCACGTGACCCCACTTATCGCTGATCAGGTTACCAATATTATAAATCTTCATATATAACCTGGCTTTACTGGTCTTGATGAATGGGATTTCCTGGTTAATACGTAAATCAAAGCGTGTAGACCACATGGCATTCTTGGAGTTACGTGGCATGATCCCGCTCTTGAGTCCCTGGTCATCTATCCACTCAAAAAACGCATCCGTATCAAAGCTGTCAGTGAATACGACATTGGGGTCATTCTCACCTGTTGGTACGTAAAGCAGGTGGCGACCGTAATACCCGTCACCTTCCAGGTTGTTACGAGACATGATGTAACTCTGTCCCTGACCCTGCTTGGTGAAACCAAACAGCGTGATACGGGTTTCGTTGTCACCCCACAATTCACGTCCCCAACTGGTACGTAAAGTGAACCGGTGTGGTACTGAGTAATTAGAAGTGGCAGGTCTCGGATTATTGATATCGGTTACTGCAACGTTACTGAAGTTTGATCCGGCAACCGATGATGTCATTGGTGACACATCTTCAGCGTCTGTATAAGCATAACCAATCATTGCATCCAGACCATTATCCCAGTACTGGCTGAAACTTACCGAAAGGACGTCACTGTCAGCTTTGTACTTGGAGTTGGTCAACATGAAGTTGTCTTCTCCATTGGTGAAATCATATTGGGGGTGACCAAGTACAGTTTCACCGACGATAGACTGCGAAAGATCAACATACAATGCCGAATCAACCATTCTGGAATGTAGCCAGTCAAGATCCATCTGAACGCCGCTGTTGAACATGTAGGTAGCACCTAAGGCAACCTTCCAATCTGAAGGTTGTTTGAAATTAGGATCAATCAATGCGATGAATGAATCATTCGCATTTGCTACTGTTGTTGCGGCAACCTGATCATACAGGGATTGTGGGACATCGAAGCCGGGATTGGAACCAGTCAGCGGAATAGTGCCATCGAGTACTGATCCGGAACCACCGTAGTTATTCAAACGTGTCTGCACGTTGGTTATGCCATCATTGCTGTAGGAGTTGGAGATCCAGACATTAGGATTACCACCCGAGTACAGGCCAAATCCGCCACGGACTTGAAGGTCCTCAGTCGCACCCCAGGTGAAACCAACACGTGGCATCAGGATATCTACGCCATCAATGGTGGAGTCGTTACGTAATCCGTTGTTGGCATCGGTGAAAGCCTGGTTGAAGGTAGGCGAGTCTTTGCTGTCAAACCATTCATAACGCAAGCCGAAAACAACTGACAAATCCTTGTTCGGGAAATAGAGCTCATCCTGGATGTAAAGACTGTTCTGGTTGTTGGTGAATTCGGCTGCGGCATCTGTAGCAACGTTGGTTTCACCGCCACTACCATAATAAATACGGCTGGGACGACCCATTTCAAACCTGTCGATACCTGATATACCGCAATCGGGGTCGTTAAAACGACCCTCTGCGGACAAGGCTGAACAATAGGCTGGGTTACCAACTGAGTCATCAAAGTAATCGTATTCGCCACCTCTGGAGTGCTGTACGAAAATATTGAAAATAGTCAGCTCTTCACGCTCAAAACCAGCGGTGATGACGTGGTTGCCAGCAAGGTATTTACCAACAAATTTGTAGAAATTGGAATCCGTGTTCAAGCTATTGGCCTGACGGGAGTCATCCGCACCCAGGTAAACAGTATCCCTGTTGAGGCTGATCTGGTGATCTGCCATAAACCAGTCACCAACGGTAACCTGTGTATCCTGCATTTTATTATTACTTGCAAAAACCTCTGTTGAGAATGCATCCGTCCACTGTGAATCCAGTTTCAGGGTATATGTCGTTGATTCTGAGCCTTTCACATAAAAGTGGTTTGCGAATTCAAACTCATTCGAATCGCCATCTGAATCGCGGTCCTGAAACCCATCAAAATAGTTGTAAATAAACGATGCGCTATGATTCTCATTGATGTTCCAGTCAAGACGAATCATGTATTTTTCGCCATACTGTCCACCGTCAGTGGGTTGACCACCGGTATCGTAGTTATAAACATCGTTGGCAATAGCATTGATCCGGTCATAATCCGACTGGCTCAACCAAGGACGCTCTTCACCGTTACCAGAACCTGCCGGGCCACGGGCCAGAAAACGTGGTTTGTCAAATTTTTCATAGGCACCAAAGAAGAACAATTTATCTTTGACGATCGGTCCACCAAGATTAAAACCCCAGTTGTATTCAGTAAAATCAGCGGTGCTCAAATCCCGCGATTCAGGACCTACCGTGAGAGAATCACCACGAAGGGAGTCGTTGGTGAACTCATAAAATGCACCACCGAACCACTCATTGCCACCCTGTTTGGTCACTGCGTTAATGGCACAGGCGGAGAACCCACCATAAGTCACGTCAAACGGTGCTAATTCCACGGCTACCTGCCTGATACCATCGTAAGGGAATGGCATACCAACCGCAGTTGAATAACCATTGTCATTCAAACCAAAGCGGTCACCCATGCTGACACCATCCAGCGTAATGCTGTTGAACCGTGGGTTTTTACCAGCACAGTTCATTGCGAAACCATCATCCTGGTTATCGAGGTTCAAGCGTGGATCAATCGTGTAAATATCTACGATGTCACGGTTGAACGCTACCGAGGTTTCAATCTCAAAAGCGGAAAAAGCGGCAGCAGGCCCAGCAGCCGTCACCACCGTATCCACGTTTTCACCGGTAACCACGACTTCTTCCATGGTCATAGCACTGGTCACTTCGATTGCCATATTGTGTATCTCACCCAGGGTGATACTTTGAACCATGGATGATGTGACACTGTTAACAGTCACCTTGTAAGGGCCACCAACTGGTAGTTTGGAAGCCAGGAAGGCGCCAGCGCTATTGGTAGTGTAAGGACGCGCTACATTGGTGCGCATATCCTCAACAACAACCGAGGCTCCTTCTATGGGGCTGCCGCTACCATCGTAGACATTGCCCTTGATAGACGAGGTCGTTTCCGCTGCAAATAACAGGGGAGACAAGCCCATCATCAGAATCAATGAGAGCACGGAAAACCAAATTCGGGTTTTTGTATTCATGGAATTGTTCCTATCGATTAAATCTTGATGAATGAAAACAGAGACGATGGCAGACATCGGACAAGACATTATTATTACGCCAAGAGCCCATAAGATATTAAAAAAACACCATTTCCTCAAGGTGGAAAAATTTTATTAGTTAACAACCGGCACAAGCAGACCGACCGAAAATATTATAGCAGGATTTCTAACAAAAACTTAACACTTTATTTATGTCTGGACTACAAATCAGAAGTGCGCAGTTTGCGCTGGACATTTGACAAAAAAAGATGCCACCTGGAACCTGAAAACTCAATTATTAATCCATAAACGACTGAATTTGGAAAATAAACCCGGAAAGACGTACCGGATCTGCAAGCAGAGATTATGCCTGGAGACGGGTATGACAATGAAAACAATAACAGACTTGATCCTGACAACCTTATAATGTGACCGATGACAAACATACGCCCACAAACAAATTTCCGATGAGTACACTCATTGAACGTGTGCTGGCTGGTTTTCAATATATCCTGCCGCAACATTTTTTATCCCGCATTGTTTATAAGCTGATGCGTTGCGAAAACACGTGGGTTAAAAATACACTGATCAGCCTGATCTCCCGTGTTGCCGGAATCAACCGCGAAGAAGCACTATCACCCGACCCCGCAGATTACGTCAGCTTCAATGCCTGGTTTACACGGGCGCTCAAGCCCGGTGCCCGGACCTTTGACGCTGATCAACAGGCTTTTCTTTCGCCATGTGATGGCCGAATCAGTGAAACCGGTTCACTAAAGGAAAACCGACTTTTACAAGCCAAAGGTAAAGATTACACACTGCCGGATCTGCTTGCCGACGACCCGGTATGCTCACAACTTGTGGATGGATATTTTTCTACTATTTACCTGTCCCCGAAAGATTATCACCGCATCCATATGCCTCTGACCGGTCACCTGCAACGTATGATCCATGTACCCGGCAGGTTGTTTTCAGTCGCCCCCTACACTGCCAGGCAGGTTCCACGACTGTTCGCCCGCAATGAACGCGTCATCGCAATTTTCAATACCGATGCGGGTCCGCTGGTCATGGTACTGGTAGGTGCGATGCTGGTTTCCAGCACTGAGACAGTTTGGGCAGGTGAAGTGACACCTAACAAAAATAAAGACGTGAGTGTTATTGATTACCCGGAAGGAGAGGTAACCCTGTCCAGGGGTGATGAAATGGGCCGGTTTAATATGGGCTCTACAGTCATTTTGTTGGCACCGCCCGGTGCGCTGAAAAGTCTTGCCAGTGTGGGTGCGGGTGATGTGGTTAAAGTTGGGGAGAAGTTAGGAAACATTTAGAACTCACCATCCACACTGCCGCCCTTCATTTTGCTCATCCAACCAGGCTTTCAACGGTGCGAAGTAATCAAGTATTGCAGTCGCATCCATCTCCCGTTGACCGGTAAGGGCTTCCAGTTCATCTGGCCATGGCTGACTACGACCCATTTCCAGCATCGCATTGAGTCGTTTGCCCGCTTGCCGGTTCCCATAAATGGAGCAACGGTGCACGGGGCCTTCATCACCGGCAATCTCGCATAGAGAACGATGAAACTGAAACTGCAGAATGCGTGCAAGGAAGTATCGTGTGTAGGGAGTATTACTCGGAACGTGATACTTCGCTGCTGCATCGAATGCGTCTTCGGGACGATTATTGGGTGCAATCACACCCTGGTATTTTTCACGTAACTGCCACCATAAGCCGTTATAGGCTTCAGGACCGGCTTCACCGGCAAATACCTGCCAACGCCATTGGTCGACCAACAGGCCAAATGGCAGAAAGGCTATACCCTCGAGGGCACGCTTCATCAGCAGTGCAATGTCTTCGGATGCACCAGGGACAGTCTCAAGCAGGCCGATTTTTTGCAGATATTCAGGCGTAATGGAAAGGGCGATGGTATCACCTACCGCTTCATGGAAACCGTCGTTTGCACTGGACCGGTAGAGATGGCTATTTTTGTTGTAGGCCCGTTGATAGTAGTTATGCCCAAGTTCATGATGAACGGTTTTAAAGTCTTCAGCGTTGACCTTGATACACATTTTTATACGCAGATCATCCTTTTCATCCACATTCCAGGCCGAGGCGTGACAAACAACATCGCGGTCTTGAGGTTTGACAAATAATGAACGCTGCCAGAATGTCGCCGGCATTTGTTCGAAACCCAGGGAGCTGAAGAAACCCTCACCCGCCTTGACCATGGTGAGGGCGTCAAAACCCCTTTCCTTAAGTATTGAGCTTAGATCATAGGAGGATACCGTCTCAGCTGGTGCAACCAGGGGGTAAATATTGCTCCAGTCCTGCGCCCACATATTGCCAAGCAAATGTGCTGGAATCGGGCCGTCCTGCGGAACCAGACCGGTGCCATATTGTTCGCCAAGCCTGGCTCGCACATGGCAATGCAAGGCTTCGTATAGTGGTTTTACCTCACCCCATAAACGATCGAGTTCGGCGGGGAAGTCTTCCGGAGGCATGTCATATGCTGAACGCCACATCGTTCCCAGATCCTTAAACCCCAATTCTGCTGCACCTTCATTGGCCAATTCAACCTGACGGACATACAGGTCTTTCATCGGCGGTGAAATCTCTCTCCAACCGTTCCAGGCTTCAAGTAAGGCATCCGGATCCCGGGACTCGGCCATAATGTCACTCAAATGACCCAGGTCGAGGCACTTACCATTGCCATAGCAGTATTCACCCCTGCCATACATAGCACCCAATTTGGCACCAATCTCCGACTGTTCCGCTGTTTTGGCAAGGTCGCCTGGTGCAGGAATAGTGATTCCACTGCGTAATATATTGAGTTTGCGCAGGGTGCCAGCATCAAGATTCTCAATTTGGTAATACATTGCTGCTTTGGCCGCCAACTGTACCTGCAACAACGTGAATTTCTTGTTGGAAGTTGCTGCCAGGTACTCGGTATCCTCAGTAATAAAATTACTGTAGACCCAGGCCATGCGTTCGTTTTCCTGCAGCAATCCCTCGAGTTGTCGTTCAGATTGCGCGACAAATTTGATGGCATCTTTGACTGTTAAATCAACGTTCCTGCCTGATTTCGAGACAGTCAAATCATCCTTCTGATGACAGGCGATGAGCAGTAATGTTAATAGCATGACCGAAAAGCATCTGAAAACCATGATCATTGAAGATTCCTGTTTATAATGGGGCCTGGCCGTTAAGAAACCGATTCAAGGCGGCAGAGGCTAACAGATCACAAACAGTGACTCCACATATGCGGGGTTCAAATCGGGTATCCGCATCAGCAGAGATATACGGCAACATGGTGAGTCAGCAACTTCACATAAAAATGGGGAACCGGCGATGAGACATCTCAGCTTGTTATTAGGCTCGCTTCTGGTCTCCAGCACACTGGTATTTGCATCAGACAAAACAGCTAACACCGAAAATAAAGAGCAGGAAAAACAATCTGTCAGCCTGACGGAACTTGCAACAAAGGCTGACCTTGTAGCCATTGCCCAGGTAAAGGACACCGATTATGTTTTCACCCGTTCTTTTCCCAGCGAAGGCAGTGCATATCTTAAAATCCTGATTGCCTACAAATTGAACCGGCCCGGTGAAGAAATTATCGAGGTGTATGAAAAGGGTTTGCACCCGAATGAATGCTATTTCGAAAACCCGACCGTGTTTGAAGAAGGCCGTCGATACCTGGTGTTTTTTCACAACGATCCCGAAGACCCTGAAATTTACCGGGGCTTTCCGGAAGGTTGCGCACTGGAGATCTTTGTAAGCAACGACAATCGCTACGCACTCAAATATCCGATCGAAGGACTAAACCTGGCAGATAATCTGGACGAACTTGCCACTGAATATGATTTTCGTGATAACTATGCACTGGTTAGCGAAGAATCGCTCTCGCCTGCTGAACGCGATGACCTGCTATCCCGGGGTTTAATCGTTCCTTATCAGGACAAATTCAAGTACACACACGGCATTGACCTGACAGCTGCCCGAAAACTGATCGCCAATGAAGCGTTAAAACCTGATATCAACTGGTAAGGTGCACAACTCGTTACACACGATTCAAAATTGACTTGTAGGGTGCGTAACTTGTTACGCTCGATTAAGCACGAACTTTGCGGGTACCGGGTTTTAAGCCAATTAAACGTGCGTAACAAGTTACGCACCCTACGAAACCGAAAATACAAAACGAGTTACGCATCCCACGTATTGTTGGTTTCGAACAATGCGAACCGAGTTAAGCACCCCACGTGTTGTTGGGTTTGAACAATGCGAAACGAATTACGATTCGCACGTGATCCATGAAAAAACCAGTTTAGGAAACCACCCGGTAACAAGGGTGATAAGTTTTACCTGGTAATTTCATACGTCGCTGTTCGATGAAAGAATTCAGCAGACCATCCAGAGCATCCATAATTTCTTTTTCACCATTGATCTCAAAAGGACCAAGTTCACGTACGGCTTTAATGGTCTGAGGTTTGACATTGCCAGCCACGATACCGGAGAAAGCCCGTCGCAGGTTAGCGGCAAGCAGATGCTTGGGTTGGTCGCGGTACAGGTGTAGTGCCGCCATGTTTTCATGATCCGGATCAAATGGTTGCTGGAATTCCGGCTGTATTTGCAACAACCAGTTCCAATAGTAAGCGTCCCTGTGTTTCTTGCGATAGTTTTTGACCTGCACCAGGCCTGTGGTCATGGTCTGGGCGACTTTTTCCGGTTCACCAATGATGATCTGGTACTTTGACTGGGCTTCCTCTCCGAGGGTCAGGCCGATAAAGGCGTCTATCTGCTCAAAATATTCGGCTGACTCAGCCGGACCTGTCAGTACGAATGGAAATGGCATATCCTCATTCGCCGGATTCAACAAAACACCCAACAGGTAAAGTATTTCTTCGGCAGTACCTACACCACCGGGAAAGACCACAAAGCCATGACCCAACCGGACAAAGGCTTCCAGTCGTTTTTCAATATCGGGCATAATGACCAGTTGATTGACAATCGGATTGGGTGATTCAGCAGCAATGATGCCCGGTTCAGAAATACCAATATAACTGGCACCTGTAACACGTTGTTTCGCATGCGCAATAGTTGCCCCTTTCATAGGCCCTTTCATTGCTCCCGGCCCACAACCGGTACAAATATTAAGCTTGCGTAGACCCGCTTCATAACCCACCTTCTTGGTGTAGTCATATTCATGCCGCTTGATAGCATGACCGCCCCAGAATACAACCAGGTCGGGCTCCCGCGATGGATTCAGAGTTTTAGCATTACGCAAAATTTCGAAAACAGCATTGGTGATGCCATGCTGGGTTTTCAGGTCAGTTGATGCACTACCGAGAATTTCCGTATCAAAATAAACCAGGTCACGGAGTACGGCAGACAATAATTCACGTATACCCTGAACCATGATGCCGTCAACGAACGCAGAGCCGGGTGCATTACTCAATTCCAACCGGATACCCCGGTTAACCTGCTGCACCTCTATGTCGAAATTCCTGTGACGTTCCAGCAAGGCCTCCGCGTCATCGTCCTCATTGCCGCTGTTAAGCACGGCCATTGCACAAAGGCGCAGTAATTCGCCCAGTTCTCCACGACTGGCATCATGTAAACGTTCTACTTCCATGCGGCTTAGCACGGTCAAAATTCCAGCAGGGTAAATACGGGCACTTATGGGTTCAGCTGACAAGTCAAACTCCTTAGTTCTTAAAAATGGTTTATTTAATTCTTTTTGTTGTCGTATTTTCAGGAGAAAAAAAAGAGAGGCCAGCGTAACTGGCCTCCCCGGTAACTCCCCCAATACAATTCAGTAGAATTCTGGCATCAAAGTAAATTAAATCATTTACCGGGAACCTATCCTACGTAAGAGGCTGCGCGCGCGCAAGTCTGAATTTATCCGATGCCAAGGTCTTTCAATGCATGGCCCGCTTGGTTAGAATACGCCCCTTAGTCGGGGTGTAGCTCAGCCTGGTAGAGCACCACGTTCGGGACGTGGGGGTCAGAGGTCCGAATCCTCTCATCCCGACCATTAAAA
>RCNB010000634.1_pt1 | contig 22918 bp, 22 predicted proteins | sample 2041321 | NCBI WGS metagenome assembly RCNB01 (sample SAMN09708232, study PRJNA481090) | Marine sediment metagenome, whole genome shotgun sequencing project. | reverse complement strand
TGTTGATAACGCTATATATTTATAGTTAATGGTTAGTGTTTAGTATAGCCTATCAGCGTAGAAACCCAAGCAAAAGCTTGGGTTTCGTTTTTTACACAGTTATCAACCAGATTTTCGTACTAGGGTTAAGTAAACGTTAAAACCATATATTTTCGTAACATCCTAACTTTATAGTAGTCTATTTAAATAGGATTGATATTGCTTTTGGAAGAGGATTGGTTGGTTTTCTCTTCAGAGCTATCAATATAGAAAACCCGTGGTATTAGCCACGGGTTTTTAAATTACCATTTTATAATTGCGCTTCCCCAAGTAAAACCACTACCAAACGCAGCCAAAACAACCAGGTCACCAGAATTGACCTTCCCAGATTCCCAAGCCTCTGTTAAGGCAATAGGAATGGATGCAGCAGTAGTATTACCATACTTCATTATATTGTTGAATACTTGATTATCATCCAAACCAAATTTCTTTTGAACAAATTGTGAAATTCTCAAATTGGCCTGGTGCGGCACCAAAAGGTCAATATCCGTTGGACTCAGTTTGTTTTGGTTTAACCCCTCCATGATTACTTCACTAAAACGAACGACTGCGTTCTTAAAAACGAATTGTCCGTTCATATAAGGGAAATAAGATTCATCGTTAGGATCTGCATCGGCTATAATATCCGTAACCCATCGTTTTCCCATCCCAGGTGCTATCAAGGAAAGTTCTTCTGCGTGCTGCCCTTCCGAATGTAAGTGTGTGGACAAAATACCTTTGTTCGTATCCTCCTCACGACTAAGTATAGCTGCTCCTGCCCCATCACCAAAAATAACAGATACGCCTCTTCCCCGAGTAGTCATGTCCAAACCATGCGAATGAAGTTCCGAACCAATGACCAATATGTTCTTGTACATGCCACTTTTTATGTACTGATCGGCAACCGAAATACCATAAATAAAACCAGAACATTGGTTGCGCACATCTAGCGCACCCACCGTTTTTATCCCTAAGTCGCGCTGAACCAAAACACCAGGGCCAGGAAAGTAATAATCTGGACTAAGGGTTGCAAAAATGATAAAATCTATATCATCTTTATCAATACCTGCGCGCTCAATTGCAATTTTGGCGGCTTTTACGCCCATAGTGGTAGTGGTGTCGCCATCTCCCTTAACCACATGCCGTCTTTCTTGAATACCTGTCCGTTCTTGAATCCAAGCATCATCGGTATCCATAACTTTAGATAAATCGTCGTTAGTAACCACGTTCTCGGGAACGTAATATCCTAAGCCTGTTATTTTGGAATTATACATGTCTATTAATTTTCAAATGTATGATAAGAACACCATATCGTAAATAATGTTCCTCTTTTTACTGTAAATATAAAACATTAACTATTATCCGTACTCTAAGATGTTTAATAAGCTGTGTAAGGTATAAGCTATATATAATTAACTGATTTTTAACAGTAGGGAGATAACGCGATTTCAGGATTTAGCTAACTTAGAAGACAAATAAAAAGATTGAATCTATTTTGATTTTTATAAATCTCACTTTTTTTAAAAACTATCATATGAACAAATTAGTTCTAGCCATTACCACTCTTTTTATCTGTTTAAGCGCAGTATCACAAGAAAATTTAGGATATCAGAAACCTCCTAAAGATATTTTGGATTTAGTTGAAGCTCCTTTGGCCCCATCAGTCTTAATGGATGAGAGCGGAAATTATATGATAATGTTGTACAGGGATTATTATAAATCTATTGAAGAGCTTTCGGAAAAAGAACTGCGTTTGGCAGGATTAAGAATAAACCCAAAAACCAATATCGGTAGCAGAACTAATTATTACAACAATATAAAAATTAAGTCCCCTAATGCAAAAACGGCAATTCAAGTGAGTGGTTTACCAAAAAACTCTAGGTTGGCCAATTTTAGCTGGTCGCCAGACCAAAGCAAAATTGCAGTTACCAATACCACTAACGACGGTGTAGAAATATGGGTATTAGATTTAAAAAAGGCGGTGGTAAATAAACTTACAGATGCCAATGTCAATGCTAACATGAGAGATGTAATTAATTGGTTCAAGGATGGGGAAAGCCTTTTGATAAAAATGTTACCTACCAACAGAAAAGCATTGATAAATGTTTCGGAAGCTGTTCCTATGGGTCCTACGATTTCTTCCAATGATGGAAAAAAAGCCCAAAACAGAACATATCAAGATTTATTGAAAAACCCAAATGATGAGTTCAACTTTGAGCAGTTGGCGCTTTCTGAGCTGTACAAGATAAATCTAGATGGAACAAAATCTAAATGGAAAGAAGCAGATATGTATACTTCCATAAGTTTTTCTCCTAATGGAGCATATACTATGGTTGTAACCGTTGACCGGCCTTTCTCCTATCTTGTACCCTACCGTAGGTTTCCCTCTAAAACCAATATCTACTCAAAAGATGGTAATTTGGTCTTTGAACTCTTGGAGACACCCTTAATCGAAGATTTACCAAAAGGTTTTATGGCGGTTCGTATGGGAATGCGCAATATCAGCTGGCGTAGTGATAAACCTTCAAGTTTAATATACGTTCAGGCGTTGGATGGCGGAGACCCTGAAAATGAAGTGGAATACCGAGATGAAGTGTTTGAACTGGAAGCACCTTTTAACAGCAGAGGTAAATCTCTGTTAAAGCTCAAAAATAGATATGCCGGTATGCAATGGGGCAATGAAAATACCGCTATTGCATATGATCGTTGGTGGAATACCAGAAATACAAAAACATATTTATTTGATCCTTCAGATACTAGTAAGGAAGCAAAGATAATTTCCGAAAGAAATTATCAAGATGTGTATAGCGACCCAGGAGATTTCGTGACCAAACGAAATGAATTTGGACAAATGGTAATAGCGTTGGATGATAATCAAAATACCTATTTATTAGGTGATGGGTATACCGAGGATGGACAATTTCCTTTTGTGGAAAAATTCAGCCTGAAAACTTTGGATAAAACAAGACTATATACTTCTAAGCTAGAAGGAAAAAAGGAAGATTTAATTGAATACAACCCAGAAAAAGATGAGCTTTTGGTCCGCATTGAATCCCCTAGTGAATACCCGAATTATTATCACAAAAGCGTAAAGAAACGTAAAGCACCTACACAACTTACTGCATTTGAAAATCCATTCAAAAGCATACAAAATGTACACAAGGAAGTTATTACTTATACCCGTGAGGATGGTTTGGAATTATCAGGAACTTTGTATTTGCCAGTAGGTTACGACAAAGATAAAAAAGAGAAGAACCCAATGATTCTATGGGCATATCCTAGAGAGTATAAGGATAAAAACAGTGCATCCCAAAATACGCAGAATCCAAATGAATTCACCTATCCCTATTGGGGTTCCCCTATTTATTGGGTAACACAAGGGTATGTTGTATTGGACGATGCAGCTTTCCCAATTATAGGAGAAAATGATGAACAACCCAACGATACTTTTAGGACCCAATTAGTTTCGAATGCTAAAGCTGCAATAGATGCCGTTGATGAACTAGGCTATATAGACAGAAAAAAAGTAGCTGTAGGAGGACATAGTTATGGGGCTTTTATGGTAGCAAATTTATTATCGCATTCCAATCTTTTTGCTGCAGGTATTGCCCGTAGCGGTGCTTATAATAGGACTTTGACCCCTTTCGGATTCCAAAGCGAGGAGCGTAGTTATTGGGAAGCTCCAGAGGTCTATAATACAATGTCCCCTTTTATGCATGCCGATAAAATGAAGACTCCTTTACTACTGGTACACGGAGAAGCAGATAATAATTCTGGCACCTATCCTATGCAGAGCGAGCGTTATTTTAACGCACTTAAAGGTTTGGGCGCAACTGTTCGTTTGGTTATGCTACCAAAGGAAAGTCATGGGTATAGGGCTAAAGAAAGTGTGCTTCATTTGTTATGGGAGCAAAACCAGTGGTTAAATAAATACGTAAAACAAGAAGAAAATACAATAATAAATCCAGAACCAATTCTTAAAGATAAATAGATAGTTTACGATTATTTCTGTGAGTAAAATTAAAGTCCTTGTTCCTTAACATATTACACAGGACTGCATTACTTAAGACTTTTTCAGTTTAAGGTTTAATCTAGTGTTTACTATATTTTCTAACCTATTCTATTGTAACTCTTGTCTGAGGACTATAAGTCTTGAGTCGAACCAATATATTGGATGACCTGCGCATTAAACTTGTTAGAAAAGATGGTGCAATAGCTATCTGAAATTAGTTAATGTATTTGCGAAAACTGTTGACCTCTACCTTGGCTTTTAAATCATGTAGCAGATTGTAAAGTCCAAAAAAGGTTCGATTCATATATAAGAAATGCTTAGAACCTCTGTTTGCATTCATTTTACGAATTTTTTTATCTGAAGCAAACCGTTCCCCCAACTCGGCAATTTTGCTCCAAAACTCTTCATTTCCAAAATCAAAAGTCTCATCATGAAAAGGAGAGGTGAATAAACTTAACATCTCATGAAATAATTTCTTGAAGAATTTTATTTCAGCTTCGCTATCTGTGGGCAACAGAATCTCTAAGTCATATAATGTTTTTGTAAAACTTTTATCATTTGAGATGTTTTCCTTGGTTGCCAACTCAAAATAAGGGGTATAAAAGGAATCTGGGAGCGCTTTAATGCATCCAAAATCTATGGCTATTAGCGCTGCCTCATCATTTATCAAAAAATTTCCTGGATGCGGATCGGCGTGTACCTTTCGTAGACCGTGGATTTGGAACATATAAAAATCCCAAAGGGTCTGCCCCAACTTGTTTCCAATTTCTTGGGAAAAAGAGGTCTTTGTAAATTCTCCTAAGTGTTGACCCGTCATCCAATCCATAGTGATAATTTTTTCACTGGATAATATGGGGTAGTATTGTGGAAACTTTAAGTTTTCTATTTTACTACAAGCTTGGGTAATTTCCTGACTTTGTTCTATTTCTAATAAATAATTGGTCTCTTCAACAAGTTTGTCCTCTACCTCTTTAAAAAATTTGTCTGAGTCTTTCCCTTTTATATTAAACATTCTAAGCGCAATTGGTTTCACTAGGGCGAGATCACTACTTATGCTTTGTGCGACTCCTGGATACTGAATTTTAACAGCTAAATCTGCACCCCCTTTAGTTGCCCTGTGCACTTGACCTATACTCGCAGCATTAATAGAATCCTTATCGAATGTGTCATAAACTTCCTCAGGATATTTACCTAAATACTTTTTAAAGGTCTTACGAACCAAAGGCGCAGAAAGCGGAGGAACCGAAAATTGAGAAAGTGAAAATTTTTCCACATAAGCATTTGGTAGCATGTTCTTTTCCATGCTTAGCATCTGTGCCACTTTTAATGCACTGCCCTTTAAACTTTTTAATCCGTCATAGATATCCGTTGCATTATCTTCATTCAACTCATCTTTAGTCGTCTCGGAATTCACTAGTTTTTTACCGTAATACTTGGCATAATTACCGCCAATCTTTACTCCGGTTTTTACCAGCTTGCTGGCTCTTTCAATCTTTCCAGTAGGTATTCTATCTAGTGTTTTCAATAGCTTTGGGCTTCAGGGGTTAGACAAATGATTCTTTGTACAAGAACTTTCCAAAATCTAAAATATTCTCTAGCGGTGTATTATCGAACACATCAAAAATAGTATTTACGGATTTCTCAATTGTCATATCAGTCTTCTCAAATCTGGCAGAATCATCCTTCATCCAAAACCTCAGAATAAACATAAATTGAAGCCATGCGCCTTCTGAGTAAAGTTGTGGATTGTGTTTTGTAATCTTTATGTTCTTTTCAGCATTGCCATCCTCTATCAAATCTTTTGCAAAATTCCTCAAATGCTTTCTGAGTCCCTTTAGTTGTTCCAAATTTTTCATTGGATTATTTTCCCGCTCCAAAACAAAAAGCACGTAACTGCGGTTTAAGGTCAATATTTCAAAAAACGTAAAAAAGAACGTCAACATTTTGTCCTTATTACTAAAGCCGTCATACTCCTTATTTTTTTTCATCACCTGTATGGTGTTTAAAAAAAATTGTTCCCATATACCCTTTTCTAATGAAGCTAATGAACCGTAAAATAAATAGAAATCTTCCTCTTTAATCTCGGAAACCTTGCAAAACTTATAAATCGATTTTGGTACCATTTCGTGTTCCAAAACATAGTCCATATACTTAGCTATGATAATTTCAATAGTTATTTTTTTCGCTTTTGTAGCCATAGGTCATTCTATTTTAATTGAGGTTACAACTCGTTTCAACTTCCAAATAAGTTGCAAAAAGTTAGGATTTTATTTAGCAAAAACGTGCTTCCCGGGGAGGAAAGCACGTCTTAAACAACCTAACCAATAAATAATCAAACTGTGATTATAATCTTAGAAACTTTTTCATAGCAATTTCACTTTCTAATCACATGTCAAAGATACATAATGTTTAACCTTTATTAAAATAAATTAAACATAAAATATGTTAAACTTTCTTTTAGCCTATATGTCAGTTTGTCACAATTACTCTTTGTGGTATTTTTTTTGACTATACATTTACAAACAATAAATAAATAAACATATAATATGGCTAAGGGTAAAATAAATGTTTCGGTAGACAACATATTTCCGCTTATAAAGAAATTCTTGTACAGCGATCATGAAATTTTTCTAAGAGAATTAATTTCCAACGCAACAGATGCAACCTCAAAATTAAAGCACCTAACATCAATTGGGGAGGCCAAAGTAGAATATGGCAATCCAATCATCGAGGTCAAAGTTGATAAGGAAGGTAAAAAGCTCCATATCATTGACCAAGGTTTGGGAATGACAGAAGAGGAAGTAAAAAAATACATTAACGAAGTGGCTTTCTCCGGCGCAGAGGAATTCCTAAATAAATATGAAGACTCTGCAAAGGATTCTGGAATTATAGGTCATTTTGGACTAGGCTTTTACTCAGCCTTTATGGTTGCGGAAAAAGTAGAGTTGATAACTAAAAGTTACAAAGATGAGCCTGGCGCGCACTGGTCATGTGACGGTTCACCAAATTTTACACTTAAAAAATCCAAAAAAGTAGATCGTGGCACCGAGATTATACTTCATATCGCGGAGGATTCCTTAGAATTTTTGGAAGACAATAGAATAAGTGAACTACTGAGCAAGTATAACAAGTTTATGCCCATTCCAATCAAGTTTGGCACTAAAACAGAAACCTTGCCGAAGCCAGAAGATGCGAAAGAAGAAGATGCTGCACCCACGGTAGAGGTAGATAATATCATAAACAATCCCAACCCTGCTTGGACAAAGCAACCGGCCGATTTAAAAGACGAGGACTACAAGAGCTTCTATAGGGAAATGTATCCTATGCAGTTTGAGGAGCCGCTTTTCCACATACATCTAAACGTTGATTATCCTTTTAATCTTACGGGAATTCTTTATTTTCCTAAACTTAGCAACGATTTAAGCGCTCAAAAAGACCGGATACAATTGTATCAAAATCAGGTTTTTGTTACGGATAATGTAGAAGGTATCGTGCCCGAATTTTTGACTATGTTACGCGGCGTCATAGATTCTCCGGATATTCCGTTGAACGTTTCAAGGTCTTATTTACAGGCAGATGGTGCAGTGAAAAAGATTTCCTCTTACATCACTAGAAAAGTAGCCGATAAGCTTAGTTCGCTTTTTAAGAATAATCGTGAAGATTTAGAGGCGAAATGGAACGACATAAAAATCGTAATTGAATACGGGATGCTTTCTGAAGACAAGTTCTTTGAAAAGGCAGATAAATTTGCGCTATATCCAACGGTAGATGGTGCTTTCTACACCTTTGACGAGCTACAGGAAAAAATTAAAGCAAACCAGACCGATAAGGATGGTAAATTAGTGGTTCTTTATGCTTCAGATAAAGAGGCACAGCACAGCTATATAGAAACTGCTAAAGCTAAAGGATACGAAGTGTTATTGCTAGATTCTCCTATCATTGGTCACTTGATGCAGAAACTGGAAACTTCGAAAGAAAAAGTAACGTTTGCCCGTGTAGATGCAGATCATATTGATAAGTTGATACAAAAGGAAGACACACAGATTTCCAAATTATCGGATGAGGAAAAGGAAACCTTAAAGGCCGACTTGGAAAAAGTCTTCGGAGAAAAAAGTAGCTATACGGTACAATTAGAGGCTATGGAAAGTGATGCCTTACCCTTTACCATTACAGAACCAGAATTTATGCGCCGTATGAAAGAAATGCAGCAGACCGGTGGTGGTGGTGGTGGAATGTTTGGTATGGGAAATATGCCAGAGATGTATAATATAGTGGTAAACACCAATCATGAGCTGGTAGGTGAAATATTGAACACAAAAACGGCAAAGAAAAAAGAACGCCTAATTAACCAATCCTTAGATTTAGCCAAGCTATCTAAAGGATTATTGAAGGGTGCCGCTATGACAGAGTTTATAAAACGAAGTTACGAGATGGTGAAATAGATCCAAGCCTCTTGACCCCAAAATTGTAAAAAGCCGCCCTGATATTAACTGGGCGGCTTTTTTAAGCAAGATAGTTAGGTCTTTATTAAACTTTTTCATCTATTTTTCTGCATATAACCAACCTATAAATCTATGCAAAACGAAAAAAGCGACGCTAAATACAGGGAAATTCTAGACGAATTACAGGTGCAAAGCTGGCAGCTAGAGCTGGTAATTTCTGGTTTTGCCATTTTTGGACTTTTTAGCGCTTTAGACCCGTTAGAAGGTTTCGCTGCACTAAAAAAAATGGAAGGGAGCGGTTTCCAATCTATGTTTATAGATACCATCTACATAACATGTGTGCTTGCTATTTTCAACCTCATCCTTCATGTTTTGCTGCGAGGGTTATGGATTGGTGCGGTTGGTATTAGGTCAGTTTCTGGAGACATAGATTTTGAAAAACTAAATATGTCTAAGGTTTTCAAAACCCATCTGAAACAAAAAATAGGTTCTTTTGATAACTACATTATTAAGCTAGAAAATTATTCTAGCATTCTTTTTGGGGTTACCTTTTTGATAGCTTTCATTACGATTGCCATATCCCTAAATTTTCTGATATTCTTATTTTTTGTGTTCTTCTTCTATGAAAACGATTTCCTACCTTTTGAGGTAAAAGCGGTTTTAGGCACTATTTTGTTCCCTGCCTTTATCTTTGGACATCTGATTACCATCATAGATTTTATAGTTCCCGGGATTGTAAAACGTTCCCAAGATGTTGCTAAAGTGTATATGCCCATATACAAAGTATTTAGCATATTAACACTTTCCTTTATTTACCGGCCTATACTATATAATTTATTAGATAATAAATTCGGAAAAAAAATAATTTATAGTTTAATTCCAATTTATGGCATTCTATTGTTCCTCTTTTCATTGGAGATGAATCCTAGTAATTTTTTCGAAATCAGCGAACCATCTTCAACTGAAGTTAGCAATCGAAGTAATTACAAGGACATGTTGGCAAAAAAAGGCACCTATGTAAGACGCGTGGCAATACCATCAAAAACAATAACAGAACCGTTTTTACATATAACCATGCCGTATACCAAATGGATTGAGGACGATATTATCGTCTACGATTCATTATTGAAACCCGAATCAGATGAAAGAGGTTATGAATTTGGGGTGAATATAAAATTTGGTCCGGACAAGGATACCACCAAGGTAGAATCCGTCAGCTATTTGCAACACATAAATGACATGTTTGAATTTAAAATCGATAGCACAAAGATTGGAAGTGACTTAATTATTGCTTCTAATGAAGATGCACGTTTGGATTTGGAAATGTTCGTAGATTTATTAGGCTATTCCAGAGGCAAACATATACTCACTATAAAACATAAAAAATTTAAAGGAGACAGCACTGCTACAAAAGATTTTGCAACCATTCCTTTTTGGTACTATAATGAGAATGCAACTACAGTAGTACCTCTCGCTTTGCAAAAAACTGCTTTAGATAAATTACCTGAATACCTAGAAAAACCAACAGACCGGCAAGGGCATAAATAGTACTGTCCGATACAGATAGACTATTTGAAAAGGAGTTGAACGCTTCCGTATTTCCAAGAGTATTGAGTTTAAAGGTAGAAAACCAGTCTGTACTCGTATGATTCCTTCCAAATCCCAAAAACCCAAAAAAAGCAACAACTACTAATGCAATACCAATCCAACTCGTTTTGGAAACCAAAGGTGTATACCCAATACTATGAGTATTTTCTTTCTGTAGTTCTACTTGTTGCATAACCGACCGCACTAAATCCTTGGGAGCCTTTTCCAACTCCAAAGCTTTGGTGGTCTTTTCTAGAAAGGCATTCAATTCTTTTTCTTTATGCTTTTTCATGATTATAAAAATAAGCTAACCATTTGATATATGTACATTTGGTTGATAGTTCCATTAATTCTGCAAACGCTCATGATGCGCTTTATAGCCCTCAATAATTTCAGGCTCCAATTTTCTTCTTAAAATATGGGCCAAGCGTTTTCTAGCTCGGAATAGTTTTACTTTGACTGCATTACTTTTTAAAGACAGTACTTCCGAAATCTCGTTTAAAGATAATTCTTCAAAATAAAAAAGTGTTATAACTATGGAATCAGCTGCGTGTAATTCGTCCACGGCCTCTTTAATAGTCTCTCTTTGTTCTTTTTTCTCCAACGTATCCCAATTGTTCTCCAATGCTGGGATGTTAATACTAAAATCTCCATCATAAGAATTTACCGCTATTGTTCGCTTTCTTTTTTTAACAAGGTCTAATCCCTTATGGTATGTTATTTTATACAACCAGGTAGAAAACTTGGATTCTCCCTTAAAACTATTTAAAGCTTGGTAAGCTTGTAAAAAAACATCTTGGGCCACCTCTTGCGCATCCTCTGACCTACCGACTAACTTTAACGCTAAAGTATACACCATATGTTGGTATTTTTCTACCAGTTGGGCGTATGCCAAAGTATCGCCAGTGCGAGCAAGCATAATTAAAGGTTGGTCTTTGTCTTTGCTCATTATTGCCTATAAGACGCTTAAAACCTAGATAAGGTTACAGGAATTTTAAAATAAATGATATTATAAAACTAAGAATAAGAAATCCAAATAGTTTGAAGAGGCAGAAAAGGCAAAAAATTAAAAAGCATTAAACTAAGCATAAAGGCATTAGACCTGAGTAATCAGCTAAAAGCGTGGTTTTAGCCTTGCCACCGGTATAAGGGTTTAACTAACGGATTTAACTTCGTTACTACCTAACTTTTAAAAACAGAAAATTGCGAATAAAAGTGTAACCTATTTAGTTAAGGTATCGTCCTATGGGTAACTAACGTTTATTTATCAATTAAAAAACAATCACCTTATGGAAGTAGCATTTGTATTTATCAGTTTTTTCTTAGTGGCATTCGGGATTTTCTATCTCTATTTTTCTACAAGGAACAAAGAACGCTTGGCCTTAATAGAAAAAGGAGCGGAAGCAAGTATTTTTGTACGTCAACAACGAGAGAAAGCAGCACCGTTCTGGAAGATATTGATATTAAATATCGCCTTATTACTCATGGGTATTGGTGCTGGCATCATGGTTGGCGGTATTCTGTACAGTAGTTTCAATGTACAAGATGAAATAGCACTACCTGGCTCTATATTCCTTCTAGCTGGTACCGGGTTACTAATCGGTTTCTTTTTAACCAAAAAATTGGACAAGGAATAATAACGAATATTCACTTATTATCACAGGAAACCACCTCAAAAATTGAGGTGGTTTTTTTATCTTCACAAGATGAAGGTAATCGCAACAAATATTGGCACCCCTACAAGCTTTACTTGGAACGGAGCAGAAGAACAAACTGGTATTTTTAAGTATCCAGTAAAAGACGGACTCTTCCTAAGCAAAAATGATGTACAAGGAGATACGGTTATAGATAGGGTACATCACGGTGGCACCAACAAGGCTTGCTACCTATTTTCAGCCGATTATTATCCCTATTGGAAAGAACGCTATCCAGATCACGACTGGGACTGGGGCATGTTTGGCGAAAACCTTACCATTTCCGAAATGGACGAAGCTCAAATACGAGTTGGCACTATTTACAAAATCGGCAATGCTATCGTACAGGTATCTCAACCTAGAGAACCTTGTTACAAACTTGGTATCCGATTTGGAACCCAAGCTATTCTTAAGGAATTTATACAGCACAACCATCCCGGTACTTATGTAAAGATTTTAGAGGAAGGCAAAGTAGTTTCTGGCGATGTTGTTGAACTTATTGAAGAATCAACAAACGGCCTTACGATTCAGCAATTCTACGAACTCATGTTTCAAAAGGAAAAAACTAAGAAAATTCTTGAATTATTCATGACCAATGAATCGGTTCCTCAATACAAAAAAGACCGATTTCTAAAATATCTAAAATGAGCTTTAACTATCCTTGGCACTTATACCTTATGGCAAGCATGTATATTCTTGCCGGTATCTTTCATTTTATAAGGCCTAAAGTATATATGCGCATTATGCCCAGATACATTCCCAATCATAAGGCCATGGTATATTGGAGCGGTGTGGCGGAAATTGCTTTGGGAATTGGATTATGTTTTGCGATCACAAAGAACATTGCCATTTATGGTATCATTGCACTTTTAGCCATATTCCTATTGGTACATTTTTATATGCTAGGCAATGAAAAAGCGGCTGCCGGTGTTCCAACATGGATACTTATATTGCGTTTGCCCTTACAATTTGGACTCATGTACTGGGCCTTTAGTTACCTAGGAGTATAAACACAAAAAGGGAACGCAAGCGTTCCCTTTCACTGAAATTTAAATAACTTAATCAACTATAAAGTTTTCCGAGTAGCTTTTTTTAGCATCCAAAACTACCACTCTGTAATTACCAGCATAGGCACCTTGAAAGTTAAAAGCTTTTTCAATAATCATTTCGTCTGCAACCGTTTCTGAAAACACCACTCTGTTCTCTTCATCATATACTTTGATGTCTACCTTGGACTTATCTAAGTTTAAAAAGTTTACGAACATCTTTTCTTTCGTTTTCCGAAAGTATGGCTTCAATGTTTCCTTTTTTTCTATGATAGTAACGTTTTCGTCAACTATAGAAACCGTGTAAACGACTAATCGAATAGCATCCGAAGTAGTGAGGTAGTATTTACCGTTTTCCAAACTGTGTAAATTGAACTTTTTCGTTACGGTTCCATTTTCCATTTTTTCGAAATACAGGACATTTTCATCTGTATCCGTAAATGTTAAGGTCAAATCCTTTGCTGCGTTATCTAATGTCAACACCAGGCTCTTGGCTTCTTTGGCTGCTATTAGACGAATCTCCGAATCCTTTGCCTTACTTAAAGTTGAACTTAGCAATAAGGCTAGTACTGTTGTTACTTTTAAAATTCTTTTCATGATATTCCTTTTTTTAGATTACTACTAATTACACTACAAATGTACCCAGCATTCACGGCCCGTACTACAGCACAGTTTTCTAATTTATGTTCTATTTTAACCTACTAACGTAGTTAAATAAGTACTTAGGTTAATTTTGAACATATTTTGGTTAATTTTGTAAAGCACAGCTTTAAAAGGCTTGTTTAATTTTATACTAGAATTAATATAAAAGTATGATTACACAAAAACCAAAGTTTGAAGCCATAGCCCCCACCTTTGGTAACTCCTTTACCTATCAAAAATTCGATGAGTCTAAATTGAACAAGAATTACGAATGGCACTACCATCCAGAAATTGAATTGGTATACGTAAACGGAGGTTCCGGGAAACGGCAAGTGGGAAGCCATGTATCTTATTATACCGAGGGAGAACTTATTTTAATAGGGAGCAACCTGCCCCATTGCGGACTTACAGACCGACTCACAGGTAACACCAACGAAACAGTAATACAGATGAAGTTAGATTTTCTTGGTAATGATTTTTTTAATATACCTGAGATGCGAAAAATTCAAGCACTCTTCGAGGTGGCGAACGGAGGAATCAGCTTTTCAGGCAAGACTAAAATGAAAATTGGTGAGAAAATAGAAGTACTGGAATATCAAACCGATTTTCAACGCTTGCTGTCCATCCTTAATATTCTAAATGAACTAGCAAACTCAAAAGAAACTAAGCTCTTGAATGCAGAAGGTTTCTCATTGGCTACAGACGTTAAGGACAATGATAGAATCAATGTGGTCTTTAACCATGTCAAAAATAACTTTAAAGAAGATATAACTTTAGAGGAAATAGCTAACATGGCAAGTATGACCATTCCTTCATTTTGCCGATATTTTAAAAAGATAACCAATAAAACGTTCGTACAATTTGTAAACGAATACCGTTTAGTGCATGCTTCAAAACTTTTAGCAGAAAAACCACTGAGTATTACCGAGGTTTGTTTTGAATGCGGATTTAATAATTTCTCCCATTTCAATAAATCCTTCAAAGCATTTACCGGTCAAAATCCATCAGAATATAGAAATCAACTTAAAGCGATTATTTCCTAATGCAACAACTCTTTGAAAGCGAACCTCAGCATCTGAACCTACCCGATAGCGCTATTACTTATTATCCAAATTTCATAGACAGTATAGTAGCAGACGACTATTTTACCTTATTGAAAAATAACACTGCGTGGCAACAGGACGATATTAAAGTTTTTGGAAAAGTATACGCCCAGCCTCGGCTAACTGCCTTATATGCGAACAATAACAAGCCCTACTCCTATTCCAACATTACAATGAAGCCCTACGAGTTCACCAAGGAGCTTCAATGTATAAAGGAAAAGATTGAAGTACTTTCAAAATGTAATTTTACCACCTGTCTTCTAAACCTGTATAGGGATGGCAAGGACAGTAACGGATGGCATGCGGACAACGAAAAAGAACTGGGACAAAACCCTGCTATTGCTTCCATAAGTTTAGGGGAGCCACGTTATTTCCATTTAAAACACAACACCATTCCCGATTTAAAACACAAAATACTATTGGAACACGGCAGCCTTCTTTTGATGACGGGCGAAACCCAACATTTCTGGAAACACCAAATACCTAAAACGGCTAAACTTATTGGAGAGCGAATAAATCTTACCTTTAGGGTAATAGAATAAAAAAAATCGGCTATGGGAGCCGATTTTTTCGCCTATCATAAAATCGCTAACTATCTTTAAGATGACGACGAAGTATCTTAATTTTCTCATTTTCGAATTCACTTTACATATTCAACAGTCGTGCCAAAATCAAATCAAATTTTGCTTTGTATCTTTGCACTGCTATGGAAAAAGAATTTACAGACCGCGAATTGGATCGCATTATAGAAATGGCTTGGGAAGATCGTACCACATTTGATGCTATTAGCTTTCAATTCGGTATCTCGGAACAAGAGACTATTGAAATAATGCGTAGGGAAATGAAACCTAGTAGTTTTCGCATGTGGCGAAAAAGGGTTCAAGGAAGAGCTACCAAACATGCAAAATTACGCACCGATGGTGTAGATAGATTCAAATGCAGCCGCCAAAAACAGATTACAGGCAATAAAATTTCAAAAAGATAATTGCCTTAGCGGTATGCTTATTTAAAAATATCGTTTAACACTACCGCTAGTCGTATGCCCCCTTTTTGTAATTGAGACTCTACAGTAGACCACCATTTGTAGCTATATTGATACCCTATTTTCTCGCCAACAGCAACAGATTCATAAAGCTTATTGGCTATATCTTGAGACTCTTCTACCCAGTCATATACGGTACCCTGTTGTAATTCGTTAAGCTGTTGCTTGGTAAGTTCAGGTAGGGCATCCGACAGTTCTGTAAAACTCATACCGTAGTCATCTATCATATTGGAATCCCATACCCTATGTAGGTTACTTCCCCTACCGAACCACTGTACCTGTATATCGTTACCACCTTTGTCTTCCAAACGGCCAACGTGCATTGGTTGGTGTAAATCTCCTACCAAATGAACTAAGAATTTCAAGTAAAATACCTTATCGGCACGGCTACTATTAGCATTCTTAATCACAGCAACACATTTATTAATTCCTGTTACCAAATCTCCTTGTGCACTGGGCGTTTCATCCCCGTACTTTTTATCCAGCGGAAAATTTACATAGTGTAACGCACTGAATTCCCTATAGGATCTATCTGCTTTTATTTCATCACCAAACGTAGAAGCTTCGGCCAAACTTTGCCCATTCAGTAATTTATCGATAGCCTTTTTCGCCTTTCTGGTCAAGTGGTTTTCGGCAACATCCCCAACCACTCTATGTCCGGTTTTAGACCAGACCATATCGTTGGCAAATGTGATATGAGCACATAAAAATAAGAGTAAGAAAAACTTTTTCATTGCTTTAATTTTGCGCAAAAATAGCATATCGAATTTTAAGGTATTGTTAAAACTTGAAAAGGCTTAAATTTTATAAAGAACTTGCACCCATGAAAAAGAAAAAATCAGTTCTAAAGAAAATAAAACTGCGCTATTTTCAATTTGCCATTAAGACAGTATTAGGATTTTCATTTGTACTATGTATTTTTATACTCAGCATCTATTTAGGGGCGTGGGGTCCTATTCCTAAAAAAAAGGAGTTATCTAATTTTAACTATCAAATGGCCTCCGAAGTGTTTTCTTCGGATAGTGTGCTAATAGGAAAATATTATCTAAACGACCGACAGCCCATTTCTTTTCAAGAATTTCCCGAACATTTAATACAGGCATTGGTGGCTATTGAGGACGAACGTTTTTATACTCACTCCGGCATAGATTTTTCAAGTTTGCTCAGAGTAGGTGTTAAAACCATACTAATGGGTGACAGCTCTTCTGGAGGGGGAAGCACCTTGACCCAACAGTTGGCTAAAAATCTATACCCAAGAAAAGATAGGCAGTCTGCCCATTTAATTATAGATAAGTTTAAAGAGATGATCATCGCCAAACGATTAGAATCTGTGTATGCAAAAGAGGAAATACTAACCCACTACTTAAATACGGTTTCTTTTGGCGACAATACTTTTGGTATTGAAAGTGCGGCGCTAAAATTCTTTAATACCAATGCGAAAAAATTATCACTCGAACAAGCCGCTACCCTAGTGGGCATGTTAAAAGCTACCTACAGCTATAACCCAAGAATATTTCCTAAAAAAAGCCTGGACAGACGTAATCTTGTATTAAAGTCCATGAAAGAAAATAATTTTTTGGATCAAGAAAGACTTAATGATGCTGTAGCTACTGCACTTAAATTGGACTATAGGGATTACGATTATAATGCTGGTATAGCCCCTTATTTTAGAGAAGAAGTACGTAAGCAACTACTTCGATGGATAAAAGAACGGAACAGCAAGGGGAACAATCTTAACTTATATACCTCGGGTTTAAAAATATATACGACCCTCAACTATAGAATGCAACAGTTAGCGGAAGAAGTTATGGTATCGCATATGAGTTCGTTACAAGAAGATTTTGAAAAAAGTTATGGGAAGAATGCACCTTGGCTAAAAAACAGTAAAATCATTCAGAATGCGGCAAGGCGCACTGCAGTCTATAAAAATCTTAAGAAAACAGGACTTAACGATACCCAAATCTTTCAAAAGCTCAGAACCGATAAAAAACAGATGACCTTAACTACATGGAAAGGCGACCTAAATAGAGAGGCTAGCACTATGGATAGCTTACAGCATTACATGAAATTTTTAAATATGGGTTCCCTTTCCTTAGACCCAACAACCGGCCAAGTGCTCACGTGGGTAGGAGGAATAGATTTTGAACGGTTTAAATACGATCATATCTCCCAAAGCAAAAGACAAGTAGGCTCCACTTTTAAACCAATTGTGTACACCGCCGCATTAGAAAATGGAATAAGTCCCTGTACTTATTTTTCTGCCCAAGAGGTGGTCTATGAGAATTTGCAAGGCTGGTCACCCAGTAATTCTGGAGATAAAGAAGAAGCGTACTTAAGTTATACTATGGAGGAAGCCCTAAGTAATTCTGTAAATACCATTGCCGTAAAAGTGATGGAAAAAACGGGTATCGCTAATGTTTTGGAACAAGCCAAAAAAATGGGGATTCAGGAAAAACTTCCAAACCTCCCTTCACTGGCATTGGGAACAGGAGAAATTAAAATGACAGAAATGGCCATGGCTTATACGAGTTATTTAAACCAAGGAAAAACCGTAAAACCGCTCATTCTTAAAAAGATAACCGATTATGAAGGTAAGGTCCTAGCCACTTTTGAATCCAAACTGAGCGACAAACCGGCATTTTCCGAAGAAAATGGACAGCTAATGATAGAAATGATGAAATCTACCGTTAACTCGGGCACAGCATCCAGAATCAGATCTACTTATGGCCTTAAAAATGATATTGCAGGAAAAACAGGAACAACCCAAAACAACAAAGATGCATGGTTTGTTGGTTTGACACCAAAGCTAATACATCTTACTTGGGTGGGTCTGGACAACCATGAAATCGGTTTTAAGAATACCCGATTAGGACAAGGAGCCAATGCTGCCTTACCCCTATTCGCAATTTGGTTACAAAAACTGAATGCGGATAAAGCGTTTGATGTCATAACCAAAGCTAAATTTCCAAGCCCAAGTGTAGCTGTATTAGAAGCACTTAATTGTGAAGGCGTAAAACGAGACGGATTTTTTAAACGACTTTTTAAAAATCCCAACAAGACAAAACGTAAAAAATTTAAAAATAAGGGTGAAAACCAGTCCAATTAAAAATAAAATGATATATTTATGATATCATTTTAATATCATTAATTATGTCAACTGAAAAAAACCACAGTCCTATTAACGGCTACATTATTCTTTTTGTTTTGCTTGCCCTGCTCGTTGGCGGCGTTTTACTCCTTCGTATATATGTTGGTGCCTTCATGATTTTGGCAGCACTGCTGCTATTTCCAGGTTTTGTGTTAGTAAATCCAAACAGCTCTAGGGTGCTACTGCTTTTTGGGAAATATATTGGTACCATAAAACAAAATGGATTATTCTGGGTAAATCCGTTCTTTACCAAAAAGAAAATATCCTTGCGAGCAAGTAACTTTGACAGCGAACGGTTAAAGGTCAACGACAAGCTTGGGAATCCCATTATGATTAGTACCATTTTGGTCTGGCGTGTAACAGACACCTATAAAGCTGCTTTTGACGTAGATGATTACCAAAATTTTGTGCGTGTACAGACCGATGCTGCGGTACGTAAACTGGCTAGCATGTATCCCTATGATAATTTTGCAGATGAAGGGCTGGACGAAGATATTACTTTACGGTCCAGTGTTAACGAAGTAAGTGATGCGTTGGAACAAGAAGTCCAAGAACGGCTTTCCATGGCGGGCATAGAAGTGTTGGAGGCAAGAATAGGGTATTTGGCCTACGCACAAGAAATTGCGAACGCCATGTTAAAAAGACAACAAGCGACGGCAATCGTAGCTGCACGGCATAAAATTGTAGAAGGGGCGGTAAGTATGGTAGAAATGGCATTGACCGAACTCAGCAAAAAAGAGCTAGTGACTTTGGATGAAGAGCGTAAGGCTGCCATGGTAAGTAACCTAATGGTCGTACTTTGTTCCGATAAGGATGTTTCACCTATAGTTAATACAGGAACTTTAAACCACTAAACCATGCGTGTTTTTAACGAGACCCAACGATTTACGCAATGGTGGTTATGGTTGGTTTTAGTAGTAACCATGATAGCAGCGCTTGCCAAACCCATAGTAGCTTGGGCACAATCAAATTTTAAAGATAATAGTGTTTTTGACACCAGTTTCTGGATAAGCTGCGCCACTATGTTCCTAGTGCTTCTCTTATTTAACCTTTTTAAATTAACAACGGTAATTGATGAAAAAGGAATTAGTTATCATTTTTTCCCTTTTCACCTAAAGCCAAAACTGCTACACTGGAACGAGATAGAAAATATTGGCACCAGAAAATACAAACCACTCAAGGAGTACGGCGGTTGGGGCTATAACGGGGAAAGAATGGAAAAGCATTGAACGTAAAAGGAAACCAAGGCATTCAACTGGAATTAAGCACGGGTAAAAAATCACTTCTTGGAACCCAAAAAATGGAAGATGCGCAAAAAGTAATCAATAGATATTTTAAAAAAGATGAAGGAATATAAAGTTGTAAAATGGCAAATGGGTCTAACCAATAATGACCAGCGAATGGAAGACACGCTTAACGAGTATGCCAAGCAAGGCTGGTATTTAATACAAGTAATCGATAGTACTAGGTCTATTGTACTGGCGAGGGACAAAAACAGATAAGCTGGTATTTAACAATCAAAAAACATTGGATGCCCTTCATATTGTTTCTAACAAACTAGATAGTTCTAAAACATAATTACACACAGGGCACAATGTCGAACGCTAGTATTTAAAAAACATAAAAACCAATACTACGAATAACGAACAAGAGTACGCTACTTAGTAGTATCATCTTGCTAAATGTGCAAAAGGTGGTGACAGTATTTATTAAAACAAATGAGTAAAAAAAAGGCATTTGCATTACGGGTAAACGAGGATATGCTCAAGGCTATAGAGAAATGGGCAGCCGATGAGTTTAGAAGCACCAATGGACAAATAGAATGGATGTTGATGAAAAGCTTAAAAGAGGCAAAACGCGACCCAAAATCTAAGAAAGTAGACTAGTTTTAATATTTATTTAACGATCTAAAACCGTAGCTTTGAATCTTAGCTAATTCACCTCATAATGACTAAAATTCTAAGTGTCCTCGCACTTTTATTTGTATCAACACATGCCTTATCCCAAAATTCAGAAAAGTCGTTTACCGTTAAATATATTTCAGAGGACATCGTCTTAGATGGAGTCTTGGATGACCCAATTTGGGGAATGGCAGAAAGTGCCAATACCTTTCAACAATACTTTCCAACTGATTCTGTTACTGCGAAAGCTCCTAGCGACATTAAAATGCTCTACGATGACAAAAACCTGTATATCGGTATCCGCATAAATACGATTGGAAAAGATTATGTCATACCTTCTCTAGAACGCGATTTTAGGGCTGGAGGGAATGATAATATAAGTCTTTTATTCGATACTTTCAACGATGGAACTAACGCATTTCTTTTCGGTATAAACCCCTACGGTGTAAGGCGTGAGGCACTAATTACTAATGGTGGTTCTGGACTGGAAGGTTTTACAACATCTTGGGATATTAAATGGAAAGGCGAATCCGTAATATATGATGACTATTATACAGCAGAAATGGTCATACCGCTAACGTCGTTCAAATTTCGGGAAGGGGAAAACAAGTGGCGCTTCAACAGCTACCGTTTTGATATGCAATCCAACGAAACGAGTACTTGGGTACGTATACCTCAAAACCAACTCATCTTTAATCTTGCCTTTATGGGAGATATGATGTTTGAAAAACCCCTGGGTAAATCCCGAACACCATTAGCCCTAATTCCTTATGTAAACGGTATAACAACCAACGATTTTGATAGCGGTGAGAGCCTCAATAATTTTAAAGTGGGTGCTGATGCCAAGATATCGGTAGGCAATAGTTTAAATCTTGACCTTACCTTAAATCCAGATTTTTCTACAGTAGAGGTCGATAATTTTATAACCAATCTTACCCGTTTCGAAATTGCATTGCCTGAACGGCGTCAATTTTTTATTGATAATAATGACCTTTTTGGGGGCTTTGGAGGTGGCCGTGATGCAAATCCGTTTTTCTCTAGACGAATAGGTATTGCTACGGATACCGCGGGCAATACTATAGAGAATCGTATTATTGGTGGACTTAGGCTTAGTGGCAAAATTAACAAGGACCTGCGTTTGGGTTTCCTGAACCTACAAACAGAAGAGGACAGCGAGAATGGAATACCTTCCAATAACAACATGATGTTTTCGCTTCAACAAAAAATGTTCTCTCGTTCTAATTTAGGCGTTTTCTTTATTAACAGACAAGCGGTAGGAGCATCTGATTTCTTACCTGAAGATGAAGAGTTTAACCGTGTTATGGGTATTGATTATAATCTGGCATCGGAAGACAACAGCTGGACAGGAAAGTTCTACCTCCACAAGTCATTTCAACCTGAAGATAATGAAGGCAATTACTCCTTAGGTTTTAACCTAGGTAAAAACACTCGAAACTTTTCTGCATTTGTAGATGCGGTTAAAATAGATGAAGAGTTTAACTCAGATCTTGGGTTTATACCAAGAACTGACATTTTTAAACTCGTGAATGTTTTTGAGGCGCGTCTATGGCCTAAAAAAGGTAAAATAAATAATTATGAGGCGCAGGTTTTTAATGAATTTGTTTGGCGGCCAGGATTAGACTACCAACTAGGGGACCATGCTATTTCCCTAGAAACCACTGCAGAATTCAAGAGCCTGGAGAAGTTGAGCACACAATTTTCTAGGAGGTATGTTTTCCTAACAGAAGACTTTGAGCCAACGGGTAACGATGGGGCAATAGCTTTACCCGGAAATCTAGGATACAACTTTAGCAGCTTTGAGATGTCTTTTGAATCCGATAGGCGTAAGGTATTTTCATACAGCATTGAACCGGGCTTTGGTGGGTTTTTTAATGGTAATAGGTATTCATTAGAGACTGGTTTTGATATTAGATTACAGCCGAAAGTACGTATCGGATTTAACGCACAATATGATAGGATTGCCCTCCCACAACCCTATTCCAGCGCAGATATTTTCTTAATAAGTCCACGAGTGGGGATTACCTTCAGCAAGTCAGTTTTCTGGTCTACCCTAGTTCAGTACAGTAATCAACGTGATAATTTGGGCATCAATTCAAGGCTACAATGGCGATTCGCTCCATTATCCGACCTATTTATCGTATACAATGATAATTACTCGGTAGACCTATTTGCTCCTAGATTTCGCTCTATCAACCTTAAACTTTCTTACTGGCTAAATATCTAGCGCCAGCTGTTCAATAAAAATTTAGTACTAGAATGTAT
>RCNB010000633.1_pt1 | contig 22926 bp, 19 predicted proteins | sample 2041321 | NCBI WGS metagenome assembly RCNB01 (sample SAMN09708232, study PRJNA481090) | Marine sediment metagenome, whole genome shotgun sequencing project. | reverse complement strand
AGACCCCACCCGAAAAGGATAAATGTACCAATGACAGATTGAAGTATATAATTGGTTAGGGCCATTCTTCCATAAGGCGCAAAGAACAACAGACTTTTTTTCCATTTTTCTCTTTTATACAATAAAAGGAAACCGCAAAGAATAATGCATGTCATGGACATATTGAACCAATCCATAAAATTCATTCCAAATACAAATTGCCAAGAACCGTTATCAACTGGCTGTGGCATGGTAGCGAAGGTAGCTATCATGGCTACCAACGACAGAAGTAAAGCAACTAATGACCAAAGCATAACCGTTTTTATTTTTTTGAAATAGGTTGATAAATGTTTAAACAAGCCTATTTTTCCTAGCCAAAGACCTAATAAAAAGTAGCCAAAAGTGTAATAAAACCTACCAAAGAAAGATATTTGAAAATCAATTTTAGTCATCATGCCATAAGTAGCATTAATCTTAAAAACGTCAAAGAGACTTCCGTTTTGAATGATGTCAAAATAATTTATAATATATTCATTGTTATTATCCATAATCGAGTGAATACCGGTAGCACTGTCAGAACCCATTATTGCATAAGCAATAAACCTAGGGATGCCTAAAAAGATAATTCCGGCTGTGAATAAGATCCACTTATTAGAGACCTTATAAAACGGAATGATAAAGGGCGCCAAAACAGCATAAATGGTAAGAATATCGCCGCGATAAAACAACTGATGAATATAGCCAATGGCAAAAAGAAGCACCGCCCTCCATAAAAAACGCCACCCGAATTTCACATTTTTTTCTTCGGCTGCCTCCATTTGAATTGCAAAACTCAAACCAAAAAGAATAGAAAAGAGGGCAAAGAATTTACCAGTAAAAAAGAGCTGGAGAAATCCATGGACTATTTGATCAGGAAGTCCATTGATACCTTCCATAAAACCTTCTGGACCAGGTCCGGCGATGTATTGTTCGACCATATGCACAAGGGCAACACCTGCCAGAGCAAAACCTCTTAACGCATCAATACTATGTATTCTTTTGGTTTTGATAAAGGTGGTCATTGATGATGTTTTTTAAATAAAGGAATCTGTTCAATAACCTGACGCTATTGCAATCAAAATGTTACGAATAAAATTGAAAATGTTGAAGAACTGCTGGCTTAGGGATTACATCATTAAAAGGATTGAAAATTTCTTCATTTGGCGACAATATGTTTTTAGCTGATATATTGATCATACCCCATAATTTTCTCCCCCAACCTTTTTTCAAGATATGCGTTCCCGTCTTTAAGTTCTGATAAGATCACCCCTGCCATTAAAAGATAAGAGATTCTTTTGTTTTTATCCCAATGATTAGGAGGTTGTTGCATATTAGATGTTCTATCGGCTAGTTTTACGGTCCAGACCTCCTTTGGCTGCAATTTGATTCGTTTCAGGCTATCAGGGATTTGCACTTCAGGTTCCAACACTTCATTCTTGGAAAGGGCTAAAACCCCATCTGCTATTTCAACACCAAATGCGTCTTTTAATTCTTCAAAGGTGCAAGGGGTATCTTCCAAAACATCATGTAAAAGAGCCACTTGCACAGCAAAGATCAAATCAAAATCACTTGTATGCCCGGCGGCGATCATCGTTTCCATGGCCACATTCGATAGATGAACCATATAGCTGCTTTCAGACCCGGGTATATACTGGTCTGTGTGTTTGCGTCCGGCAAATGAGATGGCTTTTTGATAAGCGGTCTGAAAATCCATGTAGTTCAATTTTGGAGGCGCAAGATACGGAATTACTAAAACTGTTTAAATTCCGATGTCGGTTTTGAACTGTGGCTATTTACAAATATATTTGCGGCTTAAAAATAAATCAAAATGAAACTATTCAAAGAATTTAAGAATTTTGCAGTTAAAGGAAATATGATGGATATGGCTATTGGTATCATAATAGGAGCCGCATTCAATAAAGTGATCGATGTATTGGTAAAAAAGGTGATGTTACCACCATTGTCTTTGCTATCAGGAAACGTGAATATGGGGGATATGAGAATTGTGCTAAAAGACCCAATTATCGCTGCTGATGGCTCTGAAACTAAAGCCGAAGTAGCGATTGGTTATGGTGCTTTATTCGAAGCAGCAATAGATTTTTTGATTATTGGCTTTACCATATTTATAGTCGTAAAATTTATGAACCGACTCATCAAAAAGGCTGAAGACACAAAAGATGTAACGGTGGTAACACCGAAGAACATAGAATTGCTCACGAAACTTAGTGATTTGATGGAGGAGCAGAATGCCTTATTGAAGTCGAAAGTCTAATGTCGAAAGTCGAAAGTCAAAGGGCTAAGTGATAAGTGAGAATTTCTACTCACCTACTAATGAACTTCACTAATTAGTGTTGACCGTTTTGAGACAATAATTTTATTATTAAATATATTTATTTTGGAATTAGAGGGGCGTGAAATGATCTTTCTTTGTCCTTTTGTCTTGAAACAAAAGAACGAAACCCGCCTGCCGGACGGGCAGGAATTCAAGACTGTTTTAAATTCTCTGTAGCTTTTCCTCCTTATTTTCTCCACCGCAGCCTAAGCCGTTTCACTTCCCGACTGCTCCTTCTCCTTCTTCTAAAATAAGTCGGAAGCTAAGACGAGAATTTAAAGAGGTCGTTACGATCTCAAGAAACATTGTCAACTGGATCAGAGTTTCTATAGGAAGTAGGGTTGCACGAAGCAATAATGAACGAAGCAACGGAAGTGCGTCACGCTGAAAGCGGGAAGTCGCATGAAGTTGCGCTTGTCCGACTACTGGCGGAAAAGTGAATGGTGCGTAGCAACTGCGAAGCACATCACGAATACTTAAACCAATAGAAGAGGGATGAGTAAAAAAGAACAGAAAAGATTATTTCACGAGTCATTCTTTAAAAAAAACGCATCATTGCAGTAAAGAAAAAGGGTGTAAAACGGTCTACATATATCAGGGATGTACATAAATTCGGCATAAGATGTTCCATATTCGAGATTCAATAAACCTAAGATTGTCTTACGTCACTTCTTTTTCGATCAGTAGTCCAGTCGAACCTCTTATATTGTTCCATTACATTCTCAACCCCATCCAGTTTACAGAGATAGTCAACAGTGGCACAAAGGCCCGTAAACATTATTTCCTTATTGATCATGGGAGCAGGTTTAAGGAGGCGATTTCTGGAAGTAAGCGTATAGCCGCATGCTTTTAAAAAAACGGCTTCTATGCTGAGCAATTGACTGGGTGTATAGCCATTGATCCTTTTGCCCAAAGTTTCATTTAACCGGCCCAGGTAGTTGAGTTTTACCGATCCATGAATATCCGTAAAATGTTTCCAGGCATCAATATTGTCGCAAATATTACCTACTGCACAATGACAACAATTCTCAGGATCCAATTGATCAGTGTGAAAAGCATTGTATAATTTATCGAGAGCGATTTCCAGTCTTTTGGGTAGAATCATGGTCATAATCAATAATTTTTATTCATTAATAATTGTTTTTACTGAGCTCTTAAGATACGAAAAAACCTCTACCTATTGTTTTAAGTCTTTTGTCAGAAATATCATGAAAAGAAGATTAAAGCAAATGGATGTGAAAATTCACCATCGTTATTTAGGGATTTTCCTTACTAAATTATGAAGGTTTAGGCCTAATTCGATCTTATTAAAAAAGGGAATATATTTTAATTTGGTGCGTCTTTTATTGATGTTTGTCATGATATTTATTTTATTTTTTTACCACCTTGCATAAACATATACTTCTATAGAGTTATTCCGAGAAAATAATTGACCATTGATAAAACTTAGGTTAGTTTCTTCTTTAGTGTATATGCCTGAATATTATGACACAAAAGGGACTTCTTTTTACATTGATATTTATGACGATTTCATTTTCCTTTGCTCAGCAAAAGGAAGTACATGTAAAATGGGTGGAAGAAGAAATTAGTATTGATGGCTTGCTCGATGAAGATGTGTGGCGTACAGCGGATGTAGCAACTGATTTTTGGCAATACTTTCCTACTGATACTCTTTTAAGTACTTCACAAACTGAGATCAGAATGCTTTTTGATGAAAAGTTTTTATACGTGGGTATAAAGGTATATTCACTAGGAGATAATTATGTGGTTCCTTCCTTAAAAAGGGATTTTTCCGCACGAGCGAATGATAATATTAGTATGATGTTCGATACTTACAGAGATGGGAGCAATGCATTTATGTTTGGTACGAACCCCGAAGGGGTACAAAGAGAGGCTTTGATTTCTGGTGGTGGAGCAGGACAAAGGGATTTCAGATCAACCTGGGATGTCAAATGGGAAAACGTGTCAAAAAAATATAAAGGTTATTATATAGCTGAAATCAAGATTCCTTTGGTTTCGTTTAAATTTAGAGATCAAGAAACCAAATGGCGCTTTACTTCTTATAGATTTGATACCCAGTCAAATGAATCGAGTACTTGGGGAAAAACTCCTCAAAATCAAATGATTAGTAACCTGGCATTTATGGGAAATATGATTTTTGAAAGACCTTTGAATAAGGTAAAAACACAATTTGCCGTGATTCCATATGTGTCGGCAAATGTTTCAAGAGATTATGATATTGGCGATACCAGTACCGATTTTTCAATAGGTGGTGATGCTAAGATTCCTATAGGCAATAGTTTAAATCTTGATTTAACTGTAAACCCAGATTTTTCTCAAGTTGAAGTGGATGAATTGGTTGTAAACCTGACTCGTTTTGAAGTATTTCTTCCAGAGAAAAGACAGTTTTTTATTGATAACGCTGATTTGTTTTCGGATTTTGGGAACATACGTTCAGCTAACCCTTTTTTTTCCAGACGGATCGGAATCGCTGAAGATCTGGAAGAAGAGAACATAGAGAATGCCATTATCGCAGGAGCAAGATTAAGCGGAAAGATCAACAAAAATTTGCGTATCGGGGTGTTGAATATTCAGACTGCAGAAGACGCTGCGAATGAAATTCCAACGAATAATAACACTGTTATCGCCTTACAGCAAAAACTGTTCAGCAGGTCAAACATAGGCTTTATATTCGTCAACAGGCAAGTTACTAAAATGTCAGATTTTGTAGATGAAGCCGAAAAATTCAACAGGGTTATTGGTTTAGATTTCAATTTGCGAAGTGAAGACAATAAATGGTCTGGGAAATACTACCTTCACAAATCATTTGTTCCGGAATCGGGAGACAAAGATTTTTCTTCAGGAGGTTTTTTAGAATACAATACAAGAAAATGGAAGTTCAACCTGGGAAGTACTTATGTAGGTGAAGATTTTCAAGCAGACCTTGGGTTTATTCGGCGTAATGACATTCTCACTATGGACCCTGTGGCCACGAGAATATTTTATCCTACAGATTCAAAAGTAAATACGCATATCATTGAGATTCGAAGCAACGCAACCTGGAGTCCGGATCTTGATTTCAAATATACCGACGGAATGGTTGACCTGGAATATCAAATGCAGTTTCGTAATCAGAGTAGTATGGAAGTAGCGTTAAATCATCGCTACACGTATTTGTTAGAAGAATTTGACCCTACAGGTTCTGACAATGGAGAACCTTTACCGGCCTTCAGTGATTACACATACAGTAAATTGGATCTTACTTATGAATCTGATCGACGCAAGGTATTTTCTTTTAATGTCCGAACTGATTTAGGTGAATTTTTTAATGGTCACAGATATGCTTTGACGAGTGATTTCCGACTAAGGCTTCAACCGTATTTTACGGCTTCCTTTAGATCCAGTATAAATTATATTGATTTGCCGGATCCTTATCCCACGGAAACCATTTGGTTCTTAGGGCCCAAAGTAGACTTTACTTTTACCAAAAATCTTTTTTGGTCCACTTTTGTCCAGTTCAACAGTCAGGATCAAGATTTTAGCATCAATTCACGCTTACAATGGCGTTTTAAACCGCTCTCTGATTTATATGTGGTGTATAACGATAACTATAAAACAACACCATTCTCACCCGGAACAAGAGCATTAATTGTAAAATTCACTTATTGGATCAATATTTAGAATACATCGTGAGGCCCTCGGAGGTGAGGCCCTCACGTCCGAACCCCTCACGTCCGAACCCCTGGCAAGTGAAGCCTTCAGTTTGAAAATTCAATAAGAAAAAATTGCAAATTCCTGAGAGTGAGAGTAGAAAGAGAAACCCGAATGAGATGATCATCAAGACGGTTTGTTGAAATAAAGAAAGTCAATAGATCAAAGAAAAATAACTGATGAATTATTATATTTACAATCGCACCAATTAGGTGTAAAAATAGTAACAATATTTAATTATGAAAAAATACTTTTTTACAATTCTGCTTTTTTTTATAGGCCTTCATTTTTCAAATGCACAAGTTGAAAATCTCGACACCTTATTGTTTGAACTTCCCGATGTTATTTTTACAAAGATAGAATCAACGGAAGGTTATGAGGCAAGCTATGAATTAAAAATAAAGCAACCCTTGGATCATTTCGATTCGTCAAAAGGATTTTTTTATCAAAGAGTCTTTCTAAGTCATAAGGGATTTGACCGGCCAACAGTAATTATAACAGAAGGATATAGCAGAAAGCAAAACATAATTTATGAGCTCACTGATTTTTTAAGTGCAAATCAAATTGATGTTGAGCATCGTTTTTTTGGCGAAAGCATACCTGATTCTTTAAATTATGAGTATCTAAATTTAAAACAAGCCACCGCTGATTTACATCATATCAAACAACTGTTTGGTAAAATTTATTCAAGTAAATGGATTAGTACCGGTATCAGTAAGGGAGGGGCCACAACGATATTTTATCGCTATTTTTATCCCGATGACGTTGATGTAAGTGTTCCTTATGTAGCTCCCATTAACAGAGCTTTAGAAGAGCCGCGGATATATAATTTTCTAGATACCATCGGTACGGATGATTGTCGAAGTAGAATCAAATCTTTTCAAGTTAGCCTATTGACAAAAAGAGACAAGATATTACCCTTGCTAAAGTTTTATAGTATGGGAGCAAAGGCTGATTATACCTACCACACTTTAACAGAGGCATTTGAATATACTGTTTTGGAATACCCTTTTTCGTTTTGGCAGTATGGTCATGATTGTGACCTTATTCCCAAAGAAAGTGCGTCACTTGAGGAGATGGTCGAATACCTAATTTCGATTACTAACATAACTTTTTTTAGTGATAAGACCATGAAAACTTATGCCTCACATTATTATCAGTCTGCTGCCGAAATGGGTTACTACGGATATGAAACCAAAGATTTTGAAGGCTATTTGGTTGCACTCCCTAATGATGAGAATCCCCAGGCAACTTTTTCGCCAAATAAAATGAAAGTCAACTTTGATGGACAACTTTTAAAGGATGTAAATGAATGGCTGGAAAAGGACGCTAATAAGATGATTTACATTTACGGTGCTATTGATACCTGGACGGCAAGTGCTGTTCCGGAGAACGAAAAAGTTGACTCTGAATGGTTTTTTCTGAATGGTAAACATCATGCAAATGCTCGAATCAAGGAAATGAATGACTCAGAAAAAGAAAGGTTTACAACCACTTTGGAAAAGTGGTTGTCTATGAAAATAGAGACCCCTTAACTGCAAACAAGTTTCCCGATCTTTTTGTTATGGCCATTTTAGATTGATGTTCAGAGGTTTTTTTACTTGCGCATAAAGATTACTCACATCTTTGATTACAATTTAGGTTCCCAACCTGGCTCGTAGGTTCGTGACCATAATTTCATAGCTTCCCGATCAAATATACGGCCGGTTACAGCGTCAACTTCTAAAGATTTACCAATCCTTGAAGCGATATTCGCATAATGAGTCATGGCCTGACTTGTGGCACCTTGTTGTATGGGAGAAGCCAAAGTTTCTTTCCCACGAATGGTTTCGAAAAAATTAAGGGCATGTCTGGTCGTTAAATCACCTCCACCACCTAAGGCAAGCCCGGCTTCTGAACCACGGGATTGACTGCTTCGTATAGACGTTCCTTTAAGATCAAATATTTCATAGCCGTCACGGTCAACAAAGACAGAACCTTCTGAACCGTAAATAATGGTCCCTCTTCCTTTTCCATATTTATTGTATCCATTTCTACTTTGACCATCCCATTCAATTACCTGACCATCAGAAAAGGTAAAAAGAGCTTCCATAGAATCATACATTTCCCAGCCATCATTTAAATATTGGTTCTTTCCTGATCTTACATTAACATGTTCTGGTAATTCAACGCCCAAAGCCCATCGTGCAACATCTAATTCATGGGTTGCGTTGTTGCCCATTTCGGCGGTACCAAAATCCCAGCCATACCAATGCCAGTTATAATCCCAGGTGTTGTGGGTATAGGTTTTTCTTGGAGAAGGCCCTTGAAAAAGATCCCAATCCAATCCTTCCGGGAGAGCGGCATTTGTTTGAACGGGCACTTCACCTCTTGAATTGATATAAAAAGCGGTGGCCTTGTATGTTTTTCCAATGAGACCTTTATGAATATCATTAACAATTTGAGCTGTTTGGAGGGAGGATCTTTGCTGATTCCCCATTTGAACTACTTTATTGAATTTCTCCTGAGCTGCGACTACCAATTCATTTTCGTGCATATTATGCGAACAGGGCTTTTCTAAATACACATGTTTATCGGCTTGCATGGCCATGATGGCGCCTGGCGTATGCCAGTGGTCTGGGGTGGCCATGAATACGGCATCAACTTCCTTGTCTTCCAAGACCTTGCGTATGTCATTTTCCAAAAGTGGTTTATTCTTGATTCGCTCAGCAAATTTGACGCTCGCCTTTTCCCTTTGACTCTTAAGAACATCGCATAGATATAGGAGGCGGACGTTATTTTTTTTATCTGCAATCGGATCTATAAATCCCGGATAACGTCTCCCCAATCCTTGGATAGCCACATTGATACGATCATTAGAACCGATGATATTAGTATAACTTGCCGCAGACATGGCGCTTAAATGGTTTGACAAGGCGATTCCTGCTACTCCTGTAGCCGCTTTTTTGATGAATTTTCTTCTATCGTTTTTCATTGTTTAATCTTGTTTGTTTTCCAATGACCTTATCTTTATATCTTTAAAAGACACGTTGGAGCCATGTTCCTGTAACAATATATTCCCTTTTTCAGCTTCCCCAAAATTGGGCCAGTCAACATATTTACTCTCCTTTACCAGTTTTCTGTAGTCCTCACTTTTTATTTCGTATTCCAGTATCTTAATTCCATTCAGCCAGTGTTCTACCTGATTGTTTTTTGATATTATTTTGGCATGATTCCATTCTCCTATAGGATGAACCATTTTAAGCGTGTCAGCCTGGATCAGATCATATAGAGAACCCATGGTTCGACTTCCATTGTGATTGCCTAGTTTGGCGTCAGGATGTCTTTCATCATCCAGAATTTGATATTCCAAACCAATAGCCGAACCAGAACCTTTGTTGAGATCAGTATCCACATAATATTTAATACCACTGTTGGCACCTTCTGTGATCTTAAAATCTACCTGAAGTTCAAAATCGGCATACAGCTCCGTTGTAACAATATCGCCACCTGCTATTGATTGAGCTCCTCCGGATGTTACCACAGAAAGTTCTCCATTCTCAATGAGCCAGCCTTCCTTAGGAAAAACATCCGATTTAGCACCTCTCCATCCATCAGTGGTTTCACCGTCCCATAACATTTTCCACCCTTCTTCTTTTTCTTTACTGGTCAAGCGGTTTTTAGTTATGACCGGCTCCAATGGACTCACTTTTATATATTTTTCAAGATTTTCTGTAATGATCTTTAAATTTTTCCATCGCACCTGTATTCCTTCCTCTTCCTTTTTTTTGATACTGTGTACTTGCAAACCTATAAAACCAAAAGCGGTTCTGTCATCAATTAAATGCGCTGCCGGCACGCCATTAATCCATGTTTTTAAAGTATCTCCCAAGGCTTCTATACGGCAGTGATTCCATTGGTCCTGCTTAAAGGCCATTTGTGCATTCTTATCATCTGTGAGATCATAGAGCCAGCCTCTTCCCTGTTCTTCGTAAATACCTGCACTCCAAGCTCGATCAGAAGGATCTATTTCAATTTGGTATCCATGAACAACACCATTTCGATAAGAAGGAATACTGTTACTTCTAATTTGAATTCCTGAATTTAATTTTGGATCTACTTTATATTCCAATTCTAATATAAAATCTCCATACATTTTATCTGATCTCAAAAATGTATTTACTGTGTTTAGGGCTGAGGTTCCAACAATGGCTCCATCCGCAATGTTGTACGTTGCATTACCACCAGTAACAGACCATCCATTTAATGTAGTTTCATCAAACAATTTCACCCATGGGGTATCATCTTTCTTCTCTTCAGTACAAGAAGTAAAAAAAATCAGGACTACTAATGAGAGCAATGATGGGATTATATTTTTAGGTAACTTCATTTTATAACTATTTGATATGTATTACGAACCTCACTTTCTGATTTTTTTAATAAGTGCCAGTGCCGATTTTACATCTTGCTCCAGCTTTGCATAATCTTTATTGGCAAGAATCTCTTTGGAAATCAATTGTGATCCCATACCAACACAGGTTACCCCGGCATCAAACCATCTTGTTAAATTTTCTAGGGTAGGAGACACCCCTCCCGTAGGCATAATACTTGTCCAGGGTTGAGGGCCTTTAATTCCTTTAACAAATTTGGGTCCGTAAATATCACCAGGAAACAGTTTCACTAGTTCACAACCCAATTCTTCTGCTCTTGTAATTTCTGTTAAAGTGCCGCATCCGGGTGACCATAATACCTTCCGCCTGTTGCAAACAATGGCAATGTCTTCTCTTAAAACAGGTGTTACTATAAAATTTGCACCCAAGGCCATATACAAGGATGCTGCCGCTGCATCTGTTACAGAACCCACTCCCATAATCATTCCAGGCAGTTCTTTAAGGGCATATTTGGTTAGTTCGCCGAAAACTTCATGTGCGAAATCGCCACGAGCTGTGAACTCTAGCAAGCGAGCCCCGCCATCATAACAGGCTTTAAGAACTTGTTTACTGATGTCTATATCATTGTTGAAGAATAATGGAACCAATCCTGTTTCCTTCATCATCTGTGCTACTTCCAATCTAGTGTATTGTGCCATTTTTTTTATTTTTTTATTAATTAAAAAGCCGTTAGGCCTATGAGACGCCTTATGGCATTTAAACGATAACTCAAAATTGTCTAATATTCTTTATTTTATCTCGCAACGCGTCCTGAAGCATCGCCTCCCATTAATTTTTCCACTTCGGCTACGGTTACCAGGTTTGCATCTCCTTTAATTGTGTGTTTTAAACAAGAAGCTGCTACCGCAAAATCCAAAGCATTTTGATCATCTTCAGGATACTGCAAAAGACCATAGATCAAACCTCCCATAAATGAATCGCCTCCTCCAACTCTGTCAACAATATCTGTAATTTGATATTGACGTGTTTCATACATTTTTTTTCCGTCGTATAAAACACCGGCCCATGTATTATGTGAAGCTGATATGGAACCTCTTAAAGTTGTAATTACTTTTTTAGCTTTTGGAAACTTCTCCATCATTTGTTGGCAAACGGATAAGAATGCTTCCGCTTTTACATCATGCCCCTGCGTGGTAATATCCAAACCTTCAGGTTTGATACCAAAATGTTTTTCAGCATCTTCTTCATTGCCCAGAATAATGTCACAATAAGAAGTTAATTCTGTCATTATTGCCTCACGATTGCCTCCATAATTCCACAATTTTGCACGGTAATTCAAATCTGTAGAAATCGTTATGCCTAAATCACTTGCAGTTTTAACGGCTTCCAGACAGACATCTGCTGCACCTTGTGAAATGGCTGGGGTAATACCGGTCCAGTGAAACCATTCGACACCTTCAAAAACCTCTTCCCAATTAATCATGCCTGATTTAATTTCAGCCATTGCAGAATGAGCTCTGTCATACACTACTTTAGAGCCTCTTGACACTGCTCCAGTTTCTAAAAAATAAATTCCAAGGCGATCACCACCGTATAATATTTTGTCTACGCCAACACCGCGTTTTCGCATTTCCATCATGGCACATTCTCCAATATCATTTTTTGGTAAGCGCGTTACAAAATCCACAGAAACTCCATAATTAGCCAAGGAAACGGCTACATTAGATTCTCCACCACCATAGATGACATCAAATTGATTGGCTTGTGAAAATCTTAAAAAACCAGGAGGTGCCAATCTTAGCATAATCTCTCCAAATGTTACTACTTTACTCATTTTTTGTACTTTTTATAGATTAAATAATCCTGGTAAAAACATTGATATTTCTGGAATATAACTAATCAGCATTAAAACAATTACCATTATTGCCAGAAATGGCAACAAAGGCTTTATTACTTGAGTTACCGAAACTTTAGCAACGCCGCTTCCTACAAAGAGTAAGGTTCCAACGGGCGGTGTACAGATTCCTATACATAGGTTCAACACGATTACAATTCCGAAGTGAACCGGATCCATGCCTAAGGTGGTAACCACAGGTAAAAAAATCGGCGTGAATATTAAAACGGCAGGAGTCATATCCATGAAGGTTCCTACTATGAGTAAAATAATATTTATCGCTAAAAAGATGGCAAACTTATTATTTAACTGGTCCAGTAAAAATGTACTGATCATTTCTGGAATTCCTTCAAAAGAAAACAACCAAGACATGGCCATAGACGTGCAAATTAAAAACATCACCACAGCAGTTGTTTTTGCACTTGATAATAATACCTCGGGAAAATCTTTTGTTTTCATATCGCCATAAATCAAAGACAAAACAGCTGCGTATAACACGGCAATTACTGAGGCTTCAGTAGCTGTAAAAATTCCTGCTACAATACCTCCAACTACGATGACTAGTAATAATAAACTAAAAAAAGCTTTTCTAAAAAAAGTCCATACTTCAAATAAAGTAGCTCGTTTTCCTTTGGTATATCCTCTGCTAATGGCAATGAAAGCGATATATCCCATAATGGCAAATCCTAGCAATATCCCTGGTAAATAGCCAGCAATAAATAAGGCTGCTACAGAGGCTGTTCCGCCACTTGCCAAGGCATATACAATGAGAATGTTACTTGGAGGAATTAGTAAGCCTGTTGTTGACGAAGTAATATTTACAGAGGCACTAAATGTTCTCGGGTATCCTTCTTCCTCCATTCGATCTGTCATAATAGAACCAATTGCAGACGCAGCTGCAAGGGCAGAACCCGAAATAGCGCCAAAAAGCATTGATGCCAGTACGTTTACATAAGCCAAGCCGCCAGGAAGACTTGCGACCAACGATTTTGCAAAATTGATCAGCCGATTGGCAATACCTCCCCGTTTCATAATCTCACCTGCCAATATAAAGAACGGTATCGCAAGTAAAGCGAAACTATCAATTCCCGTTGTCATTCGTTGAGCGATAGTTGTTAAGCCGGGCATTCTGTCAATATTCATCAACAAGCTTAAAGTTGTAGCAATTCCAATACTATAAGCAACAGGAACCTTCAGCAACAAAAGCGCAAAGAAGCAAACAAACAGAACGATGATACTTAAAACTTCGATACTCATAATCAATTATTGATTTTGTTCGAACGAATAGTTGAAATATGGTAAATCGAAAAGCACATGATTAGCAATCCGCTAAAGGGCATAATTGCGTAAACATAGCCTAAAGGTATTCGCAGGGTTCCTGAAAGTTGTTCTAAATGCAAGGTTGTATAGACCAAATTGAATCCACCTATTACCATAACAAGCAGCGCAAAAAGAAAAATAAACACCTCAATAAGTATCGATGCTTTTATTTTATTGCTTAAGGAGAACTTTTGATATAAAAAGTCCATCGACAAATGTTCTTTTTTTGCATTGAGATAAGCGGCACCTACGATGGTCATCCAAATCAGTGAAAATCGAGCAAACTCTTCTGTCCAGGTAAATGAGGTGCCTAAAATGTATCTTGAAAATACTTGAAACAAAACATCCAATACCAAAAGCGCAAAAATTGTTATCAAAAACAATTCTAGAATTCTATTTACTTTGTTAAAAACAAGTTCAGATCTATTCATACTTATTGATTTTTAATCTGGCTAATCATAGGAGCCATTTCTGGATATTTTTGCATAAATTCTTCAACTACAGATTTTGATTTTTCAGCGAATAAAGACTTGTCTGGAATAATAATTTCCACTCCAGCCTCTTTTGCAATTCTCATTGATTCATCAACAGAATCATTCCAAAATTTCTTTTGAGCTTGGGCAGAAACATCTGCCGCATCTTGTACCCAAATTTTTTCCTCCTCAGATAATTTATCCCAATATTTGGTTCCCATTAAAAGAACATCCGGAACGGAAGAATGTTGATCTAAAGTGTAATACTTGCTAATTTCATAATGATTTGAAGACACAAAAGAAGGCGGGTTGTTTTCTGCCCCATCTACAACACCTTGTTGAATAGCGGTGTATAATTCACCATAGGATAAGGGTGTAGCCGAACCGCCCATAGAGTTTACCATGTTAATGGCCATTTGATTGTTCATGACTCTGATTTTAAGCCCTTTTAAATCATCAGGTGTTCTTATGGCCTTTTCACTGGTATAAAAACTTCTGTTTCCCGCATCATAATAGCAAAGGCCGCGTAGCCAAAACTTACTTCCTTTTTCCAAAATGGATTTCCCAATGGGCCCTTCTAAAACTTCGAACTTATGTTTATTACTTTTAAATAAATAGGGAATTCCCAATATGTTATATTCAGGCACAAAGTTAGATAAGGTTGCCGCACTCACCTTTGTAGCTGCCACACTTCCAATTTGCAATAATTCTAAAACCTCTCTTTCTGAACCCAATTGACCATCAGGAAAAATTTTAACTTTTAAAGATCCCTTAGATTTATATTCCAGAGCCTTTTGAAATTCCAAAATACCTTTGTGAACAGGATGGGTTTGGGGTAAATTATGTGCCAAATACAATACTTTTGTATTTGATTCCTTTTTGCAGGAAACCAATACAAAAATCAAACATACTATGGTGATGAATTTATACCTCATGTTTTATTTAAAATCAAAATACGCAGCGGCATTATTGTAACAAATATCTTGTATCATTTTCCCAATAAAAGGGATGTCATTAGGAACGAGCCCTTTTTTTATGTCGTCAGCCATCAAATTGCATAAGATCCTTCTAAAATACTCATGCCTTGGAAACGACAAAAAACTGCGACTGTCTGTCAACATACCGACAAACCTACTCAGCAATCCTACATTTGATAAAACTCCTAATTGTTTTTCCATGCCATCCTTTTGGTCCAAAAACCACCAGGCAGAACCCCATTGCATTTTCCCGGGTATTCCACCTTCGCTATAATTACCCATCATAGTCGCAAAGACTTCATTCTGAGAAGGATTTAAATTATAGGTAATGGTTTTACTCAGACATCCTTCGGTATCCAGCCTGTTAAAAAATTTTGACATAGCTGCTCCCTGACTAATATCTCCAATCGAATCGCAACCAGAATCAGTTCCTAATTGCCTTAATAAGCGACTATTATTGTTTCGTAAGGCTCCTAAATGAAATTGTTGCACCCAGCCTTTATCGTGATACATTTTGCACAATTTATACAGGATACATGAAGCGTATACATTAGCTTCATCTTTTGTGATATTTTGATCAGTTAAACGTTTTTTTAATATGATATCAGCTTCTTCTTCTGTAAAATCAAAGGCAAAAATTTGCTCCATACCATAATCTGATAGACGACAACCATGCTGGTCAAAAAAGTCAATTCTACTTTGAATAGCAGCTAACAAATCATCTAAATTTTCAATAGAAAACCCAACACATGTCTCCATTTTTTTTAGGTAGTTTTGAAACGTATTGTCTTCAATTAAAAGTAAAGCATCTGGTCTGAAAGTTGGATATACTTTTGTGAAAATGTTTTGCTTCGCTATTTGCTGATGGTATTGAAGAGTATCAATGGGATCATCAGTGGTGCAAACTACCTCTACGTTCATATCTTTTAAAAGATCTGCAGGGGTTTTATCGGCTAATATTGAGTTGGCCTTTTTGTAGATTTCTTTTGCATTGCCTGGCTGTAAAACAGCATCAATATCAAAGTATCTTTTAAGTTCCAAATGTGTCCAATGAAACAAAGGGTTGCGCAAAGTAGAAGGAACCGTTTCTGCCCATTTTAAAAACCTGTCTAAAAGTGGCGTAGCCCCCGTTATAAATTGTTCATCAATGCCATTGGCCCGCATCGCTCTCCATTTATAATGATCACCATTAAGCCAAACATCCGTGATATTTTTAATGGGTTTATTCTCGGCAATTTTTTTGGACGATAAATGATTGTGATAATCAATTATAGGCATGTCTTTTGCATACTGGTGGTATAAAATTTCGGCCTCCTTTGAATGTAGCAGAAAATTATCTGTAATAAATGTTTCCGAATTTAGTAGGCTCATAATTTTAGACTTTTTGATATCCCGAATTCCAAACCTCTTAATTCTGCTAAACCTCTCAACCGTCCTATACCTGAATAGCCAGGATTCGTTTTTTTATGTAAATCATCTAACATTTGATGTCCGTGATCTGGTCTCATAGGCATTCTGTGGTCTGTTCTTCCTGCAACGTGTCTTTTTCTTTGTTCAAGGATAAGTGCTTTCATTACCCCAAACATATCCACGTCACCTTCCAGATGATTGGCTTCATAAAAATTACCCCACTCATCTCTTTGGGTACTTCTCAAATGAATAAAATGAATTCTATCTCCCAAACGTTCAACCATTCCAGCTAAGTCATTATCAGGTCGAACACCGAAGGATCCTGTACAGAAAGTCAAGCCATTATTTGGGCTGTCAACAGCTTTATATAGGTCTTCAATGTCTTGTTCGGTACTCACCACTCTAGGCAAGCCCAGGATTGGATATGGTGGGTCGTCGGGATGGATACACATTAAAATACCCGCTTTCTCTGCGGCAGGAATAATTTGCTCCAGAAAATAAAAAAGATGCTCTTTTAATTCTTTCGGTCCAATGTTAGTGTAGGTTGCAAGAATGGCATTAAACTCCTCCAGGGAGTAGCCTTCTTCAGCTCCGGGAAGTCCTGCAATTATAGTTTTAATCAACAATTTCTGATCGGCCTCACTCATTTTATCGAGCATTGCTTTTGCATTATTTACCTGTTCCCTCGAATAACTATCAACGGCTCCGGGTCTTTGTAATAAAAACACTTCGAAAGCTGTAAAAGCGGTTGCATCAAAACGGAGGGCTTTTGAGCCATCTTCTACCTCATAATTCAAACTAGTGCGGGTCCAATCAAGAACAGGCATAAAATTATAGCATACGATGTCGATGCCACAAACGCCCAAATTGGAAAGCGTTTGTGTGTAATTATTGATATACCTGTTGAAGTTCCCGGATTGTGTTTTAATGTCCTCATGAATAGGAACGCTCTCTACGACAGACCAGGTTAAACCGGCGTTTTCAATAGTTTCCTTACGCTTTTTTATTTCTTCAATGGGCCAAACCTCACCATTCGGGATATGATGCAAGGCAGAAACGATTCCGGTAGCACCTGCTTGTTTGATGTCTGAAAGAGAAACCGGGTCATTTGGACCATACCATCTCCATGTTTTTTCAAGATTTATACTCATCATATGTTCTTTAGTTGTTATACGCCACTAAAGGCACTAAATCCGCCGTCAATTGGGATGACGACCCCGGTTACAAATGAGGCTCCCTCACCACATAACCAAAGAGTGGTTCCAACTAAATCTTCCGGCTCACCGAATTTTCCCATTGGAGTTTGTTCGATAATTGTATTTCCTCTAGGCGTTAATTCACCATTTTCGGTGGTTAAAAGCGTTCTGTTTTGATCGGTTAAAAAGAATCCCGGAGCCAAGGCATTCACACGAATCCCTACTTTTGAAAAATGGACCGCTAACCATTGGGTAAAATTCGAAATGGCAGCTTTGGCACCGCTATACGCAGGAATTTTAGTCAAAGGCGTAAAAGCATTCATCGATGAAATATTTAGAATACTACAGCCTTCTTTACCGACCATATCTTTTGCGAAAACCTGGGTTGGGAGCAAGGTTCCAATAAAGTTTAAATCAAACACAAACTTGATGCCTGTCGGATCTAAATCGAAAAAGGTTTTAAAACCATCAGACTTATTCAATAGATCCTCCTCTTGTAAATGAGGATTTGATGTGGTCCCTAAAGGGTGATTTCCACCTGCTCCATTAATGAGTATATCGCAAGAACCCAGTTTATCGCTGACTTCTTTCCTGGCTGCATCCAATGATTCTTTTTCAAGCACATTGGCAGCAACAGCAATAGCTGTTCCACCATCAGCGTTGATTTGTTCGGCTACTTTATTTGCAGCATCAATTCGTAAATCTAAAACGGCAATTTTATGACCTTTCTTCGCAAGTGCTATTGCCAAGGTGCTGCACAGTACACCGCCAGCTCCGGTTAAAACGATTACTTTACCCATACTTTTGTTATTCACAGATTCTATACTTTTTATCAAATGTTAGTGTTCATATTTGACAGCGAGTCAAAAAGAAAACATTCATAAAGTAAAAGTAATGAAACATTTACATTAAGTATTGATAATCTTAATGACATGGAAGATACCAAGCTAAAAATAAATTCTTTTTTGGATCAGCACGACACGTTTAAGGGCATATTTGTCCCATCAAGTAGAATAGCAGCTATTGTTCAAGCAATTCATAAAATCTCCGAATGAAATTTACTATTAATTACTAGCTCCCCTGTTTTTCTTATCTTAGGTCTCTAACATAAGAAGATCTTATCAGTTAAGTCTTCTGAACAAATTATTGGAGGTTATGGTGAAATTAAGCGATCAAGAAATTCAAACCAAGATGAGCAGTATTGACGCTGTCTGGGTATTAAAGGGAAAATTCATCCATCGTGAAGTTATTTTTAAAAATTTTATAGAGGCCTTTTCTTTTATGACAGCAGTTGCCTTGGTGGCTGAAAAGTCGGGTCATCATCCAAATTGGAAAAATGTATACAACAAAGTAACTATTGCGCTCAACACACATGACGTGGATGGGCTAAGCGATAAAGATTTTACTTTGGCTAAAGCAATTGATACTATTTTAAAAGACTAAAGCAATCGATGGCCAAATGTTATAGAGTAGGATGAGCAATCTTAATAAATTATCTGAACAATTACTTCTTGCAGTAAAAAAGGAGGAACCTTATGAGGATTTTCTGGAAGCATTAGCTGATTTTCCAAGCCATGAGGTAGAAAATCAACTCAAAAATAACAGGTATAAAAATGCATTCTGGATCAATATTTACAACGCTGGCTTTCAGATCTTAAGAAAACACAAGCATCTGGGGCAATCAAAAATTTATACAGCAAAGCAACTAATCATCGCTAAGCATCAAATAAGTCTTGATGGCATTGAACATGGCATTTTAAGGCGATTTCGTTATAAATATTCTTTAGGATATTTACCCAACCCATTCATCGCCTCACAGCTCAAAAAATGGGCGGTGACTACTGTAGATTTCAGGATTCATTTTGCGCTAAATTGCGGGGCAAAGAGTTGCCCACCTATTGCCTTTTATTCGGTTGATAAATTAGAAGAACAACTCGAGCTTGCCTCTCTTTCTTTTATCAAAGACGAGACTCAAATTGATGAGCAAAATAAAAAAATACATATTAGCAGATTATTCTTATGGTTTTTAAAGGATTTTAATGGTACTAAAGGAATTAGAAAGATTATGAAAAGGTATTTGGACCAAGATTTTTCAGCGTATAAACTTGTGTATAATGACTATTCCTGGGAGGAATATTTAAATAATTATGCTGAAAATCGGTTCGATTCACATATAAACTAGGGTGTGAGTCTGAAGAAAAACCGAAAAGTTTTGCAGCCGTTGCCAGACCCAGACCCTATATCCTTATTTTTGCTCCCCAAGTTGCTCCAAACCACTCATCTGTCTCTTTATTGTTTGAATTCAATTCAGCTGTAGATTCTTCAATTTATTTAGAATCATTTTTTAATTCTTTCCCTTTGTATTAATCAGCTTTTATTCCATTCATTATTTTTTCTGTCTACATCAGGTAATACATTTTCGGGGTCGAGAATTACTTTATCAATTTTAGTTGCAGAAGGATATTTAAAAGTCCACTTGCCGGCTCGCTGCCATATTTCAATAGGCAGCTTCATCGTTTCTTCTTTTCCGTTTGTTTCAATAACTTTTACAATAACCGGCAGGATCATTTTCCCTTTATTTTCAATTGTGATTAATGAGCCTTTGGATGGATCGTTGTCGACATAGGTTATGGCAGTTACAGCCTGGTCAAGTTTCCATGTAGTAAAAAACCATTCTTTCCAAAACCAGTTGAGGTCTTCGCCTGCTGCATTGTTGATGCAATGAAAAAAGTCGTAAGGCGTAGGATGTTTAAATGCCCATGCTTCGGTATATTTTCTGAAGGCATAATCAAACCGCTCTTTGCCTACTACAACCGTACGAAGTAAGTTGAGTCCGTAAGCTGTTTTTCCATAGTATTGATAATGTTGCTCTTCGTCCATAGCATCTGATACAGTCATTAATGGGTCTTTGTACTGCATGAACTGGGTATAATCTCTGGAGCCAAAAAAATCTTTTTTAAAATAGGAAGGGTCGGTTTTATACTCTCCATTATTAAAAATATCGTTGGCTATATAGTTTACATACGTATTTAAGCCTTCATCTTGCCACATATATCTTCGTTCATTTGAGCCCACAATCATTGGGTACCAGTTATGCCCAATTTCGTGAGATATCAGAAACCACAAACGAGCTTTTGTCTCTTTATAATTATTAAAAATCATTCCGGGATATTCCATTCCTCCGGTTATCCCTGCACTACTTACTGCATTATTCCAGGGATATTCAAAAAAATTCTCTGAATAGATTTCTATACTGGCTTTTAAATATTCTGTTGATCTTGCCCATGCTGTATCACCTGCGCTTTCAATTGGGTAGCACGACATTGCGAGGGCTTTTCGACCAGAGGGCAAATTGATCTTTGCTGCATCCCATATCAATCCTTTTGCTGCGGCAAAGGCAACATCTCTTGTATTATTCATTGTAAAATGCCAGGTTAGATTTCCTTTGGAAGTTGGGCGCATAGCGGGCTTTCCTACTTCATCAGCAGCAATAATAGCAATTGTTTTATCGCTGTTTGAAGCTGCCAAAAGTCTTTTTATTTCTTCTGCAGTCAAAACATCTTTTGGATTTTGCAAGTCGCCAGCCCCATAAACAATCATCTCTGCTGGTGCAGTAATGTAATAATCATAATTTCCATAGTCGCAATAATATTCACCAAGCCCCAAATACGGAAGCGTGTTCCAGCCTTCGACATCATCATAAACACACATGCGCGGATACCATTGGGCTATTTGATAAATAACACCGTCTTTAGTGTTCTGTTTCCCAAAGCGGCCTGCCCCATCACGTGGAATTACAAAACTGAAATCTATTTTTATCGAAATCTCATCACCTTTGGGTTGCATTGCCGTGTTCAAACGGATCTGCATCCTGGTATCTGTAATAATCGGTTGTATGGAATATGATTTCTCTCCTTGGTTAATAGTTACATTCTTTATTTGGTAACCACCATTAGTTTTTCCAAGCACACCAAAATAATCACCTGGATACCGGGTAGCTGCAACCGATCTTGAATCTGGCTTAAAAATATTTTGATCTAGTTGAAGCCATAGATACTCCAGTTGATCAGGGCTGTTATTGGTATAAGTTATCGTTACATCACCAACAACAGTAGTATCTTTTTCACTCAAGGTAGCATGAATGAGATAATCGGAACTGTTTTGCCAATACATAGGACCAGGAGTACCGTTTGCAGAACGAAATTCGTTTCCTGCTGTTGGGTTAAATGTTGGTAAATAGAAATCCCTGGGATTGTAGAGAGAATTTTCATTTGGCAGGTTCTGGGAAAATAAAAAACCGATGTTTAAAAATGCTATAAAGAGTACTAATATCTTTTTCATTATGTTATTTTTTTTAGAATCTATAATTATAATTTAATGCGTAAGATTAATGTACAGGCCTATGGTATGACGCACAACTTGTTATCACAGTACTAATATAGCTATTTATTGAAATTATTCAGGGGATATAGCATACTCAGTGTCGCAATGCGGCACTTTTTGCCTTAAAATGACAAAAAGGCACTATGTGCCCTCTTGAAGATTATCGTCGCTAAAAGGGTGATTAGAGAAGCGGCTATTTTACATAATGGAGTTATCGCTCAGAAAGTGAATGAATCAACAATATTTATTTAATATTTTTAATAATTACATCAAAAATACTGTTGAAATTATTCCTATCTATCATTACATTTGTTATGTTACTAAAGTTCAAAATTATGAAGAAATCAGATAATGATTCCGTACCAATTTTTGTTGTTTCTGGCGGTAAAGGTGTAACTGGGCATACTATAGTTCAGACTTTAATTATTCAATATCCAGAAAATAGATTAAAGGTTAAATTAATCCCTGATGTCTGTACAGATAAGAAGGTTATTGATGTAATTAAAAAGGTTAAAGAAGCGAATGGAATACTTACTCATACAATGGTAAATTCTGATTTACGCATTTTCTTGATTGAGGAATGTAAAAAACAACAAGTAAAACAGGCAGATCTTATGGGAGGTCTTGCAAATATAATAGAAAATGATTTTGGATTAAAATCTGTTAATTCTCCAGGTCTTTATCATAAAATTAATGCCCAGTATTATAAGAGAATTGAAGCCATAGAATATACACTCAATCACGATGATGGAATTAATACACAGAATCTGCATGATGCAGATATTGTTGTCACAGGTGTTTCGAGATGCGGAAAAACACCATTAAGTGTATATATGTCAATG
>RCNB010000632.1_pt1 | contig 22937 bp, 15 predicted proteins | sample 2041321 | NCBI WGS metagenome assembly RCNB01 (sample SAMN09708232, study PRJNA481090) | Marine sediment metagenome, whole genome shotgun sequencing project. | reverse complement strand
CCATATTCAACAACCTGATAATGAAAATGGTCAAGTCGGACAAAATATATCAGAAGCAAATTATAAGTAACTAACTACTGACCTCTAAAGAAGTTTATATCAATTGTTTCTATAAATTTTATATGGATGAAAATAATGGACTTAGAATCGAAATACTAATTTTCGAATTAAAAAAAGTTACTGGAATACTTAAAGATATGAACCCACCTTTTTCCCGTAACTTTACCTCTTCTTAAAATAGTTCAATGGCCGAAAAAAAAGTTAGTATTCTTACCGCGTTTAAAACCATTATTTGGCCTAGGCGTAACCTTGTTTTCATAGGGTTAACCCTTATCGTAATCAGCAAAGCGGCAAGTTTTGTTGCCCCGCTGTCGCTCAAATATCTCATGGATGATATTATACCCAATAAGGATATCGATTTTCTAAAATTATTGGTTGGCGCAGTGGCCTTGGCGATTTTCGTACAGGCCGTGACTTCTTTTTTATTGACGAAAATTCTGAGCGTTCAGGCCCAGTTTTTAATCTCTGAGCTACGAGCACAGGTTCAAAAAAAGGTGCTGTCGCTGCCGATACGGTTTTTTGACAACGCAAAATCAGGAGCTTTGGTTTCACGCATCATGACCGACGTTGAAGGTGTACGCAATCTCATTGGCACCGGTTTGGTGCAATTGGTGGGCGGATCGATTACCGCAATTGTATCGCTTGTACTGCTTTTGCAGATCAGTTGGTCAATGACCCTTTTTACATTAGTCCCTTTAGCAATTTTTGCCCTCATAGCCCTAAAAGCGTTTAAAATCATACGGCCCATTTTTAGAAACCGTGGAAAAATAAACGCCGAGGTTACGGGTCGCTTGACGGAGACTTTAGGAGGCGTTCGCGTCATCAAAGGATTCAATGCGGAAGCACAAGAAAATAAGATTTTTGAAAAAGGGGTTGAAAAGCTCTTTCAAAATGTAAAAAAGAGCTTGACTGCCACCGCTTTTATGACCAGTTCTTCTACATTTCTTCTGGGTATAGCTACAACGGGAATTATGGGTATCGGGGGATACAAAATCATGATGGACGAATTGACCATTGGTGAATTTCTGACTTTCACCTTTCTATTGGGCCTGATGGTCGCACCCATAGTACAGATGAGCAATATCGGCAGTCAACTAACCGAAGCTTTGGCCGGATTAGATCGTACCGAAGAGCTCATGAACATGACCCCCGAATCGGATGAAGAAAACCGCACCATTATTTTAGATGATATTAAAGGGGATATCGTTTTCGATGATGTGTCTTTTGCCTATGAAGAAGATAAAGAAGTGTTGCACAACATCAGTTTTGAAGTCAAATCAGGGAATGTTGTGGCTCTAGTGGGAAGCTCCGGTTCAGGAAAATCGACTATTGCCGGATTAGCAGCTACCTTCTTGAATCCACAGTCGGGTAAAATTACTATTGATGGAAAAGATGTTTCCAAAGTTAACCTCAATAGTTATCGGAAACATTTGGGTGTTGTTCTACAAGATGATTTTTTGTTCGAAGGTACTATTCGAGAAAATGTACTGTTCCCAAGACCTAATGCCTCTGAAGAAAAACTACAGCAAGCTATAAAGGCCGCCTATGTCAATGAGTTTACGGACAGATTCGAAGACGGGCTGGACACCCTTATTGGAGAACGTGGTGTTAAACTTTCGGGCGGCCAACGCCAGCGTATCGCCATTGCTCGGGCCGTTCTCGCCGACCCAAAAATCTTAATTTTAGATGAAGCTACTTCTAATTTAGATACCGAAAGCGAAGCCCTGATCCAAAAAAGTTTGGCCGCCCTTACCGAAGGCCGAACCACTTTTGTGATTGCCCACCGATTAAGCACGATCCGAAAAGCCAATCAGATTTTGGTGATTGAAAATGGGAAAATCGCTGAAGAGGGAACACATGAAGATTTGATTGCAAAAGAAGGGCGGTATTATAATTTATTTACCTATCAGGCGAGGATATAAAGTTCAAACTCAATTTTTGTAGTTGAATTTTAAATTTGTAGTTTAATTTAACCTCTAACTCTCCGGCGCCAACTGCACCTCCAGGCCATCCAAGTTTTCGGTCATATGAATCTGGCAACCTAGTCGAGAGTTATCTTCCACATAGAAAGCTTCTGCGAGCATAGCATCTTCATCATCTGATTTTTCAGGAAGTTTGTGGTCTGACTTTACATAGCATTGGCAAGAGGCACACATGGCCATACCGCCGCAAACGCCAATTGTACCTTCTGGAGCTAGTTCATATGAGCGCACTACTTCCATCAGATTCATGTTCATATCGGTCGGGGCGTCAACTTCATGAGTTACGCCGTCGCGGTCGGTTATTTTTAGCTTGATATCCATAAAAAGGAATTAGGAACTAGTAATTAGTATTATTTCATTGATTGAATTAGTCCGTATAACATCCTAGAAATTTCATTTGACTTATCTACTAATTCCTTGGCTTTATCTGAGTTTAATTATCCCAATCTATTTGACAAATATATCATAGAACGCACTTCACTATTTGAACTAATCGCAATGTACAAGAATCTTATAAAATCAGGATTTGTTCTTCTATCGAACCCTTCCGGAATATTATTTGAAATAGACTCCGAAGCCCGCGATATCTGGTCTTTAAAGGAGTAATCTTTTAGATTAGAAAAGTACTTATATATGGCAACTGCAAAATCTTGAGATTTTTACCAAACAATTAAATCCTCAAATTTCTTAACGGCCATTTATTTTTACTTGTTCCTAATCCCCAATTCCTAGACCCTAACTATTCAATAGCTTTCACAACGGCTTTCGGCGCCTCCTTTTTACTGCCGTCGAAGCCGGTTACGCCACCTACCGTAGTGTACTTCATTACATATCTTTTATCGGGAAAAATACGCTGATACGCACTTTGGCACATTAAAGTCGCTTCATGGAAACCACAAAGAATCAATTTTAGTTTTCCGGGATAGGTGTTCACGTCACCAATGGCATATATTCCGGGAATGTTGGTCTGATAATCAAAGGTATTTACTTTGATGGCATTCTTCTCGATGTCCAGTCCCCAGTCGCCAATGGGGCCTAGTTTGGGGGAAAGTCCGAATAGGGGAATAAAATTATCGACCTCTAAATCAAAATTTTCTTTCGGATCTGTCGATTTGCGAATTGTGACAGCTTCTAGAGTATCACTTCCTTTGAGTCCAATTATTTCCGCGGGAGTAACCAAATTGATTTTCCCTTCGTTTTTGAGGTGCTGTGCTTTCTCTACCGAATCTAAAGCCCCACGGAATTCGTTTCGACGATGTACCAACGTAACTTGCGTGGCGACATCAGACAAAAAGATACTCCAATCCAAAGCGGAATCTCCACCACCAGCGATTACAACTCTTTTGTCTCTATATACTTCCGGGTCTTTAATGATATAGGCAACACCGTTATCCTCAAATTTGGAAAGGTCTTCAAGCAAGGGTTTTCGAGGTTCGAAACTGCCTAATCCGCCTGCGATCGCAACAATAGGTGCCTGGTGTTTTGTGCCCTTGTTCGTGGTAACAATAAAGGAATCATCTTCCAACTTTTCGATGGTCTCGGCCCGCTCTCCTAATGTGAAACCCGGCTGAAAGGGTTTAATCTGTTCCACCAAGTTATCGACCAGTTCACCCGCCAATATTTCAGGAAATCCGGGAATATCATAAATAGGTTTCTTGGGATAAATTTCAGAGCACTGTCCACCTGCCTCCGGTAGCGCGTCAATCAGATGACATTTGAGCTGAAGCAGACCGGCCTCAAAAACGGCGAAAAGCCCTGTTGGGCCAGCTCCGATAATCAGTATATCCGTTTTAATCATGAAAAGAAAACATTTAAAATTTTGGCAAAGTTATGTTGTAGGAAAGAATTGAATTATGATAAAAGTCAAGAATATCAATCAATATTTACCACCTCTTCGATTTGAGGCGCATACTTCTTAATCGTCATCTCAACTCCACTTTTTAGGGTCATCTGATTGACCGTACAACCTACACACGCTCCTTCTAACTTTACCTTTACGGAATTTTCATTGTCGATGGACACTAGCGATATATCGCCTCCATCGCTCTGTAAAAAAGGTCGGATTTCATCCAAGGCCTTTTGCACGTTCAGTTTAAGTTCTTCAGATGTCATATTACTTTTTATTGACGGCGGAACAGCCCGCCATTGTTGTTATTTTAATCGCTTCCGTGGGCGGAAGACTTTTGTTTCGCGCTACAACTTCCTGTACCACGTTTCTGGTCAACTGTTCAAATGCACTTTCCACAGGAGTCGCTGTTTGCAAGGCCGCAGGTCTTCCTATATCGCCCGCCTCGCGAATACTTTGCACCAAAGGAATTTCTCCAAGAAAAGGCACGTTCAAGTCTTCGGACAAACGCTTTGCACCTTCCTTTCCAAAGATATAATATTTGTTGTTCGGAAGTTCTTCAGGCGTAAAATAAGCCATATTCTCCACAATGCCCAAGACGGGCACGTTGATAGAATCTTGTTGAAACATCGCTACGCCCTTTCTGGCATCGGCCAGCGCAACTTCCTGTGGTGTACTTACGACTACGGCACCGGTAACGGGCATAGCTTGCATAATGCTCAAATGGATGTCTCCGGTTCCGGGAGGAAGATCCAAGAGCATAAAATCGATTTCGCCCCAATGGGCATCAAAAATCATTTGGTTCAAGGCTTTTGAGGCCATAGGACCCCGCCAGATAACAGCCTGATTGGGCTGCGTGAAAAACCCAATGGATAATAATTTGACCCCATAGCTCTCAACGGGTTTCATTTTTGATTTTCCGTTAACGTTTACTGCCAATGGTTTTTCTTGGGCCACATCGAACATAATGGGCATGGACGGGCCATAAATATCGGCATCCAAAACCCCAACCTTAAAGCCCATTTTGGCTAAGGTCACCGCTAGGTTAGCTGTAACTGTAGATTTGCCTACCCCTCCTTTTCCCGAAGCAACGGCAATAATATTCTGGATTCCCGGAATCGGTTTTCCTTTGATTTCGTTGACTTTTGGTTTTGCTGCAGGGGCATCGACCTGGATGTTGATTTTGATCTTTGCCTTTTCATAAACCTCTCTGTGGATAATTTTCAAAATTTCCACTTCGGTCTTTTTTCTTGCCTGAAGACTAGGATTGTTGATGGTAATATCGACCTCAACCTCATCTCCGAAAATCTGTATGTTCTTTACCGCACCACTTTCGACCATATTCTGACCTTCACCGGGTACCGTAATGTTTTCCAATGCCTTTAAAACTTCTTTTTTGTCTAGTTTCATTATGTAAAATCATTCTAAACAACAAAGATACGGCATAGGCGTGAAACGATAAAGGGTTGGGATTGAAATATGGAATGGTAGGATAGGGGTAGATTATAGGATTACCATTATTTATCAAAATGTCCCAATTTTTGATAAATTAGGGCATTTTAGAAAAAATTAGTTCGATGGAAATTCAGCTACACCATCCGCCCATCCAATAAATTGATTATCCGTTTGCCGTATTCCGCATTTTTTTCGGAATGAGTTACCTGAATAATAGTGACGCCCTCGTCGTTCAATTCTTTGAAAAGCTGCATAATCTCATTTCCTTGTTGCGAGTTGAGATTGCCCGTAGGCTCATCGGCCAAAATCAATTTAGGCTTGGTAATCAAAGCCCTTGCCACACCGACCAGTTGTTGTTGGCCACCGCTTAATTGGGAAGGGAACAAATCTTTCTTTCCGACGATATTAAAACGATCGAGTATATCGGCCACCATGGCCTTACGTTCAGAACCTCTATGTTTTTTGTAAAGCAAGGGCATTTCTAAGTTTTCATAAACGGTAAGCTCGTCGATCAAATGATAGGCCTGAAATACAAAGCCGATATACTGCTTGTACAGATTGGCCCTATGTTTTTCTTTCAGTTGATGCACGGGTTCATCGAGAAACTCATATTCCCCCTCATCAAAATCGTCTAACATACCGATAACATTAAGTAAAGTCGATTTCCCCGAACCGGATGGTCCCATTACGGAAATAAATTCCCCTTCTTCCACATTGAGATTGATATCCTTCAAAAGGAAAACACGTTGCCCCCCCTGTTGTACCCATTTAAAAATGTTGTTTAGTTTTAGTAGCATAATTATCGGTTTATGTAATTCCTGCGAAAGCGGGAATCTGTTTAACTTATTATTTTGTTTTTATTTAATATTCTATTCTTCCCGCAATGCATTCACAGGGTTTTTATTCGCCGCCCGTATTGCCTGACTCCCCACAGTCAACATAGCCACCACCAAAGCAACTAGCCCTGCACCGATGAAATACCAAACCTGTAACGGAATGCGATACGCAAAACCGGAAAGCCAGTTGCTGACCAACAAATATGAAATCGGCAAGGCAATCAGAATAGCGATAAAAACCAATTTGGCAAATTCACTAGAGAGCATGACAGATACCTGTGTAGCACTTTGCCCTAATACTTTTCTTATGCCGATTTCCTTTCTACGACGTTCGGCGGTAAAAGCAGTCAAGCCCAAAAGACCCAAACAGGAAATGAGAATCGCCAAGCCTGCGAAATATTTTGACAACACGGCTATTCTTTGCTCAGAAGCGTAAAGCTCTTGATATTGATTGTCTAAAAATCGGAAATTATAGGAAAGTCCCGGGTTAAAATCAGTGTATAATTTGGTCAAATCAGCAAGTGCCGTTTTTTCAGAACCAGCTTTTATTTTTACCATGATGGTGCCGACCCACTTCGTTTTGCAAAGTAATGCCATCGGCATAATTTCGTCGTATAGCGATTGAAAGTTAAAGTCTTTGACCACACCGATAATCTCCCTATTTGGCCCGCGCATATTGATTACTTTACCCACCGGGTCTTCAAGTCCCATTAACCGTACCGCAGTTTCATTCAAAATAATCTTTGATTCGTCATTAGGTTTTACATCGGCGAACGAACGGCCCTCTTTCATCTCAATACCCATGGTCTCCATAAAGGTTGGGCCGACATGGGCGTGTTTGAAAGTTAGTTTTTTTGACTCTTCGGTTTGACCTGGCCAAGCGTGGCCAGAAGACGAATTGTTGAAATTGGTCATGGTGCCTTGCATATATGAGGCATTCGACACCCCCGGTATTTGTCTGGCTTCCTCAAGAAAAACATCCATATTATCCATAAGACCGTCTTCGCGTTCAAAAGTAAGTATGTTGTCTTTATCATAGCCCAAGTTTTTCGATTGGAGATAATCGAGCTGTTTATATATAATACTAACAGCCACAATCAATAAAATTGAAATACTGAATTGAAAGATGACCAAACCTTTACGTAATAGTAGTTCTCCAAATGAGGTATTTATTTTTCCTTTTAACACCTTTACCGGATTAAATTTGGATAAATACAAAGCAGGGTAACTCCCAGAAATTAACCCAGTGAACAAGGTTATGCCAATAATTACCAAAAGAATAGGTCCTTCCAAGACAAAGGAAAGTTCTTTGCCGGTCACCCCGTTGAACCATGGCAGCAACAAGACTACAATCAACATTGCACAAAGCAAGGAAAAAAACGACAATACAATCGATTCGGTCAAAAATTGAAAAACCAATGATTTTCTGCTGGCCCCAACCGCTTTTTTTACACCCACTTCTTTCAATCTTCTAGAAGCCCTTGCAGTGGACAGATTCATAAAATTGATACATGCAATGGTCAACACGAAAAATGCAATGAGCGAAAACAGTATAACGTAATTGATTCTTCCGCCTACTTGTTTTCCATTTTCAAAATTCCCCCTTAGATAATTCCCTGTGTAATTGGTAAAGAAGACGGTCGCTCTGGCATTTTCATTTTTAGTGCTGATAAAATCAGCAATCTTTATATTGAAACTATTGATATCGACTCCGGGTTTCAATAGGGCGTACATCTGTGAACTATTGCTTCCCCAATGAATGTTTTCTGGGTCGCGTAGTTCCAAAAGCTTTTTATAGGGCAATACAAAATCGAACTTTTGCGAAGAATTGGAGGGTACTTCAAAAATGCCGGAAACCGTGGAAACCAACACTATTCCTTCTTCTCCGTTCTTGATAGTGATCGTTTTGCCGATCGGATCCATCGACGTACCGAAAAAGTTATCGGCGAGGGTTCTAGAGATCGCTACCGAATTTGGGTCTTTTAAAATAGTATTCTTGGTGCCTGAAAGTATCGGATAAGAGAACATCTTAAAATAATCTTCACTTGCCATAAAGCCCGTCGCCCGCAATTTCTTATCCTCATTTTCGAGCATGGCACTGGTGTCAAGGCCATAAACGGCCGCAGCCATTTCAACTTCAGGAACTTCCTGTTGCAATGCCGCGAGCATTAAACTGGAATTTGAAGCGCGGGTAACAACTTCCCCTTGCCCATTTGGAACATGGCGCAACACCTGAAAGATACGTTCATCGTTTTCATGGAATTTATCTATGGCCATTTCATCGGATACCCAGAGATATACGAACAGCGCGCAAGCCAAACCAGTCGAGAGGCCGATCAGATTTATCAAAAAACTACCCTTGTGCTTTTTAATATTTCTTAAGTAGAGAACTATGTTGTTTTTTAGCATGAGTTGTATTTTTTAATCGATGATTGTTTATTCCTCCCGCAACGCATTCATAGGATTTTTATTCGCAGCCCGCAACGCCTGACTCCCAACTGTTAACATGGCCACCGTCAAAGCTACAAGCCCTGCACCGACGAAATACCAAACCTCTAACGGAATTCGATAGGCAAAACCTGAAAGCCAATTATTTGCCAGCAAATAGGCTATTGGCAACGCGATTAGAATCGATATCAAAACCAGTTTTGCAAATTCACTCGATAGCATAACAGTAACTTGAGCAGCACTTTGTCCAAGCACTTTTCTGATACTGATTTCCTTTCTTCTGCGCTGTGCGGTAAAAACAGCTAGGCCGAATAATCCTAAGCAGGAAATCAAAGTTGCAAGACCAGCAAAATATTTGGATAAGGTGGCGACGCGTTTCTCGGCTTCGTAAAGCGCCTGATAGTTTTCGTTTAGAAAATTGAACTCAAAAGGCATCCCTGAAATAAAATAGTCTTGATATGCTTTTTTGATACGTTCAAGCGTAGCGGTTTCATTTCCCTGCTCCATTTTGATCATAATATTCGATGCAAAATTACTATTGGTCAAGGTCATAAAAACAGGCAGTACTTTCTTATACAGTTTATCGATATGGAAGTTTTTGACAACACCGATGATCTCTTTATCTTCCCCCCACAGGTTAATGACTTTTCCGATAGGGTTTTTCATGCCCATTTGTTCAATGGCCGTCTCATTAAAAATAATTTTTTCATTTTCGGTCTGAAATTTTTTAGAGTATGTTCGACCTTCTTTTAATTCAATTTGCAGGGTTTCAATAAAATCGTATCCTCCAGCAATTTGCGCAAAAAGCGCATCTTGCTCTGCATCCTGCCCCGGCCAATTAAGTCCTGTAGTGGTGCCGAAATCGGCCATCATAGTGTGTCTAAAGTTTGAGGCGTTTACTACTCCAGGTGTATTTTTTAAAATATCCACAAAATTCTCGATATCCTCGGTACTCATACCAGATGCATCTTCGACATTAGTCAGATTGGCCTGCATTACGCCTGAAGAGAACCAAATGATATTATCTCTATTGAATCCTAAATTTTTGTTTTGCACGTACGCCATCTGCTTGTATACTATAAAAACGGAAACAATCAAGATTATTGAAGCTGCAAATTGAAATACAACCAATGCTTTACGGGCAAAATTCCCTCCGAAATTTTGAATTATTTCCCCCTTTAAACCATTGAGTGCCGAAAGACTTGATAGATATAAGGCTGGATAAATACCAGCAATAAAACCTGTACAAATAGTGATTGCCACTACGCCTAGAATCAGGCGCGTATTAAAATTAAGGGTTAATGCCTTTCCAGAAATCATATTGAATTGAGGCAACAACAATTGTACAATAATCAAGGCTAACATCATTGCAATTGTTGCGGTCATAATAGATTCAGCCGCAAACTGAATCACTAAACCATTTCGTTTTGCACCCACCGATTTTTTAACTCCTATTTCCTTGATTCGAGTCGAAGCTTTTGCAGTTGCCATGTTTATGAAGTTGACGCAAGCAATAATCAAGATCAATAAGGCGATTACTGAAAATAAACGAACGTACTGTATTCTTCCCCCGGAAACCAAACCATTTTCGTAGTTGCCATACAGAAAGCGCTCGCTATATACCTGTGCCAAATAAGTCTCGGGAAGATTCTTATCCTTTGTTTTCAGAAAACCCCTAATCTTACTATTAAACGAACTAAGTGATGTGTTTGGTTTTAAAACCGCGTATGTTCTTAGGTCGCTGTTGTTCCACCCGGTGAGGTCGTCATTCTCGGAAATAAAAACTTCCATATTGAACACTGCGTCGAATTGTGCGGTTGAGTTTTTAGGAAGTTCTTTGAACACTCCGGAAACCGTATAGGTTCCCCCATATTCGTCATGAATCCACTCAACGGTTTTTCCCATTGCCTCTGTGGTTTGAAACAATTTTTTAGCCAATTCTTCAGAGATGACAACATCATTGGTACTTGCAAGTACTTGTTCTGGATTTCCATGCAGCAAAGGATATGAAAAGATGGAGAAGTAATCAGCACTCGCAAATTGGTTATTGGCACTAAAAAATTGATCTCCCCCATCAGACAGTAGAAACTTTTCTCCTTCGAACCATGAATTATCCAAAACCGAAACCGTCTGCACTACTTCTGGAAATTCATTAGTCAATGCCTCGGCCAATGGCCCTTGAGTAGCATCATCGGTTTCAATACCATTCGGAGTTGATAGATTTTGCAATATCTGAACTAAACGGTCTTCTTTTTCGTGAAAATTGTCTATCGATAACTCATCAACGACCCAAATGGCAATTAACAAGGCGCAGGTCAATCCAATAGACATACCAGCTACATTAATCAAAAAAGTAGTTTTGTGTTTACCTATATTTCTAAAAAATAATTTTAGATTGTGTTTTAACATGATTTCTAGTTTTTGGATACACTACCGGAACCCGAAATTTTGCTATCCACTTTTGGGGGATTGCCTCGATAGCGAATATTCCCGGATCCGGAAACTCTTGATGTAAGCGATTCGTTTGCGGTAGTCTCAACATCTGATGAGCCCGATAGTTCGAATGTCGCTTCATCGGCCTCTAAATCATATGCCTTTACATTGGAAGCACCCGAAGACCTCACTTTAAACACTTTGGTGTTGCCCTTCAATTGTATATCGCTCGAACCTGACGTCATGACAGAAACCCGGGTGGCCTCGACAGCTAGGTCTATAGCTCTTGCCCCTGAAACTTGAATATCGAGATCATCGGTTTGAAGAGTTTTTTTTCCTGCGAACTTTCCTGAGCCCGAAAGCCGTATTTTATCTATGCTCTCAACCGGAATGGTAATAAAAACCCCTTCGCCACTGGAAGGAATGAGGTTTTTATTATTCTTCGATTTGATATGCAATGTACCCCCTTTGACTTCTGTTTCGAGGTTATCCAGGATGTTTTCTTCCCCTTTTAAGGTCAGTTTTCCTTCTTGGCCATCGACCAATTCCACTTCATAAAAACCCGAGACCGAAATACCCTTATAATCGTCGGTGTTTCTTTCGATGGTTACCACGTTTCCGTTGCCCTTTATTCTCCTCTGTGCATAGCTAGCCGTTATGCAAAGTAATGTTAGTACTAGTGTTGTTGCTCTTTTCATAAACTAATTATTTTAATGTCATTCCCATGAAAGGGAGAATCTGTTTAACTTATTTATCATCTATCCGTCCCTGACATATTTGGAGATTTCGTACTAGACCTGTCTAGTATCTACGCTCCTAACCCTTCGACACACTACCCGAACCAGATGTTTTTGTATTTACTTTTTCAGGATTGCCTTTGTACCTAATATTTCCCGAACCGGAAACCCTGGCATCAATGTCTTTGTTAACCATTACCCGAACTTTCGAAGATCCCGATAAGACAATTTTTGCATCCTCGACCTCTAGTTCATAGGCATTTATAATTGATGAGCCGGAAGAGGTTACTTCAAGGTCAACTGAATTGCCTCTTAAGTTAATCCTGCTTGAACCTGACGTTGTGATTGATAGGTTTTCTGAATCCAGTGACAAATCCAAGTTTCGCGAACCCGAAGTTCGAATCTTGAAATTCTCTGTATCAAGCGTTTTTTCGCCAATAACTTTCCCTGAACCTGAAAGTCTTAAATAATCAATACTTTCGACAGCTACAGTAATAAGCACCTTCTCTGAGGGTCTTAGATTCATATTATCTTTTGACTTAATGGTCAAGCTTCTACCTTTAACGTCGGTTTCGATATATTCCAAGAGGTTATCATCACCTTTCAGGGTAATCTTTCCTTCGTTGCCCTCAACGAGGTGTACTTCGAAAAATCCACCCACCCGAATACCGTCATAATCGCTCGTGTTCCTTTCTATGGTTACAACGTTACCATTACCCTTTATTTTTTTATTGCGTTGAGCGTTTACAGCAGTTATACATGCAAATGCTAATATTAGTGTTCCTAAATTTTTCATTTTCCTGTTTTTTTTATTCTGTTCGTAAACTTTTTGCGGGGTTCGTAGTCGCTATTTTTAAGGTTTGATAACTGACCGTTAATAAAGCGATGAACAACAAAATCGCACCGGCCAAAACGAACATCCACCACTGAATGGTTATGTGGAATGCAAAGCTTTGTATCCAGTCGTTCATTACATACCATGAAACAGGAACAGCAATCAGCAGGGCGACACCCACCAACTTTATAAAGTCTTTGGAGAGCAATCGGAACAGACCCGAAATATTCGCGCCTAAAACTTTGCGTACGGCAATTTCCTTTATTCGCTGATTGGCCGTGAACATCGCCAGACCGAAAAGCCCCAAACAAGAGATCATGATTGCTAGGGCTGCAAAAATTCCTGATAGTTGCTGTACTTTTTGCTCGTCGCGATACCCTTTTTCGATTGCTTCATCTAAAAAATGATAGGTGAATGGTAAGCTACTAAACTGTCGATGGACTTTCTCCATATGGGCTATGGCATCTTGGGTTCTTCCGGGCATTGTTTTTACATAAGACAACCAGGTTTCCGCGGGTCTGCATCGAATAATCATAGGGGTAATCGGATTATGCAATGAGGTAAAATGGAAATTTTTGACGACCCCGACTATCCTTCCACCTTCATCACCCCAGAAGCTCATCGATTTTCCGATGGGGTTATCAACGTTCATAAGTTTTGCAGCTTCTTCATTCACCAGATAGTTCAACGTATCGGTTGCGAATTCCGGCGAAAAACTGCGCCCTTGTTTTAGCTCGATATTCAGCATTTCTAAAAGTTTAAAATCTACAGTAACTATTGAAAAACTTTTCACTCCATCTCCATCAACCCGACCTTCCCAAATGGGGTCTTGGGTAGTGCCTCCCATATCGATAAAATTACTTCCTGCAGAACTGACATCTTTAATACCCGAAAAATTGGCGAGCTCGGCTTTGAGTGCACGAGATTGTGGCATGGTCTCCCCATCCATAGGCATATAGAGGATATTTTCCTTATCCAGTCCCAGGTTTTTATTCTGAATATAGTCCAATTGCAGGTACACGACCAAAGTACCCGTAATCATTGCCATACATAAAAAGAACTGAAAAACGACCAGGCCTTTTCGCAATACGGTCTCTCCTTTACTACCCTGTAATTTTTTATGGAGCGCATCGGTACTTTTAAAGGAGGCCATGGAAAAGGCAGGATAGATTCCCGAAAGTAGTACCGTAGCGATTGCGATGATTCCCAAAATACCATAAAACCGTGGTTCAGAAAGGTCTAACGAAAGTGCCTTTTCTGTTATGGTATTGAACATTGGCATGGAAATAAAGGCAAGCAAAACGGCTACAAGAACCGAAAAGAGAACCAGGACCACAGACTCTACAAAAAATTGACCCAACAAGGAGCCCTTGCCCGCCCCCAACACTTTTTTAATACCAACTTCTTTGGAACGTTTTATGGACAAGGCCGTAGTCAGGTTGATAAAATTGAAACAGGCGATGAGCAGGGTGAAAACAGCGATGATCCCAAAAAGAATAACGTAATCGATCCGACCACCGACCGCTTGGCCATTTTCAAATTTGGAATAGAGATAACGGTCTTCGAACGGTTGTAACGATAAGGTTCTATAGGTATCTCCCCCTATGCTTTCCGGCACGTCTTTTATCTTTAGCCCAAGCTGCTCGAGGTTTGCGTTTTCTTTGTGTAGCACAAAGGTTTGCACCCAAGCGTTGCCCCAACTTTTGTTGTTCATCGGTAAAAAGTTATCCAAGGGTACCACGGCATCGAATTGAATTGTAGACGCTTGGGGCAGCTCTTCGAAAATACCGGTGACCAAAAAAGGCTCCGCTGTTTCATCAAGCTTCAGGTTCACCGATTTCCCCAAAGCATTTCCATTCGGAAAATAGAGATTAGCCTTTTCTTCGGACAGCACTATATTTTTTAAACCGTTCAAACAATTATTGGAACTTCCTTCCTTTAGCGGAAAAGAAAATAGTTTAAAAAACTCAGTGTCCGCACCGATCACTCTTGCACCAATTGTCTTTTCCCCTACTTTCATAACCGATTCACGGGGACCGGCCTTCCGCACCATCTTTTCAACTTCCGGCATGTGTTCAGCTAAGGCCCCACCAACGGGGTACCCTGTTCCATTCCAAGTGCTAATAGGACCTTCTTCGGCTTGAAAATTGGTCATCACTTGACTTATTTGGTTTCCGTTAGCGTGAAATGCGTCCTTATCCAATTCGTCGGCGATCCACAGACCGATCAATAACGTACACCAAAGGCCGAGTGAAAGTCCGACAATATTGATCAATGCGAAACCTCTTCTTTTGCTGAGACTTCTAATAGCGATTTTAAAGTGGTTTTTTAGCATGGTTTTTTCGTTTCTAATTTGACTTCTTTCCTGAAAAGACTCCACCACATCCCTTCCTAGGGGGAAGGGCGCCAGAGTTTTCTTTCTTTAAGGTTAAAACTATTCATCTCGCAACGAATCAACTGGGTTGGCAATCGCTGCCTGAAAACTTTGCCAGCTAACGGTTACTAGAGTAATAAATAACGTCAACCCGCCAGCTAAAACAAAGACCCACCAGTTCAATTCCGTTTTATAGGCAAAATTTTCAAGCCAACAATGCATTATGTACCATGCAATGGGCATGGCAATTACAAAGGCAGTGAACATTTGTTTTAGAAATTCATTGTTTAACATGGTCATTACCTCAAAAACTTTGGCCCCATTTACCTTTCGGATACCAATTTCCTTAGTTCTTCTACGCCCAGACAAAAAGGAAACCGCAAACAGCCCCATCATAGATAGGAAAATACTGATGACACTACATGCCCCGATAAGTTTTATATAATTGGTATTATCCCTATGCATCCAAGAAAATCTTTCCTCAATCGATTCAACATTCATCGGGTAATCGGGAATCAATTCTTCCCAAATGGCACCAATAGCCTTCTTAACCGTCTTTTCTTGGCCTGACACGGGTCTTACCATCAAATAATTACCGCTATCACCATAAAAGACATATCCTGGTTGCACATGATTTTTGAGGCTATCATAGTGAAAGTCTTTTACGACTCCTACTACGGTAAGTTCTTCATTTCCAGGAAGCGGCTTTCCGACCAAATCACGATCAGGGAAAAGACTAGCCAAGCTTTCATTAATAACGCATGTGTTCAGATTTGAATTCGGTCGCGATGAAAAGCCGCTCCCTTCGATAAGGTCAATGCCCAAAACGTCGAGATAATGCTCGTCCCCTAAAAAAGCCGAAGCAGTATATTCCTTTTCCTCTCCATGATCATCATACTTCAAGCGCAGCAAAAAATGCTCTAATACGGGAGAAGCCATTGCCAAAGAAACCTGTTGAACCGTTGGTTCTTTTTCCAATTCGGTCTTAAAAATCAAGGCTTTATTTTTATGGGCGATGGGAATTCTTACCTCCGCGACCTGCTTATTTAATCCTATGTCCTTATTCGAAATGTAGCGCATTTGTTTTATGATAACAAAGGAACCCACTATCAATAAAACTGTAACGGCCAACTGAAAAACGTTAAAGGCATGCATACTGGTTTTCGGTTTAGACCGAACCATGCCTCTAATACCCTTTAACCGGGTCGTGTTATTTATATATCTCCATATGAACAGTGATGTAATGCCTAACAAAAGAAAGGGAAAACCGAGGACAGAAAAAATACTCGTGGCATCCCACAAGTTGATAACTCTAATGTTCGTTCCCGCAAGACCATTGAAAAAGGGAAGAGCCCAAACCAAGAGAACAATCCCTATCATGACAGCCAGAAAAACCAGTAAAAACAAATTACTCATAAAACCCGTCAACATTCTTAGGTTAGAACAGCCATTAATACGCCGAATAGATAATTCCCTGTTCTTCTGGTCAAGCAGATTTCGAACAAGAATAAGATAATTGAAAACGGCTACACTCAGGATCATTAGACCAATGACCAACGCTACATATAAATCTATCCTATCTCGTACATTGTAGATACTTGCCGTCTTTGAAATGTCATAGTAAGCTTCTTTAAGGTTATCAAGGCTATACGACCCGGGGATTCCATTATGGATAATCGGGATAATATTCTTTTTTTGTTCAAAATGTTCCTCAAGCTGTCCGACTTTCGCATTATTTGACAACAATAAAAACGCATATGAATCTCCAGAGTCTATTTTTTTTACCATGTCAAAATTTAGCAAGGTCGTTTTCTCCGGTTTCTCAAATATTCCGGAAACATATAAATGCTCACTTCCTGCATTGTTCACCAATGTCACCTTTTTACCAATTGGATTCTCCTTGCCAAAATATTTGCGGGAGAGTTCCTTAGAAATAACCACTTGGTCTGTAGCACTCAAAAGTTCATTCGTTGAAGTGGCGGTAAGGTTATAGCTGAAAAAATCGAAAAAATTTGGAGAAGCGGCCATTACCCTAATCTCTTCATTAAAATCGTTATTGCCCGCACGAACCCTTGGGGAACCAGCATTTTTATACCTGCAAAATTCATCTATATCCGCAAAATTTTCTTTCATGTATTCCGCGGCACCCTCCCTAACGGTATGCATTTTTCCATCTTTATCAAAAGGGCTTTCTGCCTGAAGAGCAAAGATACTTTCCGCGTTCAACTGAAAATTATCAGGATTGGATTCCCGAAGCAAGAAAATGGCAATTAAATACACGCATGCAAAACCTACTGCTAAACTTATAATTATAACACCAGAATTTAGCCGGTATTTATATAGGTTACGAAAAGGGGTTTTGAAATTCATATGCATTTGATTAAAACCTTTTACTTTTACTCATCCCGAAGTGCCTCAACCGGGTTCGCCGCCGCAGCCCGAAAACTCTGCCAGCTTACTGTTAGCAATGCGATGACCAAAGCGGACAGTCCCGCCAGAGCGAAAATCCACCAACTCATTTCGGTCTTATAAGCGAAACCCTCCAACCATTTGTTCATGGCGTACCATGAAATAGGTACGGCAATGCTAAAAGCTAAACCGACCCACTTTACAAAGTCTTTGTTCAGCAGCGAGAGAATTTGTGTAATTGTTGCACCGTTTACTTTTCTAATACCGATTTCTTTTTTACGTTGGATGCACGTGTAAGAAGTAAGCCCAAAAAGACCCATCGAGGCAATCAAAATAGCTAGGATAGTGAAAATCTGAAAAGCCGACCCAAAGGCTTTATCCTCTTTATATTGTGCCTCAAAATTTTGATCTAAAAAAGTATAGTTGAAAATACTTTCAGGAAGTATGTCCTTCCACTTTTTATCGATTTGTGAAATCGCTCCTTTCATCACCGTTGCAGACAATACACTTTGGTCAAGTTGTACCAAAAGATTGCTCCAGTCGGTTCCGTAGCGTAAAACAAAAGGTTCGATACTTGTTTTTAAACCAAAATGATGGTAATCTTTGATGACCCCAACGATGACCCAATCTTCTCCTCCAAATTTTACGATTTTATCTATTACATCTTCCGCTTTAGCAACACCCATATGTTTTATAAACCGCTCGTTCATCACGATACTATTGCTATGACCTTCTGACTTTTCAAGAAAGGGGCCTCCAGCAACGAACTCCATATCCATTAACTCAAAATATTCTGGTTGAACTGCATAATGGTACCATATTCTTTTATCATCCTTTGTTCCGTTTGGAAAAGTTATACCTACTGCCGAAGACATATTATCATAGGCACCCCCCGGGTAGGTCTCGGACATAGCTACATTCTTGACGAAAGGAAGATTTTTCAATTCCTTTTTCAACGTATTAAAATCGTTTGTTAAAAGCGAATCTTGTCTGTAGGCTAATATTTTCCCATTTAAAGCGAGAACCTGATTAAGATTTGCCCCGATCGGCTGGTCTTGTAAAAAATTGATTTGCTTGGTTACTACTATCGTACCTATCAATAGGATAATGGTCGCCAAAAATTGCCCAACTATTAATCCTTTTCGAATCGTAAGGCCACCGCTATCTGTTCTAACTTTTCCTTTTAATGCCTTTGCCGGGGTATAACTGCTCAGTACAATCGCTGGGTATAATCCAGAAACCAAGGTGCCAGCTAAAATGAAACCGAACATTGGTAGAAACTCCGTGAAATTTGAAAAGCCCAAACTCAATTCTTTTCCGATAAAACCATTAAATACGGGCAGCACGAGCAACACCACGACAATCGCAATGGCAATTGCGATCAGGTTTAAGAGCAATGACTCTAAGAGCGATTGTACGATAATTTGTGGCCTTTGCGCACCGGCCACTTTTCGTATTCCCGTTTCCTTAGCGCGTTCTAACGATTTGGCCGTGGAGAGGTTTACATAATTCAGCCATGAGAGCAGAATAATTATAAACGCTATGGCCAACAGAAAATTTATCCTACTTGCGCTACCGTTCGCTTGGGCTTCGTACGGTTTGTCGGAATGTAGGTGTATCGCTTCCAAAGATTCCATATTATGTCTTTCAAAGGGTAGGCTCTCCACTTTGAAGGACATAATTTTTGTCTTTAACGCAGCAACATCCGTGTTCTCATCGATTTTGATATAGGTGTATAAGTTATTTCCGTTCCAGTTAGGTTCTGGGTTATCCGGATACCCGTCCCAAGTCAAGCCCGTATCGAACGACATCAAGAAATCGTTATTCATGTGGGAGTTGCTCGGCCGATCTTTCAATATCCCTTTTACCGTAAACAAGGTATTTCCATTAAAAATAACTTCGATGGATTTCCCGACAGGATTCTCATTTCCGAAGATTTTACCAGCCAAAGTCTCGGTCAATAGAATGGAGTAAGGTTCTTTCAAAGCGGTATTGACATCGCCTTTTACTAAGGAATAATTCAAAATATCAAAAACGGATGCATCTGCCAGTGCGCCTTTTTCTCCATGAATACGTATATTATCATTTTGAAAGGAAACATCTACTATATGTGACAGGCGTACAAAATCTTTGATTTCAGGAAATGCATCTTTTAGTGTTGGGCCAGTTAGATTATAGGTCTGAGCATCACCGGGCACAAATACACCATCCTCTGTGTAGTCCATGTATATGCGCTGTACCTGCTCTGAGTCTTCAAAAGTATCGTAGTTGTATTCATAATTTACATACAGCATTATCAGAACAAACGAAGCCACGCCAATAGCCAGCCCAAAAATATTGATAAACGAATACAGCTTATTCTTTAAAAGGTAGCGGGTGGCAATTTTTAGGAATAGTTTGTACATTAGGTTTCTTATTTGACTCTATTTTTTTTGACTAGCCTGAAAAGCCCCCCTCTAACTCCCCCCAGAAGAGGGAGAACTGACTCCCTCCCCTCGTGGAGGGCTGGGGGGAGGATCTTCTTACTCCGTTCGCAAACTTTTTACCGGGTTCGCCGAGGCCGATTTTATGGCTTGAATACCCAAAGTAGTTGATGTAATCAAAAAGGCAATCAGACCGCTTAAGGCAAACATCCACCATTGAATGGTAATGCTGTAAGCAAAACTGCCCAGCCAAGCGTTCATTAGATACCAAGCTGCCGGAAAAGCAATCAAGGCAGCAATACCCACTAGAATGATATAATCCTTTGACAACAAAACAACTATTTTGAATACGCCCGCACCCAACACTTTACGTATACCTATTTCCTTTATTCTTCTTTTCGCCATAAAGGAAATCAGACCGAACATGCCTAAGCAGGAAATAAAAATGGTCAGTAATGCCACAACATTTACGGTTGTCAGCATTCCTTCGATTAAGCGGTACTGGCCACTTACCTTCTCACTTAAATAGGCTTGCTCGTAATTTCTACGGGAATCTATATTACCAAAGGCAGATGCAATCATATCTTTTATTGCTTTTTCTTGACCTTTTACCACTGCTACTGAAAGATAGCGATGGGCGCCTAAGTCCTTTTTCTCACGATAAAAATGGACCAAAGGTTCGACGGCATTCTGAAGGTCTTGATAGTGAAAATCCTCCATCACCCCAACGATAGGATATCCTGAAGTTGCATCATTTTTGAACTTCAATCGTTTGCCTTCAATCGAATTCCAGCCAAAAGCGTTCATGGCACTGCGATTGATAATGACCGGATTATCATCCGGACTATCTAGATTCTCATCAAAATCCCTTCCGACCACCGTGGGAATTTGTAGTGTTTTCAAATAACCATCATCCGTGTGAGAACGACGAAAACGCACATCTCTACCGCTATTTGCGTCATGATAGGTAGTGTAGTTAAAATAATAATCGGAGGGAATCGCCTCACTAGTCGAAACGCTCTTTACATATGGGTTAGCGTTTAGTTCGTCTAACAGCGCTTCAAAGTTCGAGCTGGCCGACTCAATGTTTTTATATTCCAGATCGATGTTTCCGACAATGATATTTTCGCGTTCAAAACCTATATCCGCATTTTTCATAAAACCGATTTGGCTGTTCAGGATAATCGCAGCGCAGATGAAGAGAATCGCTATGGCAAATTGAAGGATGACAAAGGAATTACGGAGCAAGAAATTGCTTCTGATAGTTTCTATTCTTCCCTTTATCCCCGTAGCTATTGGAACGGAAATAAAACGTAAAGTAGGAAATATACCCACGACAAAGGTCACAAAAACACCCAGAGCTATTGCCCCAAGAACAACAGGATAGTCGTTTTCTAAAGAAAAGGATATTTTCCCGAAGTCTGCCCCGAAAATATCGTTCAATTTAGGCAACAAAAACCCTAGAAAGAGCCCTCCTGAAATCAGGATCGAAAGCAAAACTAAAATACCATTTTCCAAGCAAAACTGAAAAACAACACTCTTTTTACTTCCCCCTAAAATTTTCCGAACCGTAATATCCTTAGTCCTTCGAAACATGGTCGAAGTATTCAAATTAAGTAAGTTAACAAGCACGATTAGCAGTATGAAAAAAGAAGTTGCAATATTACCCCAAATAATCGTTTTGACTACGGGAATAGAATCCATCCGGCTTTCTGAATAGGGCATGGCCTTCATCTCAGCAATGATTGAAGGGTCGGGATAATTATTCTGCACCAGTTGATTGACGTGCTTCTCCAACTGTGCGATATCGGTACCTGGTTGCACCCTCACATAGCTAGGGGAAAAACTGTTGTACCAATTTGTTTGAGAAAGAAAATTTGGGTTGTCTTTCAAAATAGCATTGGGCAAGACTACTCCCAGCCGAAAGAAAGAATATGGACTAATCGGCTCAAAAACACCTGTTACTGTAAGGTTTAGAGAGTCAGCCCCGATCAGCGTTTCGCCAACAGGATTTTCTTCGCCAAAGATTTTTTGACTGACCCTATCGGTCAAAATGATAGAATACTTCTTTTCTAAAGCGGTTTCTGCATTCCCATATTTTAATGGCAATGTAAATACCTTAAAAAATTCAGAATCCACATAATCGGTGCGTTCTTGTAGTTCTTTTTCTCCTCGCTCCAACCACATATTGCCCCAACCATGTTTATGCGTACCAGTGACGACCTGAGGTGAAGTCTCCACAATTATGTCCATTAAAGGGTAAGGATTTTCATTGTACCTGTCTCCTCCAGTAGTAATGGTCTTGAAGTAGTAGATGTTTTCTTGATCCTCTATATTGGTATCTGCGGTATAGTAAGCATATACAGAAAATAGCAAAGTGAGTACACTTCCGATACCAATACTTAGCCCAAGCAGATTAAGTGCTGAGAGCATTCTATTCTTCCAGAGATTACGAAACGATAGTTTTAGATGGTTTCTTAACATGAGGGTTAATTTTACACAAATTCATTACTGGTTTTATAGGAAACCAATAAGGGAATGTCGATTTTCATGCCATGTTCATACTATGCTAAAAATCAATATATTACCAAATTTTGAAATATAAAAAGGGCTTTATGTGTAAAATAATTAGACAGAATATGTATAATATGTTGACAACGTAAGTACAGGTCTTTGCAAGGTTTTGATTGACCCCCCCTCCGGAAGGGAAGGGAGTTAAATTTTCCCCCTCTGCGGGTTGGGCGACTTTATTCTGTTCGCAAGCTCTTTACCGGATCTCTGTTCGCGGCCGCAATTGTTCGGATGCTGATGATGACCAAAGCAATCAGCAGCATGGCGACTCCACTGAGGACAAAAATCCACCAATTCATATCGGTCTTATAGGCAAAATCTTGTAACCAGTTGTTCATACCGTACCACGCAATAGGCGCTGCAATGATAAAGGCGATGCCTACCAGAATCAAAAATTCTTTGCAGAGCAAAAAGTTCAGTTGCGCAAGTGATGCCCCCATAACTTTTCGTATTCCAATTTCCTTGGTGCGGCGTTCGGTGGTATATATGACTAGGCCGAAAAGGCCAAGGCAGCTGATAGCTATGGCC